>Ga0099364_10006867_pt1 | contig 16442 bp, 14 predicted proteins | sample TergutTh196P3_FD_73070 | JGI IMG/M metagenome (GOLD analysis project Ga0099364, IMG submission 73070) | Microcerotermes parvus P3 segment gut microbial communities from Pointe-Noire, Republic of the Congo - Th196 P3 | ecosystem: Host-associated > Arthropoda: Insects > Digestive system > Gut ...
CCAAGCGGTTATGCGGCTGGTTCTGTAGCCATAAACCTCGCTGAAAATATCAGAAAGTATATAGGTTATGGGAAAAACAAAAACCGCCGCAGGAACAATCAAGGGACCAAGGCTTATAAGCTTAACGGCTACTATATTGCTGATAAGCATTGCTGTTACAAACAACACGCAGAGTTTTGTAAAAAGAGGGGAATTCATGTAATGGGGAATATAGTAAAACGCTGATTTGCAGGTTTGGGACAAGGGACATGGGACAAGCGATATGCAAATCTACGTTATTTGGGATATGATTTTTAAATAAAATGGCTTTTTTAGCTGTTTTGTAAGAAATCATGTCCCATATCCCAGCCAATGCAGCTCTGCATGTCGCTTGTTCCATGCTCCAGAACATTAAGTTTGAGTAAATATTACTATATTCAAATCTAAATGTCCTATTTGCCTTTTGCCAAGAAGCTTAGATGGTTCTTCATGCGTTTTCGGTCGGCGCGGGGGCTGAGGCGTTGGTTTGAAAAAAAGAGCGGTGGCAGAAATGAAATATTTCAATATAAGGCGGATATTGCCAGCAGCAAAAGAGTAGTTATATTTTTGCCAGCGGAACAAGATAAGCTTTTTGCCATTTTACCTTTTGCAATGGCACTTTCCCAGCAGCGGACGCAAAATGATTTTTTGGTTATAACAGACCAAGAAAACCGCTATATTTTAAGAGCTTTGGGGCTTGAACGAGTTTCTCTCTTTTACAATAGCCAAACCATGCTTTACGGCGAAGCAGATTTTTTTGAAATGGAAAAAAGAGTGCAGGAGCAAAAATGGGATTTATGCATATTTTTACATGAAAATGCCGAGCTGCCCTTCCTTTACCTTGCCAGAGTTACGCGTGCCTCTTACCGCATGGGAATAAAACAGGAATTTCCGTTTTTAAACATAGCTTTCCAAAACTCTTCAAATAGCGAAAATATTTATGCTAACAGAAATTTTCTTTACAAAACATTTTCCATAGATCCTAAAAAAGCTGAACAAGACAGCGTTCGCGTTACGCAAAAAAATGAAAAATCAGGCTTCAATTCAAAACTCTCCACCTCAAATACCCTGTTGCTCAACTTGGAACCGCCGATTTATGGAGAACCTTGGTCAGAGTTGGAAATTTCCATGATTTGCAAAGCGTTTCAGCCTGGATGGCGTTTAATAGCCATTGCGGCAACAGCCGAGCAGCTTGAGCTATATGCTAAAGTTATGGATGAACTGGAAATGCGGAGCAACCCTGTTCTTTTGCATTCAGAATCCATATTCAGCGTATTAAGGCAATATCCTGCCATAGTTACTTTCAATTCTTTGCATTCCCATCTTTTCTTAAATCTGAGCAACGTAAAGATTCTAATGCTTGAGCAAAGCGATGACTACGAAATTCCAAACAACCAAAGAATGATTAAGTTTAACAGACAAGGAAATTTTTATTCATTTGCAAAGCTAGCTACTGACTTTTTAAAGGAACCTAATGCAAAATGAAATGTTTTTTGGCAAAACCAAGAGGCTTTTGCGCTGGCGTTGAGCGTGCTATTTTAATGGTTGAAAAAACCGTAGAGAAATTTGGCGCGCCTGTTTATGTGCGCCACGAAATTGTGCATAACCGCTTTGTGGTGGATGGCCTGCGAAAAATCGGAGCCATATTTGTTGAAGAAACCAAGGAAGTGCCAGAAGAGTCTGTTGTGGTATTTTCTGCGCATGGCGTGAGCAAAAGCGTTTATGAAGAGGCAAAACAACGCCGCTTGAAAGTTATAGATGCAACCTGCCCTATTGTAAAATCCGTTCATAGCAGCGCAATCAAGTATGCAAACTCAGGGTATTCGGTAATTTTGATAGGCCGCCAAGGACATGCAGAAATTGACGGCACTCTAGGGCAGCTTGCACCCGGGGCAATGTATCTGATAAGTTCCGCAGAAGAAGTTAAAAAATTGCCTGCCATGAAAAAGGTTGCATATCTTACGCAAACCACTCTCTCCACCGAAGAGACCTCAGATATAATAGCTGCATTAAAAAAAAGGTATCCAGACATACAAGGTCCCAAAACAGGAAATGTTTGCTATGCCACTGCCAACAGGCAAAGCGCAGTCCGTTCAATATGCAAAAATGTGGATTTGCTTCTTGTGGTTGGCTCTCGCAATTCAAGCAATTCAAACCGTTTGAGGGAGCTTGGCGAGGAACAGGGGGTTAAGAGTTTTTTAATAGATTCCGTGGAAGATTTAAGCAAAGATATGTTTGCTGGCGTAAATTCCGTGGGAATATCAAGCGGAGCAAGCGCGCCGGAGCATTTGGTTCTTGAGATTATAGAATGGCTAAAAGAGCATTTTAATCTCGGAGAAATTATAGAAGAGCAAATTATCCAAGAAGTTACAAAGTTCCCCTTGCCTGCGGAGTTGGAGAGAGTAAACGAAGCTGTGGTTCGCTGAGGCTAAGCGGGTATTTTCTAAATTACTCCCTGACTTAGCAAATGGAGTAAAATATGTTTCGTGAATCAATAAAGGTTCTAGACTGCTCAATCCGCGATGGCGGATTGCTCAACAAGCACAAATTCTCGTTCGAATTGGTGCAAAAGGTTTATAGAGGGCTTGCCGAGGCTGGCGTTGACTATATGGAAGCTGGGTATAAAAATTGCGATACAATGTTTAGCAGGGACGAGTTTGGTCCTTGGAAGTTTTGTGATGATGATTTGCTTTGGAAAATGAAAGAGGGCGTTGAAAACGGCCCCAAAGTTTCCGTTTTGGCAGATATTGGCAGAGCAAACATGAGCAAAATAAAGCCCAAATCAGAGTCGCCCTACGATATGGTGCGCGTGGCTTGCTATGCCCGCGAAATTGACAAGTGCATAGCCATGGTCAATGAGTTTCATGAGCTTGGCTATGAAACAACCGTAAACATTATGGCTGCAAGCCGCGACAGCGGGCACGAGCTAGACGAGGCTCTAGACCAAACCGAAAAAGAATCCAAAGCAGACGTGGTTTACTTGGTTGACAGTTTTGGCTACTTCTACCAGGAACACATTGACAAGCTGGCAAAACGCTACAAAAGATGGATAAAAACCAAAAAACTTGGTTTCCACGGGCACAACAACCAGCAACTCGCCTTTTCAAACACAATCCAGGCGATTATAAACAACGTGGATTACCTTGACTGCACAATTTACGGCATTGGGCGTGGCGCAGGCAACTGCCCCACAGAATTGCTGCTCGGCTTCCTCAAAAATCCAAAATTTGATATTCGCCCAGTTCTAGACTTGGTATCAAACGATTTTATACCAATGCAAAAAGAACAGAACTTGGAATGGGGCTACATAATTCCGCAAATGATAAGCGGTATTTTCAATGCTCACCCCGAAGATGCCATAAAATTCCGCAAAGGCGAAGACAGGGAAAATTACCGCGCATTCTGGATGCAGGTAAGCGGTTCCTGCACCGACTAGCAACTACGCATCTATCTTGTATTCCTCCAGCTTGCGCCACAATGTGGTGCGGCTTATCCCTAACCGCTCTGCGGTTAGGGATATATTTTTATGCTTTTCAAACATTTTTATTATGTGGCGCCGTTCCAGCTCCGCTAAAGAAATATCTTCCGACTCTTCAATTCTTGGGATTTCGGCTTGCTGTTTTGCATCTGTAAGCAAGTAGCGAGCTTCGGGCACAGAATAGCTTGGGTGCAAGGCTTCTGGCAAATCTTCCAAAGCAATTTCATCGTTTTCTGCCATCACCATTGCGTGTTCTATAATGTTTTCCAATTCCCTTATATTGCCAGGGTAATCGTAGGTTTTAAGAGCTATTTGAGCGGGCAGGCTTATGCTCCTTATTATTTTGCCGGTTTTGCTCTGGTTTTTTATCACAAAATGCTTTATCAAGTTGCTTATAACGGAACGCCTCTCGCGCAGCGGAGGCAGTTCTATGTAAAACGTGTTTAGGCGGTAATACAAGTCTTCTCTAAAGGTTCCTTTTTTTACCGCTTCCAAAACATTGCGGTTGGTAGCGGCTATAATGCGAACATCAAGAGTTTTGTTCTCGGTTTCGCCAACTCTGCGAATTTCCCTATTCTGCAAAAATCTCAGCAGCTTAACTTGAGCCGCCTGCGAAAGCTCGGCAACTTCGTCCAGAAAAATAGTGCCGCCATCTGCATCTTCAAACAAGCCTTTTTTGTCAATTGCTCCAGTAAAGGCTCCCTTGCGAGAACCAAACAATTCGCTCTCAACAATGTTTTCTGGGATGGCTCCGCAGTTCACGGCTAAAAATGGCTCGTCTGTTCTTTTGCTCAAGCGATGCAGCAGGTTAGCGACAAATTCCTTTCCCGTGCCAGATTCTCCTGTTATTAAAATCGTGCTTGCAGTCGGGGCTATTTTATAAATCGTTTTTAAAATTTTCCGCATTTCGGGAGAGTCGCCAAACAATTCTTCAAGAACTTGGCTCTCCATGAGTTGATAATTTTTTTTGTTGCTCCGTTTTTGCAGGGCTTTTCTGACAATGTTTTCAAGGCGAGACAGCGCAACAGGCTTTAGCAAATACTTGCTTGCGCCCCTTACCAACGAAGCCTCTGCTGCAGGCAAATTCTTTTGCTCGCATAAAACAAAAATTTCAATATCCGGATTGCAGTCTTTTAAATAAGAAACCGTGTCTAGCTCTGCTGCCCATAAAAAATTCGCATTCAAAAACGCAACCGATACTTTGCCGCTTGCCGCTACGGAAATCATATCAGCGGTATTTGTTACGGCAGATACCGGTATTTCCGTTATAGACCAGGATTCTAAAATTTCATTTACAAATTTTTTATCTGGATCTGCAAGCAGAACTATCACTTTAAAATTCCTTTAGTTTTTTTCGTGCTTGAGGGTTGCGGTTGCTATCTCAATGCACTGCTGTAAAATTCTTTCGTTGAAATCTTTTTTTGCCAAATCCATATAGGATTCCGAGTCGCCGTCTTTATACATAAAATGCAAAATTTCTTCTTTTATGGTCATGAGCGTTTGCCCGCTTCTGCGGTATTTTACGGCATCTCCTATCAATTCAAGCTGGGGCACGCGGCTTATCAGATTGCGCACAAATTCTTTTTTGCTGTAATAGCCTCTCAAATTCAGTTTTGCTAAAATATCATAAGCCTTGTGCTCCACTCTGCGCAGCACAAAAAGGGCATATTTTAGATTTTCTTCGCTGTATTCATATATTTCTTTTGTCACATAAAAGAATTGAGTGGTGGCGTCGTCAAAAATCAAATCTGAGCGAAGTATAAAAGTATCATCATTGAGTTCAAGCAGGTAAATTTTCTTTTTATCTTCTGGTTCGTGCATTTCGCTGGAATAAAACAAGTTGCGGGCCTCGGATTCTCTCAAAAGACCAAGCCTCTGCGACGCAATGCCAACCATCAACCTTGTTTCAAACTCGCTTTTTTTCATATCTAAATTAATTTAGAAATTACATTTCCCTTCTTACCCTATCAGCGTAAGAATCGCCGCCTAGAGCCAAGTAGCGGCTAAAGGATCTGTTTGCCTGCGCGCTTGCTTTGAAATACTTTTGCAAAACCCCGATGTTTTTCCAGAAAAACGGGTCCCTGTCATCAATTTTTATCGCCGCGTCCATAGTTCTTAAAGCTTTTTCGTAATTTGCTTCCCTCATATATATTATGGCAAGCATTTTTCTTGAAGAAATAATATTTGCATTTAATTGAATTGCTTTTATAAAGCAGTCTTCCGCCAGTTTTATTTCTCCTATAGACATATAAAGCATACCCAGCTGCTCTTGCAATAGAGGGTCGTTTCTCAATTGAGGATTGCTGGCTATTTGAGAACGCCTTTTTTCATATTCTTCTAAAGGCAAAGGCGGCGGCATTAGTTTTTCCCAAGTAGGATTAAAATCGCCAATCATTTCTTTTGTCAAATCTGTGCGGAGAATATGAGAATCCATATCCGTGAAAGATTCTTTTTGGTTAAAAAAAGCAAAGAGAAAACTGGCGGCTCTTTCGGCGTCCTTTGTATAGTAGAGGTTTAAAATTGCTAAATTTTTCAGAGCAGCCGCATTGTTTTGATCTATTTTCAACGCATTGTAAAATGCCTGCTCTGCCTGGGTTGCTCGCTCTTCATTTACAAGCACCGAACCAAGCTGGTTCCAGTTGTCTGGGTCTTGCGAATCAATGGAAACGGCTCTGCGAGCGGCGGTTTCTGCTTCCGGAAAGGCTCTTCTCATTTGCTCTGCAATAGAAATCCATCTTGGAATGCTGCCATCTCTAGGGTTAAGAGACTCCGCTTTGCGAAAAAATTCCAAAGCGGAATCCAGTTCCGGGAGCGCGCCTGCTTCTCCATAGCTTTTCCAGTTTTCTTCATCCATTCTTTTGCGACCGGCGCCTATATAAAATCTACCTTTCAAAATCAAAAGCTCTGTATCGTTTGGTTTTTGATTAAGCTGTTTTTGTATGCTTCGCCTTGCTTCATTAATATTGCCTTTTTGCAATTGCCTGTCTGCTTTTACAGGACTTGGCTTAAATTGCTCCACAATCCATTCGCGCTGCAAACCTGCAAAAAGCACTAAAGCTATTGAGCAAAGCACAATAAAAGCTATGCAGCCCAAGGGCAATCCTTTTGGCGGAGGCGTTCTTATATCTCTTGGCGGTTTTGCAGGCGGAGTTTCCAGTGGCGGATCCACCTTTACGCCAGCGCCCATGCTGCTGAACATATCTGCCATTAGCATCGCTTCTTTTTCTGGCAAATTTTTAGCCAAAGTCAGGGGCAAATTTTTAGCTTGCTCAACTGCGCCCTTTGTATCAACGCCTAAAATATTGGATATTGCGCCGACTACTGCCTTTAAATCAGATTTCGTGCTCAGTGATTCTAAAATAACGGAGTGCATTTTCCCTGCTTCTGCTTAATTTTCCGAGCGTTTTAATTCTCTTATATTTGCCATTGGAATACTAAATTTTCCACCCGCATTTTTTGCCTTCATAATGCCCTCCACGCAAATAAAGCCCTGAGTAGGCACGGAAAGGGTATCTTCCAGAGCAAGCGTTGCCGGGTAAAATACCTTGCCGTCAAAAATTCTTGGTTCCGCATCTGGAACAGACAGAGAAACTATATCTTTTATGGCAAGCTCTCTTACCGCATTGCCCGCTCTATATTCTAAATTGCCTTTTGGCTCCAGCTCAGGTTTTTCAATAATAAACGTGTTTCCGCTTCTGTCCGTTAAATTATATACAGAAGAACATCCCAGAAACATAAATATGGTTATTAAAGCAATATAACGAAACATCATTACCCGCATACCTTGTTTCTCCCTGTGTTTTTTGCATCATAGAGCTTTTGGTCTGCCAGGTCTATAAAACTTTGCATATTGTCTTCTAAACCAGGAGTTTTGCAAACCACGCCTATGCTGATGGTGGCTTTGCCAGCACGCTCCATTGATATTCTTATATTTTCCGCAATTTTTTTTGCGCCGTCTATGCTTGTGTTTGGCAAAATTACGCAAAATTCCTCGCCGCCAAACCTTGCCGTAAAATCAGAAGTTCTATTCACGCAATAACTGAATATGCGCGCAACGTCCCGCAAAAGCCTGTCGCCTTCCAAATGCCCATGCTTATCGTTATAGTTTTTGAATTTGTCCAAATCCATCATCAAAAAACTCAGCGGATATTTTCCTCTTACAGCCCGATTCCATTCATCTTCTATTCTCATATTGAAAAATCTTCTGTTGGGCAGCTTTGTAAGCTCGTCTAAAAGGCTGGACTCTATATAAGATAGCATTTGTTTATTTATAGGCTTTAATATATGCGATATGAGTTTATTGAAAATAAAGAAAACCAAAAGCATAATAAACAGCAGCGCAAAAAATACCATAGTCGCTCTTTCTTCAAGAATTTTTGCCATATTGACTTTATCTTTTGCCACAAAAAACAGGTTGACTTTTTCCCCGCTGTTCACAACATATTGAGAGTTGTCAAAATTAAATGCAATGCTGGAATTTTTATTCATTTTGAAGGCTCTTTTCATTACTTCTTCGCCTCGTAAATCGCCAAGCAGTTCTTTGAGCCTTTTTTTCTCTTTCACAATATTTTCATCTGCCGCCCCTATAACAATTCCATGCTCGTCAAAGATAAAAACGTTTTCTGGCAAACGCAATTTGTTCACAAATTCAAAAAGAGATATTCTGCTGCTTATTACCCCAATAGTCTTCTCATCTGCATACACTGGGTAATTTACGTATAAATCGTAAATATGGCGATTTAAATAATCAAAATCAACTTGTATCATCGGCGGTTTTTTGCTTTCCAAAACTTCAAAGAACCATGCGTGTTTTGGATTGCCTGCGCTGTATTTTTCCATAAATTGCCCGTTTACATAAAGATTGAAATCGTTTATGTTTATCCAGTTTAGAATTTTGCTGTCAAAGTATTTTTTATGGGAGTCAAACAACGCAAAGCTTTCTTCTTTTGCTCTTTCATTGCTAGGGTCAGAAAAATAATTGCTTATATTAGGATTTTCAGATAAAGCTTTCAGCAGCAGGATTTCTTTGTCAAGTTCAGCTTTCAGCAATAGATGGCTTGTATTCAAAGTTTGCTTTAGTTCTTGCTCAAGATTTTCATTGAGAATTTTTTGCATGGAAAAATAGTAAGCCGCCGAACTACCCAAAGCTACTATTGCAAACAGCAAAGCAGAAAACAAAGCTATGGCTTTGCGCAGAGGCATATTGAAAAGGATACGCCTGTCAAAATCATTAGCCACATTATTGGCATAATTGGACATGGTATTAATATAGTAATTGCTGATTTACTCGCTTTGGGTATGGGGTATAGGGTATGGGGGATTTCATAAAAAACGGCTTAAATTCGCTAAAAAGGGCATATTTTTGCATTGCCCATACCCCAAACCCTATACCCCATACCCAAGCATTGAGCTAAGCAACGATTGCTATAAATTTTCTATATTTACCATTTCACGGTGAGTGTAGCTCAGTTGGTTAGAGCACCGGATTGTGATTCCGGTTGCCGTGGGTTCAAATCCCATCATTCACCCTATGAGCGAATATGCAATTCTTCTCGTCTTTCTTTTTTTAGGCGGGTTTATAGCGGCGGCTGCCATAATAACCGGCAAGGTTTTGGGTTTTGCTTCAAAAGACAGCAAATCTAAATTCGCAGCTTATGAATGCGGAATGGAAACATTTGGCAATGCCAGAATGCAGTTCAAGGTTGGCTATGTGGTTTTTGCCATTATGTTCTTGGTGTTTGATGTGAAGGCTCTCTTTCTTTTTCCAATGCTGGTTGACTGGCAAAGCGTAGTCGCTGGCTCGCTAGACATTTCCGTGCTGCCTGCATTTCTAGCTTTGGGTTTTTTCTTTTCCGTGATGGTATCTGGCCTTGCATACGCATGGAAAAAAGGCTGGCTCAAGTGGGAGTAGCGTTAAAACGCTTCGTTTATCTTAATCGCCATTCCTAAATGCTTTTTATCTATCAGTGCTAGGTCTCCGCGAATGTGCGTTTTGCTTTCGCTGTTCACCAAAAATCTGCCTCCTATGCCAATAGACTCGTGCCATTCATTGCGATTAAGGTCTGCAATTCCGTTCCCGACCTTTGCCAGCTCATAAAACAAAGTTCCCTTGCAACGCCAAAAAAGGTGAGTTCGCAACTCAGACTGCAAAACCCAAGAAGTTTTATCAAGCAAAAATCCTTTTTTCAAACCCCTCAGCTGCTCAACTCCGTCTGGCTGCGCAAACCGGTCAAAAGGAACGTCGCCGTCAAAATCTTCTAGATAAGAGCTTAGGGCTAAAACTCCTTCTGGCAAAAACGGCAAAGGAATATATGTTTTGGCGTTTATGTTTTTCCAGATAAAATTTCTTTTGCCATGCCAATCATTATCTCTTGAACTGAAATGTATATGCCTAATTTGAACAAAGCTGCCCCTGCGAGGCCAATCGTTTTTTTCTGCGCTATTGTATGTTAGATTGTAGCCTGCTCCAAGCCTCCCGGAGTTTTTCAAATCTCTGTATTTTACTAAGTCTGTGTTCTCGGTTTTTTCATAATCAAAAACAATGTATTCCAAATCCAGTTCTGCTCCGTAATTGAATTTGCCATTCCATGATTTTGGCAAAAACAAATCCGTGCCTAAAGAGAAAGGCAGGCGAATATTTTTGGAAGTATAAACATCATATACCTTTTCGTCCCATTCATTGCCTGTTCCAAAGAATTGCGTAGGCCAGCTGGCAAGGTATAAATAAGACACAAAGTTCCAATTGCCGCCCACAGGCTCATGGACAAATTTATTTATAAAAGTAGTCTGTTTTTTAAACGAGGTCATTACAACGGTAGCATTACTGCTGCCAGCTTTGGAACCATCTTTAGCAGGAGGCTCAATAAAAATCATAGCTCCCGCCCCCAAAATTATTCCCGTTTCCTCAGAATACGCCCCAACCGGCAAAATCAAAAATTTTTTAAATTCAAACAAATCATCGCTCTGTGCTAGGAGCAAAGAGTTGGCGAGTAGGATAAGGATTAGAAAGTTACGCATATTTGAGATGGGTAAATTAGAAATTTCCTACAATTGCCAACGCCGTCTAAGTCGGCGTGCGTGATGTTGAGGATTTTTTACTATTCTCAAATTCTAAAATCCATTCTTTTAATTTATTTTGCAAAAGTTTTTTATCCGGCAAATAAAGCGCATATTGCGCTGAATATATATTTGCATTTTTGGGCAATGTTAATTTTACCAAAGTTTGGTTTGCAGTTTCGCAAAGCAAAATGCCAATAGTTGGTTTTTCAAATTTTTGTTTTACATATCTATCATAATAATTTACATACATCTGCATTTGACCTAAATCTTGGTGAGTTAATTTGCTCGTTTTTAAATCTATTAAAACGTAGCATTGCAAAAGTCTATTGTAAAGCACCAAGTCAACAAAATAATGTTCTTCATCAAAAGTAAATCGTTTTTGCCGAGATTCAAATAAAAACCCTTTTCCTATTTCAAGCAAGAATTTTTGCATATTGTCTATAATTTTACTTTCTAAATCCGTTTCACTGTAAATAGCTTTTTCTTCTAACCCTAAAAATTCAAGCGTGAAAGGACTTTTTAATATATCCTCTGGTTTTTCAATTGTTTGTCCTTTATTGGCAAGTTTTAACACGCCTTTTTTATTGCGGCTCAAAGCTAGGCGTTCATACAAACTGCTTGCGCATTGCCTTGCAAGTTGGCGGACGCTCCAATTTTCTTTTGTTGCTTCTATTTCGTAAAAGTTTCTTTCGGCAATGTTTTCGATTTTCATAAGTATTAGGTAGTGGGACCAAGATAGGGTGAATTTATGAGACGGTGTCTGAAGAATTGGTAATTTCGCAGACGGTGTCTGCAGAATTGGCAATTTATTAGACACTGTCTGATAAATTGAAGATTGGTCATACGCTGTTTGGCCAATAATATTTTGAGAATATGTCAAGTAAAAGTTTCGCATATATTGTAAGTTAATTACAGAAAAACCTTCTCCAAACCGTTCAATAAGTTTAGCAGATAGTTCCTTTAAAATATTTTTTCCGTATATAGCTCTTTGCTTCCCCTGCTGCTCTTCTTCCACAATATGCCTGCCTATTTCATAGTAGGCATATACCATTGACAAATTTATAGCTGTAGATGCTCGCTTGCGAGCAAGCTCTATTATTGAAGCTATCTTTGAGTAAAGCAAAGTAGTTGGCAGTTGTTTTGACATTGGATTAAAATAGAAAATTAGCCATTTTTTTTACTATTTTCCCTCCATGCAAAAAATACGCAATGTAGCTATAATAGCTCATGTTGACCACGGCAAAACAACGCTGGTTGACCAGATTTTAAAACAATGCGGAGCGTTTAGGGAAACGGAAGATGTGGCCGAGCGGGTTATGGATTCCGGAGACTTGGAACGCGAACGCGGCATTACTATTTTGTCTAAGAATGCAAGCATTTTTTACAAAGAACATCGCATAAATATTGTGGATACGCCGGGGCACGCAGATTTTGGCGGACAGGTGGAACGAATTTTAGGAACCGTGGATGGCGTTTTGCTTGTGGTGGATGCCTTTGAAGGTCCAATGGCGCAAACTCGCTTTGTAACGCAAAAAGCGCTTGAACTGGGGCTGATTCCAATCGTTGTTATAAATAAAATTGACCGCGATGGCTGCAATCCGAGCGGCACTCTTAATAAAGTTTTTGATTTGTTCTGCGATTTGAATGCAAGCGATGAGCAGCTGGATTTTGGAGTGGTTTTTGCGAGCGGCCGCAAAGGAATTTGCCGCTTGAACATGAACGACCCAGACACGGATTTGCGTCCATTGATGGACATGGTTTTGCAGCGAATTCCCGCGCCAAAAGGTGATTTTGCAGGACCGCCGCTTTTGCAGATTGCATCGCTTGAATACTCTTCGTTTTTAGGCCGCTTGGCAGTTGGCAGAATTCAAAGCGGGGTTTGGAAAGCTGGTTTGAGCGTTGCGCAGTCGCTGCCGAGCGGCAAGTTCAAGAATATTCGCATTCAAAAAATTTTGCGTTATGAGGGCATCGCTTTGCAGCCCGTAGAAACCGCTGGTCCTGGCGATATTGTTTTGCTTTCGGGTTTGGATTTTTTTGATATAGGCGACACTCTTTCGGATATAAATTCGCCGGTATCTTTGCCTCGCATTCAGCTAGACCCGCCAACTGTTTCCATGCTGTTTACCGTGAACACATCGCCGCTTGCCGGCAAGGGCGGCGGAAAATATTTAACGGGAAATCATTTGCTTGAACGTTTGGAAAGGGCGCGCATGGCAGATCCCGCTTTGCGAATTGAGAAAACGGATGGCGCAAGCGCATTTAATGTGAGCGGACGAGGCGTTATGCATCTCACTATTCTAATTGAAAATATGCGGCGCGAGGGCTATGAGTTTACAATAGGCAGCCCGCAGGTGATTTTTGAAAGCGATGAAAATGGAAATGTTCTGGAGCCAATAGAGCTATTTAAGGTAGAAGTTCCGGCTGAGTTCAGCGGAGCGATTATTGAGGAGCTTGGCAGACGCAAAGGCGAGATGCTGAATATGATTCAAGACGATAATAATCGGGTTTTTCTTGAATACAATGTGCCTAGCAGGGGATTGATGGGAATAAGGAGCCTGTTGCTTTCTCTTTCAAAAGGCTATGCGGTTTCTCAGTCAATTTTTTTGGAATACCAGCCACACAAAGGCGAAATTCCAAGCCGCACAAATGGTGTGTTAATTGCAAAAGATCCTGGCATTGCAAGCGCTTATTCTTTGTGGAAACTAGAAGACCGCGGCATTATGATTATACCGCCGGGTTCGGAGGTTTATGCCGGAATGATTATAGGCGAAAGCAACCGCGATACAGATTTAATTGTAAATGTAATCAAAACAAAGCAATTAACAAATATAAGAGCTGCTGGCAGCGATGATAATATTTTGCTGACTCCTTATCTAAAAATGAGCCTTGAGGAATGCGTTACATTTATAAATGACGATGAGTGCGTTGAGGTTACGCCCAATATTTTGCGTATTCGCAAGAACGAGCTGGACGAGCATAGAAGGAAGAGGAATATTTTGTAAAATTCCCCATACCCTATACCCCATACCCAAAATCCAAAGCGACTTAATCAGCGATTACTATATTCATCAGCATCACAAGATGGCGTTTTTTTTAAACCTGCGACGATTGCTAAAAATAGCGGCAGTTCTAACTGCTGTTCTTATATTTTATAATATACCATTAGAATTTTTATTAAACGAAGGCAACACTATCTGCCTCTGGAAACGTTTTTTGAATTTTGAGTGCCCAGGCTGCGGCACAATAAGGGCGTTTTGGCATATTCTGCACCTTGAGTTCGGAAAAGCTTGGGGATATAACAAAATGGCAGTTGCGCTAACTTTTCCTCTGTTGAGTTTGCTCGCTATAGGATGGATATTTCTTGACGAGAAAAAAGCATATCACAGCTGGATGCGATTTTTAAAGTAGGCTTGTTTATGAAGAACCCATGTATTATAGTTCAAAGCAATATGGAAGTGCTGCTGAATGTTGATAGCGAACTGCATCACGAAGCGCGAGACGCCATTGCCCCTTTCACCGAGCTTGTAAAAAGCCCAGAGCACTTTCACACATACAGCATTTCGCACTTGAGCCTGTGGAACGCCGCTTCAACCGGAATGACAGCAAGCGATGTTCTGGAACGGCTGAAAAAATACAGCACCTATGAAATTCCAGCTGCTGTTGCAACCGAAGTTACCGAATATATGGGGCGTTATGGAACTTTGCGTTTAACAATTAAAGATGGAAATCTGGTTTTGGAATGCGATAGCGAACCTCTGTTTTTGGAGCTTTGCAGAAGAAAAGAGCTTCAAGGATATATTGAAACCTTCACATCAAAAAGCTCTGCAATAGTCAGCCCGTTTGTGCGGGGCAAGCTCAAAATTCTGCTGACGGAGCTGGGCTTTCCCGTGCAGGATTTGGCGGGGTATATCAAAGGCGATCCGCTAAACATTGAGCTAAGGCAAACGCTGGCAAACTCCGGTGAAAAATTCACGCTGAGAGATTATCAAAAAGATGCGGCACAGGTATTTTACGCATCCGGCTCGGAAAAAGGAGGTTCTGGTGTTATAGTGCTGCCTTGCGGTTCTGGCAAAACCATCATAGGAATGGCTGCAATGGCTCTGGTCAAGGCTCACACCCTGATTTTAACCCCAAGCGTTACCGCTGCTCGGCAGTGGATAAGAGAAATTCTGCAAAAAACAAATTTAACAAAAGAACAAGTTAAGGAATACTCCGGCGACGTAAAAGAAATTGGCCAAGTGACAATTGCCACATACCAGATATTGACGCAGAGAAGAAAGAAAAACAATGGACAATTGGCAATGGACAATGGAGAATTTTCCAATTTTTCAATCTTCAGCGCACAGAAATGGGGGTTGATGATTTATGATGAAGTGCATTTGCTGCCAGCTCCGGTGTTCAGATTTTCTGCGAATATGCAGGCTACTAGGCGGTTAGGGCTTACCGCAACGCTTGTGAGGGAAGATCATAAAGAAACGGAGGTTTTTTCGCTCATCGGACCTAAAAAATTTGACATTCCTTGGCGAGTTTTGGAGGCGCAGGGCTGGATTGCGCAGGCAAAATGCCATGAAATAAGGGTGGGCATGAACACCGAGCTTAGAATGGCTTATGCGGTTGCTTCGCCTAGAGAAAAAATAGCCATATCGGGCTGCAATCCAGAAAAATTTGAAATTGTAAAAAAATTATTGGAAAAACACAGCGAAGAAAATGACAGAATTTTAATAATAGGGCAGTATATAGAACAGCTCGAAAATCTTGCAAAAGAAATTAACACTCCGTTGATTACAGGAAAAACTCCGAACAAGGAACGCGATATTATTTACGATAGTTTTCGCAACGGCGAGATTAGGATTTTGATGGTGAGCAAGGTTGGGAATTTTGCGATAGATTTGCCAGATGCAAGCGTTTTGATTCAAATTTCCGGCACATTCGGCAGCAGGCAAGAAGAGGCTCAAAGATTAGGGCGGGTTTTGCGCCCCAAAAAAGACGGAAGGCCCGCTTTGTTTTATTCCATTGTCACAAAAGATTCAAAGGAACAGGAATTTGCCATGAACCGCCAATTATTCTTGGCGGAACAAGGCTATGGATACGAGATTATTACTACTTTTTCTTAACAATTTTGCCTTCGGAGTCTGTGTATTTTTCGGTTAGAACAAAGATGAAGTCAATGAGACTCCAAATGCCGCAACCGCCAAGAGTACATAGTTTCGCAATACCGGAACCAGTTTTGCCTACGTAAAACCTATCTACGCCAAAACCTCCCAAAAAAAACGACAAAAGCACTACTGTAAGCCAATCCTTGTCGGATACTTGTTCGGTAGCTTGTTGATTTTCTTCCATATTTTATCTCCTTTTAAGGTGAAAGATGATGTAAATATATAAACTTTTTTGAGAAATGTCAAGAAAATGAAGTAAAAACGCTAAAGTTTTCTCATTTTATGCCGATAAACGAATTAGGATAATTGTATATTAAGAATAAGGCTCCAAACAAGAGAGGTGCAACATGGCAATGCTAGTAGGTAAAGCAACTGGGTTAGGGTTAAACCACCAGATAAACGAAAGGCAAAAGGCGCTTTCCAAAATCCATGAGAAAATGGGCACCGGAAAGCGAATTAACCGCGCGCAAGACGATGCGGCGGGATTGGCTGTTGCAAAACTTTTGGAATCCATGTCTCGCGGATACAAAGCGAACGCTATAAATATTGGCGATGCCATGAGCGCTCTGAACATAGGCGAAGGCGCAACGCAGGGCATATCCGATATGCTCAACCGCATGTACGAGCTAAGCGTTCAAGCCTCGAACGATACCTTGAACGATGACAATCGCAAGGATCTCAACCAAGAATTCCAGCAGCTGAAACAAGAAATTGACAGGCAAACAAAAGGC
>Ga0099364_10006868_pt1 | contig 16441 bp, 15 predicted proteins | sample TergutTh196P3_FD_73070 | JGI IMG/M metagenome (GOLD analysis project Ga0099364, IMG submission 73070) | Microcerotermes parvus P3 segment gut microbial communities from Pointe-Noire, Republic of the Congo - Th196 P3 | ecosystem: Host-associated > Arthropoda: Insects > Digestive system > Gut ...
GAACGGTTTAGCATACGAAACTGAATGGTAGTGAGGTCGGTAATAATTGCCGACTGTCCGCCGAGCGCATCAATTTCTCTCAGTATCTGTCCCTTGGCAACGCCGCCCATAGCAGGATTGCAAGACATTTGGGCTATCTTTTCCATGTCGAAAGTTATCAAAAGAACTTTGGCGCCCATATTTGCAGCCGCACAAGCAGCTTCGCAACCGGCATGACCTGCCCCGCAAACGATAAGGTCATATTGAAGTAAACTAATCATATTTTTTCTACGTGCAAAAGATTTACTGTAATTTTCAGATTCTATGTTTAATATGTTCTGCAGCCTGGCAAAACTGCTCGTACCATTCTGTCCCGTATTTTCTTATCAAAGGCTCTTTCAGGAAGACGTACAGAGGCGTTCCCTGATTGTTGCCCAATGTCAGAGCGTCGTCGCAGACGTTCCATTTATGATAATTGACAGCATCGAAGTTTTTGTACTTTGTTATGCGAACTGGGTACAAGTGACACGACAAAGGTTTGCGAAAATCTATTACACCGCTCAAAAACGCTTTTTCTATTGCGCAACGGAAAATGCCTTTTTCAGTATATGTAAATGCGCAATCGGCTGAATTGCCAACTAATGTGGTTACCATGTCATTATCGGAATCAATAAAATAAACGTCTTTTTTTTCTACCGCAGCAATACCTTCTGCGGTCATAAAAGGTTTCACTTCAGGAAATATTGCCCGAAGAATTTCAATCTCTTCTTCTTCAAGCGGAGCTCCCGATTCGCCGTATACACAACAGACGCCTTTGCATACAGATAGATTGCATACAAAATGCTTTTCAACGACATCTAATGAAACAATCGCTGAGCCTATTTGTAACATTTGTTACTGAAATTTCAAATCAGAATATTTCTTGCATACTGAACGCAAGTCTTTGTTTCTTTAACCTGATCTGACCATGGTTTTATCTCATGTTCCAGTTCGATGTCTACATAGATTTGCCATCCTTGATTTTTTATCAGCAACAATATATCTTTTATCGGCGTTTCACCCTGACCCCATACCTGATTTGTATTTGCAGGATTTACATTTGGACCGGTTTTATCCTTTATATGAATACTGTATATTCTATTGTGGTATTTTCGCATGAAATCGCAAGGATTCAATCCCGTTGAGCCTAAATAGTGTCCCACGTCAAAGTTTAGCATCACAGCAGGAGAAACGGCAAGGTGCGTGTCTATGTTAAAACCTTCTTCGGCAAACTGATAATGGTTGTGGAAGATGGCATACATGTTGTGTTTTTCGGCAAATGGCGCCAATCTTTTTACAGCGCTGTCGCTGATTTCCTGTGTAACGCCTTTAGCGCCCAGCGCTTTGGCAGTGACGAAGGCATAATCGATTTCTTCATCCGACCAGTTTGCCGGCTCGGCTTTCCATATGTGTATTCCTATTCCGGCGTCGTCAAACAATTTTTTGGCAGTTGCAATTTTGGCAGGTGTAAGCCCCAGACGGAATGCTTTCAGGTCAGCATTATATTTGTCTATTTCGGCTTGCTGTTCGGGGCTCAATTGCGGCGCTCGTCTGGGCTGATTTATTATTGCCTGTTGCTCTGCCGGTGTCATTTGTTGAATAAGCTGCTGTTGTGCCTCGCGTGCCTCGCGCTGTATCCTTTGTGTTGGATTTTCGGGAGCGCCAAGATATTCTTCGAAGTACATTCGCAACTCTATCGAACTGATGCCGGTTTCCTTACAGTATTTTACCGTATTTTCCAGCCCAGCAGGCATATTACGCCAACTGTATGTTGTACAGCCAATCTGTACTCCGCCAAATTTTGACCCAAAATCGTCAATACCAGGAAATGAGGGACATGAAGCACCACAGGAACTAACAACCGGCGCAATAGATGCAGTTGCCAATACCGCGGCAGAACTGCCTATAAATTTACGTCTTGATAATGTATTGTTCATTATTTTTTAAAATTTTTACTCTATTTATACTAATATTAAAAAATACAAAATTAGATATTTTTTTTTTTACTGCAAAAAAAATCTAAAAAATAATATTTAAACAATATATATATTTTTTTTTCGTTATAAAAGATGTTAATATTAAAAAAATTTGTATTTCAATTTCATATAAATAATGTATAAAACCTGTATTATTGCTCTATGTTTAACGATGTTTGCATTGTCGGCGTCGGCACAAAAGAGAAGGGATATAAGAACAATCAACAGTGTTTACACGGCAGTTCCGTTTCTGACCATTGCTCCCGATTCACGAGCAGCTGCTATGGGCGATGTAGGCGTAGCAACCTCGCCCGATGTAAATTCTCTGCATTGGAATCCCGCCAAATATGCGTTTATAGAGAACGACGAAAGTATCGCACTGTCATATTCGCCATGGTTGCGCGGATTGATTAGAGATATGAACCTTCTGTATTTAACATGGAACAAAAGGATTGACGATTTTCAGGTGATTGCCGCTTCACTTCGCTATTTCAACATGGGTAGCATACAATTCACCGATGACCGCGGACAACCGATAGACATCAGAAGACCAAACGAATTTGCCATCGATGCAGCATATTCGCGCAGATTTTCTGATAATATCAGTTCGGCGCTCGCTTTTCGTTACGCACGTTCTGATATTTCCGCGGGAATATCAAATTCGGCAATGAAAGCAAAAGCAGGAAACTCATTTGCTGCCGACATAGCATTATTCTATCATTCAGAGCTGTATCTTTTCGACAAAACTGGAAACTGGGCATTAGGCGCAAATTTTTCGAACATAGGAACAAAAATGTCGTACTCCAACGCGCAACACAAAATGTTTATTCCTATTAACATGCGCTTAGGCGGAGCAATAGGCATTGATTTAGACACTTATAACAAGATGACCTTTGCCGTTGATGTCAATAAACTGCTTGTGCCGACACCACCTATTTTCGAAAATGGTGAAATGATTGGGTATCCGCGGGATGTACCGGTTGTTCAGGGTATTATTCAATCGTTCTACGACGCGCCGGATGGTTTCAATGAAGAAATGCGCGAAATAACTTTCGGACTGGGACTTGAATACATGTACAGAAATATGTTTGCAATTAGAACCGGATATTTCCATGAAGACAGATCAAAAGGAAATCGTAGATACTTTACAATGGGAGTTGGACTGAAAATGAATATGATAGACTTCGATTTTTCGTATCTTATTTCTCCAATAGGGCAAAGCAACCCATTGAACAATACGTTGAGATTCACAATAATATACAATTTCGGCAAAGCAAATATTATTACAACCGCATGATTGAGTCGTATGCGTACAGGATTTGGTTTTGATGCACATCAATTAGTTGAAAATGTTACTTTTACGCTTGGTGGTGTCGTTATTTCACACCACAGGGGCGCAGAAGGACATTCAGATGCCGACACGCTTATTCATGCTATTTGCGATGCACTGCTTGGAGCTGCAAACCTTGGCGACATAGGACTGCATTTTCCAGATACAGACCAGACCCTGAAAGGAATAGACAGTAAAATACTTTTGAAAAAAACTGTACAGATGATAGCACAAAAAGGGTATAAAATAGTTAATATAGACTCTACAATTTGTCTTCAACTGCCCAAACTGCGTCCATACATACCTCAAATGCAGGAAGCACTGTCAAGTGTAATGTCTATCCCCGTCGAAGATATTTCCATAAAGGCAACTACAACTGAAAAGTTAGGCTTTATCGGGCGAGAAGAGGGAGTTTCTGCATATGCTGTGGTATTGATTGAAAAAGTGTAACAATAATATGTAATAACATATGTAATATATTGAAAAAAAATGAAAAAAATTTTGAAAATTATCGTTTTATCAATCTTGACGTGCATCACCACGCAGGTTTTTTCGCAAACGATATCTGACAGCGTCAAATCATCACAACCTGAAATAATCAAGTCGTCAAGGTTCGACGGGGTTATAAAGACAAAACTCGAAACAAGCGTCGAAAATGGCGTGATGCGCTTCAACGTTCGAAACTCTCGTATAGGAGTGCGCGGAGATATCGGCGAATATATAAGTTACCGTATGCAGGTGGAACTAAGCAATGAAGGCGTTTTTCAGCCGTTAGACCTGTTTGGTACTATGAAACCCGCTAATAATTTTTCTATCCTCTTTGGACAACAACTAATTCCTTTTATGAACAGTTATGTCATAGCGCCCGGCGAGATGATGTTTGCAAACCGAGCTTTTGTGGGAAAATATTTCATTCCCGGAACGCGCGACATCGGCATTGTGACGCAATACAGATTCGGTATCGGCAACTTTCCCATTGAGGGGCAGGCGGGCTTGTTCAACGGCGGTGTAATAAACCAGCCACAATGGACAGACAAACCGTCATATGCCCTGCGTTTGATTGCAGGCAGCATGAACGGATTTAGGTCATCAGCAAAGGTATACAGATATAGCAACGAGCAGCACGACCTGCTATTATGGGGCGCCGACGTCCATTATGCCAACGACAGACTGCGCATGCAAGCCGAAATAATGAACCGACACTCGTATACAAACGGTTCAGACCTCCTTGGCGCATATATTCAAGGCTTATACGTCATTGATTTGCCTACGCACGACAAAATATTTCGAAGCCTTGCTCCGGCAGCGCGTTGGGACGCAATGGGATACGACACATGGGGTAACAGCTTCGATATAAAAAGACTTACGGCTGGAATACAGCTTGCAATGACTTTTATTACATTGGATTCGCTGCTACGTATCGATTACGAACAATACTTAGCTGGAAAAAATACCAATTTTCCCGATTTCCAAATTCCCGGTCGCGACGACCACGTTACCGACAACAAGATAACGATAGAGTTGATAGTGAAATTTTAATCAACTACCTGTCAATGATTTGACATGAATTGACAATTTTGATTTCAGGTTGGAAGCCTTGTTCTTGTGAATAACGTTCTTCTTTGCAAGCTTATCAAGCATAGATGCTACTTTTGGTAACAATTCTGCGGCTGCTTCCTTTTCGGTGGTAGCGCGTAGTTTTCTTACTGCATTGCGCGTAGTTACTGCATAATATCTGTTTTCCAACCTGCGACTTTCGGTTTGTCTTATCCTTTTGATTGCGGATTTATGATTTGCCATTTTTATATTTAATAATTTTTATTTATCCTAAATAACTTTTCAGCAACTTGCTTCTTGAGGTGTGTCTCAAACGACGTATTGCCTTTTCTTTTATTTGCCTGACGCGTTCGCGTGTAAGCGCAAATTTTTCGCCTATTTCTTCTAAGGTCATCTCCTGTACTCCTATTCCGAAGAACAGTTTTACGATGTCCCGCTCGCGCTCGGTAAGCGTTGCCAATGCGCGGTCTATTTCGCGTACTAATGATTCTGCCATCAGTCCCCGGTCGGCTATTGGCGATTCGTTGTTTGCCAATACGTCCAATAAGGTGTTTTCTTCTCCCTCAATGAAAGGAGCATCAACGGAAACATGCCGCCCGGAGACGCGTAGCGTATCAGCGATTTTTTCCTTTGTTAGCTCCAACACTTCTGCCAACTCCTCGGCAGTGGGAACACGCTCGTTCTCCTGTTCAAACTTTGCGAAAGCCTTGTTAATCTTGTTCAACGAACCGACCTGATTAAGCGGAAGACGAACGATACGCGATTGCTCTGCCAACGCCTGAAGTATCGATTGACGAATCCACCACACAGCATACGAAATGAACTTAAATCCGCGTGTTTCGTCAAATTTCTCGGCTGCTTTTATCAAGCCAAGATTACCCTCGTTGATCAAGTCAGGCAAACTTAATCCTTGATTCTGATACTGTTTCGCTACTGAAACTACGAACCTCAGATTTGCCCGAGTCAACTTCTCCAATGCTGTACGATCACCTTTTCTTATCCTTTGAGCTAACTCAACTTCCTCCTCAACTGTTATAAGTTCCTCTTTTCCTATTTCTTGAAGATACTTGTCTAAGGAGGCGCTTTCGCGATTAGTTATTGATTTCGTGATCTTTAACTGTCTCATCCTTTCTAAAAATTTTTTGCAAAAATACTATAATATTATTTTGCCTGCAAAAATATTTTTTACAATTTCATGTAATACCTATTTTGACAGGGCAAAATACGATACCTGACCTCTTGAACTTATACCGTTAATCAGGATTCTTTCACCGTCTTTAACAGTATCTAAGATATTTTGGATATCTTTTGCCGAGTTGACGGGCTTATCGTTCACTGCTGTGATGATGAAACCGTTTCGGATACCCAAATCCCTTAACTTGTCCTGTCCCACATTTCTAACCTTAACGCCATTACGGATTCCGAGATCGCGCCGTTCTCTCTGTGAGACTGCCTCAAACGTTGCGCCGAGAACCATTTCTGAGTTTTCGTCGCGCACAATTTGAGTGCCGCCATCTATATTACGTAAAGTAACCATAAAAGGTTGCGTTTTTTTATCACGAATTACAGAAATTTTTACTTTATCGCTTGGACGATACTTGCTAATTTGCTCCTGAAGCTCGGCGAAAGTACTGACAGGCACATCGTTAACGGCTGTAACGACGTCGCCAATTTTTATGCCCGCTTCTGCCGCTCCAAAATTTTCTGTGACACCTTCGACATAAAGAGCTTCTTTTTCACTTGAAAAATTGTCTTCGGGGGACGGAAATTCTATCCCCAGCATTGCGCGTTGTACAACTCCGTATTCTTTAAGGTCGGTATACACTTTTTGTACTATCGACGACGGTACGGCAAAAGCGTTGCCCGTAAAACCTGCCGTTTGCGAAATAATGACAGTGTTGATGCCTATCAGGTCGCCGTTAACATTAACTAAGGCGCCTCCGCTATTACCCTGATTAATTGCTGCATCCGTCTGTATAAACGCCTCGATGCCCTCTTGATTGCGCGTTCGCAAAATGCCGATGTTTCGTGCCTTAGCGCTGACAATACCTGCTGTTACCGTAGAGGTAAGATTTAAAGGATTACCCACCGCTAATACCCATTCGCCTACGCGTATGGCTTCGGCGTCGCCAAAACTAATATGGGGCAAATTAGTCTCGTCTATTTTTAGCAGCGCCAAATCGGTATCGGGGTCGGTACCGATTACTTTGGCAGTAAAAACGCGAGTATCGTTAAGACGGACTTCTATTTCTTCCGAGCGGCGAATAACATGATTATTGGTAATGATATATCCGTCGGGGCTGAGAATAACGCCCGAGCCAAAGCCCTCTCTGGGGACTTGCTGCCGCCTGCCCTGAATATAATCCAACCAACTGCTATAGGTATCCTGCATCGATTTTACTCTTACATGCACCACGCAGTGAACCGCTTTTTCTGCGGCAAAGGTAAGGTCAGGATATGACACGTCGCCAATAGTAGCAACCCCATAAGAAGCTAACTGGTAAGGACGTGACGAACTTGTATTTGCCGAACCGGCGCCGGCGTCGTTATCAAAAATTTTTGTATAAGCAAAAATTGCTATCATTCCGCCACATATAGCGACAATCAACATTGATAATAAATTCCTGAATTTCATGATTTTTTATTCTTTTTTATTAATATTATTCATTACATAATTATTAATAATTATACTACAAAAATCAAGCCAATATTTTCGAAAAAATCAAACTTAACAATTTTTATGAAAGAAAATGTTAAAATATAATGAAAAAAAATGTGTTTTTTTGCATTGCAAATCAAAAAAGATGATTATCTTTGCATCGTAAATTTGTGTCCGAATGAGTAAAGGTATCAATTATTCAATTATTCAATTAATCAATTATTCAATTAATCACAATTCATAATTAACCCTTTTGCCAATGATATAAAGAAAAAGCGTAAAATATAAATATATTAACAATAATAATATGAAGCCGTCGGCAGAAATCCGTAGGATTTCAATGTTGATAACCCCGAGTAAGCGTAGCGTAACTCGGGGTATGAAACCGTCTTTATCTTCCGAACTCCGAAGGAGTCCAATGTATAATGCTTCTGCACAGGCAGTTGAACTCCTTCGGAGTTACAAAGATGGTACGCATTTCGTGTCCCCGACTTGCGCTGCGCTTACTCGGGGTTATCCACATTTAACTCCTTCGGAGTTATTTAGCGCACCAAAACCCTTATTTCCAAAGAGTACCCTTAATAACAATGCGCCTAAAACTCTTATTCCAGTAGCCACTGCCGCTCAGAGTGCAGCAACAGAATCCGATACCATTTCAAAACACGGACGGCTACAACCATGGAAAAATCTTGAGTATCTCGCTTATCTTATGAAAATCGTGGTTCAAAACAAGCCTATCGTAAGTAAAAAAAAGTCAAAAATTTTTGATATATTGAAAAATAACCTTATATTTGCCGCTCCTCTCAAACACTGTTTTGCGCAGAGTATTGAGGGGAAAACAGCGCCATTAGGCGCAGAAATGTTTTTTGAAAAAGCGTTGGGCTTTAGTCTTTGTTGCTTGAAAATTTGGCGATTAGAAAGCAGAATACAAAGTATAGTCGAATGTTCACGTGTTTATAGCGTGGGCTTGACTAGATTTCTTGTATTCACGGTCACGCCAAATACCACAAGCAGCGGGAAACAGTTAGGTTTCGCGCTTTTTTGATTTGTGTTCTTTGAAATTTTGTAAGTAATTAATAATAATAAATAAAATAAATAATAAGTTTTACATCCATAACCATACCAGAAAAAGTTACATCAATTGGAAATTATACGTTTTCTGGTTGCAGTAGTCTAACATCCATAACCATACCAGAAGGCGTTACTTCAATTGAAAATAATACGTTTTCTGATTGCAGTAGTTGACGCTTCCGGCATCGGAAGTTTCACGCACAGTATCTGTAACGTCAAAAATCGACGCAAGCATTTTGATAGCGTTTGCTCCGGGCAACCTGACCTATACGGGCGCAGCGCAGGATTGCGAAGCGGCAACCATAGACGTCGCGCCGTCGGGTAATGCAGCGTGGACATACGTTTACACGCCAGCCTCGCCCACTGCCGGTCTTCACAACGGCAAACCGCTCACAGCAGGCGACTACGACGTTATGGCAATCTACGAAGACGACGGGCATATTGGCTATGCCTACGCCTCGTTTACCGTCGAAAAGGTTATACTGACCATCGCCGGCGCGTCGCATACAAAAGAATTTGACGGCGCAACCGCCGCCGCCGACGTTATTCTGACGCTCGAAGGCATTGCAGAAACCGACAAAGACGACATAACCGCAGGTACGGTAACAGCCGCCTACACAAGCGCCAACGCAGGAACAAAAACACTCGAAGTCGCCGCCGTAGCCCTGACCGGCTTGGCAATCGACAATTACGACGTTGAATTGCCCGCGGGAAGTCTGACAGTTGACGGTATCGTGAAAAAGTCTGTCACCATCACCCCCACTGCCGGTCAAAGCAAAATATACGGCACAGCAGACCCCGTATTTACATATACAAACACAACCTTAGTAGGCAACGACGTCATTAGCGGCGCATTATCGCGCATTTCGGGCGACGATGTAGATACATATCCGTTTACGCTCGGCAATATTAGCGCAGGCGACAATTACGCGCTGATTTTGGAAGGCGGCGACATAACCTTTGCCATAACGCAGGCAACCGCAACGGAAGTAACAACCGTAATCGAAGCGGTAACAAAATCTGCATACGAGGCGCGCGAAGCTACAACAACAGCGGCAATAGTCCTGTTTGCAGGCTTGCCGTCGGAAGTAACCGTTAATACGGACGCAGACGCTGCACAAAATCTGCCTGTTGTATGGTCTACATCTGATATATACGACGCCAAAGGCGCAACGTATACCTTCACAGGCGCTATTGCCGGCAATGCAAACATCGCCGCAGGAAGCGTTACAGCGCAGGCAACCGTTGAAATTTCTCCCATTGTAGCAAGCAATCCGTTATTTGCAGATACTGAAGTTGCAACAAGCGCCGAAACGGCGGCAACGGCAAGTGATCTGGGCGAAACGGTTCTTCCCGTGGACGGACAAATAACTGTCGAAGGCGTAACCATAGACTATACCATAACTTGGAACGCACAGACTTTAAACAGAACCGCAGCCGGAAACAATACGACCTTTACAGGAACAGTTTCGTACATAGATGTTCCTGCATGGCTTACGCTTCCGTCGTCGGATGTTTCGCGCAAGGTATCAGTAATAGCCGCTCCTCCTGTAACCAACAGCCCCGAACTTACTCCAGCTATTCCTCTCCGCGCATGGATCCGCAACGATATGCTCCACGTAACCGGTTTGGAAACAGGCGAAGTCTGGAGCGTATACACCGTTTCGGGCGCATTGGTTTACCGCAGCGTTGCAATCAACGACGAAGCGGATATATCTTTGAGAGCAAGAGGAGTGTATATTGTTCAGGCAGGAGAAAGAACTGTAAGAGTAGTGTTTGAATAGAGAACAGTGGTTAGAGACGCAGAGTAGACACAGAGTAGACGCAGAGTAAAAATCTCTGCGACCCTCTGCGTCTACTCCGCGTAACTCTGCGTAACTAACTAATTAAACCCCCAACCCCGGAATATCCGGCATTTTCTCAATTTGCGTTTCGTGTTCAATTGAAACATTGAATTGTTCCGCCGGCGGCAACGGTTCAATTTCTTCCACGCGGGCAACTTCGAACGTTGAAAGTCTTTTTCCTTTTGCGCGGAAGCTTTTTACGGCTATGAACTCGTCGGCTATCACAATTTCCTTCGGTTTGTGTTTCGAATGACCGCCAAAGACTATTTTGAAACGCGGACGTATTTCGCAACTTAAACATTTCAACTGTTGCTCGCCTTCGCCGACAAACGAGGTTATTTGCGCCGACTGCTCGAACGGGAAGCGTTTCATGTACCAGAATTTCGATTCGGGGTCGTAGTATACTGCCGTAAAAATTGTTGTAGGGTCATATTTTTCAATCAACTGTATATTGTCTTCGAAATGCTGCAATATATCGAATCCGGCAGTACGGTAATTTCCGTCGCTTGTCACAACCAATATTCTGTCATTATTGAAAAATTCGCCTAAAAGCGTTCCTCGTCCGTCTTCGTTTATTCTTTGCACTTCGGCGTCCCACCAAATATTTCTACCTCCAAGCGTTGAACCGCCCTTTTCTTTGAGCGTGATTTTGTGAACTGCGTATTTTGTGAGGATATTTCCTTGCGCGTCGCGTCCTTTTATGGCTATATCGGCAAAATTGGCGTCCATGCTGAAGTTTTTCATACGCGGACGCGGTTTGAGCGAAATACGTAGCAGTTCCGCCTCGCCGTTGGGATTGGCGCTGAAATAAAGCAATGCAGAGCCCGGCTCGCCTTTGGTAAGATGATATTCCCTGTCGCGCATGATATTGGAAATTGCGCACCGCTTAATCATAACTGGACCATGGCGCCCGTCGCGATAAATTATATTATATATAGTTCGGTTATCGTTGCGCTGAAACACATTTACGTATTCCAGATTCTTTCCGAAAAAGGCTTTTTCCGATACTTTGCTCACGATGTATGAGCCGTCCTTGCGAATGGCGATGATTTCGTCCAAATCCGAGCAGTCGCAAATATATTCGTCTTTTTTCAGTCCGTATCCGGCGAAACCTTCTTCCCAGTTTACATACAGTTTTTCGTTAGCCACAACAACGCGCGTTGCGGCAATAGTGTCGAAACTGCGCAGTTCGGTTTTGCGTTCGCGACCGGCGCCGTATTTTTTCTTGATACGCTTGAAATAATCAATCGTATAGCGCACAAGATTATCAAGGTCGTTTTGCACTTTTTCCGTTTCTTCTTCTACAGCCTTAATATGTTCATCGGCTTTCTTGATGTCGAATTTCGAAATGCGGCGCACCGGTTTTTCGGTCAGTTTGATAATATCGTCGCGTACTATTTCGCGACGCAACATATTGCGGAACGGGTCGAACGCATTTTCGATGGCAGTTATCTGGTCTTCCCACGAAACAGCGTCTTTTTCCAATTCGCGATAGATACGTTGCTCGAAAAATATTTTTTCCAACGATGAAAAATGCCAGTCGTTTTCAAGTTCGTTTATGCGTATTTCAAGTTCGCGGCGCAGCAGTTCCTTTGTTTGTTCGGTGGTGATGCGAAGAATATCGGAAACGCTGTAAAATATAGGGTGGTCTTCTTTTATAACGCAGGCATACGTAGAAATAGACAGTTCGCAATCGGTGAAAGCGTATAGCGCGTCGATAGTTACGTCGGGCAATACGTCATTGGCTAAATGCAAAATTATTTCAACGTTTTGAGCCGTAATGTCTTCTACCTTTTTTATTTTTATTTTGCCTTTGTCGATGGATTTTTTGATAGATTCGATAAGTCTTCCAGTATCCAATCCGAAAGGTATCTCGGTAATTACTAATGTTTTGTTGTCTAATTTGTTTATTCGCGCGCGAACCTTCACTTTTCCGCCGCGCGAACCGTCATTATATGCTGCGCAATCAGCCATTCCGCTTGTGGGAAAATCAGGAAACAGCGCAAAAGGCTCATTTTTAAGATGTGCAATAGCGGCGTCGATTATTTCGTTAAAATTGTGGGGCATAATTTTCGAGGCAAGCCCAACGGCAATTCCTTCAACGCCTTGCGCCAGCAGCAGCGGAAACTTCATCGGCAGCGTAACCGGTTCTTTGTAGCGACCGTCATATGAAGCCATCCATTCGGTAGTTTTGGGATTGAACGCCACTTCGAGCGCGAATTTCGACAGTCGCGCTTCGATGTAACGCGGCGCAGCAGCGCTGGAACCCGTAAAGATGTCGCCAAAATTACCTTGCGTTTCAATCAACAGTTCCTTTTGCCCAAGTTGCACTAACGCGCCGCCAATGGAAGTATCGCCGTGCGGGTGATATTTCATTGTGTCGCCTATGATATTTGCAACCTTGTTGAATCGCCCGTCTTCGATGTTGTACATGGCGTGAAGTATGCGACGCTGCACAGGTTTGAGCCCATCTTCAATATACGGAACAGCGCGTTCAAGAATCGCATACGAAGCATAATCAAGAAACCAGTCGCGAAACATCCCCGTGATACGGTGCGACTTACTTCCATCTACATTGATCAAGGCGTCGTACTTGCCGCTTGCACTTTCGCCGTCAAACGCCATCTCGTCATCCTGAACCGATTCATCTTCAAACAAATCATCGCTAAATTCGTTTACGATTTCGTCTTTATCATCTATATCTTCGAACATTTTCATTAAAATTTGAGCCGACAAAGATACATACATTCTCAAAAAAAAATACAAAAAAGTTTGCATATTAAAAAAACTTGTTGTATCTTTGCAGCGAATTTTTCATTGAATGAATAGTCAGTCAAAAATAAAATTGTAATATAGATTAATGTATAAATATGCCGAGAACAAAAGAACAGAACATGGCAATACGCGAAGAGCGAAAGCAATCCATCATGGATGCAGCATTGCATCTTTTCGCTGAAAATGGCTTCGAAAGCACGAGCATCGACAAAATAGCAAGTCATGCCGGAATATCGAAAGGATTAGTGTATTCCTACTTCAAGTGCAAGGACGATTTGTTGTATCAAATTTTAGATTCGGGAATGCAGTTGATTTCAGATTTTATTCATCCTGATTTGACTGTGGAAGAATTTATTACAAAAATTGAAACGCTTTTCGACTCGATGACGGAAAATTTAGATTTTTGGAAACTTTACTCCATAATCACTGTACAGCCAACGGTAACGCAAAAACTCGAAGAAATTAGAAATGAATATGACGGTATGCGCAATGATATGACAAACTTTTTCACAAAACATTTCGGCAAGGAACGGGTTTTAGAGGAATTGATTATGTATACGGTTATCATAAAGGGTTTTACGGTACTATATGTGTTCAGCGACAAGCAAAACACATTTTCCAACGAAATGCTTAAAAAAGTGGTAATCAACTCGATTAGAGAGCGATTTGCCACAGTACGTCATTGCGGACTTGATCCGCAATCCCCTGAAAATTAATGTATAAATTTCTAAAAATAAAACAGATGAAAAAAGTAAGATGTATTTTAGTCGCAATTTGCCTGCTTGGAGCGGCAAATGCAGTAGCGCAAACGCCAACCGCAACCGAAATTGTAAAACGCGCCGACCAAAACCGACGCGGAAACAGTTCGTATTCCGAACTTACGATGACCATAGTGCGCCCCACGTGGACGCGCGAAATTGGCATTAAAGCATGGTCGAAGGGAAACGATTTTTCCCTGACTTTAATCACAGCGCCCGCAAGAGACCGTGGACAAACGTTCCTCAAACGCGGACGCGATCTCTGGAACTGGCAGCCGAGCATCAACAGGATGATAAGAATGTCATCATCTGTGATGGGACAGTCGTGGATGGGCAGCGATTTTACCAACGACGATATGGTACGCGAATCGTCGACGGTAAACGACTATACCCATCAATTAGCAGGAAACGAACGTGTACGCGAGTTCGACTGCTATAAGATTATCCTCACGCCCAAAGAAGACGCCGCCGTAGTCTGGGGAAAATTGATTACGTGGATTTGCGTAAAAGATTTTGTTGAAATAAAAACAGAATCATACGACGAAGACAACGAGTTGGTTAACACCATGAACGCCTACGACGTCAAAGCGTGGGGTAATCGCAGACTGCCGGCGCGAATGGAAATAATTCCCGCCGAAAGACCAAACCAAAGAACAGTGATGACGGTCACGAAGTATGAGTTTGATATTGCTATTGAGGATAGTTTCTTTTCGCAACAGAATATGCAGAGAGTTCAATAGTTTTATAGTTTTATAGTTCAATAGTTTAGTAGTTCAATAGTTTAAAAGTTAATAAGATGGAAAAGAGTACTTATCAGGAATTATTAGTATGGCAAAAGGCAGTGGATTTGACTGCTGTCATTTATAAATTGGTGAAAAAGTTGCCCAAAGAGGAATTATTTGCCTTAAGCGACCAAATGCGTAGAGCAGTAGTTTCAATTCCAAGCAACATTGCTGAAGGACGGGATAGAAATACCAATAATGAATTTATCCACTTTTTGACCATATCGCGCGGTTCAAAAGCGGAGTTGGAAACACAATTATTTATTTGTGTTAAAGTAGGTTATCTAAATGAAACCGAAATAGATGAAGCAATGATTTTATGTACAGAAGTAGGTAAAATGCTAACTTCTCTTATCAATAAACTAAAATCTATAAAACCATAAAACTATAAAACTATGAAACTAATATGGAGAAATATCTGGCGCAACCGCCGCCGCACCATGATTACAATGTCATCGGTCTTTTTTGCGGTTTTTTTCTGTGTCTTCTATTCGAGTTTCGAAAGAGGAACATGGGAAAGAATGTTGGACAACATGTTGAATACGCAAATGGGGCATATTCAGATACATGGTAAGGAGTATTGGGACGACAAGGTCGTTGATAACTTCATGTTCATGGATGCGGCTACTATTGCCGCGCTCGAAGGCATAGACAATATCGCAAATGTATCGCCGCGCGTAGAAACTTTTGCTATGGCTTCTTTCGAAACAGCCAGCAAGGGCATTGCCGTTATAGGGGTCTCGCCCGAAAAGGAAGCGCATAAGTCGAATTTGCCGTCGCGCCTGATACAGGGCGAATATCTGTCGGAAAACGACGACGGTATACTTATCGGCGAAGGATTGAGCAAAATCCTGAAAGCAGGCATAGGAGACACGATAGCGCTTATCGGACAGGGGTATCACGGGGCAGGCGCCGCACAACTGTTTACCATTCGCGGAATAGTGCAACTGATGACCCTCGAAATGGACAACGCAATGGCATACATAACCCTGCCGGCAGCCCAACAGTTCATCGACATGCCCGACGGATACAGCGGAATACTGATTTCGATACGAAACAGTAACCGATTGGATGAAACGATTAGTTTGATAGTTAATAGTTTGATAGTTGATAGTGAGGCTACAAACTATCAAACTGAATACGCAGTTCTATCATGGCATTTCACAATGGAACGCCTCCTCCAAACAGGCGAATCAAACAGAGCGTTCCTTATCTTGATAATGGGCATTCTGTACGTGATTGTCGGCTTCGGTATTCTTGGAACCGTCATTATGATGACCAACGAACGCATACGCGAGTTTTGCGTAATGATTTCGTTAGGCATGTCGCGAATGCGGCTATCAGCCGTTGTTGCCGCCGAACTGTTTGTCAAAAGCCTGATAGGCACAATGCTGGCAGTTGTTGTGACCGTTCCGATGGTTTTGTGGTTTTCCGAAAATCCGATACAAATGACAGGCGCAATGCGCGATACGTTCATCCAGTTCGGAATGGAACCGGTCTTGCCAATGGCTGTACATGCGTACATCTTCGCCGACCAGATTACTACAATACTTGTTATTTCGGTGGTTGCAGCAATTTATCCTGTGCGGAAAATTTTGAAATTGCGGTTAAGAGATACTAAATAAAATGAGTATCTTTGTGGGAAATAATAATAGAAAATAAAAATGGCAC
>Ga0099364_10006869_pt1 | contig 16440 bp, 16 predicted proteins | sample TergutTh196P3_FD_73070 | JGI IMG/M metagenome (GOLD analysis project Ga0099364, IMG submission 73070) | Microcerotermes parvus P3 segment gut microbial communities from Pointe-Noire, Republic of the Congo - Th196 P3 | ecosystem: Host-associated > Arthropoda: Insects > Digestive system > Gut ...
CATACTGAAAACATTCCCGTCAAAATCAATAATATTCGCTTCCATCATATTCGAAACCGCCGCCGCCCCTGTCATAATAACTATCACCAGCGCCGCCGCAGTTATCAAAACTCTGCGTTTCCTGCGCTTCGGCTTCACATAATCCTGATTTATACCTTTCAGCACATCAGCCGACGGATTATATTCCGGCAGTTCAATCTTTGCGAACATACCTTTTATATCATTATTATTCATCTGCATTTCCCCCTTTATTCTTAATATAATTAGGATAATCTTTTTCTAAAATTCTGCTCAATTTTTTTCTCGCCCGCTCATAACGCTTGCGGAGCGAAACCGCGCTTTTCCCATGAATTTGAGCAAGCTCGTCAAATTTCATCTCCTCAACCGCGTGACCGTAGATAACTGCTCTGTCAAGCGCACTCAACATATTAAGCGCATTTTTTAAATTATCCGGGATATATTCTACATTTGATTTTACCCGCTCGTTTTTAAATAATTCAAGCGTGACTTTGCGTTTCCTTATAATATCAATACACGTGTTATACGCGATTTTATATAAAAAATTAGCTAAATCTTTATCATCGCCCGTAAATTTATCCCTGTTTTGATATGCTTTTATAAAGCTCGTCTGAACTGCGTCCTGCGCCTCATGATAATCGCATAAAATACTGTGGCAGTACCGCAGAAGCGCGGCGCTGTAACGGCTCATAATAATCTCAAGCCCTGCCTCGCCCGAATTTAAATACGCGCCCGCAATATCTTTATTATCAGCAGTTATATCTTCATCAATTAAAACCTCGCTTAAGTTCATTCTGCAAAACCTCCCGTTTTTCCCGGATTTGAAAATCGATTTTCTATAATATTATAACGCATAAAAAATAATTTTTGTGACATTTTATAAAAAAATCAAGGGCTTGGCAAATTTTTTTCTGCAAACCCTTGACTTTTTTATTCACTTCGGACGCGCAATGTGCGCCCCTACTTTATGCTCTCCGCCATTTTTATTATTTCGTCGCGCACGCCGTCACTTTCATCATAAGACGTCATATTTAATCTGTACCAAACCGCGCCGTATTCTTCTTTACCGTCCAATACTCCCAGAACCAATCCACGCTTTAAATCAATAGCGTTAATACCCGTAAAATGATATTCCGTGAACGGTATATCCAACATTCCAAAATATGTCGAGCTTATAACGGCACGGGCAAACTGCGGCAATTCCAACTGTTCATATTTCGTATTATCCCAGCCCGTTATTTCCATATTTACATATTCAGGTTCGAACAAATTTATACTGTAATTTATAAAATAACTGTAATCATAATCCGCTTTACCGAAACTTCCGGTTTGTTCGCTGTGCCTGTACCTTATATTTATATATTCGATATTATCCGTATTTTCAGGGATATAATATTTCTCGTAAATATTGCCGAATTTTTCTTCGCGTATAACAAGCTCGGCATTTTCCAGGATAAAATTCTCGTCAATAAAAAATCCTATCTTTGCCTCTTCAAAATAATATCCGTCCGGCAAATACTGCGGAAGTTCAAATATCCCGCCGCCAAAATAGCTTTCAAGCTCACGCAAATCCGTTATCGTCCTATGAGGATGCCTGATAGTTGTCCCGCGCCATTCGTCCGCATAGATGACACGTACAAGCATATTTTCGTTGTCTTCGTGAAATTCTCTCCAGAATATATTCTCTTCATCTTGCGGCAAGTTAAAAAGCCCGAATCCTGCCCATTCTCTGAACCCGATATTTCCGTCCGCATCAATATAGCTCATCATCATAACACGCAATCCCGCACCCGCCATCATCAGCATCACCGCGCAAACCGCTACTGTTATAATTACCCGCTTTCCGCGCGGTTTTTTCACCAACGACGTTTCAGCCTTAGCTAAAATCACATCGCGCATTTCGTCCTTGCTCAAATTATTTTCTTTTATAATTTTTTTAAATAAATCTCTTTTCAGCATATAAAAATTCCCCCTCTATGCAAATTTACACATTATAATCCTCGCGTATTTTTTTAAGCGTCCGAAAAAGCCTGTTTTTTACCGTCGATTCTTTGACTTTTAAAATCTTCGCAATATCGCTGAGCTTTTCTTCATGCTCAAAATATAAAATAAAAATTTTATAAGTTAAAACATCGCCGTTCTTCAGAAATTTCCAGACCTCATCTAATATCAAGCCGTTTATCTCGCCTTTTTCTTCGCTCAATAGCTCTAATTCAAGATTATCGAAATTTTCATCTTCGCTCTCTCTTTGTGAAAATACCGGTATGTTTCCGGCTAATCTGTCCGCAAGCCTGTAATTTTTATAAATTTCATGCTTCGCCGATTTAACCAGATATTTTAACGGCTCTTTTATTTCGCCGCTTTTTTTTAGCCTTTTATATAAGCTAATATATATAATCTGTACAATATCGTCTATATCCCCGGCATTTCTCACTTTCGACAGCACATATTTATATATATTATTATAAGTAGACTCATATATCGAATTAAATTCTTGCTCTAAATCAAATGTTTCGCCTAATGTTTTATTAAGTTCCGGAACCGTCACAAAATCACTTCCTCTCGTATCAATTAATTTATAAGACGCGCCTCTTACTATAAATGATACCGCAAATATATATTTAGTTTCACGCAAAATAAAAAACCCCGAAATATTTTTCCGGGATATTTATATATTTTTATTCCCGCCGCCATTTAGTGCCGGACGGCGTATCTTCTAAAATTATGCCCTGCGACTTTAAATTATCGCGTATTTCGTCCGCCGCCTTAAAATCTCTCGCTTTTTTCGCGGCAATTCTCGCCTCAATCTGCCCAAGTATATACTCGTCACTAACAGCCGACTCTTTTATCTCCGGCGCAAATCCAAACAATCCGCAGAACTCGCCATATAATTCACGCGCAGTTTCTAAATATTTTTTATCCGCGTTTCCCGCGCCAATCTTTATGTTTACTTCTTTTATCAGCTCAAATATCACGCTCACCGCCGCCGCGGAATTAAAATCGTCAAATAAAGCCGCTTTAAATCTGTCCCGGTAAGCCCGTAGGGGCGCGCATTGCGCGTCCGCCGCATTAGCAGCCGCGTCTTTCGCATTTTTTAATGCAAAATCAAGATTCTCGCCGAATAAAAATATACGTTCCAGAGAGCTTTGCGCCGCTTTTATAATATCTTCCGAAAAATTTAACGGCATACGGTAATTAGAACTGAGTATAAAAAATCTGAGCGGCATATATCCGTATTTTTCGGCTATTTCACGCGCTGTAAAAAAATTGCCCTCCGATTTGCTCATTTTCTCGTTATCTACATTTATAAAGCCGTTGTGCAGCCAGTATCTCGCGAAAGTTTTACCCGTTGCACATTCGCTCTGTGCAATCTCGTTCTCGTGATGCGGAAACTCCAAGTCAACGCCGCCGCAGTGCAAATCAATCGTATCGCCGAGATATTTGCGCGCCATCGCTGAACACTCTATATGCCAGCCCGGTCTGCCGTCACCCCATGGGCTTTCCCAGTAAGGCTCGCCGTCTTTTTTAGATTTCCAGAGCGCAAAATCAAGCGGGTCGCGCTTTTCTTCCATTATTTCACCGTCAACCCTGCCGCCCTGCTGCAAATCCTCGATTTTTTTACCCGCTAATTTCCCGTAATCTTTAAAACTTTTGGCACTGAAATAAACGTCCGCGCTTTTTTCAGATTTGTACGCGTGATTTTTCTCGATTAATATTTTTATTATATCTATAATTTCATCAATATGCTCCGTAGCGCGGGGATAAACGTCTGCGCGAGTTATCTTTAAACCATCCGCATCTTTATGATACTCGCCGATAAACCGCTCCGCAAGCTCGCCCACGCTTATATTCTCAAGGTTCGCCCGCGCAATCATTTTATCATCTATATCCGTGAAGTTAAAAACATAATTAACTTTATACCCGGCATATTCAAAAATCCGCCGTATAAAATCAAAAATCACGAAACAGCGGGCATTTCCCGCGTGAAAATAATCATATACAGTCGGTCCGCATACATACATTTTTACTTCGCCGCTGCTCAAAGGCTCGAAAACTTCTTTCTGCTTTGTTATCTCGTTATATATAGTAATCATCTTATCCTCCCAAAATTATATGCTTATTCTGTTTAATCAAGTTTATCATATCCTCAAGCGATTCCGGCTTTCGCTCAAAAGCGACGCCGCCTTTTAGATACTTCGGGTCCGTCGAATGTGTATCAGAACCGCTGAATTTTATCAAATTATATTTATCCGCATATTTCCGCGCATTTTTATCATATTCAGGGTGATATAAATGCGACGCGTTGAATATCTCGACCGCGTCCGTACACTCCGGGAAAACCCGTCCCGGCTGCTGTATATAAACTTCCCGCCTGAACGGGTGAGCGTGAATTATGAAGCCCCCCGCTCCATGTACCCGCTCCGCAAACGTTTCAAAACTGTCCGTCATAATTTCCGGATAAGCTAATATTTTATCCTCACCGAAATTATATATCAAAAAATCACTCCCGCCTAACCCGTATTCAAATCCGAAGTACACATCAAAGCCGATGTTATCCCCCTCGCTCTTCGCGCTTTCATATCCCCGCATAAACAACCGTACCCGCTCTTTCCAGCCTAAATCCCTGCGTACCGCGCAGTTCCCGTTAAAAAAATGGTCTGTTATTACTGCTCCGGCATATCCCGCGCGTTTACACGCCTGCACCATTTCAGCCCCTGTATTCCGTCCGCACGCGCTGCTTTCCGACGTGTGTAAATGCGTTTCATATTTATACATATTATTTCCTTAATCCATATATTTAATATATTTACCTGTAATCATAATCCGCCTGCATATTTGCCTGACCGCTTAACTGAATATCCACAAAATAATCGTGCGGGTCGCGCCGGCTGACGTAAACTTTTGCCGCATAATTATCTTTGTCATGATAGCCGTAATCTATTAAAAATAATTTGCTTCTCACAAGACAAGTCTTATCTTCCTGATTTTTATACCTGCACTCCGCATAAGCACCGTAAGACCTGCCGATTTGGTGAGTCCGGCTCGGCACTATCTGCAAAATTTCAGCGTCATAGCATAAGCCTTCGCGTTTCAGCCGCATAAATTTATTAGCCAGCGACATAAAATAACTACGCATACCTATCCACATACCCAACCACATCAATCCCTGAAAACCCCAAACAGCCGCCTGAATATTTAAAATAAACGCGGCTTCATTAAAAATAAAGCCAAACACAGCCAAGATTAATCCTACTCCCGAAAGCGACGCGCCTATTATCAGGGCGATTTTTGCGAATGTATGGTGCGGATTCCTTAATTCTCTCATGTAATATCCTCAAATCTTATTATAATTATTTCGCAGGGTCTATATATTTCCAGTAATCGCGCAGGTATTCATAGCCCGAATATACGGTCAGCGCAAGCATTACAGACATAGTTATATAACTGAACATATTTTCCGGCATATTTAATACCGGCGTCAAAACAATAGCTTCGAGCAAAACTGTCAGTATACAGCAGATTTGCGCCGTCGTCTTAACTTTCCCGATAAAACTCGCCGCGATAACATTTCCGTCCGAAGTATTCGCCACAAGCCGGACCGACGTAACGGCTAACTCCCGGAAAAACACGCCCGCCGTTACCCATACTGACAAAAAGCGCATACTCTCAAAATTATTCGACGCTGTTATCGCGATAAGCGAACCGACAACCAAAAATTTATCCGCGAGCGGGTCCATAAGTTTCCCGAAATTAGTTATAAGCCCATACCTGCGCGCAATAATCCCGTCAAGCATATCCGTCACGGACGCGATTAAAAAAAGCGACGCGGCAACGATTTTCGACCAGTAATCACTTTCAATATATATAAAAATCATGACTACAGGCACGAGAAGCACTCTGAAAACCGTCAGCTTGTTTGCTAAATTCATACCGGATTTATTATTTTCTTCCATAATTTTATTTGCACCTTTTCTTTTATTTAACAAGCTATACAAAATTTATTGATATAATATTGATAGATAATATATATTATTATATGAAAAAAACTTCCGTCTGTCAAGATGTATGCTCAAAATTTTACAATTAGTCAGCAAACTCATCTATAAAATAATTTTTGCCCAACGTCGCATCATACTGCACAATACGCAGCTTTTCGTAAATATCGGCAATTCTTTCAAATCCGCTCGAACGGCGGGCAACTCCGTTATCGTCGATTATATACTGGTTCGTAAATCCCCGCGCAGATTTTTTTATATTCTCAAGCATTTTAATATAAGCGGGCTTGGGCATACCCGTTATATTAAATATTTCGTCGGTCAGCATCTGCGGCGTCACAGTCCCGATATTTCTTATTATTTCGTCAGTATCATAATTATTTTGATTAGTCCAGATTATCGCCGGCGTTACATACCTGTTATATAATTCCTGCTCCGACCTCCCGTCAGATTCGCCAATCGCGTAAAAATCAATCGTGTCAACGATTGCCGCCGGCGCGTGGTCGCCGAACATAATAATATAAGTCGGGCGCTCCGCGTCTTTAAAATATTCCGTCAGATATATAAACGCTTCCGAAGCGTAACGCAAGCCCTCGGCAAAAGTTTCTGCAGCCCGCGCGGGATGCTCGTCTATCTTATTTAACAGCCTAATCTGCGCGTCAGAGCCGAAATAGCGCGCATAATACGGACCATGGTTCTGCATTGTCACGGCAAACGTGAACACAGGCTTGCTTCCGCCCTCAGAGAACATTTCATACCGGTCGATTATTTCCTGTGAAACTGTTTTATCCGCTCTGTATATGCCTTTCATATCTTTATTAATCATGCTGTGCTCAAAGTACATATTTTCAAAGCCAAGCAGCGGATACACCGTGCTGCGTTTCCAGAACCAGTCATAATATGGATGAATAGCCGTCGTCGAATACCCGAAATCGCGGAAATACCATGCCAGCGACCAGTGTTTCCTTGTAACGAACAACTGATAGACCATAGAAGCCGGCGGATAATATATTATATTCTTGCCGGTAAGAAACTCGAACTCTATGTTCGCCGTACCGCCGCCCAAATGCGGAACCAAAAGCGCGGGGCTGCCATTTTTTTTCATTAGTGCGCGAACAGACTCAAGCGGGTCTTTATTAAAAGCGATGCCCGTAAGATTATCCGAATCCCAATAAGACTCGTTCATGATTATTATTACGTTCGGCAAAACTTCCGGAGTTTCTCCCATTATATATTCTTCGGGATATCCGAGTGAAAGCGCGTACTCGCGCACACTGTCTTTATTATAGTCTGGCGGCGCGAATACTAAACTGCGCTTCGCGCTGAGCATAAATTCAAGAATAAAACCGTTATGCCTGTATTCGTCGGCAAGATTCCAGACCGCCGACCTTGCCGTCTTATTTATGATAGAGCTGTCCGCGACAAGCGCGTGGGTAAAAAATAAGACCGTAATAACAAGAGCGGATAAACCGGAAATCACGCGTTTTAAAATATTGATTTTAACGCGCCTTATAAAAACCGGCAGAATTAATAATAATATAAAGCCCGGTATCAAAACCGGCAGATATTTTTCAAGCCGCAGCGGATACTGCGACGCGATATTCATTGATTCGTTGAACAAAAGCAAGTCCGCGAAAACAAACGGCTCGTTCCTGAAATTTATCTTCGCGATATTTGCGACGCACGCAACCGTTACAACCGGGTAAACTATAAAAAGCGGCGCATACAAAAAAAATGTCGCCAAATATAAAAACTCGCAGATTATTAGAATTATAAGATACGAAACCAGAAATCTCGGCAGCATTTCGCCTATATTCTCGCCGAATAAAATACTGAGAGTACTTCTTCCGTCGGCAAGCACCCTGAATATAAAAAAAGTTATGAAAAACGAAAGAAACAGCAGATATATCTGCGAGAAAATAATAACATGAATCTTTTTTTGATTTTTTCTTTTTTCTGAAAGAAAAGAAAATAATTTAATAATATTTGTTTTTAACATCACATTACCCCGTTTATTAACTCGTTCAAATCCTGATAAATTAATAATATCAGATATATATGTCAGATTATATATATAAAATTTAAAAATTTGCTTTAAACTATATACAAAGCGCGATATTTATGATATAATAAAAAATAATTAAATAATAATCGGGAAATTTTGAGGTTTTTTGGAATGAATAATAACAGAAATAATAAAAGCGGATATAGCCGCGGGGAAAACAGGAATAAAAAAGAACACGGCAAAAGAGATTTTAAAAGCGTCAGAAATGACAGAACCTACGGAGGCGAAAATAAATCGGGCAAATTTATAAAAGCTCCCGGCAATAAATTTTATAATAAAGACAGGCTTGACAATAAAGATTATAAAAGACATGATGATAAATTAGACAAAGATAAGAGATTTAACAGAGAAAAAAGGTTTGATAAAAACAAGCCCCCCAGAAGATTTGACGATAAATTCGGAAAAAAATTTGACAGAAAAGATAATAATTTTGCGAAAAAAGAATTTAAGCCCGTCAAAAAATCAGAAGATTTTAATAAAATTGGCAAAAAAGCAAATAAAAGAAATTTTACGGACGATAATAATATTAACGTGAAACAAGCAGTGAGCGTTGAAGACGAAAAATCCGGCATGGTTTACGGAAGAAACGCTGTGCTTGAGCTTATAAAAAGCGATAAAACTGTTGACAAGCTGTATGTTCAGAGCGGACAGCGCGAGGGTTCTATCACGGTGATAGTCGCGGAAGCTATAAAAAAATCCGTGCCGGTCATCGAGGCTGACAAGCCCAAGCTCGACGCGATGATAAATAACTCGTCGCACCAGGGCGTAATAGCCCTCGCGTCAGAAAAAGAATATTGCGCGATAGAAGATATTCTTGAATCAGCCGCGGAGCGCGGCGAGAAGCCTTTTATATTGGTCGCGGATAAAATCATGGACCCGCATAATCTCGGCGCGATTATCAGGACCGCCGAATGTGCCGGTGCGCACGGGATAATTATACCCAAGCGCAACGCGGCAGGCGTATCGCCCATCGTTGCAAAAACTTCGGCGGGAGCGTCGGTTCATCTGCCGATAGCCAAAGTCGCAAATATCGCGACCGCGCTTGAGGAGCTTAAATCCAAAGGCGTGTGGATTTTCGCGGCGGTTTCAGGCGGCGAAGGCGCGCAGAATTATTTTGAAGCCGATTATAGCCTGCCTGCCGCAATCGTCGTAGGCAACGAAGGCGAGGGACTCGCTCCGCTTATTATTAAAAACAGCGACTTTCTCGTGCGGATTCCGATGTCCGGTAAAATAGAATCTCTGAATGTTTCGTGCGCTTCGGCTGTATTGTTATACGAAGCCGCAAAACAGCGTATAAATAATAGTTTTGAAAAATAATTTTTTTGAAACGGAGTTAAAATTATGGATAAAAATAATGTAAAATCAGATTTAGAGGCTCTTTTTAAAGACGTGCAAAGCACGCTTGATAATTCTATATTAAAAGAAAAGCCGGACGATAAGCCGAAAAAAGCGGCGGTCGGAGTAAAAGAAATAAAAGAAGTACCGCGCGCCAAAACAATCGGCACAGACGAGAACAGCGATTTCGGCGCGATTTTCGACGGCATTAAAGATGATATAAAAAAAGGCGGCGGAACCAAAAAGCCCGCGGCAGCTGAAGAAAAGCCGGAGGAGATTCCGGCTGTTCAGGCGGAAGAACCCGTCCAGCCGTTTAAATTAAACGAAAATCAGGGACAAAAAAATATAGACGAACAGCTTTTAAATGCTCTCGGCGGGGATTTTGAAGAAGACGAAGAAGAAAAACCGGAAATTTTTAAAAAACCTGCAAAGGAAAAAAATCTCGGACAGCCCGCGCCCGTGAAAAAATTTAATATTTTATTTAAGGCGTCCCCGAAAGAGTACGTATCGCGGGAACAGAACGACGGGATTTACAAGGAATATCAGAGAATTTATATCGGCGAACTGGTACGGCTTATAATTTGCGGAGTGCTTTTTTTGATACTCGCGTATCTGGAACTCGCGCCGGTACTCAATCTCGGTCTGCCCGACGCGCTGCTTTTTTATAGTTCTGTATATATATTGATAAATTTGCAGATTTTTTTATTCGCGGCTTTCACGGTTAAAAAGTCACTGTTTTTCGGGTTCAGGTCGATACTGAGAAGCGAGCTTAATTTATATTCGGCGGCGGCGTTATTTGTCGCATTCGCGTTTATACACACGGTCGTCGCTTATATTTTAAAATATAACGTCGCGCTTTTTAATTCTGTCGCGGCGCTCGCCATGCTTTCCGCGTCTTTATATAATATTTTTGACATAAGTTTCGAGATAGCGGGATTTCAGGCTGTATCGACAAAAAAATTAAGGTACGCGCTGCAGCTTGAAAGTAACGCGCCGGCGGAGCGCGCTCTTTTCAAGGACGTTATTCAGCATGAGACTTCAGTCGGGCGCATATCAAAAACGGCTTTCGCGTCAAACTTTTTTTCGCGCACCGGCAGATATAAAAATTACGGCGAATCCGGATTATATATATATGTAGCTTTGACAGCCGCGCTTATTGCAGCCGTTATATTTATAGCGTTGAACCGCGAGGTTTCGCAGGTTATAACGGCTGCCGCATTTCTGTTTTTGGGCTCCGTGCCGTTATGCTCGTTTATATCGTCGGCTTACCCGGTAAGAAGAGCGCAGAAAAAATCGCAGGAATCAGGCGCGGCGTTTATCGGGGCTAACAGCATTGAAGAAAACTCCGAGATTGCTATATTATCTCTTGCGGACAAAGATATTTTCCCGCCGTCGGCGGTAAAATTATCTCCGGGCGTGAAAGTATACGGGAATAACAGGCTGGAATATGTCCTGCAATATTTATGTGCGCTTTTCGTGAAACTCGATTTGCCGTCCGCCGAAGAATTTAAAAAGACTATAGTTGACTGGGACGGGGATAAAAAAGCGGCGGCAAAAGTCAGAGTGCGCGACATAAACGAAACGGGAATATGCTTTGAAACGGACGGTTTGACTTTGTTTACCGGGAAACCCGAATATATAGAAAATCTCGGTCTGCGCGCACCCGTTGACCCCGATTTTGACGAACAGTTTTTAAAAAGCTCCGGAAGCATGATGCTGCTCGCCTCAGAAGCAGAAGTCCTTGCGAAAATATATTTAAAATACGAACTCACGTCTAATTATCACGGTATAATAAAAAATATAAAGAGAATGAATTCCTGCGTTTGCATAAAAACTCTTGACCCGAATATAGACGACGAACTCCTGTACAAATTATCTAATATCAAGAACTCACCGATAAAAATTCTTAAACTGCAAAATGAAAAAGAAGTTTACAAAATCGAGGAAAAAATCGAAACCGGCATAGTATCAAAAGAGTCTTTAAAATCTATAATTTACACGCTTTTAATCGCGAACCGGACAAAGCGTTCGGTTAAAACAAACGCTTTGATTCAAAATATCGCGTTTTTCTTCAACCTTATTTTAGCCGCAGTTTTGATTTTCTTCGGTTCAACCGCTTTAATAAGCGCAGGCATACTGCTTGCAATTCAGTTATTCTGGGGATTTACTATATTATTTTTATCGTCGCTTTCGCCGTGATAGTATAAAATTTAATGGTAAGAGATAATCGACCGCGCACACGAGTGCAGATTTATATTTGCGCTATTCCGAAAATAGCAACAAATGCAAAGAAATATCTTTTTCATCGGCTTATAATTATAGCAGAGAGGAGATGATTGCATGGACTGGCTTAAAGGCATGAATAATGTGATTGAATATATCGAAGAAAATTTAACACAGCCTATAAAATATGAATCGCTTTCGCGGATTGTCGGCTGCTCAGTATATGAATTTTCGCGTATATTCTCGTTCATGGCGGGAATGTCTGTTTCAGAGTATATCCGTCGAAGAAGATTATCGCAAGCCGTTTTCGACATTCAGAACGGCAGCGGGAAAATAATCGACATTGCTTTGAAATACTGCTATGAATCACCGGCAACGTTTACACGGGCATTTAAAGAACTGCACGGCACAACGCCGACGTCTGCCCGTAAAATAAGCGTGCCGCTCAAGACTTATCCGGCAATCAGCTTCGTACTCACTATAAAAGGAGTGGATGAAATGAATTTCAGAATCGAGAAAAAAGAGAGTTTTCAAATAATGGGCTTATCAGGATATGACAATTTGGACTGTGATATGTACAAAGGCGACTGCTTGACGTCTTTGTGGCGCGAGTTTATGAACAGCTACAATTCACGTTTATGGAATGACGGCAACCCCAATTATTACACAGCACCGTTTTGGCAAGTCGGGGCATATGAATTTGAGCCGCATGACAGTAAAGTAAAAGCGATTATAGGTGCGGAATACAAAGGCAAAAAGCCCGATGACAGCTTCACTGTTGAAACAATACCCGCTGCAACATGGGCTGTATTTACAATTACTTCTCCAACAGGTATACCTCATGTGCCCGCGGCTTATACCCGCGTTTTGACCGAGTGGTTTCCCGCAAGCCGGTATAAACGCGATGAATCTGTACCAAGTCTTGAAGCATTCCCTGACGGCGACGCAAATTCGGATAAATACGAGTGGGAAATCTGGATGCCCGTTATTGATAAACAATGATCAAAATAAGTAGGGGCAGAGCTTGTCTCTGCCCTATCGGGGCGAACACATTTTTACACGGCAATTTGATTTGCAACAAAATATTCATATTCGATTGTAGGGAATGGAGAGGGTGAAAAATTTTTATGACTTCGCGCGAGCGTGTTATGGGCGCTTTAAACCATAAAAAAACTGACCGGCCGGCGGTGCAGTATCTTTATACCCCCGTCGGATATTACGAACACGATGAAAAAATACAAGCATAAATTATACAATAGCAAAAAATTAAAAAAATTATTTTCGTTTTTTTATCGCTGTAACGCATCGTAAACGCTCACCTTCCGATTTATGTTAAACACTATTTTTATTAAACCAATATTTTTTCTGCGAAACGCCGCTCATATACGGGAATAATTTGCTATTATCCATAAAATCTTTTAAGAACTATTCGTTCGTTAATTCGCTCAATTATTAAAAGCTCCTCACTAATCATGCCACTATAAGAGTCAGGATAGTCCAAAAATGCGTTTGCAGACTCTATTTCTTTCTCCGTTATATTTCTGCCATAGATTTCAGAAAGTCCACCAAAACTAAAGTATCGTAACCCCTCATTAGCTTTTATATCAAAAAGTTTTTCAGATAAATAAATATACTCGTCTTTTTGAGGTATTGGCTCTATATCATAAAAAGTAATGCCGATTTCATATTCTTGACCTATTTCATCTTCCAAAGTATACCAACTAAAATCTTTGATTCTATTAATTTTATATTTTTTCAAACTAAATCCCTCCCGGTAAGATAATAATTCCTGAAAATCGGCTGCGATAATTCCTAAACCACGCTTTCGCAAACAGGACAAATTAAACGATGAAACGCTATTTTTTACCTTGACCTGAACACTCGCCGTTCATACAGGAAACAAGACAATTGATGTAAGTCTTGTTTTTATCATATATAGGTGTTTTCATAGAAAAGATCATCTCTTTCTTGTCCTTTTTGGTTTTTATTTTTGTTAACGAAAAATTCAATTTTACGGAATATCGTTTTCATTTAAATTTTTTATTATTTTTATTGTTTTTTCAGCGGACACCAGTTTGGGATTTTTGTTCTGTCGCCGGTGGTACACCATGATGCAAGGAGTTTCGGTTTCCCATTTTCTTTAAAAATTTTGCAATACCGGTCTGACTGATAAATAAAATCCCCGGGTTCTTGAAACCATTCATACAAACAATGGGGGCAATGATTACAGTGTTCCTCCGGTATGTTTTCCGCCAGAGCGCGGTTTGTATATTTCATGTCGCTTGTGATTTCTGTTATATATTTAATAAAGTCGGGGAATACAATCTTTTGATCCTCATCGGACAATTCGACTTCAAGAATGGCTTGGGTCATCCAAAACGGATAAATGTCAATTTCAAGATATTGGTCGGCAAAACTCAGGCAGTACCGGGTTTTGCGTATTTGTTTTAACTCGGTGTCCGCATTCATTAAAAGGGTGAGGTATTCCGTTTGGGTAAGCCGGCGTTCTGTTTCGAGCCGTTTTATGTCCGATACGCGCTTTTTTATTGTTTCGGTAAATATATAATATCCGTCTTTTCCACGCTGGCGCACACGTATTTCCGCATCGTCCGGACCGGATTTTAAATATGTCTGGATAATTTCTGCTTTATCGCAGTTCGGCATATTTTCCAGCACGGTCAGATCAGGATATTCAATCAAAAATCTCCGCTCAATCTCAATTTTTGTTATTTGCGCCATAAAATAAAACCTCGTTTATTTATATTGATTATGTCAAATATTTTAACATGAATATTAAAAAAAGTCAATAGAAAACCTCAATCTCAATGTTTTGTTTTTAAAAGTTTAATTTTTTTTCTCATGCTTTTAGTATTTTCAATTTTTTCCTTCCATTTCCGCTCATTTTCTTCGAATATTCTTATAAGCGAGGCTTTTTCCTCTTCGCTGTCACACCAGTAATCTCTGTACAAAAAAGCTATCATCTCTATAGTCTCATATGATACATTTTGTTCTCTAAGAGGTTTGTTTTCATCAATTACCGGCGAATAATTAAAATCGCGGTTATTTTCAATTATTCCCCAAATATCAGGCTCTATACGGGATACATAATATTCTCCCATTGCCTTGACAACATTGTAAGCTTCCGAAAAAACTTTTTTATCAATATCCATAAACCTTAACACCTCAACCGTTTGAAGAATCGGATTCCTCAAATTCAATATTTTATAAAGTTTTGTAAAATATTCAATTGTTTCTTTTGTTTTTAATTTTTGTCCCTGCATATATAATTTATATATGCCAAATCATTTTGTTTCCAACACACTACCTAAAGCGGATTTTTCCTTGATAAATTCAACTATTTCATCGATATTATATTTGCCGAATAAATTAAGTTCAAGCACTTCATTTCCGTTGAAAAAGACATAATTCAATTTATCGCAAAGTCCATCCAAATCCAGCATACCAAGTTCATACAATCTTTTTAAATATGTCTTGCTGTTTATTACTGAAATTGCAGGATTTTCTTTATCGCAATATTCAAGTAAAATTTTCATGAACTCTTGCGGTACCGGAGGAAATAAATCAGCCAATGGATCAATAGCAAAATCTTCCATTTTGTTATTATCTGTTTTTTTCTTTTTTTTCCAAAATAACATAAATAATCCTTTCGTTAATAAAATACTTTTGGCAATAGCTTTTTGATATTTTTCAAGCCAATCGCCTATTATTAATTTTAGCCGCTCTCCCAAGTTTCTTCCAATTCTTCATCGTAATCGCAAGAGCTGCTAACCCCGCTAGGTCCCAAGCACCCTAGCACTAAATCGAGTTCCCATTGAGTTAAATCTTTTCCAGCCTTGAGTTTTTCTTCCGCTACTGCCGTCTCTATTTTCCACGGCGTTTTTGCTTCTAAGTTATCAAATTCATATATCATACAATTTTCGGTATTTATGATTTTTTCATTGTCTTCTTCCGGCAAACCGTTGAAATACCAGTACATCGCACGCAGAACATGACCGTGGACAACAAATAAAAGTGCGGTTTCCGGAAATCCTTGTTTCATTTCGTCTGTGAGGCTAATTGCCTGCTCTATTAATTTGCGGCTTTCATCTTCATTATACGATTTGTTCCGGTTGGTTATTTCTTTGTATTTTTCATATAAACTGTTTATACGCCCGCGTTCTGCCAGTTCTTTAAAATTCGATATTTCTTCGTTTAAAAAATCAAAAACGCGTGTTGCAAATTGTCGTGTTGTTTCGCCGTTTGGGGCCGCTTCGTCATATTCGTCATAATACGTCCACTTCTTAAACTTGTATGTACCAAGTTCTGAAATTAGTTTACCCTCATAGTCCCCAAAATCGCGCTCGTATAACCTTGTGCCTTTTATTATTTTATTTTGTTTTATATTTAAGCAATCAGCGATAATATCGGCGGTTTCCACAGCGCATTTAAGCGGCGAGGTTATAATTAACTCTATATTTTTATCAGCCAATAACTCAGCAGTTTCCCGCGCCTGTTTTCTTCCTTCTTCGTTAAGAGGCTGATCACTTCTGCTGCCCTGCAGCTGTTTTTCGCTGCTTAAATCAGTCTGCCCGTGCCGTATCGCATATATTTTCATAATATTTTATTCGGCTATTCGCCGGAACCTCCTGATTTTTTTTGAAGTTTATTTTTTTCTTAGGCTTTTAGTATAGCGGTTTGACTTTTTGTTGTCGGTATTTGTAGGGTACGGCTTCCATGCCGTACCGCCGATAAAATCAACGTTTTTTTTGTTTCGCGGTCGGGCATGGAAGCCCGACCCCACAG
>Ga0099364_10006870_pt1 | contig 16439 bp, 8 predicted proteins | sample TergutTh196P3_FD_73070 | JGI IMG/M metagenome (GOLD analysis project Ga0099364, IMG submission 73070) | Microcerotermes parvus P3 segment gut microbial communities from Pointe-Noire, Republic of the Congo - Th196 P3 | ecosystem: Host-associated > Arthropoda: Insects > Digestive system > Gut ...
CAGACTGACACGATAAGCATTATAAGCTGCAAACTCTTTTATGTTGAAATTAACGCTTCGCAAAACAGGCAAAACATATCAATACTGCGATGTTTCTTTAATCCGGGTCTGATTACAACAACCGGAACGGCAACCATTACAAACCTGACAATAGGCAACTGTTTTTTCAGAAACGACTTTACAACGGCGCCGGCAAGAATGGTGATAAACTGCGCACCGGCGGTACCTGTAGGCTGGAGGATAAGCCAATGCACATTTTACAACACCTTCACATTAACGGGGCTGACAAACACAGAGTTTGTAAGCAATGCGTTCTTTGGCGCGGCTACGGGCAATTCAATAACCTCGGGCATAAACAACACATTTAACAATAACGTAACAAATGTAGCAGTCGGATTTGCAACAGGCACTTTCGGCAATGTGTTGAGCGTCTTGCTGATTGACTCATGGTTTGCGCGAACGGGAGGCAGTGATGCAATAGATATTTTTTTCAAAGAAATGAGCAATACCACATCATGCCCGCTGCATGACGGAGGACCGATGCGGGGAATGTACGGCGGAGCCAATCCCTACAAAGAGGCGGGAATGTTCAGTATTCCGTCTGTATATGAGATAAGGATGGAGGTTGAGGTAGGAGATAGCTTCGATATGACAATAAGAGCGAGAACACATTATTAATTAGCTGATAGTCGGTAGTCAATAGTAATAATTAAAGACTAAACAGAGGGGTAGGAGAGAAGAAGATAAATGAAAGAGAAAAATATTAAGATATGGATAATTTGACAAATATTGATTTAGAGGCAAGTCTAATAAAAGAAGCGATGGCAGTTAGCGGAATGGCTACGCCGCAAGCCGTTATTTACGAGGCTTTGCAAGAATTTGTGAGGACATATAATAATCGCAAAAACATTCTAAATTACAAAGGGAAAAATATTTGGGAAGGCAACTTGGACGAAATATAAGTGATTAGAGAAAAAATTAAGATATGGATACTTCGATAAATATACCGCCGGCAACACCTGAAATCGTTTGGGCTATGCTTCGGGATTTAAGCGAAAAACAGGCAGAAACCGACCGGCAGATGAAAGAAACTGACCGGCAAATGAAAGAAACCGAGCGTTTTATAAAAGAGACACAAGCTGAAACCGCCCTGCAAATAAAAAAAGTAAATGAAACATTGGGTTCGTGGGCAACTAATCACGGACGTTTTGCCGAAGAGTATTTTTTCAATTCGTTTGAAAAAGGGAAACGGAATTTCTTTGGCGAGAAGTTTGACGATATAAAGAAAAGTCTGAAAGGGATAGAAACAGATGACGAATTCGATATCGTGATGCTGAACGGAAGCTCGGTAGGACTTATTGAAGTGAAATTTAAGGCTCACGAAAATGATATTCCGGCTGTTTTGAAAAAGGTTGATACTTTTCGGACTAATTTTCCGAAATATAAAGACCACAAGATTTATCTCGGTCTTGCAACCATGGCGTTCTATCCCGAATTGGAACAGGAGTGCATCAAACAGGGAATAGCCGTCATAAAGCAGGTAGGCGATAAAATGGTAGTTAATGACGAAAATCTGAAAGCGTTTTAGAAACGCCGTTCGACCTGTAATTAAAAAGGTAAATATAACAAAAAATTAGTATAAATTAAAACAAATTTTTATGAGTATGAAGAAGCGAATCATTTTTTTAATCGCCTTGCTGGCGGGAGCGCAGTCGCTCTCGGCAACAATTTGGCGAGTGAACAACAACGCCGGAGTAGCGCGCGACTTTGCCACCATTCAGGGAGCAATTGACGCAGCAAGTCCGGGCGACACGATCCACGTAGAAGGCTCTATAACGCCCTACGACGATAATGTGGACGTTGACAAAAAGCGAATCACTATTATCGGACCCGGGTTTCATCTGGCAAACAACGCAGAAACACAACACCTGAAACCCTCTGCAAAAATCAGAAACTTCCGCATCTCGGCTGACAGCTGCATTGTTGCCGGACTGGAACAGTTGGAGCCGCCTTCGGGAATAACCCTGACCCCAACGCCCGGAGGAACAGTGGCAAGCATAAACGTACATGTCGTATCCGCATGGACAGGCTTCCGGCTTTTCATCAACGCAAGCGATGCCAAAATCATCAACTGCAAAATAAATCTGTTGGTGATTGAAAACGACAAGCCGCTCGAAAGAATCAGCATAAGCAAAAGCTGGTTTTGCCCGGGAATGATACGAACCAACGACTCCGAGCCTGTGTTGTATCTGAGCATAATAAACAATTTCTTCAGAAATGACGGAGGCGTTGCCGGCTCGGAATATAAGGTGATTGACCTGCACGAAGACACCGGAGCAAACATTGGAAACAACACCTTCTACGGAGTATTCCGCATTATTGCGCAACGCCACTCGCATATCTACGACAATGTCTTTTATGCAACAGTGCCTGCACAGGTATTGCTCAGCGCCGACCCCACCAACACCTATGTGGGCAACATCGCAAACGTTGCAGGACTGGGCGGAGCCTTGGGAATTGTAAACAACGAACGGAACAATATCGTGAATACAGCTCAGCAGACCGAAGCCTTAGCCCCGCAGTGGTTCGGAGCTTCGGGCAGTATTGCCGTGTACGACAGATATTTTATGGTTACAAGCCCCACCTCGCCAATAAGGCAGGCGGCGGCGGCGCGCGGACTTACCGAACTCGGAATGTTTTGCGGTCTGTCGCCCTACGTCCTTTCGGGACTTGCAAACATACCCGCCGTATATGAAATAGTGATGCCCTTCGAGGTGTCGTCAGACGGGTTTGAAGTAACGGTTAAGGTGAAAGCACATTAAAGAAACTTACCCTGTCAGGGTCTTTGACCCTGACAGGGTGAATAAGGTAAGACCCTGACAGGGTGAAAACGAATAAATAAATAAACAAAAAACAGAAATTAAACAATTTAAATTTAAAATAGATTAAGTATGAAAAAGAGATTAACATTCAGTATCTTAGCGGTAGCGGCTCTGATGAGCCTCCAAACCGCAAACGCCACAATATGGCGGGTAAACAATAATCCGGGAAAAAGCGGCACTTTTGGAAGCGTAGTCGTTTTTGCCGATCTGACCACCGCGCTGCGCGAATTGAACAGCGCTGACGGTATGATTGAAGTAGGCGACACTATACACCTCGAAGGCTCGGTAACGCCTTACGGTAAAACGCCACAGGCTTGGAATAACTGCGACACCATTGCAAGAAGGGTGGTGCTTATAGGACCCGGGTATCTTTTGAGTCAAAACACAGAAACCCAACACTTTAAAGAATCTGCAAAGGTGAGGACAATATACATTGCTCCAACTGCGGCAGGAACAATAATTGCGGGTATAGAGCAGGAAAGACCAGCCGGTAATGCAACTCCCATCTCCGCCGCTAATGGAACAGTGCCATTGTTTAATGGCGGATATGCGCTGATGGCTTTATACAGAGCGATTACGGCTACAGCAGGGTATGGTCATATACCGAGTTATGGCTGGGCTAATGAACCTAATGCCTTTAAATTAAGAATTGCGGCAGACAGCATTACGGTAACTCATTGCAAACTGTTTTATGTAGATCTGTTTAACGCTGAAGCAATAGGCTCCGGACAGACTGCCGCTCCCAGCGGAACTAGAAATTTGACCAATATCACCATAACCAAATGCTTCTTCAACCCGGGAATAATTGCAGCCAGCGCCGGACTCGGAAGTGTAAATAATCTGATTATTTCAAATTGTTTTTTCCGGAATGATTGGAGTCCGGTGTTGGGGAGTGGTTATACAGCACACTCGGTTTCTGCGTTTTTGTACTATACAACCATAGATTTCAGACACTGGACTGCCGCCGCAAACAACACCGCCAACCCTTGGTATAATACCGCTGGTTTTGCCGCTGGTGTTTGGGATCAGGTGTATAACACTGCAACCGCCAATAATGTTTATCAGTCTTATACTCATGTAGTAAGTCCTATTATACAGAACAACACCTTTTACAACGCCTTTTCAATTCAGGGCAAAGGGTGCCACCTGTATAACAACCTCTTTTTTCCGAAAGTTAATGCTCCCCATTACTATGGCTTGCCTAAAGACGCCACCAGACCGCATGTATTGCAGGGCAACATTGTTTACGGCGGAACAGGAGCGATAATTACCGGCTGGACAGGCGCTGCTGACGCTTATTACACCAACAACTACGGCGGTATGCTGAATGACGGCAACAACTCATACAGCCCTTCGGCAGAAGCAAACTGGTGGGCGGGCAACACCACTTCCAACCCACACATTGACAACACGTTTAGGTTGGCAAACAGTTCGCCTGCGGCAGGAGCCGGCGGCGTGGCAACCGCCCAGAAAGGCATGTATGGCGGATTAGCCCCCTACGCCCTGTCGGGATTATACACTATACCGGCGGTATGGGACATCAGCATACCCTCCTATCCCTCCGGCGAAGTACCCTCAACAGGCTTTGAAGTAAGGGTTAGGGTTAGGTCGCATTAAATACCGCATCACCCCGCATCACCCTGTCAGGGTCTTGACCCTGACAGGGTAAGTTAAACCCACCCTGACAGGGTATCGACAATAATGTTTATCACCCTGTCAGGGTGAGGTGAGGTAGATGAAGTAGTAGTAGATAATGACGAATATAATTATAAGTAATACACAATGCAAGCCATAACCCCGTTAGAATATGGATATACTTACCACATTTATAATCGTGGTATCAACAGCGCAGATATTTTTACGTGCAACGCAAATTATAAGCGCTTCCTTGATTTGTATCATCAACATATCGGCACGGCAGCAGATACTTACGTTTGGGTTTTGATGCGCAACCATTTTCATTTGTTGGTGAGGATAAAGGATAAGGATAACTTACCCTGTCAGGGTCACCAAACTTACCCTGTCAGGGTCAAAGACCCTGACAGGGTGAATGTAAACCCCTCCCGCCAATTCTCGCACCTGTTCAACGCCTACGCGCAGTATTTCAACAAATACACCAACCGTCACGGCGGACTTTTCGAAACGCCGTTCAAGCGGATACGCGTCAGCAGCGATGATTATTTTCGCAGGCTGGTATATTATATACATCATAACCCTGTGAGGCATGGTTTTGCCGAGAACCTCACCGATTGGGAGTGGTCGTCATATTGGAGTATTACTTGCATAGAACCATCTGATTTACACAGCGAAATGGTGTCGGATTATTTTGGTGGTGCAGCCGAATTTAAGGCGTATCATCAAGAGGAAGATAAACAAGATTTAAGGGATATAGAAAAACTGATTTTGGAATGAGGAAAACGAATGTTTAAACGACATTTTAAAATATTATCCACTTTACTTACCCTGTCAGGGTCTTTGACCCTGACAGGGTGGTCGCAACCCTCATTACCGCCGCCGCCAAACATTAACCGCCTCGAATATTTCTTTAACATAGATCCGGGAGTGGGCAACGGCACAAACATCACGGGAGTTCCTCTAAGCGAAGACGTTAACGTTGAAGTGTTTAACGTATCGACCGCCTCGCTGGGCGAAGGAATGCACCAGATTTTTGTCCGCGCCCAAGACGACAAAGGAAACTGGAGCCTTACACAGGCAAACACATTTTTGCGCCTCAAGGTGCGCAATATCCCCGAAATCGGGCGGGTGGAATATTTTATAGACAACGACCCGGGATTTGGCGAAGGCACGGAGATTCCCCCTCTTCCTGCAAGCGATGACAGAAACATCAACATCATACTCAACGAACATCAAAGCGGCTTGCGCACTCTTTACGTCCGCGCACAAAATGAAGACGGAAGCTGGGGTGTTACGCATTCGCGCACTTTTCAGCAGTTTATCATCGACTACATGCCTGCGCTCAACGACCTCGAATGGTTTATCGACAACGACCCGGGATTCGGCAACGGAGCCAAACTGCCCCTCGCGGGAGCATCAGCCGACAGGCCTGTTCAGGTTCAGGCGGTTGACCTCGCCGACATAGCCCCGGGAATACACACCCTCTATGTCCGCGGTCGCAATGAACTGATGCAGTGGGGAATAACAAACAGCATCACCTTTGTAAAAACAGAGGTAAGAGCGCAAACCAACATTTCGCAACTCGAATACTTTATAGATAAAGATCCGGGCGTGGGCAGAGCGACACCCATTACCATAGGTGCGCCCGCAAGCAGCCTCACCGCCCATTTCAACATCGACCCCGACACCCTTTCGACAAGCATGCACACGCTCTACGTAAGAGCAAAAGACGAGCGCGGCTCGTGGAGCATCGTGCAATACATCTATTTCTACAAAGCCGCGCCGCAAGACGTTTCTAAAATCGACTACCTCGAATATTTCATAGACACAGACCCCGGATTCGGCAACGGTACGGAGATTACCGGCATAGTACCGTCAGAACACATCATAAAACCGTTTACGGTTGACTTGAGTGCGGTAGCCCCCGGACTGCACCGCCTCTACATACGCGCCCGCAACGAGGAGGGACGCTGGGGTATAACCCAGTCGGATATGTTTATGAAAGTGGTTGCGCCCACTGCCGAGCCTCTCACCGCGGTCGAATGGTTTATAGATGAAGATCCGGGCATAGGGCGGGCTAACGATGTGCCGATCGCAGGGTCGGAAGCCGTCTTCAGCGCCGATTTCGGCGATTTGCCCGCGGGTATGCACACCCTTTATGTACGCGCCCGCAACGCTGCGGGACGGTGGAGCATAACGCAGGACGCCACCATTTTCAGAATGACGCCGCCCAACCTCCCCGACATAGTCAAAATGGAGTATTTTATAAGCAAGCCCGACGAGCCGCCGCCGCTGGCGCCATATTTCGGAGCCGCTACCGACATACCGATAACGCCCGGGCAAAACATCTCGGTAACGTTCCACGTAAACCTGCCTGCCGGTCTTCCCGAAGACTGGTACACCTTTAATGTCCGCGCAATGGACAGCCTCGGCAACTGGAGCATCACCCAGCAGCAGGGCTTCATACTTACCGACAGAGCGAAAAACGCTGAGGCGACAGCCCTCGAATATTTTGTTGACGCCGACCCGGGATTCGGCAACGCTACCCGCATACCGCTTGCATCGCCGAACGGACAAACGCTCATCACGATTAATGACGGCGAATATACCGAAGGCATTCACACCCTCTACATACGCGCCCAAAACGCCCGCGGCGAATGGAGCGTTACGCAGTCGATACCGTTTGTGTCGGCTTTCATTCCCGACATAGCAGACGTTGTTGCGCTCGAATGGTTTTTCGACAGCGACCCTGGCATAGGCGCGGCAAACAGGGTATATTTCCCTGTTCCCGGACAATTAACTCAACACACCTTTAACGCGCCGATACCATCTTCGCTCGCCCCGGGCATGCACACATTCTACGTCCGCGCAATAAACGAAACAGGCGCATGGAGTATCACCCACCGCCAAACATTCATACTCGCCGAACTGCCCGAAGGAGATGCCGAACTGTCAGCCCTCGAATGGTTTATAGACAGCGACCCGGGATTCGGAGAGGGCAATGAGATAACAGTCGCAGGAATGAGCGCCGACTCGCGTTTTCTGATAACACTGTCCGGCGACATGGCTCCCGGATTTCATCAATTATACATACGCGCCCGCAACGCGGCGGGACGGTGGGGCGTTACCCATTCAATTCCGCTGATAGTTGCGGTGATTCCCGACGAATACACAATACCGGACGTAACGGCGTTGGAATGGTTTATAGACAATGATCCGGGCATAGGCGCGGCAACGCGCGTTCCGGTGAGCAACGGACAAAGCGTACAGCATATTTTCCCTGTGCCGGTAGACGCTATTGCTCCGGGCTTGCACTCGCTCTACATACGCGCAATAAACGAAAAGGGAGCATGGAGCATTACGCACAGCATAACCTTTGTAAAGGCTGACCTGCCTGCCAATTACGAACTGCCCGCGCTTGAACGCCTCGAATGGTTTATAGACATTGACCCGGGATTCGGCAACGCAACGCCGGTCGGGCTAACCTCCGAAACAAGTCTGACAACGGTGTTCGGAATAGACCTGTCGACTATTGAAGACGGTCCCCACGTGCTTTCCATACGCGCCATGAACGAAAACGGACGCTGGTCGCACACAGCTGATTACCCCTTCTACCGCACTGACGAAAAAGTGAACTGGAGAAAAGAACTCGTTTATCTTGAATATTTTATAGACATTGACCCGGGATTCGGCAACGGCGTGCCTGTTCCTATCCCCTCCTCCGAAGATGTTGACGCTTTCCCTGTCTTTATTCCGCTCGGCGACATTTGGCCCGGATCGCACGAGATATATTTCCGCGCCAAAGATGTACGCGGATTCTGGTCGCACACCCACAGCATAAACATTGTGGTAATAGACAATCCTAACCTTGGCGGATTGCCCGACATTACCGACATTGAATATTTCATAAACGAAGACCCCGGATTCGGATTGGGTAAAAGCGTATCGTTTGCACGAAGCATTGAAGTGAGCGAACGTTTCTTTATCGAGATCGACACCCTCCCCGGCGGCTTGTACACCCTCTACTTCCGCGCCCGTAACAGCCGCGGCAACTGGGGACACACGCACGGCATAAGCATCTACAACACGATGTTGCCGCAGTTCCCCGAAATAAGCTCGGTGGCGGCGTTCGAGTATTTCATAAACAGAGATCCGGGATTCGGAGAGGGACACAGAGTATTGCCCGTAATGCAGGACGTGGACGTGCAGCAAATGGTTACGGTGAATGTCGACACGTTACCGGCGGGAATGCACTCGGTGTTTGTGCGCGCCCTCGACACCAGAGGCAACTGGAGCCAGACGCAGCGTTTCAGCTTTATACGCGCCGTATTGCCCAAAGACGAACCGATAAAGGCTCTCGAATGGTTTATTGACGCAGATCCGGGATTCGGAAAAGCAAATAACGTCAATTTTGCCATAGACAGCAACATCGACCAGCTGATAAACATCGCATTGCCCGCCGACATTACCGCGGGAACGCACACCCTCTACATACGCGCCAGAAACATAAACGATGAATGGAGCATTACGCAATCGCTTAACTTTGCCGTCATAAAAATACAGCCGCCTGCGGGCATTGCCGCTCTGGAATACTTTATCGACAGAGATCCGGGATTCGGAGAGGGCGAACCCATATCCGTTCCCTACGGAGCGCTCTCGGCAGATGTTACTGCTATAATCCCGCTTACCGATGTGGAAGCCGGATTTCACACTCTGTATGTACGCGCCAAAAATGAAGACGATATATGGAGCATAACGCAATACATGCAGTTTGTAGTCGTCAGAATACGCGGAGAGGTTAAGGTTGTGGAAATGGAGTATTTCATAGACAGAGATCCGGGATTCGGAAACGGCGAGCAAATAACCGGCATAGTTGCGGGAACAAACATAGACAAAATTTTCGAGATAAATCCCGATGATTTCGCACCGGGTATGCACACGCTTTACATACGCGCACTCGACGAACACAACAACTGGAGCATAACGCACAGTTTGGAGTTTTTCCTCATAGAAACCTCTACGCCGACAGACATAGTGAAGGCAGAGTATTTCATTAACAACCTTGTAGCGTTCGGCGGCGGAATAGATATACCCATAAGCCCCCACGAACAGTCGATACACAAAATAGTGCCTGTAGATGTTTCGGCGTTGCAGGACGGACTGCACACAATATTTGTGCGCGTAATGGACAGCAAAGGCAGATGGAGCATAACCCAATACAAAACCTTCCTGAAACAGACGCCGTATGACCCTGCCGAAACAATCGCACTCGAATGGTTTATAGACATTGACCCGGGATTCGGAGAAGCAAACAGAGAAGATATTACCCCTGCAACAGCCGCAACAGTAAACATACCGATAGACCTCGACGATGTGGCTCCGGGAATGCACACCCTGCACGTGCGCGCCGAAAATATTCACGGAAAATGGGGAATAACGCATGATATTACTTTCATAAAACTTGATAATTTAGAAGCATCAAATATTTCGGTTATAGAATGGTTTATAGACACTGATCCGGGCTTCGGAGCCTCGCCGGACAACATTGTTTACGACCCGCCGGTGGATCATGTGGTGCAGCCCATTACAATAAACACATCGTCATTAGCCCCCGGCATTCACACACTGTATGTTCGCGCCCTCAACGAAGACGGTCGCTGGAGTATTACGCAATACAATACTTTCATAAAGGTAGATAAATCAATGCTTTATGAAATTGACGCTCTCGAATGGTTTATAAACGCCGACCCGGGATTTGGAAACGCCACGCCCGCAGCGGTGGGAGCGGATATTCCGATAAACACCTCCGCCTTAAGCCCCGCAGCGCACACGCTTTACATACGCGGTCGCAACACGGCAGGACAGTGGGGCGTTACGCAGAACTTTACGTTTATTAAGGTGGAAGAGCATATTGCGCCCGAAATTACCGCTTTTGAGTGGTTTGTTGATGAAGATCCGGGCTTTGGGCTGGCAAATAATGTGCCTGTTGCGGGACACAGCGCGCTGCATGAGTTTATTTTCGACATAGGTTTCATAAGCGATGACGACTGGCATACGCTCTACATGCGCGCCTTAGACGACAACAATAAATGGAGCATAACGCAGAATATAGACTTCAAACGATTTGTAGACACCACCGTAGTTTCTGAAATAGAAATGATAGAGTGGTTTGTGAACGAAGATCCGGGATTCGGCAATGCTCCCGCATCGCAACAGATAACCTACGACCCGCCGCAACGCCAGATTATACACGTTCTCACGGTGAATACAACGGGCTTGAGTCAGGGGCTGCATACATTCTCGGTGCGCGCCAGAAACATTGAAGGCGACTGGAGCCTTACGCAGTATGAAATGTTTGCCATTGTTCCTTCGCGTGACGTGGACAGCCTTGAGTGGTTTATTGACGTTGACCGCGGATTCGGCAAAAATAACCTGATTCCGGTAACGCCGACAAGCTCTATGGTAAGCAGAACCATATCCATTCCGACCGCCTCGCTGACCGAAGGACCACATACGCTGTATTTCCGCGCCAGAAACATGGCAGGCAGCTGGAGCATCACGCAATACCACAGTTTCATCAAGTTTTCGCTTGACGATATGACGATTCCCGACATTGCAAAGATTGAATACTTTTTCAACGAAGATCCGGGATTCGGAAACGGTACGGTGATGATGATGCCGACAGACGCGGGAAGCAACGTTACCCATTCGTTTATGGCTATTATGCCGGTAGGTATGCCGCCCGGACTGCATACGCTTTATGTCCGCTCGCAGGATACAAAGGAACGCTGGAGCCATACGCAGTACAGCCAGTTTATTAAGGTCATAGCGCCCGACCCGCACGACATCATCGAACTTGAGTGGTTTGTTGATGAAGATCCGGGTTTCGGCAACGCCACAGCCCTGCATTTTTCCATAGGACGATCGGTTGAATCGTTTATAAATCCCGGAAACGTGGAGCCCGGACAGCATACGCTTTACGTCCGCGCCCTGAACACCGCAAAGATATGGAGCATAACGCAGTCGATTGATTTTATATCTATTGTGCGCGACAGCGTTATGCAAATTACCGCCATGGAATATTTCTTCGACAACGACCCGGGATTCGGCGGCGGAACTCCCGTTCCGATAGATCCCGGAACCAATATCGTAAAAACGTTTAATGTTGCAATACCTTCCGTAATGGCGCAGGGCATACATACTTTCTATGTGCGAGCCATGAACGAAGAGGGATACTGGAGCATCACGCAATATAATCAGTTTGTGAAAGTGGACAGATATGTTGTTGCCGATGCGGTGGCGTTGGAGTGGTTTATAGACAGCGACCCGGGCTTCGGCGAAGGCAATGAGGAGTTGCTGACTTCGGGACTTGACAAAAGCTTTACGGTAAATCTCGACACCATACCCGAAGGCATTCACACCCTCTATATCCGCGCCATAGACGAACACGACAGGTGGGGAATCACTCATTCAATCGAATTTGTCAAAATCAAAATAGAGCCTCCCGCCAACGTGGTAGCCATTGAATGGTTTATAGACGATGACCCGGGATTTGGCGGCGCCAACGCCATACCACCCTTTGCCGCGGCGGGAACAACCACGCAAACCTTTATGGTGACGCTGACAGGCATTGAAGACGGCGTTCATACATTGTACGTCCGCTCGCTCGACGACAAAGGAAAGTGGAGCATAACGCAATATCAGTCGTTTGTCAAAACCTCAGTGAGGATACGCCCCGAAGTAACGGCGGTTGAGTGGTTTATAGGCGAAGACCCCGGATTCGGAAACGCTAATATGCTGGCGGTCAATCCTGCGGCGCGCGAGTTTACGTTGCCGTTCATGGTCGCTGCCAGTCATCTGACCTCCGGACCGCAAACGCTCTATGTTCGTTCGTTGGACGTTAATGACGGCTGGAGCATAACGCACAGCATAAGCCTTATTGTAATAGACGTTAAAGCCGAAGAGATTGCCAAGGTGATAGCCCTTGAATACTTTATCGACACCGATCCGGGCTTCGGTGCCGGAACGCCTGTAAACATCTACCCTGCGGCGGAATTAGCGGAACGCAAATTCTTTGTGCCGACTGCTCATCTGGGAGAGGGACCGCATATTCTCTATTTAAGAGCAATGAACGAAATAGGCGACTGGAGCATTACGCACTATGAGGCGTTTATGAAAACATCGGCGCAGTTGCGGCGACCCGACATTATATATATAGAATACTTCTTCGATGATGATCCGGGCTTCGGCAACGGAATACAGGTTCCGGTGTCGCCTTCCACCGAAATAGACCAGTTTATCTCTATCGACATGTCGAGCATAGTGTCGGCAGCCGATTTGGAAAACTCCACTTTCGAAAAAACAGTATTGCTTTATGTCCGCTCTCTTGCTGAAGACGGCGACTGGTCGATTACGCAGTATGATGTCGAAGTGAGAATTACCAACTGGGAAGATAAGGATAAACTTCCGCAACCGGTGGGCGGATATGTATCTGCAAACATAACCGAAATATGCCAGGGCAGCGGAGATAGCGTAGTTCTTACCGCCACAGGTTATGAGAAGAGAATAGCCGGCTGGCAGCAGCGCGTCTTCTTTGAGGACGGTACGTCAACGGCGTGGACTTCGATTGACGGCACTGCCGATGTTACTTCGATTACGATGTCGCCAAGCGCGGTGGCGGGAACATGGTATTACCGCACGGCGATTATGGACGGCGACCGCGGTCCCGCCTATTCGTCGCCGGCAATAGTAAATGTATTGTCCGCGGCGCAGGGAGGCTACGTAACCGCAAGCATACCGCAATACCTCTGCATAGGCAGCCAGTTCAGACTTACTCTTGAGGGATACAAAGGCACGATTGTGCGCTGGCAGATGCGCAACACCTCGACAGGCGATGACGTTCCATGGACGAATATAGACAGCACAACCGCAAGCATCACAGTGAAACCCGAAGCAGGCGGCGTTTGGGAGTACCGCGCAGAAGTGGCTATGGGAGCCTGTTCAAATGATTTCTCAACTCCGCTAACGGCTAACATAGTGTCGCCGGCAACAGGCGGCGTTGTTGAACCTGCCGAAACGACTATATGCGCCGGCAATACATTTGAGTTGATAGCGGCAGGCTACCTTGGAAACATTCTGGGCTGGCAATACAGCCTCGACGAAGGCGATACGTGGCATAACATTATTCCGCCGAACCGAACGTACTATTTCTCTGGAACGGCAAGCACGGCAGGCGAAATACATTACAGAACGGTGGTTCATGCAGGCAACTGCGACACAACCTATTCCGAAGCGGCGATCATTCATGTTATTCCAAACATTGCAAATGCCGAAGGTCTTAACGGACCGGAAACAATTTGCCTGCCTTCGGACGTTGCCATGTTCCTCTACTCTGTTCCCGAAATAGCGGGAGTAGATTACTATGAATGGACGCTTCCCGCAGGGGCTGAGTTTGTAGGGGCAAGCAACGGCAACGAGGTGAATGTCGCATTCGATGACGATTTCGAATCGGGATATATCAAGGTTAGAGGCATAAGCGACAGGTGCGGCGCGGGCGGAGCAGACTCTCTATTGGTTGTGGCGCGCGAAAAATGGGACGCTCCCGAAATAACGGGAGAAACAGATGTATGTATAGGCGAAACTGCCACATACACGGCAACGGAAACAGTCGGAGCAACGTATATATGGGACGTTCCAACCGGCTGGACAATAGTGTCGGAAAACGACAACGTAATAATATTGACGCCGAGCAACGACACGCCGGGCGTACTGAGTGTAACAGTAGTGATTGACGGGTGCGAAAGCGAAGCGGGAACATTAACCATAAGCGGCTTGCAAGGCTCGGAAACAGGACCGATATATCGTTTACCTAATGTTCAATAAAGTGAAAATGAAATATATAATTAACATAATATAATTAAGAAATAGAATAAAAATTAATAATAAACTAAAAAAAAGCAAGATGAGAAATCAGAAAAAAAAGAGAACAGCACTTGTATTGGGAATTTTCCTTACAGGAATATCCTATACATTCGGGCAAGTTTCAAACAGCCCGCTAAACCGTACCATGACGCTTGACAACACCAATCGGGCGTTATACGAACATGGGTATAACAAGGATAACACCTCAACCCCTGATTCGCCTCGAGAAAACAGGGATACCGTTATGGTTTCTTCGGTAATGAACTATTTTGTAATGCCTCACGATTATTACAACAAGGACTATTTCGACAATGCCTCCGATTACACGGAAACCGATTTGACCAATTCGATGTTCGACTGGTCGTCTTTCTCTCCCGGACGCGGAACAATCGCGCCTCAGACCCCCAACTCGACCGGCACTTCGCCATGGGTAAAGGTTACGTGGAACACTGCCGGAATTGACACTCTGCACGTGAAAGAAGTACCGCAGGTTGCGACTACTCTTGCCTGCGAAAGCGACACGACAAAAATTCCGGTACTTGTAATCCCCAAACCCACTATCGGATTCACTCAGGTAGGCACGCCTCCCGCTTATGCTGCTTCGGATTGCTATGATGCTGTAACCGTATTGACCGCATCTTATGATTTCCCCTTCACGGTTACTACATCATCAAGTCAGGTATGGATTAACTACACCATCGTAGAAACCGATTTAATGACGGGAACTGTGTCATCAACTACCGTTCAGACAGATGTACCCATTACGCTTACACTGGTTTCGGGTACTACATATACGGCTACGTTGAATCTTCCTTTTACCGATTACGGCATATACGAGGTAACTATAAATGAAATTACCGACCGCATCGCCAGAAAATGCGAGATTGTAGGCGACATCAATTCGGGAGCGGGCGTATTTACATACAGCGTTCTTCCGCAACCGCAACCGGGTAGAGTATTCCATGTACCTAATAATTTTTAGTTAATCTTTAAAATTCTATAATATGAAAAAGTTTGTAAAAAGCATTATCGTTCTTCTCCTTTGTTCGGCAGGCGTTGCCTACGGACAATCGCCCCCCAACTCTGTAACCATGGATAGCAAAGACTATTACCGGCACGGTTACAACAGCGTTACGGGGGGAGTTACGCCACAGGCTGCTGAAATACGCGACTCGGTAACGATTACTTCTGTGATGAAGTATTTCGTGTTGCCCGATCCGACTGTCAGCCCTGACTACTCTACCTCAGATTTGTTGAATTTTACAGACGTTAATTCAACATTTCAGTGGTCGCTTACTAATGATCCTTCTACCATCGGCACAACTGACGGTAGCACAACGCCTGTTGTTACCGTAACATGGAGTTCGTTAGGCGTAGATACTCTGAAAGCGCTGGAAGTACCAACCTGGAGCGCCGCATGTGCCGGCACGGGAACCGAAATACCGGTGGCGGTTATCGAAAAACCGACTATTGCATTTTCTCCCAGAAACTCTGTTTATGCAGACAGCGCATGTTACACGCAGGCACAGGTAGATTTGGGCGTTTCAATTACTTTCGACATGAGCGTCTTTACCAGATCGTGGCTGGTGGAGGTTGACTATGAGGTAACACGAAACGGTTCGGCTTATTCCTCGTTAGACGATACGGCAGTGTCGGTAGTTGACGATGAAATTACCATTACCTTTCCCGACTATGGACGGTATGAGATTACCCTTACCAAGGTTACAGACAACATTTCGCGTAAATCTTCCGTTGACGGCGACATTACCGCTGTCGGCGAAAAATTCACGTATGTTGTGATGCCTCCGGTAGAAACAGGACCTATTTATCGTTTACCTAATTTTTATTAAAAAATTGAATAACATATATATATATTAATTTAAATAACTTAATAAAATGAAACATCAAGTATTAAAAATCGGATTTTTTGCAGCGTTTTTTGCGCTGCTGACTGCGGGTGTTATTGCGCAGCCGACTTTGCCAAACACCCCGACCCCGCCT
>Ga0099364_10006871_pt1 | contig 16438 bp, 18 predicted proteins | sample TergutTh196P3_FD_73070 | JGI IMG/M metagenome (GOLD analysis project Ga0099364, IMG submission 73070) | Microcerotermes parvus P3 segment gut microbial communities from Pointe-Noire, Republic of the Congo - Th196 P3 | ecosystem: Host-associated > Arthropoda: Insects > Digestive system > Gut ...
CGGAAAGACAACAAAACCCCCGTAATAGCAACCCCCCCGCGGGGCGGCACAGCTACCGGCGGCGGCTCGTTTCCCGCCTGCGGCGGCGTGGCAACCGTAACGGCAATACCCAACGATTGCTACGAATTTGTCAATTGGACGGAAGATGACGTTGTGCTTTCTAACGATCCTGTTTACATATTTACCGTAACCAAAAGCAGTACTTTGGTGGCGAACTTTGAATTTGGACGGCAAGGCTACGAAATCACCGTATTAGCAAACCCGCCGGAGGGCGGCACAGTTACCGGTGGCGGCTCGTTTCCCGCCTGCGGCGGCGTGGCAACCGTAACAGCAATCCCCAACGATTGCTACGAATTTGTCAATTGGACAGAAGATGACGTTCCGGTTTCTATGGACACTTATTACACTTTTACAGTAACCAAAAACCGTACTTTAGTGGCAAACTTTGCACCAAAAAGAGATGGCTGCGAAGTCATCGTCTTGGCAAATCCACCGCAGGGCGGCACCGTTACCGGCGGCGGCGCCTATGATTGTGGCGATGATGTTACCATCTGTGCAATTCCTGTCCCCTGTTACGAATTTCTCTACTGGTCGGAAGACGGCGTTGCACTCTCTACGGAGGCTTGCTTTACATTCACCGTAACCGGCAACCGTACATTGGTGGCAAATTTTGTGTTGACAGAGTACGAAATCATTGTTTTGGCAAATCCGGAAGATGGCGGCGATGTTACCGGCGACGGCGCCTATGATTGCGGCGAAGAAGTAACAGTAACAGCAACTCCGGCAGAGGGTTACATATTTGTACATTGGAGGGAAGCTGACATGATAGTTTCTATAGACGCTGTTTATTCATTTGTGGTAACGGCATCCCGTACCTTAATCGCCGAATTTTCAGGAACGACGGCTATCGGAGAGGTAGAAACATCCGGCATCACGATTTATCCCAATCCGACGAGCGGAGAGTTGAAAGTTGAGAGTGGAGAGTGGAGAGTTGAGAGTGTGGAGGTTTTTGATGTTTACGGCAGAAATGTCTCACGTCTCACATCGCATATCGCACATCCCATCTCCATTGACATTTCGTTTTTACCCTCCGGCATCTACTTTGTGCGAATTACAACCGAAAACAATGTAGTAACAAAGAAAATTGTAAAACATTAAAAATCTGATAATCATGGCAAGATTTATTACAAAAACAGTTTGCATGGCGCTCATCACGGTGCTGTGCGCAGGTAATGTTTTCGCACAAGGCGGGACTTACGACATCGTTTTATTAGCAAATCCGGTGGTTGCCGGCGTAGTTGCCGGCGGCGGCACGTACAACGACGGCGAAACGGCAACCGTAACGGCAATTCCTGCCGGCGAATGTTGGAAATTTATAGACTGGACGGAAAACGGCATTGAAGTCTCTACCGACGCCGTTTATACGTTTATAGTAACCAAAGACCGTGTTTTGACAGCCAACTTTGAATATGGACGGCAAGGCTACGAAATCACCGTATTAGCAAACCCACCGCAGGGCGGCACAGTTACCGGCGGCGGTATCTATTCTTGTGGCGACGTGGCAACCGTAACGGCAATCCCCGACACCTGCTGCTGCTACGAATTTGTCAACTGGACGGAAGACGACGTACCGGTTTGCTACACCGCTGATTATGAATTTTTGGTAACCGAATCGCGCACCTTGGTCGCCAACTTTGAACGGAAAACTTTCAGCGTTACCGTCTTCGCCAATCCGTCGTATGCCGGCACCGTTGACCACAACTATACCGACGTCCCCTGCGGAGATCCCGTCATCGTCATAGCAACCGCCAATCCCGGCTACCAATTTGTAGATTGGACGGAAAATGACGTTGCGGTTTCTGATTACGCATACTTCTCCTTCGAGGTAACATCGTCCCGCGTTTTGGTCGCCAACTTTGCAGGAACGACGGCTATCGGAGAGGTCGAAACCTCCGGAATCACGGTTTATCCCAATCCGACAAGCGGGGAGTTGAAAGTTGAGAGTGGAGAGTGGAGCGTTGAGAGTGTGGATGTTTTTGATGTCTTTGGCAGAAATGTCTCACGTCTCACATCGCATATCTCACATCCCATCCCCATTGACATTTCGTTTTTACCCTCCGGCATCTATTTCGTCCGCATACAAACGGAAAACGGCGTGGTAACAAAAAAAATAATATTGTCTGAACGATGATTTTAGTGTGATTTTAATGATTAATATGATTGTCCACAAAATAAAAACCCGTATTCATCTGTGTTATCCGTGTTATCTGTGTTCTAAATTTCTTTTATCGTTGTCGCAATGAAATCAAAAGTAATACTCACACTGTTTTTATTGATGACCGTTGCCGGTGTGCAGGCACAGGATTTGCTGCGTCCCGACAGCAGCAGGTTTCGCTGGCAGATGAAACCGCCGCCCATCCACGAGATGTTGAAGCCATCTTCCTTCGACGCGCTACGCACTATGGACGAGTTTCAAAAACTCCCGCTGAGCCTCTTCGACACGTTGCCCGCAACGTGGAGCCAGTTCAAATGCACATTCCTCGACCTGCCGCTACCGGAAGAGTTTGCCTTGGTTGAGCGTTTCTATCGCAATATGGAAAATGGAAGGAAATATAACGACTCTCTATGGTTCGACCCGGAAGAACTTATTAGCACGAGTAATAGGGTAAGGGCAATATTAGGCACTGTTGGCGGCGGCGGTGGTCTCTCCACATCTATCATCCAAACGCTGTACGACAAATACAGTCACGAAGGCAAGATGCAGCGCAAATACGACAGCCTCGTCCGACAGGAAGAGTTTGAACGTCAGATATATCCCAAATACAACCTCGCCTTAGTGAAACAAATTACCGGATTCACCAGCGACTCCGCCGCATATAGTTTTATGCGCTTCTGCGACTTCAAAAACGACTCCCTCCTGCAAGCCAACAACTACGACGTCTATTGGATGATTCAGAACTGTCTGTCGCAGTTTTTGACACGGGAATAAGCCTGTTTTTGCCACTGGTTTTTCTTTTTTGCCACGAATGGCACGAATGTTCACGAATTGTTTGTTGCACTATACTAACCTCGTTTATAAAATGTGTTATTTAGTTCAAACAATCTTTTTTCAGCCATTTCCAAAGACGTTCTATAGTACACATCATTTATGCAATAACTAATCACATTAAAATTACAGTTCAGACGAAAGAGAGGGCAATAACCTTATATCCCCCTGCGTAAGGCAGCGCCCTACGCTCATAAAACAAAACCCATATCAAGTCCTGAAAGGGCGCCATCAAGGTATGGGCTATGGATGTCGCCCTTTCAGGGCTTTTGGGATGAGGGGTGGTTTTTATGCCCTACGCAGGGGATTTCGCCCTTTCAGGGCTTATGGGCATGGGAAAAATCATGTCCATCATAAATAAAAACCTTATTTTCCGATTTCCCAAAAAAACGTATCTTTGTAAAACGAAAACAAGGCATGAAAAAGCCGTGTATTTAACATAAAGAAATACTTGTAACGCAATGAATGACAATTACATAGAGGGATCTTCCTCTCAATTGAATACAGTGAAAGAATTGAAGGCGACGGCGCAAACGCGACATGTTTGCGACACCCGTTGCTGCAAGTTGGACGCTTATAACTGGCTCAAAGACATTCCTTTGCCGGAGGAAAGAAAGCCGTTTTACTTCGTAGAAGTCCGTTTTAAGTTTAACCGCAGGGAGTTTTTCTCTTACGAGCCGACGTTGGAGGTAAAGGAAGGCGACGTTGTGGCGGTGGAGTCGGATCAGGGGCATGACATCGGCATAATCAGTCTAATGGGCGAGGTGGTGCGCTTGCAGATGCAGCGCAAGAACGTTTCTCCCTCCGCTACTTTCAGAAAGATCTACCGCAAAGCGCGGCTGCAAGACATAGAACGCTGGATACAAAGCATCGGCCGGGAAAGCAAAACGCTGACGCAGACCCGCCGCATTATCCGTGACCTGCAATTGGATATGAAACTCGATGACTTAGAGTTTCGGGGCGACGGCGCCAAAGCCATCTTCTACTATACCGCCGCCAAACGGATAGACTTCCGCGAACTCATCAAGATTTTAGCCGAGCAGTTCCGTATTAAAGTGGAGATGAAACAGATAGGGATACGTCAGGAAGCTGCAAAGGTGGGAGGCATCGGGTCGTGCGGGCGCGAGATGTGCTGTTCGACGTGGGTCTCGGTGTTCCAGTCGGTCTCGACGCAGTCGGCACGCACACAGCAAATCCCCATCAACCCGCAAAAACTCGCGGGACAGTGCGGAAAACTGAAATGCTGCCTGAACTACGAACAAGACACCTACGTTGACGTCGTGCGCTATTTCCCCGCGCCGACCGTCCGCCTGCGAAGCAAAAAAGAGACAGCAGTCTTTGTCAAAGCCGACGTCTTCAAGCACCTGCTCACCTACGCCTATTCCGATGAACACGGTATCAATAAAATGGTCGACCTCCCCCTGATGTCGGTGTGGAAAATCATCAAAATGAACGAACAATCGCAATATCCCGCTAAATTAGACGACTTTGTCTCCGATAACGTTGTCGCCGACAAGATTGACTTTCAAAAAATGAACTTGGACGACCTGACCCGCTTCGACAAACGCAAACATCAACGCAACAATAATGATAAGAGACAGAATAGAAATCGAGGCAGCCGAGGAAAGAAAACAGGTGAAAATGCAAAATAAACATACCATTATTTTTTCATTATTATTAGCATCGTTGTGCGCCTCCTGCGACACGCAGACGATTTACGACGAATCCCTAACGATACCGGAGGAGGCGTGGTGTTCGACGATGCCGGCATATTTCGACGTTGAAATTGACGACACACTGACCTACAACACGCTCTATCTGAACATTTCCAACACGGTGAACTACCGCTATCAAAACATCTATTTCTTCGTTACGGTCTTCCTCCCCAACGGACAAATTGCACGCGACACGGTCAACTGCGACCTGGCAAACCCCTACGGCGAGTGGCTCGGAAAAGGCATGGGCAAAACAAAAACGCTGCAATTCCCCTACCGGACGCACTTTCTGTTTCCATACACGGGAACGTACAAGTTTTACATAGAACAAGCCATGCGCGACGACACGTTGACGGGCGTCAAGGCGATAGGACTGAAAATTGCACGAGAGTCAGTATGCAGATGACGCCCCCCTTTTCCCCCGAAAGAAAAGAACATATCAACGCAGGTTTTAAAATCATTGACAGGGCTTTTTTATCATTTTATCAATTCTTCCAAGGTAAATCTTTTATCCATCTGTACCCCTTTTTCGGTTTTGGCAAGTGAGCAACATTCGGTTGCAGGGTCGTGTTCAAAGATGAGGTAGTAGTTCTTCATAACCGCCTCATCGAGAAACTGTTGTTTCTCTTCCATGCTCAAGAGCGGACGGGTGTCGTAGGCGGGAATGTATGGCAACGGCAGATGAAATACGGTCGGGATGAAGTCGGCGACGAAGGCAAAGGTTTTCCTATTAACTTGGATGATGGGGATGATTTGTCCGTCGGTATGTCCGTGAAACATGCGGAGGTAGATGTTTTTCGTGAAAAAGCCCTCCTCTTCAATAAAATGCAACTTCCCGCTTTCTAAGAGCGGGTTTTGGTTTTCGGGCAGGAAGGAAGCCGCCTCGCGCACGTTGGAATTGGTCGCCCACTGCCATTGCCGGAACGAACACCAATATTGCGCGTTGGGAAATACCGGCGTAGCCGTTTTTTCATCTTTTTTCCGACGGAAAGCGCCGCCGACATGGTCGTAGTGCAGATGGGTGAAGATGATGTCGGTTACATCTTCAAAGCGGTAGCCGATGTTACGGAAGGCCTTGTCCAACGATTCATCCCCGTATATGAAACGGTATTTGTAGAATTTCTCGTTTTGTTTGTTGCCCATTCCTGTGTCGAAGAGGATGATTTTTTCGCCGGTATCCACCAACAGGCAGCGGACACAGGTGGGGACATTGTTTAAGTCGTCGGCTGGGCAAAATCGTCCCCAGATAGTTTTCGGCACGACGCCGAACACGGCACCGCCATCGCTCATCCATCGTTCTGTTATGAGAGGGTATAGTTTCATTTGTCTAAAATTAATACGGTGCAAAGGTACGATTTTTAAAAAAACTCTGTGAAATGCTGTATTTTTATTCGTGTCATTGGTGGCTGAAGTTCAAACAAAAATCGTACCTTTGCAGTTCGAAAACGCAAAGATTATGGTACACACGACATTAATTCCGAGCCAAGCAGTAGTAGAACTTGCTTTACCCCATCATTATGTAGGGAAAAAAGTGGAGTTTTTGATTTATGTCTCCGAAGATGTAGAGAGACTAAAACATACGACGCCGACAAATGCATCTCAATTCAAAGGTGTTTTGAATGCCGAGGAAACAAAATCATTCAATCAATATTTAACAACAGTACGACAAGAATGGGACAGAAATATTTGATAGACAGCAATGTGCTGATAGACTATATGGGCGACTTAATACCTGCAAAAGGTTCTGATTTTGTCGAAAACCTGTTCAATACACAGTTTTTAATTTCAGTGGTAACAAAAATTGAAGTTCTTGGCTACAACAATTTGCCACACAAAACACTGGCTATAAGTAATTTTGTGTCATTATCTGAAATCTTACCATTGAATGAAGCCGTTACAGAAAAAACGATAGAATTGAAACGTTCATTCAGAAAAATGAAATTAGGCGATGCCATTATTGCAGCAACTGCCATCGCTGATAATTTAGTGTTGGTAACGCGAAATGTAGATGATTTTAAGAGTATCCCAAGCCTTTCGGTGTTAAATCCTTATGAGATGTAATGGGGTACGCTATGTTGAGCAACATCTACTTACGCTATTTCCAAAACCGCATGATAAACGCCGAACATATATTTACGCTCACGCCGGAATCGTTTACCGAAGTTGCTTTGCAGGTATTTGATTATCAGTATCATAACAACGAAGTCTATCGAGATTTTGCACAGTTACTTTGTCGCACGCCGCAGCGGGTTTCGTCGTTGGAGCAAATCCCTTTTCTGCCGGTTTCTCTCTTCAAGACGCATCAAATACAGACGGGCGCATGGAATCCTGAGAAAATTTTTCGCAGCAGCGGAACTTCGGGAATGCAGACGAGTCGCCATTTTGTGAAAGATGTCGCGTTATATGAAAAAAGTTTTACGGAAGGGTTTCGATATTTTTACGGAAATCCGGAAGATTATTGTTTTTTGGCATTGTTGCCGTCGTATTTGGAACGGGGGGACTCTTCGCTGGTGTATATGCTGCAAAAGTTGATGGAGCAAAGTCGACATCCCGACAGCGGTTTTTATCTTCACGACCATCATTCGTTAAGCGAAAAATTAAAAGATTTGGAGCAAAAAGGAGCAAAAACGATGCTCTGGGGCGTTTCCTACGCCTTATTGGATTTTTCGGAGCGCTATCCGTTGCCATTAAAAAATACCATTGTCGTAGAAACAGGCGGCATGAAAGGAAAACGTCGGGAGATGACACGCAACGAACTGCACGAAATATTGCGCCAAGGATTTGATTTACAACATATTCACAGCGAATATGGCATGGCGGAGTTGTTGTCGCAAGCCTACTCAAAAGGCGGCGGCATATTTCAAGCACCGCTCTGGATGCGCATCATGACCCGCGAGCCGGACGACCCGCTCACACCGGCAAAAATCGGACGAAAAGGCGGAGTCAACATCATTGACCTTGCCAACATCCATTCTTGTTCATTCATTGCTACTCAAGACCTTGGAACGGTTTTTCCGGATGGAACTTTTGAGGTTTCCGGACGTTTCGACGATTCCGACTTGCGCGGGTGTAATTTGATGGTGGAGTAACTACTTCCGCAGGTAGAAATAAGCACGTTGACGCAATATCTTATCAAATGTAAAATATTGTACCACAACCATTTCCCCACTCTCCAAATAGGCGTAACAGCGGTCTAAATCAAGCATGGGGTCTCCGGTTTCTATATCTACGACGTCTCTATAAAGAAGCGGATAAAATTGCAGGTTATACGTTTTTCCATCTTTTTGGATAAGTGTGAGTTTGTAAATCGGCGTTGTGTTCAGGATGGAGTCAACATCGTGTTGGTTTAAATAATCGAAAGTAAAGGATTCGAAATTAATCCGTTTGAAAGAGTTGAGGTAGTTGTAAACTTTCAGAGAGTCAAGTGGTTGTGGGATTGGTTCTTCGGCGAGGGTTGTTACCGCAAACTTTCCGTTCGGGACGTTGGTGTTGACCATAAATGAAGCATTCGGGTCGGTTGTGTTTTCAACGCGCACACTTTCTATTTCGTTGGCGCCGGCATTAAAAATACGGTGTGTCCGCCATGCATTTTGCGCAACTTCGTAACGGGAAGCCACATAGCCGCGAAGTCCGGGCAGTACGACGACAAACGGTATTTTGGAACCGTCTATCAGCATGTAAGTCCCTAAGTTATCTTGGGTTACATCGCCCACGTAATAGCACTTCAGCATGGCTTCGTATGGAAACAGTTTTATTCTCCAGAAGTTGACGCGATAATCCGTTCCGTAGATTTCGACTTTGGTAGCGTTGTACGCAAGCCGTTTGATGATATTTTCGGTGGCTGCTTTGGGGAGCGGACTTGCGGGTCTGATTCGACAAATCGTGGTCAGGAGCAGGTCTATCATCGGCGTGGAGGCTTCCCATTGCCCGTTGACCGTCCAACCGCTACCATCGAGATTCCGTTCTAACAGCGTGGAAAAGCCATCCTTGTTGGCAAGGAAAATCTTACTGACAGACGCCGTATCGCTGACGGCAAAATTTTTATCCGAATCGCTGATTGTCCCCGATTTTTTCCTCGTAGCAACAACAAATATGACGGCGACAACCGCTGCTATAACGATGATAAGAAGTAATAATTTGTTTTTACGCATTGTATAGATTTTAGGTTTGCAAAGATACGAAATTGTTCGATTTCCGATTGTCCGATTTCCGATTTCCGATTACTGCTCTTAAAAGTTCTTTGAGAAAACCGTATTTTACCTCCTCGTTTGGAAATCCCAAAGTATATAAGTTCTTTTATTCTATCACCCACCGTTTCACACCTCGTTCTGTTTGCGAAAATTCTACGCCGTTTATCGCCGAAGGCATTTCATCGCCACGTTACGTATTTTACTGATTTTCATACCTCATTACAAAATAGCGCGTATCATCTCCGTTTTAGTCTTACTTTTGCATACAAAATTAAAAGTTTAATAAAAAATATAATATATCTATGAAACAGTATTTGGATAACATCAGAAAAGACGTGGAAAGTTATGGTATCCACGGAGTTACAGAGATTTTTTACAATCCTTCCTACGAGGAGTTGTATGAGCATGAAACGGATAAAAATTTGAGCGGCTACGAAAAAGGAGTGGTTACTTCGTTGGGCGCCGTCAGTGTGGACACGGGAATTTTCACCGGACGCTCACCCAAAGACAAGTACATCGTCGAGGAAGAGAGTTCCAAACAGAACGTTTGGTGGGCGAACCCCGGTCGCAAAAGTTCGGACAACAAACCGCTTTCACAGGAGAAGTGGGATTACCTTTACAACCTCAGTGCCAAGCAGTTATCGGGTAAAAAACTCTATGTCGTGGACGCTTTCGTGGGCGCCAACGAAAATACCCGTCTGAAGGTGCGCGTCATCGCCGAAGTAGCGTGGCAGGCGCACTTTGTGAAAAACATGTTCATTCGTCCCACAGAGGAGGAACTGAAAGATTTTAAACCCGATTTCGTCTTGTTAAACGCCTGTAAGACAGTCAATCCCGAATGGCAAGCGATGGAGATGAACAGCGAGGTATTCGTTGCCTTCCACCTCAAAGAGAACAAAGCGGTCATCGGCAGCACGTGGTACGGCGGCGAGATGAAAAAAGGATTGTTCAGCATGATGAACTACCTGCTTCCGCTGCAAGGTATCGCCTCGATGCACTGCTCCGCCAATGTGGGCGAACAGGGCGACGTCGCCATCTTCTTCGGACTCTCCGGCACCGGAAAAACGACCCTCTCAGCCGACCCCAACCGCAGACTCATCGGCGACGACGAACACGGATGGGACGACGACGGCATCTTCAACTTCGAAGGCGGATGCTACGCCAAATGTATCAACCTGAGCAAAGAAAACGAACCCGACATCTACGACGCCATCGTCCGCGACGCCCTTTTGGAAAACGTAGTCATCAAGCCCAACGGCGAACCCGACTTCGACGACGCCGGCAAAACCGAAAATACCCGCGTCTCATACCCCATCTATCACATCCGCAACATCGTCAAACCGGTGTCGAAAGCGGGACATGCCCAGAAAATAATCTTCCTGACGGCAGATGCCTTCGGCGTATTGCCCCCCGTCGCCAAACTGACCAACGACCAAACCAAATACCACTTCCTGACCGGCTACACCGCCAAACTCGCCGGCACCGAACGCGGCATCAAAGAACCCTCGCCAACTTTCTCATCCTGCTTCGGAAACGCCTTTCTGATGCTCCACCCAACCGTCTATGCCAAAGAACTGACCAAAAAAATGGACATCCACAACGCCACAGCCTACTTGGTGAACACCGGATGGATCGGCGGAAGTTACGGCACCGGAAAACGTATTGACATCGCAACAACACGCAAAATCATTGACTATATATTAGATGGAACGTTAGATAAAGCGGAATTGACAACTATCCCCGTGTTCAACCTGCACATCCCCACCTCCTTGCCCGGCATTGACGCTAAAATGCTCGACCAACGTGCCATCTGGGAAAGTCCCGAAGCGTGGGAAACAGCAGCGGTCTCGTTAGCAGAAAAGTTCATCAAAAACTTTGAAAACTTCACCGACAACGAAGAAGGAAAACGCTTGGTGGCGGCGGGACCGATTATTTAATTTTGTTGTATCTTTGCAGCATAATTAATTTTTATATTAAATATGACACAATTAAAGATTAAAAACAGAATAGACAGTGCTCAGATGGGCATTTTGCTCGGATTGTTGCAATCGTGGAATTTGGAAACCGAAGTAATGCAGGAAGGAGAACTCCGTCCGGTTTCTAAAAAAAGAGAATACAGTGCATTGTCACAAGCGCGAGGCATGTGGGCTGATTATGATATTGACGTTAAAAGCAACCGTGCACAAACACGTTCCCGACGCACCAAAGCATTAGCGTTATGATACTTTGCGACACTAATATTTTGATAGAAAACTATCGAAACAATCCTGTCATTACAGCTACCATTGATGCTATCGGAGAGGAAAATCTTGCAATTTCCGTTGTTACACGGGCAGAACTTTATTTTGGCGCACGTAATAAAGCCGAAATGAAAATGTTGCGCCAGACACTTGACGAATTATATCAGTATCCTGTCCGGCAAGATATTTCGCAAACAGCTATTGCATTGATGGAACGCTACACGCTTTCACACAAATTGGACTGGGAAGATGCGTTGATTGCAGCAACGGCAATTTGTCGCCAAATAGAACTCTTTACGCTAAACAAAAAAGATTTTGTTTTTATTCCCGAATTGAAATTGTACGAATATTGAAAGAATTAACATGAAAAATCTTGAAAAATATTTACAGGAAATTTCCGTAGTTGTGATTGGCGTTGCAATTACCTTATCTGTAAGTTATTGGATTAGCCGTCAGAGTGAAAAAAAAGATGTGGCTCTTTATGAATTAAAAAAAGAACAGTGCATTAAAGAAAATCAATTGGAGTTGGAAGGGAATCCTCCATCTATACCATTGTATGGTTTTTTCGTTACCTATGTGAATTTTGGAGCATTGGAGGGCAGTAAGAGGATGTCGTTGGAACTAAAAGAGATGATTTTGAAGTTAGAAAAATCGAAAAAGTAATGCGTGCTAAATTTCATCAATCCTCACTTACCAAAAAACTATTCGTTGCCGCCGCCGGTCTTTTCATGATTATCTTTTTGCCGGTGCATCTGATAACCAACCTGTTCGTTCTTCCCATCACGCCCGACCACGAGCAGACGTTTCGGAAAATCACTCATTTCTTGGGGACGTTTCCGTTAATTAAAATCATTGAGGTTGTTTTGATGGCGGCTATCGTGATTCACATTGTCTATTCCGTTCGGCTCTATTTTCACAACCGGCGAGCGCGTCCGATACGCTACAAAAAGCCCGGACGCTCAGAACGGACGCCCTTTTCACGTTTCATGATACACACGGGAATCTGTCTTTTGCTCTTTCTCATCATCCACTTCATCAACTTTTATTTTGTGAAACAAGGATTGCTGCCCGTGCCTGAAGGAATAGAACACAAAGACGATTTTTACCCGATGATTTACCGCCTGTTCGGCAACAAATATTACTGTATTCTCTATATTATCCTGTTGATGCCCATCGGTTTTCATCTCGACCATGCTTTTCAATCCGCGTTCCAAACGTTGGGATTGAATCATCCGGTTTACACGCCTATTATCAAGGTCGTTGGAGATGTTTTTGCAGTTGTCATTACGCTCGGTTTCATCGCTATCCCGACTTATTTCTTATTCTTAAATCTTTAAATCTCAACAGCATGGCACTCACCTCAAAAATCCCGACAGGCAAACTTTCCGAAAAATGGACAAACTACAAAGCGACGCAAAACTTGGTCAGCCCTGCCAACAAACGCAAGATGGAGGTCATCGTTGTCGGGACGGGGCTTGCCGGCGCTGCGGCTGCGGCAAGTCTGGGCGAACTTGGCTTTAACGTGAAGGTGTTTTGCATTCAGGACAGTCCACGTCGGGCGCACAGCATAGCGGCGCAAGGCGGCATCAACGCAGCGAAAAACTATCCCAACGACGGCGACAGTGTCTTTCGTCTTTTTCAGGATACCGTCAAAGGAGGCGATTACCGGGCACGTGAGGCGAATGTCTATCGTCTGTCCGAAGTCAGCAATCTGATTATAGATCAATGTGTTGCGCAGGGCGTACCTTTTGCTCGCGAGTACAGCGGCTTGCTCGACAACCGCTCCTTCGGCGGCGCTTTGGTCTCCCGCACCTTTTACGCCCGCGGTCAAACCGGACAGCAACTGCTGCTGGGCGCCTACGGAGCGTTGAGCAAAGAGATACACAAAGGATCGGTACAACTTTTTACACGTCGTGAGATGTTAGACTTGGTGTTGGTTGACGGTCGCGCACGCGGCATCATCACCCGCAACCTCTTGACAGGCGAAATAGAAAAACATGCCGCGCACTGTGTCATCGTCGCAACGGGAGGCTACGGCAATGTTTACTTCCTCTCTACCAATGCGATGGCGTCCAACGGGAGCGCGGTGTGGCAATGTTACAAACGCGGCGCCTTTTTTGCCAATCCCTGTTTTGTGCAGATTCATCCTACCTGTATCCCCGTGCATGGCGATTACCAGTCGAAGTTGACGCTCATGAGCGAGTCGCTGCGCAACGACGGACGTATCTGGGTGCCAAAACGTAAAGAAGACGCCGAAAAACTAAGGAAAAAATTACTACGACCTGCTGATTTACAGGAAAATGACCGTGATTATTACTTGGAACGGCGTTACCCTGCTTATGGCAATCTGACGCCGCGCGATGTGGCATCCCGCGCCGCCAAAGAACGCTGCGACGCCGGCTTTGGAGTTGGAGAAACGGGCTTGGCAGTCTATCTCGACTTCGCCTCCGCCATCCAACGTCTTGGAAAAGAGGTCATTGCGGCACGCTACGGAAACCTGTTTCAGATGTACGAAAAAATCACGGACGAAAATCCATACCAAACGCCGATGATGATATACCCCGCCATCCACTACACGATGGGAGGACTGTGGGTTGACTACGAACTGCACACCACCATCCCCGGACTGTTTGCCGCCGGCGAAGCCAACTTCAGCGACCACGGCGCCAACAGACTCGGCGCCTCGGCACTGATGCAAGGACTTGCCGACGGATATTTCGTGCTGCCTTACACCATGCAAAACTACTTGGCAGACCAAATCGAAATTGGTCATATTCCGACGGAAAGTGTTGAATTTGAGGAGGCTGCGCAAAAAGTGAAAGAGCGTATCGATAAATTATTGTCGTGTAAAGGAAGCCATGTGGTTGATTATTTTCATAAAAAGTTGGGTTTGACGATGTGGAACGAGGTCGGCATGTCGCGCAATAAAGCCGGCTTGGAACGAGCCGTCGCCGACATCAACGCTTTGAAAACAGAGTTTTGGAACAGTGTGAAAGTCGGTGGAAAGGCAGCGGGCGTGAACACTGAATTGGAAAAAGCGCTACGCGTGGCGGACTTTCTCGAACTCGGCGAACTGATGGCGATAGATGCACTGCACCGAGAAGAATCCTGCGGCGGACACTTCCGCGAAGAGTCGCAAACCAAAGAGGGCGAAGCGCTACGGCAGGATGATGCGTTTATGTATGTGGCGGCTTATGAGTGCAAAGGTGATGATTATGTGTTACATAAGGAAGAATTGGCGTTTGAAGATGTGGAGGTGAAAGTGAGGAATTATGCTGCGGTTGAGGATTAGAATCTGTTGCAATAAAGTGTCGTCCCTGCGGGACTTTGGGTATATGTAGGCTTCTTGTCCGTAGATTAAAATCTACGGTTAATAAAGTGTTTTCCCTGCGGGAAATCGCAAAAATATCAATGCGAAACCAAAATAAATCACTGACAATCACGTTTTTATATGAGTAGTTGATTATTAATAACTTGACGAAAAAGTAAAGAAAAATTCGTATCTTTGCCCTCAAACAAAAATATATTTTAAACGAGATGAAAACCAAGTTGTTAAATAGTTAATAGAAAGGCGCTAACTGTATTCTTGTCTTAGAATCTTAGGAACATTCGGACGGTACAGGGGTAGGTAGTTAGTAATCACGCCGTTTATCGGCGTGGACTACTTATTTGTACCGCCGGCATCCTAAGACCTCTAAGGCAAATATAGTTATGGTTCCACGCTTTTTTGTTGCAAAAAAATAATGCAATGAACATAGGAAGTATCGACATTTGCCGTCTGATAAAGGAAAAATTGGCTGAAAGAGGATTACCCGTCGCGTGGCTTGCACGAAATATAGGTCGCAAGGAGGACAGTTTACGCAAAACATTGAACCACAACCGAGATATTTACACCGACCGCCTTTTTCATATCTCCGTCGCACTGAAGGAAGATTTTTTTGCCTGTTACTCTGAAAGACTGAAAAAGATAGTACCTTTTTATTGCAATAAAAGCCATACGGCAATGGAAACGGAGGATAAGGGAGTTCTTCAGACTTCAGATAGTTCTTTCAAAACTAATATTACACCCATGAGAGGTTCTTTGCAAAAAGTAAAAAATTTGCAAGGCGTAAGATTTCAATATAAAGACAGAGAAGATGATGGAGATGATGATTTTCGTCTCGGATTTATCACTCAAGAGGTAGAACAAGTTTTTCCGGAAGTAGTGAAAGAGATGCACGATGGCATAAAAGCTATGTTTTATACTGATTTGATTGCCGTATTGGTCGAAGCAATCAAAGAGCAGCAACTTCAAATAGACAATTTACAGGAGCAAATTGACGCGTGTTGTCAACATAGCCCTGCCTATTCACCACCAAAAAATCCGGATGAAAGCAGTGAACAGGAAGAAATTCAAGATGAAAGTCCGCTAAAAAACACATCCGTCGGCGGAAACAATATATTAGATGTAGCAACAGCCAAGTTATTCCAAAACACCCCCAATCCGTTCTCAGCAAATACGGAAATTCGTTTTGATATACCCCAAAACACAACTTCCGCAAAACTGCTTATCCACGATATGCAAGGTGGAGAAATAAACGCCTATACCATCTCTCAAAGAGGTTTGGGCAGCATTGTCATCAACGGTTTTGAACTGTCGGCAGGAATGTATATGTACACCTTATTGGTAAATAATACAATTATTGACACCAAAAAGATGATTTTGACGAAATAATGTTTACCTTTGCAGCGTAATTTTAAAATATATAATGATATGAAAACACAACATTTTATTTATTGCTTAGCAATAGTAGCCGTGTTCTTTACGGCATGTAAGAAAGATACGGACTATCGGGATAAATGGGTGGGAAGTTATGAATGTGAAGAAAAATATGATTGCTGGGACGGAGCAGGAAATCATGAAATAAAAATGTATCAAGTCAATGTCATTGTAACTACAAAGGGAGATGAGTTGATTGATTTTTTTGAAAATAGAAGAGAGCAACATTACGAAGTAAGAATTAGCAAAGATGGGAGTTTTTATGAAACCGATGAGACAGGTTCAAGACTGAAATTTGAGGGAAAATTTCATTCTGACAGCCTCATTCTGACAGTTTATCATGCTTTATCACCAGCAAGTTCGGATATTTCATATTATAAAGGTAAAAAAAATAAAAGTAATTAGAAATGAAAAAAAAGATAATATTAATGGTTTTGGCAGGAATGTTTGTTTCTTCTGCATTTGCACAACATCCGTCACAAGATCCA
>Ga0099364_10006872_pt1 | contig 16436 bp, 9 predicted proteins | sample TergutTh196P3_FD_73070 | JGI IMG/M metagenome (GOLD analysis project Ga0099364, IMG submission 73070) | Microcerotermes parvus P3 segment gut microbial communities from Pointe-Noire, Republic of the Congo - Th196 P3 | ecosystem: Host-associated > Arthropoda: Insects > Digestive system > Gut ...
TGGGAGATGAGACAGGGTTAAGGTAGGCTATCCACCTAAAGCGCTCGGGGATTTGGGAAATGGGGTAGACTACAGGGGTTGCGTACATGGCAAGCTGAACTACATAGCCTATTAAGTTTCTTAGATCCCTATACTTGGTTGTTATAGAAGAAATTATCATTCCCGCTCCCACTCCTATGGCAGCTATCCAAAGAAGCAAAAAGGGGAAGAGTATCATCTGCCAGGATGGATAAATGGGAGTGCCTATTACAAGGTAGTAAACAAAAAATACCATAAGCATGGCAAACTGTATGGCGGCTCTTATGCTGTGGCTGAACACAAAGTTAATTGGCACGACCAGGCGGGGAAAGTACACTTTGCCAAAGATTCCTGCATTGGCAACAAATACATCCGATGCGCTGGAAAAGCAGGAGGTAAAAAAGGTCCAAAGCATGGTGCCTGAGTAGTAAAAAAGTATGTGGGGTATGCCGTCTGTGCCTATTCCTGCAAGGTTGCCAAAGACAAAGGTGTACATAATCGTAGAAATTAAGGGCGTTATGACAAACCAAATAGGTCCCAATATGGTCTGTTTGTACTGGGTCTTAAAATCCCTCTTTACAAAGAGAAAGACAAGATCCCTGTAGCGTATAATTTCCCTTATGTTAAGGTTAAAAAGCCCTCTTTTGGGCTCTATTATCATGTCCCAGTTATTTTCCATAATTTAAAAACCAATCTGTAAATAATTTTAAGCCTTCTTTTATTTCTGTTTTAGGCTCCCAACCTAGCTCGTTTTTAGTCTTGTCTATATCCGCCATGGTAACAGGTACATCGCCCGGCTGCATGTCCAGCAGGTTTTTCTCTGCTTTTTTGCCAAGGTAGTTTTCCAGTATATCTATAAAATCGTTTAAGTTTTCGCTCTTGTTATTGCCAAGGTTATACAGGGCAAGGGGAGGGGAGCCTATGTTTATGGCAGGTACATGGTTAATGGCAGCAACTATTCCATCGCATATATCGTCTATATAGGTAAAGTCCCTGTGCATATTGCCGTGGTTAAATACATCTATAGCTTTACCATTCATTATCTTATTGGTAAAAATATAGTAAGCCATGTCCGGTCTGCCCCAGGGGCCGTAAACAGTAAAGAAACGCAAGCCCGTTATGGAAATATTATAAAGGTGGGAGTAAACATGCGCCATTAACTCGTTACTAAGTTTGGTAGAGGCATATAGACTAACAGGCTGGCTAACAGGGTCGTTAACGCTAAAGGGTGTATTACTGTTCATGCCATATACAGAAGAACTGGAAGCATAAATTAAATGGTTTAAATTGATGTCTTTTGCTGCTTCCAGTATATTAAGGAAGCCTGTAATATTACTGTCTATGTAAGCTTGAGGGTTTTCCAGGCTGTACCTTACACCAGCCTGGGCTGCAAGGTTACATACGCAGTCGAATTTTTCGTTAGTAAAAAGCAGGTTTATGTTTTCTTTATCGCATAGATCCAGTTTGTAAAAGTTGTAAGATGGCAGTGAAGTGCTTTCTATTTTTTTGTTATACTCTATTTTTTCTTTTTCTATGCCGGATTCCAAGAGTCTGTCGTACTTTAAGTTAACATCATAATAGTCATTGATATTATCTATACCTATAACACTGTGCCCCAAAGAGACAAGTTTTTTTACAAGATGAAAGCCTATAAAACCTGCGGAACCTGTAACAAGTATTTTCATCAGTTTCCCACTCCATAATAGGCAAAACCTGCACTTTTGGCTTTTTCCGCCTTGTACAGGTTACGGAGATCAAAAAGAATTGCGTTAGACAGTGTTTCCTTTGCCTTTAATAAATCTATATTTCTAAACTGGTTCCACTCTGTTGCAAGAACCAGGGCATTTGCATCTTTCATAGCGTCATACTCATCTTTGGCAAAGTAAACTGAAGAGCTTATATGCTTAAGCCTTAGTTGTGCCTCCTTCATTGCAGCAGGGTCAAAGAGGCGGAGTGACATTCCCCTTTCTGCAAGGAAAGTACATATACTTAAAGCAGGAGATTCCCTTGTGTCGTCTGTGTTCTGTTTAAAGGCAAGACCTAATATGGCAACTGTTTTTCCCTCTACAGAACCTAAATTCTTTTGTAAGGCTTTTTCTATTCTTCTTGCAGCTCTTATTTTTAGTTTTTCGTTGCTTTCTATAGTTGTCTCTATAATGCTAAGAACCTCTTCGTTGTCCCTGCCTATCTTTGCAAGGGCCCTTGTGTCTTTGGGAAAGCAGGAGCCGCCGTAACCGGGACCGGGCTGCAGGTATTTGGAACCTATCCTTTCGTCCAGACCCATGGCGCGTGAAACATCAATAACATTGGCTCCGGTTTTTTCGCAAAGGTTGGCTACTTCGTTAATAAAGGTAATTTTTACAGCCAAAAATGCATTGGAAGCGTATTTAATCATTTCCGCTGTTTCCAGGTTAGTCTCTATATAGGGAGTCTCGTTAACGTAAAGGGAACGGTAAACACTTTTCATCATTTCCCTTGCCCTCTCGCTTTCGCTCCCTATTATTATGCGATCGGGATTGTTAAAATCGTAAACAGCAGATCCTTCGCGGAGGAATTCGGGGTTGGAAACAACATCATATTCTATATTCTCATTGCGCAAAGAGAGTTCTTCTTTTACCCACTCGCTAACTTTTTTTCCCGTTCCTATGGGAACAGTACTCTTTGTAACAATAACGGTATATTCTTTAATTAAAGAGCCTATTTCCCTTGCGGCTGTTTCTACATAGGAGAGGTCTGCGCTGCCGTCTTCTGTAGGGGGAGTGCCTACTGCTATAAAGACAACATTGCACTCGCTTAACGCAGATGAAAGGTCGCTTGTAAAGAAAAGCCTTCCTGCTTCGCTGTTACGCGCAACTACTGCATCAAGCCCCGGTTCGTAAATGGGTATTTTCCCTTTTTTAAGGGATTCTATTTTTTCTATGTCTTTATCTATGCAAATTACATGGTTACCAAAGTCTGCAAGGCAGGCGCCCGAGACTGAACCAACATAACCTGTTCCTATTATTGCAATATTTGCCATTTCTTAAAAAGCCCTGTCCAGTCCTATGTAAATTTCATGCCAGCGGGGAAAGAAGCCGCCCATAAGAACCAATCCGTCTCTTTTTAGTTTATCCAGATTAAAACCAAGGCTGCCTCTTAAACTTAAACTGCGAAAAAAGCCGGAAAATATAATTACTTCCAGCCCTGCAGTTGCCACTATATCATTAAACGAAAAGTCTATATCCCTCCATTGCCTATATGCAGGATCACTGGCACCGGAATCTCTTATGCTTCCCTTAACAAGGGCAAGGTCTGTAAAGGGAGTTAGGTGAACTTCCACATTAAAAAAGGAAAGCCCCGGAGCGTTAAACCACTCAGAGGGCCAAAACCTTAGCACATAGGAAGAAAAGTCAAAGTTTAAAAAGAGTATTTGCGTAGCCCTAAGTTCGTTATCTATAATGCCGCGAAGGGCAGAACCAGTATTTTCGTTGAGGTAGGAATCGAACCTGTCCGAGTATCTCCAGAATGCCCTGTATCTTAGCCTTGTAGAAATACCAAAGTAATTTGCAAAGTGTTCGTGGTAGTTAATGCCAAAATCAAGGGTGGTTCTGAAAGGAGCTTCGTTATTGTTTATGTATATGGTATTGGAAACATTGGCACTTGCAGACAAGCCCCTCCTGAAATTTCCTACCCAGTTGGTACTTCCAAAGCCTATGGTGTTAGAGTAACTGTTAGTGGGTCTTAAGGGCAGGTCGGATGATATTGTTGGATAATAAAGCCTGTAGGATGTTCTAAAAGTGTATGAGAGCTGCCCATAAGGTCCAACTTCTAATCCAAGAGGAATGCGTATAGCTCCAAAGAGCTCAGTAGAAAAATAAGGATCGTAGTAGTTTTGATTAACGCCATAATAGTTGCGGCTGTCAGAGCTAACGTCATCGTTAATGTATAAAAATTGGTTTATACCAAAAGTTAAGGTAGAGATCCACCATGGAATATTTACCGAAAGCCCAACGCGTGTATCGTAATTTAGGGGATAATCAGGTTCATAGGTAAAATTATTGTCAAAAATTAAATTCCAGTTTAAGCCTGCTGCCTGGAAGGGCATGTCTATGTCAAAGGAAAAACGAAAGATGTGATCATCGTTTTGGTTTAACTGGTAGCCAAGGTCAAAACGCAGTGGCGTCATGGTGCCAAGAAAGTTATAGTCCCTGGCTTTAAGTGTTATGCTAAAGCCATCGTTGGTAGAATATTCAGGGTAGGGCAGTATAACAAAATTGTTGGAATCCCTTGTATATACAACAAGGTTAACAGGAATGGTACCGTCCGCCTCTCTTGCTCCAAGAGTATACTCTATCCTTGTGTGGGAATTATCCAGCACCCTTTGGTTATTAAGATCCTGTATTCTATCCCTTATATACCTTTCCAGGTTTTCACTGCCCTCTATTCTTACTCCCTGGGTGAACCTGCCATTATGCATTAGGGCAAAAGCCCTAGTACGACCTACTATGTTAAAGTCTATGTCACGTATGACGTAGATTTCGGTGGAAATTTCCGCGGAGCTATGCTCGGAGCTGCCTACGGCATTATCCTGAGCGTTAATGGTAGCTGCGAATACTAAAAGGAAAGTTAAAAGTAGTTTAAATAATTTGGGCAAAAAAAGACCTTCCGGCATAAAAAGCGGAATTTTTTAAGAGAATTTGGCACTCCGGTATCTAGCTGGGCGGCCGAAACACGCTCCATTTCTCCGGAAGATATATGGGTTAAGGTAGCATAGAAGAAGAGAAAAAGCAACTAGCAGGTATTTTTAGTAGGTATTTTCATCCATAGCAAGGAATTGTTCCCTTACAGAGTATAGGGAGTTAAGCTCCCTGTTTATGGTCCTGCCGTAGTTCAGGCTGCCGTTTTGTATGCGGAAGGCAGAATCTTCCCAGAACTGAACCCTTGTTAAGGTAATCCAGCGGAATCTTCCCTCATTTGCCCTTTCTGCCCAGATTAGGGCTTCTTCCCAGTAATAAAGGGCTGCAAGAAAGTAAGTTTCTGCTATTTCCAGGGATGCTAAGTTTAAATCCCTAAAGGGGGCATTGTAAAAGTAGGCATTTCTTTTGTTATAAAGGTTCCCTGCATACATGTGCTGCTCTGCCATTTTAATATTAAGGTGCATCATAAATAGATAGCGGTATTTTTCCCATTGTATCTCGTTTTCTATAAGGGCAAGGGCATAAAGGGGGTTACAAAAGGGAGCATCCAGAGCTCTTTCCAGAAAGTATATATTTTCTATGTAATTATCCGGGCTTCTGTTGTAGTGTGTATGGAAAAGTCTGTAATACTGTTCCTTAAAGGTAACAAAGTAACTGTTTGCATTTTGAAGCGGGAAAAGCGAGAAAATAATAATTAATGTAATGAAAGCCAATAATTTATTTTTTACCATTGCTGGTATTAAATATCGGCATTTTTTGTACTTCTTGCAGGATAATTTGAGCAATATACTCCGGAGCCATAGTGCTGTCTATATTAACAATCCTTGTACCTTTTAATGATAATTTTTCCAAAACCTCTTTGTAGAGTTCTCTTGCCTGTTTTTGAAAGTCAAGATGCTCAAAAATTTCCTTAAAAGCCCTGTCCGCCATGCGTTCTTCTGCTATTTTTGGGTCTATATCAAAGAAAAAGAGGAGTTCAGGCAGGGGAAAATGCCTGTTTAGGAGCTCAGGGAGTTCATTACCGCAGCTAAGACCCTGATAAACCAGAGAAGAAGGGAAATATCTATCGGAAACAACGAGTTCTCCTGTTTTGCAGCGCTCCATTATGCCCTTTTTCCCAAAAATATGTTCATTCCTGTCGGCAGCAAAGAGGTAGGCAAGGGTCTTTGGATCAAATTCCGCCTCTTTCCTTAGCCCCGTTCTTATTATCTTGCCGATAATAGTATCTGTAGGTTCACACGTTATATGGAAGGAAGGCGGCGTATTTAAATTTTCTTGTAAAAGTTTTAATTGGGTTGTAGTACCGGAACCGTCAATTCCCTCGAAAACTACAAAATTCTTAAGGATTTCCATGTAAAATAATGTACAATGTAATGTAATGATTTGGAAGTATTAGTGAGGAGCAAATTTAACCCTTTTTTACGTATAGGCATAAGAATTCTCATTTTTTTTACCCTAGTGGCAGGGACCACGCTTGCATTGCGCCCTTTACATCTAATACTCCTTGATAACATGGCTAGGTTAAGGGACAATATAATTTCCGAAGCAGAAGCCTTAATAGGGAGAAGAATACAGTATTCTTCCATGGGACCCTCGATTTTTGGCATGCTTGATGTAAGGGACATAGTTATCTTAAGGGAAGATGACAGTGTAATGCTTTCCATTTCCAGATTAAGATTTTCTTACTCATTTTGGGATTTAATAAGGGGGAATCTGCCCAATACGGTAGAATCTGTAAGAATAGATAGACCCATTTTAAGCCTGGATTTTTACAAAGATGCCGATTTGGGTGAGCGTTTAAACGATCTAATAAGGGAAGGCCCTGAAACCTCTGCTATTAGAATTACCCATCTATTCCCTGAGAATTTTTCCCTACGCATACTAAATGGCGAATGGTTTGTTTCCGGTACAGACCTGGATTTTAGACTACAGGCTTTTAGGTTAGAGGCAAGCATAAGGGAGGAACAGGTTCACTTTACAAGTTCCTGGGATGCTTTTTTATTGATAAATTTACTAGATATTTTCCCTGCTTTTAATTTGAGTATGAGCGGCAGCTTAAGCGGTACTTTTTATGATGGAATGAACGAGGGAAGTGCGTCTCTTAGCATTCCCTATTTTGCAGGGGATACCTTTAGGTTAATGCCCTTAAACATGGTTTTTCTATATTCGGAAGAAAAACTTGAGCTAAGAAAAACCCAGGACACCCATCCTTTTAATATCTGGTTAATTTACGATTTTACCAATAATGTAATGTCAGGCCGCTTTATTGGGGAGAATTTTATTTTTAGCGAGGTCCTTCTTTTTAGCGGCGCATGGGCAAATTTAAATCCCCTGTTGGATGTTAGAATAAGCGGCGACACAGGATTTGAGTATGGTGCAGGGGAGCTCTCTTACAATATAAATTTTAGCGGCACAGGTATACCTAATAATTTTTCATCTGCCATTACCCTGGATATACATGCATACGGCGATACTACCGGTCTATTGGTTGAACTTATGGAAGTTTACACTCCATACGGTGATATAACTTTTACAGGCGGCATAGATTATATAGAGGGAGATCCCGAGGGAGCTTATCTAAACCTTTTACCTTTTGTTCCCTATGGTTCTTTAAGTGTTAATAATTTAAGCCTTAATGATACTGAAGGTATAAGCGGGAATTTTATTTTTAATTCCCGTGAAAGGGAGTTAAATTTAATTGGGAGCTTTGGCACATCCAGTATTTATTTTTCCTCTTTGCAATTAACGCTTTATCAGGAAAATAATACTTTGGGTTTTAATTTATTCATAGTAGAAGAGCTAGGCAGTATATCTGTAGAAGGTTTTCTGGATTATGATTTTTCCCGGCACCTGCAGGCTAACGTAAGGGTAGAGAGTTTAGCAATAGGCGATGTCCTTCGCATAATGGAGCCTATTGTTGAGCTGCCATATTTCCCAGCTCCCTTTTACACCATAACGGATAATATTTGGATTAACACAGAAGTTTTTTTTGATTCAGATTTTGAAAGGCTGCTTTTTAACATCCCGGCCTTTACTGCCGCCTATATGGATATTATAGCCTTAAACGCATCTTTGTCCGGTACAAATAACAGGCTGGTACTGGAGCAGGGAATTATCTCCTTTAACGAAAATGATGTTTTATTTTCCGGCACTTTGGATTTATATGATCTAAACAATTCAGCCTTTTACTTTCTGGCTTTCTTTGAGGACCTTACATATCAGTTTAACGGGTTTATACGGGATGGACATGAATTAAGCATAACAGGTTCCTACGACTTTCTTGCCTACCTCCTGTTGGGAGATTACGGCAGCGTTAGGGGCTTTGTCAGCGGAGAAGGACTTCCTGTTTTATCCGGAGAGCAGATGGCTTCTTTAAACTTTTTCCTTCTTTTGGATTATATTAATCCTGAAGATTGGGAACTTGGCATACAAAGGATAGAGGTATCAAGGCTCTCTACACCATCGTCTAACCAGTCTTCCCTTAGTTTAAGCGGCATTGCCAATGAAAGAGGTATGCAAATTCCCTACTTTCTTTTTAACGATGCTTTAGGTCCATTGGAAGGCAGTATAAACTTTAATTGGGATTATGCATTTAACGATGTAGACTTCTTATTTGAATTTAACAATTTGAATTTAAACGAGCATTACTTAATAAGGGGAGCTTACAGGGACAGTGTTCTTGATCTTAATCTTGAAGGCATAGGTATGCACCTGGGCCGTTTTTCCGCCTTAAATGCAGTGTTAAGTGCTAATTTAAGCCTGTTTTGGGAGTCCATAGACAATTTCTCTTCTGAACTTTTCTTAAACTCTTTTGTAATGAGCTTTAATAACGAGTTAATACAGGCAAGCGGCGAAATACAGATAAATAACGACATAGCCATAGTAGAGGCTCTTAATGTAAATGCCTATGGCATAGAAGTACAATTACCATCTCTTTTTCTGGATCGCTCACTGGGTACTTTTAGATCCGCTACACTCGTTAGGGGAAAATTTTCCGGTATAGATGTTTACCTGGATATGCAGGGCAGTGCAGATTTTTCCTATGCAGAAAACTGGCTGGTTTTTATAAGAGAGTTAACTAAGCTGGATGCCAATCTTTTTATAGCATCTGCACAGTACGGAGATATGATAGCAGAAGAGCCTTTTTCTTTTGAATTATCATTCCAAAGCATGGATGAAGGAATTGCTATGAGTGTAAGCGGCGGCCCAAGGAATATGCTGCGTTTAAATGCCGCAGGTTTTTCCAATGGCAGCGAAACAAGTTTTTCTGCCACTCTTACAGCTCCCTTTCCTGTAAGGGGCTCTATCACAGGCAGCATAAAAGAAAATCTAATTGACGCATATTGGGCAAACGCATACATAGATATGGAAGCACTGTGGCGTTTTATACCTTTGGAAATTTCTCCTTTTATACAATTTCCCGACGGCTTAATAACAGGTTCACTGCGCATAGGAGGAAGCTTAAGTGAGCCGGAATTTTTCGGCGCTCTAAGGGCAAGCGGGGTGCACATAACGCTGCCCCTGCTTCTTTCAGAGCCCATAAGACCTGTCCCTGTAGTATTCCTGTTTGAGGGATACGAAATAACTTTTGGTCCTGTTAATGCAGTTGTAGGAAGCGGTGTAGGGACAGCTGAGGGCTGGTTTAGGTTTGAACACTGGATACCGGAAACCTTAAGCATAAGCATCAATGTGCCTCAGGCAACTCCCATACCCTCCGATATACACCTTGGCGGAATCATAGTCAATGGCTATGCCTACGGAAGTGCAGAACTCTACATAGAAGATTATTTTTTAACAACAACAGGAGAAGTGTTTGCAGTTAATACAGATATAAGCATGAACTACGATGAAAATTTTAACATAGTATTTATAGAGCTGCCCGTAGGTAGGTTAAGCACTCTGACAGATATTACATTAAGAGCCGACAGGAGGGTGGACTTTTACTGGCCAAGCATAGATTTTCCCATACTGCAGGCCAATGCTGCTTTGGGATCTTCCATAAGGTTGATAATGGATGGTTACTCCCGGGCTTTTAACCTTACAGGGGATGTTAATTTAAGAAGCGGCGAACTTTTTTACCTGGAAAGAAACTTTTACATAAGGGAAGGCACCCTCTTCTTTAGAGAAAACGAAAGCGATTTTGACCCCATAATATATGCCAGGGCGGAAATGAGAGATCAGACCCAGGATGGCCCGGTGACCATATCTCTTATAATAGATCATCTTCCACTTTTTTCGTTTACTCCCCGTTTTGAGTCTAACCCGCCCCTTCCGCAAACCGAAATTTATTCGCTTTTGGGGCAAATTCCGCCTGAAGGCATGGATGCAGGTAACAGGAACATAGCGGCGGGCATGGTTTTGGACAGTTTGACTCAATTTTACATCATGAACAGGGTTCAGCGTGAGATAAGAAACTTTCTGGGTTTGGATATGCTGTCCATAAGAACACAATTTTTGCAAAATGTCGTGCTTCAGGCGACAGGGGGCACGCGCCAAAACACCCAAAGCACCCAAATGGAAACTAATAGCTATACATTTGGTAACTATTTTGACAATACCACTGTTTTTATTGGTAAATACCTAAGCCCTGATGTTTTTGGTCAGGCTATGCTGACCTTACGCTACGAAGATCAGCTTGAGGGCAGGGGTATAAGGCTGGAACCGGAGATAGGACTGGAATTAAGGAACCCGCTTTTTGATATAAGGCTGAGTTTGATACCTATGAACCCCAGATCCTGGTTCCTGGAAGATGTCTCCTTCTCACTTATTTGGAGGAGAAGCTTCTAGATGGCTATTATTTTTTCTGCTTTTCTGTAATAGTTTGTTAAGGAGTAAGGAGTTCCAATGCGTTTTTTCCTAGTGCTGGTCTTATTGGTGTGTGCAGTTTTTACAGTCTTTTCTCAGGAAAATCACGAAGCCTATTACGGAAGACCCATTAGACGTATTGAGTTTTCCGGATTAAACAATATAAGACCCTCCGATCTTGAAGGGATAAGCGCCCCTTATGTAGGCAGGATCTATACCCCCGAACTTGGAATGGAGTTAATGAGGCGCATTATTGCCCAGGATTTTTTCAGTAACGATCCTGCTCCGGAAATTATGCCTTACAGGGCAAACCCTGAAGGTACAGAAATCATACTTAGAATTATTGTTGTAGAACTCCCCATTATTTCCAGGATTAACTTTATAGGGAATTCTAATGTTAGACGTAGTGACCTTTTGGAACTGATCCTTAGCAGGGTGGGAGATCCTGCCAGCACGGTAAAACTAAGGGCGGACGAACAGGCCATACTCGCACGCTACATAGAACGGGGTTACGGAGCTGTAAGCGTAAGGGCAGAAGAAGCTGCCGGCCCGGATAACACCACGGTAATAAATTTTCACATAACAGAGGGCAGCAGAACTGTTATAGAGAATTTTGTTTTCGAAGGCAACCAGATTTTTACATCCAGAACCCTGCGTAACCAGTTGGTTTCCAGTACAAGAACCCTGTTTAATGACGGTGCTTTTCAGGATGCAAAACTTGCCCTGGACAGACAGGCTATTGTGCAGTATTACCACGACCGCGGTTACATAGAAGCGCATATAGTTGATGTTGTTATACAAACGCGTCTTGATGATAACGGCAACTATCTAATGACCCTTACCTTTGTGATCTTTGAAGGCCAGCCCTATACCTTTACAGGAATTACTTTTGAAGGTAACCGCGTATTTTCCGACGAAACCCTAGGCGCTCTGGTTCAATCCAGGGTAGGAGACAGGGTAAATGACAGAAGATTGCAAGGCGATCTAATGCGTATTGCCAATCTATATTTTGAAAACGGTTATATTTTTAACACCATTAACCCCATAGCAGAGAGAAATACTGACAATTTAACCCTGTCTTACAATGTAGTTATTACCGAAATGAACAGGGCTCACATAGAAAGCATAACTATAATAGGAAACGAAAGAACCCAGGATCATGTTATTTTGCGTGAGATCCCCCTTGAACCGGGAGATATTTTTTCCCAGAGCAAAGTAATGGACGGCTTAAGAAATTTATTCAATTTGCAGTACTTTTCAATGGTTACTCCGGAAATGAATACAGGCAGCGCCGAATCCCTTATGGATCTTGTTATAAACGTAGAAGAAATGCTTACTTCTGACATTCGTTTTGGACTAACATTTTCCGGAAGCGCAGAACCGGGAACCTTCCCCATATCGGCAATGGTAACCTTTAATGACAGAAACTTCCGCGGCGGTGGAGATGCACTGAATGCAGACTTAACCCTTTCACCTCAAATGCAGAGCCTTTCTTTGGGTTATACGCAGCGCTGGTTTATGGGGCTGCCCCTTTCGGTTGGTTATGAGCTGTCTTTTCAGCATTCAAGAAGGAGAGCAGCGCTTAACAATAGTTCTCCCCTGTTTTACGGGGATGAAGATTATGCATATCCTGACGGATTTAATTCCTGGGAAGAATATGTTGCTGCCAACAGAACTCCTCCTGATGAGTTTATAATGACCTATAGTAACTGGCGCATAGGTTTGGGAGTAAGCACAGGTTACAGATGGAATACACCATTGGGCAGTCTGGGTCTTGGCGGTGGTTTTCAGTTTGGTCTTATTATGAATACCTTTGACAATGACCTTTACAGACCTTTTAGTCCTGTCTTGAGGGAAGCAAATAACCAGTGGAGACCGGCTGTATCTGTTTTTGCAAATTTATCACTGGACAGGAGGGATATTTTTTACGATCCATCAAGCGGCCTTTATATAAGTCAACGTGCCTCTATAACAGGTATATTCCCGGAAGAGTACGAATACTATATCAAGACAGACACAAGGATACAGTGGTTCTATACCCTCTTTGATCTATATGTAACGGACACATGGAATTTTAAAGCAGTGCTGGGGCTACATACAGGTTTATCATTTATCTTCTCGCAGCCATGGAGAGATGCCCCCATCATAGAAGAATCCAACAGACTTGCACTTGACGGTATGTTTATAGGGCGCGGCTGGGGCTACGATGAATTTAACAACAAGGGTCTTGCGTTGTGGGAGAGCTGGGCTGAAATTAGAATTCCCCTTGTGCAGGGTTTACTGTCCTGGGATTTTTTCTTTGATGCCGCCGGCGTAAAGAGCACTCCGGGAGAATTGTTTACCGATTTTTTTACCCCGGATAATAAGGACCTTTTCTTCCTGCGCTATAGCTGGGGCGGGGGTATACGTTTTACCATACCCATGTTCCCTCTAAGGTTCAGCCTGGCGCGGCGCTTTGCCGTAGACTCCAGTGGTAACATTCAGCACTTTAGCAGCGGTGGCGGTCTTGGGGGATTTGATTTTGTTATATCGTTTGCATTGTCAAGTTTCTGATAAAAGGAGACAGACTTTATGAAGAGGATTTTATTTTTTGCCATACTTGTTGTAAGCCTTGTTTTAACACTTTCAGGTATTGCAGAAGCTCAAATTTTAACCCGCTTTGCAGTTGTGGATTTAAACAGGGTATATATGGCATATTTCAGTGAATCCCGGCAGGTAAGGGAATTTATGGAGAGGAGTGCCAGAGTACAGGCAGAAATTGATAACCAAACCAGGGAAATTCAAAACCTTAGGTTTAATATGGTTAATCTAAGGAATCAGGGTGACATGGAACAGGCAATGAGGCTGGAGGCTGAAATTGCAAGAAGGGAACAAAATTTAAGCGAGTACCACTCTGTTCAAAGATCATCTCTTGAATCACAGCTTAATAATTTAAGACAGTCTTCTGCTTTTCTTGAACAAATCTATGATGAGATAAGACTTATTGCCGAGAGCGAAGGTTACAGCACCGTTTTAAGCCTATCGGAAAATGCAGGTATAATCTGGTATAGCCCTACTGTAGACATAACAGACAGGCTTATAGCAAATTTACGCAGCAGGGCAGGCAGATAATCCCTTTTTTTTATGGCACTTATAAAGAGCCCGGAAAATTCTATAAGCCCCATGATGGATCAGTACCGCAGAATTAAGCGGGACCATCAGGGTGAAGTTTTATTTTTTAGGTTGGGCGATTTTTATGAAATGTTCTTTGAGGATGCCGTAGAAGTTTCTGCTTTACTAAACCTTACACTTACCCAGAGACAGGGTTACCCCATGTGCGGAATACCCTACCATGCTTCCCGTTCCTACATAGGAAGGCTTTTAAAAGCAGGTAAAAAAATCGCCATTTGCGAACAGGTGTCAAAGAAGCAGGGTACAAAGAGCTCCGCTTTAATGGAGCGCCAGGTTGTAGAAATAATAAGCCCCGGGACTACTGTAGACGAAGATTTCCTTGACAAGGCTGCTTCCAACTATTTGGCATGCCTTGCATACAGGTCGTCTTTTTTTTCATTCTCCTATGTTGATCTTTCTATAGGTGATTTTTACTGCACATCTTTTCCCATGGATATGGCAGCATTAAAACTAAGGCAGGAACTGGAAAGGCTTTCGCCAAAGGAAATAATTGTTCAGGAATCCCTGTTAAATGAAATTAATGGAATTTCCGACGCACTTAAGGAAAAGTCCAATTTGGTTATTAACCGCTGGGCAGATTGGCTTTTTGATGCGGAGCGCGCAAAAAACAGGCTGGATAGACAATTTTCCAGTATCAAGGCATTTGGCCTTGATATAAATTCACCTGAGCTGCTTTCTGCAGGTGCACTCCTTGAATACCTGGATGAAAGCAGTAAAACTTTATTGCCCCATATATGTGCAATAAAAATTTACAGGGAGGAAGAGTATGTCAGCCTTGATGAAGCAACACAGAGAAACCTGGAACTGGTTAAAAATTTAATGGATGGGGAAGTGCGTTTTACACTTTTGGAAGTAATGGACGAAAGTAAAACCGCAATGGGAAAGAGGCTTTTAAAGAACAGAATACTTTCACCGCTTTGTAACGAAGAGTTAATTAAAAATAGGCTTGATATAACTGAGTACTTCTATAAAAACCAGGATCTATTGGCAGGCATAAGAGAGCTCCTTTCCAAAACTCCCGACCTTGAACGTCTTTCTTCCAGGCTTGCAATGGACAAGGCGCACGGCAAAGACCTTGCAGCCATAAAAAATGCCCTAGTCTTTTTTATGGCTTTAATGGAAAAAACATCTTCCCTGCCGTTTTGCTTTGAATCCGGTGAAGCAAGGTCTTTGAATAGTGATGCAGTGCTTAAGTTATGCGATATTAAAGAAGTGCTGGAAAAAAGCATTGCTGATGATCCTTCCATACTGTTAAGCGAAGGAAACTTAATAAGGGATAATTACAGTGCTGAGCTTGACAATTTAAAGGTACTGCGCGACTCGGGAAGAAATTTACTGGAAGCCTACCTGGAAGAAGAAAGGTTAAAAACAGGTATAACAGCCTTAAAAATTCGCTATAACCGTTTAATTGGTTATTACTTTGAAGTTAACAATGTAAATCTTTCCAGAGTTCCAAATTACTTTATAAGGAGGCAGGGCATTGCAGGCGGAGAGCGTTTTACAACGGATAAGCTTGCAAGCCTTGAATCTGACATTAACGGTGCTTCCGATAAAATTATAGAGCTTGAAAAGGAGCTTTTTTTACAGATACGCGAAAAAACAAAAAGCTCCCTTAATGAAATTTCTGCTGCTGCCAGGTTAATAGCAGAACTGGATTGTTCTTCTTCCCTTGCATGGTCAGCCGCCATTAATGGATGGACAAGACCTTTACTGGATAATAAAAAGAGAAGCTTTATAGTGGAAGGGCGGCATCCTGTTGTAGAGGCCAATCTAAGGCGGGGAGAATTTATCCCCAACGATCTAAAACTTGATACAGAGAATAAATACTTCGCATTAATTACAGGTCCCAATATGGCAGGAAAATCCACCTACCTAAGGCAGGCTGCCCTTATTACAATAATGGCACAGATGGGCAGCTATGTTCCTGCCAGGGAAGCTGTAATAGGAATAGTGGACAGGATTTACTGCAGGGTAGGGGCACAGGACAACCTTGCCAGGGGAGAATCTACCTTCCTTGTAGAGATGAACGAAACTGCCTACATCCTGAATACCGCTACAGATCGCAGCCTTGTGATAATGGACGAAGTAGGCAGGGGAACAGGCACCAGAGACGGCCTTTCCATTGCATGGGCTGTCTGCGAAGAAATACTGGATAATCTAAAATGCCGCAGCCTCTTTGCCACCCATTATCACGAACTTTCGGGGATAGTTCACAATGGCATGGCAAATGTTTCTATGGATGTAGCTGAACAAAACGGCGAAATTGTCTTTTTGCGTAAACTTAAAGAAGGCCCCACTGCAGAATCTTATGGCCTCCATGTTGCTGCCATGGCAGGACTAAAGGAAACTGTGGTATTACGTGCAGAGGAAATAATGAAGTCCCTTGGTAGCATAAGCATAGGCGAAGTTAATGAAACAAAAACCTCCACAGTTTCAACCGGCAGTGAAAGTAAAATATTTAAGGAACTTCACAACCTGGATCTAAACAATATCACTCCAATGGATGCTCTAAACCTTATTCAAAAATGGAAAAATCTAAATGTAGAAAAAGCCCAGGCAGAAAAACCCAATACAGAAAAAAAAGCAGATAATTTACCATCTTTATTTGATTAATAGTAATAAATAGCTAAAAAATCGAAGTGTCCCGCATCCCCGTGCCGTAATAGGGCGGAGGAACTAATGGATGAATAAGGATAAACGTGATAAAATAAACGCCATACTGGATCAGGAGGAAGGCATAGCTATGGCAGGTAAGGTATTAATGAG
>Ga0099364_10006873_pt1 | contig 16433 bp, 14 predicted proteins | sample TergutTh196P3_FD_73070 | JGI IMG/M metagenome (GOLD analysis project Ga0099364, IMG submission 73070) | Microcerotermes parvus P3 segment gut microbial communities from Pointe-Noire, Republic of the Congo - Th196 P3 | ecosystem: Host-associated > Arthropoda: Insects > Digestive system > Gut ...
TCTGTTTTTACGTTCCTATCGCTCAGTGGCGCATCATTGCAGAAGTTTGCGACGCTCCACCGTCCTTGGTTTCGCTTGACGGAACGTAAAAACAGACATTCCCGCTGCCCTCCTGAACAGATACAATGTAAAGAAAAAGCCTTTATCAAAAAAAACTCTTCCATTCCATACTGCAATGATATATAATACCCTGTGTGTCCTCATGATTCTTTTGCGGACATATTAGGATGCCATCGGCAAAAGGAGTTCGGCGCCTCATGAAACGCTCTAGGCTCAGCGCAAAAATCATCATACTCGCCCTGATTATTTATGCCATCATAAATCTAGTGTCCCTGCGCGCCCGCATTGAGAACGGGCAAAGGGAACTCGACGATTTGAGGCGACGGGTAGTGGAGATGGAAGTGTCCAACGCTCAGCTCGAATACCAAATTGAGCATTACAACGACCCCGATGTTATTGCTAGCATAGCCAGGTCACGCTTGGGTCTTGTATTGCCTGGGGAGATCGTATTCGGCGATGACGGGAGCGTCCTTGTCAACAGCACAGATTGACGAAAACTTGTTTCTTTGCACCCAGCATCCTCCATCATTCATGCACCACCTATTTCCGCCTTTATCCCGCAACGCAAATGCGCCTATGGCAACATTTACGCAAATTAGCAAAACAGCGCAGGGATGCGCTTCTACATATGATTCAATTTTATTATGCAAGGGGAATGTAACATATCACATGGAATTCGATACGGGAGCAATTGTTGCCGGGAAAGTTAACGGCATCACAAAATTCGGCGCTTTTGTTACAGTAGCGCCTGGCAAGTCCGGTCTTGTACACATATCAGAGATTGCCACCACTTTTGTCAATGACATCCGCGACCATTTGACGGAAGGGCAGGATGTCATGGTGAAAATCATCGGTCTCGACAAGTCTGGGCGCATGAACTTATCCATCAAAGCAGTTTCTTCACCAGTGCAGATGCAGGTTCAGGCAAAAGAACCGCAAGCACAGGCTGCCCTTGCCGTTGAGCAGGCACAGCCAGAACCACAGGCAGATTCTGAGCCCTCCTTCGAGGATAGGCTCAAGCGATTCATGCAGGATTCCAACAACAAAGTATCGGGTCTTAGGAAAAATGCCGATAAAAAGAGCGCCCGCCGCCGCAGCCGATAGTAGTCCATACTTTTGCCATGCGGTTTTCGTTGTTTCCTGCGGCTCGAGCCGCTTTATTCGTGTCTTGTGTTAGCGATTTGATTTTTATGTATTTCGCTTGCTATGTATAAGGAGATATCGGGAAACATGGACAAAAATCCCAGCAAAGAAGAACTGGAGCGCAACTTAAAGCCATCTGGAACCTATCTTGACAGCCTGACTGAATTTGCCAACCTGCTCGGCACGATAAGGCAAGCAGAAGACGCCGCAAAGGAGCTGCTATCCGAAACCGATGCATCTGGTCAACCAAAGAAATCCGACAATAAAAGCGATTTGCTTGAGAAATCAAAAGAGTCCGCCGATTTGGAAAGGGAAAACGACGAGATGGGCGGTTCTGCCGATATCAGCAAGGAGTCTGATACCGATGACGATGCTCCTCCACGAACGCTGGACGAAATGCTCGAGCAGCTTGACTCCCTCGTGGGACTGGACATTATTAAACAAAATGTTAAGAGCCTCATCAACTATGTCAAGGTCCGCAAGCTCCGTGAGGATGAAGAGCTTCCCAACCCTCCCCTTTCCCTCCATATGGTTTTCATGGGAAATCCGGGAACAGGGAAAACCACTGTCGCGCGGATACTGTCGGAACTATATCGGGCAATTGGCGTCTTGTCAAAGGGTCAGCTAGTCGAGGTCGACCGTTCGGGTCTTGTGGCTGGCTATGTCGGTCAAACTGCCATACAAACTTCCGATGTAATCAAAAGCGCATTGGGCGGGATACTCTTTATCGACGAGGCGTATTCCCTTGCCCCGGAAGTGGGCAGCGGCAACGATTTTGGCAGGGAAGCAATAGAAACCCTGCTAAAAATGATGGAAGACCATCGCGACGACCTCATAGTAATCGTCGCCGGTTATAGTGAACCCATGGAGCGGTTCATCGGCTCAAATCCAGGTCTTGAATCTCGTTTTAACAGATATTTCATGTTCGAAGATTACAACAGCGAAGAGTTGTTTGAAATCTTCTCCTCAATGTGCGCAAAGAGCGAATACCTGCTAACAGAGGATGCCGCCGGATTCGCCCGTGACCATTTTGAATTTATATATGATACCAGGGACGAAAACTTTGGCAACGCCCGCCATGTTCGAAATTTCTTCGAAAACATCGTCACTGTCCATTCCGATAGGGTTTCGCCCCAAGAAAAGCATTCCCGAGAGGATTTAACCACTGTTCTTTTAGAAGACATGGAAAAGGCTTCACTTTTATGATAACATTTTGTAACTACGGGGGAGGGTGAGCGCAGAATGTCTGTTTTTTAGTTTCTATCGCTCAATGACGCATCCATGCGTCAATTTGCGACGCTCCACCGTCCTTGGTTTCCCTTGACGGAACAAAAAAACAGACACTCTGCGCTCACCCTCCCCTCAGTTACAACATTTAAAATAAAATACTACGAGGGGATTGATTGTCATGGCGCATGGGAAAGAAATCAAAGTTATCAGTGGGAATTCCAACAGACCTTTTGCCGAGAGTGTATGCAAATACCTCGGCACACGCCTCTGCGACACCGATGTGTCGAAGTTTTCGGATGGGGAAATATCTGTTTCCCTTTATGAAACGGTAAGGGGCGCAGATGTATTCATCATTCAATCGACATGTTTTCCGGTGAACGACAACCTTATGGAAATGCTGATTTTAGTCGATGCGTGCAAGCGCGCTTCGGCTAGCAGGATTACCACAGTCATGCCATATTTTGGCTACGCTCGACAGGACCGCAAGGCGAAAGCCCGCGATCCGATTTCTGCAAAGCTGGTTGCAAATCTCATAACATCAGCCGGAGCGGATCGGGTTCTGACGATGGATTTGCACGCAACTCAGATACAGGGGTTCTTTGACATCCCCCTCGACCATATGCTTGCCGCTTCTCTGTTTGCAGATTATTACAAGAAGAAATTCCCCGATGTTTCCGATGTAATTGTTGTTTCACCAGATGCAGGTTCAGTCACTCGGGCTCGCGAATTCGCCAGAATGATGGGCATGGGTCTGGCAATCATGGATAAGCGCAGGGCGATGGCAGGCCAAGTGGAAATGATGAGCATTATTGGGGATGTGGAAGGCATGAGGGTCATCCTATATGACGATATGGTGGATACAGCCGGAAGTTTTTGCGAAGCTGTCAACGCCCTTGTAGCCGGCGGCGCAAAGGAAATATATGGCTGCGCCACCCACGGTGTGCTCTCGGGGCAAGCCATCGAGCGCATCGAGAACTGCGGCTTGGTGGAGCTCATGTTCACAGACACCATTCCATATCGCGGCGATGAGCTCCCGGACAAGATCAAGTATCTGTCCGCTGCTCCATTATTTGCCGAAGCCATTGAGCGCATCTTCCAGGAAGTTTCCATCTCTACATTGTTTAGATAGGTCACAGGTATCTATGTTATTTCGAAGAAGGATTCAGCCCATATCGTGGATAATCGTTTTTCTGGGCAACCCTGGAAAAAAATACGAAAACACCCGACACAATGCTGGGTTCCTCACGGCCGATGTCGTTGAAAAGAGCGCTGGCGCAAAAATCAACAAGATGAAGTACAACGCGCTGACCGCAACGGCGGCCATTGGGGGCAGCCAAGTGATGCTGATTAAGCCGCAGACGTTTATGAACCTTAGCGGCAATCCCACAAAGCAGGCAATGGACTATTATAAAGTACCCCTTGGCAACGTGTTGGTGGTTTCGGACGATGTTTCCATGCCCGCTGGAAAGCTCCGCATCCGCCGCAGCGGATCCGCCGGCGGGCACAATGGACTAAAAGACATAATAGCAAAGTGCGGCGGCGATGAGTTCCCGAGAATAAAGATCGGCGTTGGTGCGCCTCCCAGCAAAGATTGGGAAATGTACGACTGGGTGCTCTCTAAGCTATCCGGAGATGACGAAAAAACCATAAAAGCAGCGGCAGTCGAGGCTGCCGCTGCTTTGGAAATGATAATCGCAAAAGGAATCGACCAAGCAATGCTTGAGTATAATTAGGAATGAGGAATTAGGAATGAGGAATTATGAAATCGGGCGTACTCCACGTAGCCGCAGTGTTTACGATGCCTATTTATCTATGTTTCCACTAAAACTCGTTACGCACACCAGTCCTGTCCTGGCAATTCCTAATTCCTAATTCCTAATTCCTCATTCCTAATTCCTAATTCCTTACTCCTCATTCCAAATTCAAACCAAAGTGTGGTGCTAGCCGTGACTCCGATGATGACGCAATATCTTGAAATAAAGGAGCGTTCAGGTGACAGCATCCTTTTTTTTAGGCTTGGGGACTTTTATGAAATGTTTGGCGACGATGCCAGGACCGCTTCCAGGGAACTGGATCTGGTGCTCACCACCAGAGACAAGTCTTCTGACGATCTGGATGAAAGGATCCCCATGTGCGGGGTGCCCTACCACTCGGCAGAAGCATATATTGCCAAGCTCATCGCAAAAGGGTACAAAGTCGCCATTTGCGAGCAAGTGGAAGACCCCGCAAACGCAAAGGGACTGGTTGCCCGGGATATAGTCCGCATTGTGACGCCAGGGACGCTCATGGAGTCATCCATGCTGGACGAGAGCAGCTCCAATTATCTATGCACCGTCTATCTGGGCGAGACATCGGCTATATGCGTTGCGGATTTGTCCACCGGCGACATATCAGTCACCGAGTTTATGGCATGGGATATGCAGCGCATCGAAAACGAACTTGCTGCCATCATCCCCGCTGAAGCCATACTCGGGGGCGACCGAAAACACTGCACTGCCCTAGGCGAGTATCTTGTCGCCTCAATGGACTGCCTTGTGGAATACAGCGATGAGCGCTTCAGCGACAACTCTGCCGCTTTGCTCCATGGGCATTTCCCCCATGATGCCTGCGCCGAACTTGATATTGCAGGTGTCTATGCAGCCGGTGCCTTGCTGTCATATATCATCGACACCCAAAAAACCGACATTTCACACCTAAGGACGCTGCGGAGAAACATGGGCGGCTTCCACATGGAGCTTGACATAAGCACCATGCGCAACCTGGAGCTGGCGGCTGCTCTTAGAACGGGAGAAAAGCGGGGCAGCCTGCTCTGGGTGCTAGACAAGACGAAAACCCCCATGGGGCGTCGGCTCATCAGATCCTGGGTTTTACGTCCACTACTCCAGACTGCGCCGATTATGCGGCGGCTGAGCGCAGTTTCCGAGCTAGTTGGCGACACAATGACAAGGGGTGAGTTGCTTCTTGCTTTGCGAAGCATCGGCGACATGGAGCGGGCAATCGGCAAAATCGTCTACGGAAATGCGGGTTGCCGAGACATGAGGTCCCTTTCTTCCTACATCGGCTCATTGCCTCGGATAGTGTCACTACTGGAACCAATGGGTTCAGCTGCCTTGCTTGAGTGCATGAAAATGGACACTATGAATGATGTGGCAGAGAAAATCGACCACATGATTCGCGAAGACCCGCCCTTTTCTGTGCGGGAAGGCGGCTTCATCAACGACGGAGCCAATCCCGAGGTTGACCGTCTGCGCTTTTTGCTTGAAAACAGCACAGCTGCACTCATGGACATAGAAACAAGAGAACGGGAACGCACCGGAAAGAAGCTGAAAGTTGGTTATAACAGAGTATTCGGCTACTATATCGAGATACCGCGTTCCGCATCGGACGATGTCCCAGATGATTATATCAGGAAACAGACCCTCGCCAACGCCGAGCGTTTCATCACCCAGGACCTGAAAGAGCTGGAATCTCAGCTTCTCAGTGCAAAGGACGATTTGGCAGCATTGGAATATCGCCTCTTTGAAGAGCTGCGCCTGGAGATTGCCCGGGAAGTCGGCCGCATTCAAGAGGCAGCAAAGCAAGTTGCCGAGCTCGACGTTTATTGTTCCTTTGCAGAAACCGCAGTGGAACAGAACTATACTATGCCGGAAATCGATATGTCAGGCATCATCGACATCCGCGACGGGCGGCATCCCATTGTGGAAGCCATGCAAAAGGATATATTATTCGTACCGAATGACACGTATCTCGATGGGGCAGACTCGCGCATGGCAATTATCACAGGTCCCAACATGGCAGGAAAGTCCACATTCATGCGGCAAACGGCAATCATCGTGCTGATGGCCCAGATGGGTTCCTTCGTACCTGCAAAATCTGCGCGAATAGGACTCGTTGACCGTGTATTCACCCGCATCGGCGCTTCCGATGATTTGTCTGCCGGGAAATCCACATTCATGGTGGAAATGACGGAAGTTGCCGACATCCTCCGAAACGCAACCCGCTCGAGCCTTTTGGTTCTGGACGAAATCGGAAGGGGCACTTCCACATATGATGGGATGTCGGTTGCCCGCGCCGTATTGGAGCATTGCGCCGACAAACGGAAACTGGGGGCAAAGACGCTTTTTGCTACCCACTACCACGAGCTGACTGCCCTGGAAAAGGAAATCGATGGTGTGAAAAACTATAATATTTCAGCAAAAAAAAGGGGAGACGATATCATTTTCTTACGAAAAATCGTCCCCGGCGGTGCCGATGAAAGTTACGGAATAGAGGTTGCAGGTCTTGCAGGTGTGGCAGACAGCGTAATCAAGCGGGCAAAGTCCGTGCTGGAAGCTCTGGAAAACCAAGACACAAATGCAGCTAAAAAAGCCACCCCAACCGCAAAACCCGAGCCAGAAGATGACCAAATCTCGCTCCAAGACGTAAGAACCAGCGAAATCGCTACCCTACTCAAAAACACCGACCTCAACACCCTGAGCCCCCTAGAAGCCCTGAACCTGTTATTTGAAATGAAGAAAAAGCTGAATTGAAATGAGAAATTAGAATGCAGAAATGAGAAATATGGAATAAGTTGCAATTGCAGGCGCAAAAACCACCCCGTCGCTACGCGCCACCCCTCCAAAGAGGGGAATTGGATAATGCAATCCCTTAAGTTGTTGAAATTGAATTCCTGATTCCTAACTCTTAATTCCGAATTCCGAATTCCTAATTCCTAATTCCTAACTCCTAACTCCTAATTCCTAACTCCTAATTCAATATCATTCGTCTAGTTTCAATACTGCCATGAATGCCTCTTGGGGAACATCCACGCTGCCCAGGCTGCGCATTCTTTTTTTGCCTTCTTTTTGCTTTTCCAGCAGCTTCTTTTTCCTTGTGATGTCACCGCCATAGCACTTTGCCAATACGTCTTTCCTGAGAGCTTTGATGGTTTCCCTTGCGATTATTTTACCGCCGATCGCTGCTTGGATGGGTACTTCAAAAAGCTGGCGGGGGATGTGTTCTTTTAATTTTTCAGTAATCTTCCTGCCTCTGGCATATGCCTTATCTTTATGGACTATGAAAGACAGCGCATCCACCATTTCCCCTTTGAGCAAAATATCTAGCCGCACCAAGCTGGAAGAACGGTATCCGCTCAAATCGTAATCCAGGGAAGCATATCCCCTGCTCCTTGATTTCAGCGCATCGAAGAAGTCATATATGACCTCCCCAAGGGGAAGTTCATATCTGAGCTCCACCCTTGTTGTTTCCAAATATATCAGTTCCTTGTACTCTCCGCGCCTGTCTTGGCATAGATCCATAATACCACCGACATACTCCGGCGGACATATGATTGATGCGCTGATAAATGGCTCTTCTGCCAATTCTATTTGCGATGGGTCGGGGTAATTGAGAGGGTTGTCCACATATACAACCTGCCCATCAGACTTTGTTATGCGATAAACGACGCTGGGGGCTGTCATTATGAGATCCAGATTATATTCCCGCTCCAACCTTTCGCCGATTACTTCCAGGTGCAAAAGTCCAAGAAAACCGCAACGAAACCCAAAGCCAAGGGCGACCGATGACTCCGGCTCGAAAGTCAGCGCTGCATCGTTGAGTTTCAGCTTCTCTAGGGCATCCCGCAGATCCGGATATTTGGCTCCGTCTGTTGTATACAAACCTGAATAGACCATGGATTGGACATTCTTATATCCGGGAAGCGGCTCGGTGGCAGGGTTTTCGGCATTCGTTACTGTGTCGCCAACTGTTGTATCCCCAACATTTTTAATGCTTGCAGTGACGTAGCCAACCTCCCCTGTCAACAGCACATCGCAGGGCTCCATTCCCATTGGGCGCATATAGCCGATTTCAACTACCCTGTATGTGGCACCCGTTGCCATTAGCTTTATTTCCGAATCCCGCCTGAGCTCTCCATCCATGACGCGAACATATACTATTACGCCTTTGTATGCATCATATTGGCTGTCGAATATCAAAGCCCTCAAAGGACCTTCTGCATCGCCCTTTGGAGGCGGTACCTCGGAAACGATGTACTCAAGCACCTCATCGATGCCTATGCCCCGCTTCGCCGATATTTCCGGTGCGTCCATGGCTGGAATTCCGATAATATCTTCTATTTCCTTTTTTACCCTTGCAGGGTCGGCGGCGGGCAAATCGATTTTATTTACAACGGGAAGTATTTCCAGATTATGGTCAAGGGCAAGGTAAGCGTTGGCAAGGGTCTGCGCTTCGACTCCCTGGGCAGCATCCACAACCAGAACCGCTCCCTCGCAAGCTGCCAGCGAGCGGGACACTTCATAATTGAAGTCCACGTGGCCAGGCGTATCTATGAGGTTCAGTTTATATGTAATGCCATCTTTTGCTGTATAGTGCATCCCAACGGCACGGGCTTTAATTGTTATTCCCCTCTCCCGTTCAAGATCCATATTGTCCAGAATCTGGTCTTCCATATCCCTTTCGCTGACAGCGCCGCATTTTTCCAGCAGGCGATCTGCAAGGGTTGATTTACCGTGGTCAATATGGGCGATTATCGAGAAGTTTCTAAGCCTATCTTGCATATGTTCCAACCTTTCCTGCTAAATTGCAGTAAAACCTATTTCATTTGAAGCTGTTCGGTGAGTTTTTCCAAGAGGGCATCCCCTGAAGTCTTCATTATTTGGAGATTGTTCATCACTTCACTCAGCGCATTTAGCAGCTCCGTGTTTTTTTCGTGCCGCTCTTCGCTGCGCCCTAGAATATAGTCAGCCGTCACGCCATAATAATCGCAGACTCTTGTAACAAATTCAAGTTTAGGCTCCCGAGCGCCGTTTTCGTAGTGGGATAGCAAGGCTTGGGAAACTCCAAGGTCTGCTGCTACCTCCCTTTGGCTTTTTTGTAATTCTTTCCTCAGCGAGGATAATACCGCGGAAAAGCTATTCACAAGCGTTCCTCTCTTTGCTCAATTTGCTCTATTGGTTCTATTGGTTCTATTTGTTCTAAATACCCTATTGGCTCGATTTGCTCTACTGGCTCTGGATGCTCTTTTTCCTCTCTGCCGCCATCGCTGGATATCTGAAGGAAAAGGCAGCTTGCATCACCAAATACACCGGCTAGGTGCCTTTGAAAACTCTGGGAGTAGTCTTCCGGCACAAAAGCGAGGATCGAACCTGCGAAACCGCTGCCGTGGACTCGGTACGCACCGCTTACCCCTAGCACCCTGTCGCAAATCGCCATAGCGAGTGCCAACCCCTGTTGGGTCGGATGCGCGGGGTTGACTATGTTCTGCAGGTATTTCAGCGAAGACTGTCCAGACTCGTTCACCAGTTGAAGAAACTCGGTTGTATTTCCCACATTCAATGCAGCCGCTTGCATTATCACCCGTTCATTTTCTTCGAAAAAATGCATCGCCCTCAGCACCGCTCGGTCGCCGATTTTCCGTAGTTCCTTGATTTCAGAATAGAACGCAGCAGGGTCCACAGCCCGCAAATCAGCTTCCCCAAAATGTCTGGCAATCATCTTCATTTCAGCAGGTATGGCTGCATAGTTGTCCGATAGGTCCACATTGCTTTCGCCTGTATAAACAACGCACAGGGTGTAGCCTTCTATTTCATTTTTGATGGAATTAACAATTGGATTGTCCGGATCGAAAAAATCGATCGCATTGATCCCACCGTAGCTCGAAATTGCCGGATCCGTAAAATTGCATGGTTTTCCGAAGTATACATTTTCGGCATACTGTCCAGCAAGGGCTATATCATGAACAGTGGCATCGCCGCCAAACAAGCCCTTGAAAACGTTACCCATCAATACAGCTAAAGCAGCGGAGCTGGATAGACCTTCACCCACGGGCACTGTGGAGCTCACACGACCATCAAAGCCTCCTATGGGGAAAGACTTCTCTTTTAGCCACGCCGCAACGCCTCGAACGAGGGCTGCTGCGGTGCCTCTTTCGTTAAAATGTGGAGTCAGAACAGACAAATCAACGCAAATTTCACCATAACCATCGCAGGTGAGCCTAACCGTTTCCGTGCCGTTTTTTTGTGCCTTGCAAATCGTTTCCAAATCAATAGCCGCCGCTATTACACGCCCCCGCTGATGATCAGTATGGTTGCCGCCGATTTCAACCCTTCCAGGTGCGCGAAAAATGCGATCTTCCATTGTAATCCCTCATAGTTACTTCCCATTTATCTTCCGTACTGCAAAACCACCCCTTCAGCACAGCCTATCCGTTTTCAAGCTCTGTCTGCAATTCACATTTTACAACCTTTACACACGTGTTGTCAATGACAGAGCAAGGAAAAAGTATGCACAGGGAGAATGTCCGTTGCTGGACAGTGCTACTTGAATCTAGTGTATTGCTAGTCAGGGCATATATTTATCCGCACTAGCAGGGTCGTCCTGAGCGTAGCGAAGGATCTTGCTACACGAAAATGTGGCATAGTAGGATCTTTCGCTACGCTCAAGATGACACGGTTAGTGCATACGTAAGTTCCACTGACCAGCAACGATTATACCGGCAATTACAACCAATCCGTTGTCGCACTCATTGACGAATACGATAGACCCGTGATAAAATAACAATGCGAATCTCATAGATAGCGAGGTGGCGTATCGTGTTTATCATAGGCTTGACAGGCGGGACTGGAGCTGGGAAGACATCGGCTTTGCGGGCAATCGAGTCCTTGGGTGGGTTACCATTGGACTGTGACAGGATCTACCATGATCTTCTGGAAAACAGCGAAAGCCTGAAATCCGAACTTGAAAGCAGGTTTGACGGAGTTCTGGTTGACGGCAAAATCGACCGCAAGCTGCTCGGGGGGATCGTTTTCAACGACCCGATGGCGCTAGCCGAACTGAACTCCATAACGCACAAATATACAATCGAAGCTGCGGAAGAAAAGATTGCAAAATGGGAATCGACAGGCGGAAAAATAGCCGCCATCGATGCGATTGCCTTGATTGAGAGCGGAATAAACAAAAAATGCGACATCGTCATCGCTGTAACAGCTCCGAGGGAAACCAGGATTTCAAGGATAATGCTACGGGACAGCATAAGCCGCGAACAGGCTGAAATGAGGATAAACGCCCAAAAACCAGATGACTTTTATATCGAAAACAGCGACTATGTACTCAAAAACACATTCAATACATCGGAAGAGTTCGAAACCCATTGCAAAGCCTTTTTCATGAAAATCATTGAGGGCAGAGCAGATTGAACCGATAACCATAATAATAGGAGGGAATAAAAAATGCCAACTAAAGACGAACTGTTCTATAAAAGGAAAAATACATATGATTTACTCACCGAGGACGAGCTTGGCAAAGCGGAATCATATGCCCAGAACTGCAAGAACTACCTTGACAGATCAAAAACAGAGCGTGAATCCATCAGGGAAGCGCTGCGCCTTGCCAATGAGAGCGGCTACGTTCCCTTTGAGCGGGGAATGGAGCTGCAACCAGGGACAAAGGTCTACACAGTTTCTGGTGGGAAAGCTATGATGCTTGCTGTCATCGGGCAAAAGCCCCTGTCAGATGGGGTCAACATAGCCGCCGCCCATGTGGACGCGCCAAGGATAGACCTCAAGCAGGTTCCCCTTTATGAGGATGCCGATCTCGCCTTTTTCAAAACCCATTACTACGGCGGGATAAAGAAATACCAATGGGTTGCCCAGCCAATGGCTCTCCATGGAGTCGTAATCAAAAAAGACGGCACCGCCGTTGACATCGTCATTGGAGAGGACGAAAGTGACCCTGTATTCATGATTACCGACCTTTTGCCCCATCTGGGAAAAGACCAGGAAAAGAAGACCTTAGGCGAGGCTTTCACCGGTGAGAGCCTAAACATCCTCATCGGTAGCCAACCAATCGGCGAAGAAAAAGAGGACAGCAGGGTAAAGCTTAACGTCATGACGATACTGAACGATAAATACGGGATAACCGAGGAGGATTTCCTCTCTACCGAGATCGAAGCCGTTCCCCTCATGAAGGCGCGAGATGTGGGGCTTGACCGTTCCATGATCGGTGCATACGGTCACGACGACCGTTCGTCCGTTTTCGCAATCCTGCGAGCAATCCTAGACATAGAAAACCCGCAAAAGACCGCTGTCTGCGTTTTGGTGGACAAGGAGGAAGTTGGGTCGGACGGAGTGACAGGGATGCAGTCGGCGATGTTCGACAGCTTCATGGAAGACCTGTGCGAATCCTTTGGTGTAAAGCTTAGGGACTGCTATAGAAATTCCTTTTGCCTCTCTGCCGATGTTTGCAACGCCTTTGACCCGAACTTTGCCGATGTCAGCGAAAAGCTCAATAGTGCAAAACTTGGCTATGGCATGGGCGTGATGAAATATTCCGGCTCACGTGGGAAGTCAGGCACCAGCGATGCCTCAGCTGAGCTCGTGGCTATGATCCGTGGCATCTTCGAAAAAAACGGAGTTGCATGGCAGATGACCCAGCTGGGTAAAGTCGACCAGGGCGGCGGTGGAACCGTGGCGAAGTTCATGGCAAACCGCAACATCGCCACCATCGATGCAGGAGTACCTGTGCTTTCCATGCATGCGCCTTACGAAATAGTGTCCAAACTCGACTGCTACATGACATATAAGGGGGCATTGGCTACATATGAGCATGACTAAGACAGAATTGCGCGAGAAAATCGAAGAATGGTTCGATATTCATGGCGATGAGATGATAGAAGACCTGGGAAGGTTAATTGGGATCAACAGCGTCAGGGGGGCTGCCGAAGACGGTGCGCCTTTTGGTTCTGGACCAAAGGCTGCACTTATGCTAGTCAGCGAGATTCTGGAGAAGAGGGGACATAAAACCGATATATTCGAAGAAATCATCATGACTTCAAACATCGGTCCATTGCCTCCTTTGATGGGCATACTGGCCCATGTGGACACTGTCGGCGTTGGAGACGGTTGGGACTCTGACCCCTTTGAAATGACCATCAAGGACGGAAGCATCTTTGGGCGGGGCGCAACGGATAATAAAGGACCGGCGATAGCCTCTTTGTATGCGATGCTCTGCGCCAATGAGATTTGCCCTGATTTGAGCAGCGGCTTCCAACTCATCCTGGGTTCAGGCGAGGAAATGGGCTGCCAGGACATAGCGCAGTATCTAGAAAAAAACGAACCGCCCCCCAATGTTTTTACACCGGATGCGGATTACCCCATCGTCAACACTGAAAAAGGCAGGATCACGCCCTTTTTTGGCGCCAGCTGGGAAAAGGACACTGCTCTACCGAAGGTCGTATCCATAACAGGCGGCTCCACCACCAACGTGGTACCGAATCTGGCTCAAGCTGTTATCGAAGGTTTCTCCCTTGATGATGTGGCTGAACATTGCCGTCGATACTCTGTTAATGCAAACACCAGCGCAGAAGCGAGCATGGATGGCGAGTTGATTGTTATCACCGTTGAGGGTACATCCACCCATGCGGCGACGCCAGACCTGGGTGCGAATGCTCAGACTGCTTTGCTCGAGTTGCTTGCCTCCATGCCCTTTGCTAAAAGCGATGGCTTTGATTACATTTGTGCATTATGCAGGCTGTTCCCCCACGGCGACTATTTCGGCTCTGCTCTCGGAATCGAAATGAGCGATAATATTTCAGGAAAGCTCACGGTGAACTTCGGAGTGCTCAGATTCAGTGAAATCGAGTTTTCGGGCAATTTCGACAGTCGAACTCCCGCCTGTGCAGACGATGTTGATCTGCTGGGGATGGTGCGAGGGGCATTCTCCCGGGAAGGCATCGAAATGACCAACCATACAATCAACAGCTGCCACCACACTCCGCAGGACAGTCCCTTTGTTCAGACGCTCCTGGGCATATACGAGGCATACACTGGGAAAGACAGGGAGTGCCTATGCGTAGGTGGTCAAACCTATGTCCACGAAATCCCCGGCGGCGTCGCATTCGGCACCGGCGAAGCAGGTGTTGACAACCGCATCCACGGCGCCAATGAGTTCATCGGCATCGAGCAGCTACTAACCAGCGCAAAAATGTTCGCCCAAGCGATATTGGAGATGTGTTTGTAGATAGTTCATTCGTCACTCAAGCGCTTCATATATTAGCTCTTTGGCTAGTGCGCCCTGTCGAATGATTTGCCAAGGATTCATTGACATATCGATTACTGTTGACTCTACTCCGATCTCGCATATGCCGCCGTCTATTACGCAGTCAATTTTCCCATTGAAATACGCAAGCACCTCCTGGGCGCTTTTCGGGCTGGGCATACCGGAAATGTTTGCAGAAGGCGCAGCTAGAGGAACACCTACGAGCCTCAGCAGTTCCAAAGTTATTGGGTGGTCAGGACAGCGAATACCCACTGTTTCTCCGCCTGCTGTGACAATATCGGGAACAACATCGCTGCGAGGCAATACAATCGTCAAAGGACCCGGCCAAAACGCCTCAGCGAGCTTTCTTGCCGATTCGGGAATATCGATGCAAAAAGACTCTGCTGCATCCATGCTCGGTACAAGCAAGCTCAACGGCTTAATTTCCGGTCTACCCTTGACCGCATATATGGAAGCGACCGCATCCTCATCCAGTCCGTTCCCCGCAAGCCCATAAACCGTTTCCGTCGGCACAGCCACAAGCCCCCCCCGCAAAATGACATCCACAGCATAGGAAAAGTCCTCTGACCCTAGCACTATTGTATCCATATGCAACCCACCTTTGGCAAATGAGAAATTAGAATGCAGAAATGAGAAATACCTGAATTCCTAATTCCTCATTCCTAATTCCTCATTCCTAATTCTATTCAATGTTTTTCAACGCTTCTGCCCTATCTGCCATTATCAGAGCATCGACCACATCGTCCAGGTCTCCGTTTAGGATCTGCTCGATTTTGTATAGGGTCAGGCCTATTCTGTGGTCTGTCACCCTGCCTTGGGGGTAGTTGTATGTCCGGATGCGCTCCGATCTGTCGCCGGTGCCCACTTGGCTTTTCCTTTCGGCTGCAAGGGTTTCCGCTTGGCGGCGGCGCTCTTCTTCATATAATCTGGAAACTAGGATTTTCATCGCCCGATCTTTATTTTTATGCTGGCTGCGCTCGTCTTGGCACTCGACAACTGTACCCGTCGGCAGATGTGTGATACGGATTGCTGACTCTGTTTTGTTGACGTGCTGCCCGCCTGCTCCGCTTGCCCTGAATGTGTCAATTTGCAAATCGGCTGGATTGATCTCGAAGTCAACCTCCTCAATCTCCGGGAGTACTGCCACTGTCACAGTGCTGGTATGGATGCGCCCGGATGCTTCCGTTTCCGGCACTCGCTGCACTCTGTGGACACCGCTCTCGAATTTGAAGCGGGAATATGCGCCATCTCCCTCGATGATGAAGCTCACCTCTTTTATTCCCCCCAGCTCCGTTTCGTTGAGGTTGGCGATCTCGGCTTTCCACCGTTTGGTGTCGGCATACATCGTGTACATACGGTACAGATTATATGCGAAAAGAGCCGCTTCGTCTCCGCCGGCACCTCCGCGAATCTCGATGATGACGTTCTTGTTGTCATTGGGGTCTCTGGGCAAAAGCAGGAATTTCAGTTCCTCCTCCATTTTGCTCATGTCTTCTTGGGCGCTGTCGTATTCTTCTTGGGCCAACTCCCCTAAATCTGGATCGCTCATCAGCTCTCTCGCGCCTTCCATATCGCGCTTCGCCTTTTCGTATCGCCGAAAAGCATCGACAACCGATTGGAGCTCCTTTTGCTCCCGCGCAAGCCTCGCATAAAGCGCTGGATCGCTGTACACATCAGGTTCTTCCATGCGTTTTTCAAGTGCTTGGTATTTATCTACAATAGCTAATAGCTTTTCTTCCATTTGAATCTACTCCTACTTTGGTATATCGATTATCTGCGCTGCCTGCGCTAACACAGGTTACCATATTTCATATAGAAAGTAAACAGACAGGAAACAGTTAGCAACTGCTCTACATCATTCGCGTTACTGGTCACGGGTAACAATCAAGTGTCATTGCGAGGAGCGAAGCGACGTGGCAATCTTCTTAGGCAGCAATTACGATGTA
>Ga0099364_10006874_pt1 | contig 16431 bp, 13 predicted proteins | sample TergutTh196P3_FD_73070 | JGI IMG/M metagenome (GOLD analysis project Ga0099364, IMG submission 73070) | Microcerotermes parvus P3 segment gut microbial communities from Pointe-Noire, Republic of the Congo - Th196 P3 | ecosystem: Host-associated > Arthropoda: Insects > Digestive system > Gut ...
GCACAACAACGCCCTACAGCGTGACATTCACCTATCTTTTGACGCCCCGACGGGCCGGTTCGCTGACGGTTCCTGCACCGAAAGTCCTCATCGACGGCACAGCCCTGCGCCCGAAAACCGTTCGGATCGGACAAAGACCACGATCTGGAGGCGATGGCTCCATTCCCATTACCGTGCAGCCGCCGGACCAGCAAGATGACGTTCGGCTGGAAATCACGGTGAACAAGAAGCGAGTTTATCCTCTCCAACCGATTACGGTAACGCTGACGGTTCATATCAAGGAATTGCCCGGTCGGTTTGAACGGACGAATCCGCTCTCGCATCTTCGGAACTCCCCCTTCCTTTGGATTCCGTGGGGGATTGACGGCGCCTTGCCGAGAGGCCTGCAACCGACACAAAGCGACGCAACCTGGCTGGCAGGGTTTCCTCTCCGAGGACGTCAACGGGGCTTTACCATCAACGAGCGCAACGACGATTTCGGTTTTTCCCTCTTCAGCAGTTTCACACGGGAGTATTCGCCGATACCGACGCAAGTTCAACGTCCCGATGACGACGGAAAGGAACAGATATATTGGGAATATCAATTTCCCCGAACTTTTATGCCCCAGGAACTCGGAACTCTGACTTTCGGACCGGCAAGCGTCAAGGGCGCGTTCGCGGTTGCCGATTCGACGTCGGAAGCCCATCTTCGCCCAATTTACGCCCTTGCCCCGTCGATGGAGGTTCAAGTCGTCGATGTACCGAAAGAGAATCGACCGACAGAGTATATCGGAGCCTTCGGCTCTTTTCGCTGGGACGTCGACTTACAACCTCGCAAGGCAAATGTCGGCGATCCCTTGACACTGACGCTTTCCCTGCACGGTCGCGGTTCGACGACCAACGCCACACCGCCGATCCTCGCGGAGATTCCTGAAATTGCAGAGAATTTTCGGGTCTATCCTCCACGAGAAGAAGTTCGCGGAGAGTCTTGCGTTTTCACGTACACCGTCAGACCGACCACGCCGGGCAATGTCGTGTTTCCGTCGATCCCCATTGCGGTTTTCGATACGGAAGCGGAAGAATTCGTGTTTCTCGACAGCGAGCCTCTTACCGTGGATGTTTCGGCAACGGAAGTTTTGGCGATTGTTTCGCCTTCCATTCCGATGTTCGGCGGCGAATTGGAACGCTCGCCGGACGGACTTTTCGCCAACGTCACGGCGCCACGCGGCGTCGTCGATCAGTCGGTCGACATCGTTCGCTGGAGTGGGACAATGGCCTCACTCTTGATCGTCTATGGCGTCCTGGCGGGTTCTCTCTTCGTTTGGAAGCGCAGGAACGCCGATCCGGTCCGACGCCGCCGCAATAGCGCCTTGGGACGAGCCAAACGGCGCTTGGTCCAGATCAAAACCGCCGACACGAACCTGCTCCAAGGCATCCTGATCGGTTACGTTGCCGATCTGACCGACGGCGTGGAACATGGAATGACGCCGAAAGACGTTTGCGTTCGGTTGATGGACCTGGGCGTTTCCGATCAAAGAGTCGCTGAAGTTCGTGGAGTCCTTGAAACGCTCGACGGCGCCCGATTCGGCGGCCCCGGTTTGCGGTCCTTCGACGACATTGCCGGGCGAGTTCGACTCCTGCTCGATGAAATCTCCGCAACCGTGGGACACGGCTCGAAAACTTGAAAATCATTTTTTCAACGAGATCGACGATGAATCCTCCCGAACGTCTTCTGAAATTCGATTCGCATTCCGCAATCCAAGACGCGAAATTGTACCCTCGCTGGGAACAAAGAGAGTGTATGGAAAACGTCGCCGTCGTTATGCACGAATTGTTTCCCGACCTGTTCGAATTTCCAGTGAACGTTTGCTGGCGGCCTGTCGGTTCTCCCTACGTGAATTGGGAATCCTGGGAGTCCGACCGCTATATTTGCCTGACTTCCGATCCGAATCAGTTGTTTTATGCGCAAATCGCTTATCAATTGTTTCACGAACTCGGTCATTTGGCCATAGGGTACGACCCGAACGTCCACCATGATCGTTATGGGAACAGGAGGAATATCACCGCTTGGTTCGTGGAAACAATCTGTATGGCAATCTCTTATGTGGGGATGTCTCGATTGACGGATCAATGGAAATCTTCGGACGCATTCTGGAAGCGGAGTTTTTCCTATTCCTTCGCGGACAATCGGTATGAAAACATCAACAATCAGATTCGAAAACTTGGTTCGCATCCGGTGGATTTATCCGCTTATTTGCGTCAAAACGCCGTTGAAAGGCTGCAAGTGAACAATAACGACAAAACCGCTCACGGCGTACTTGCAATCAAGATCGCGGAAGTTATCGAAGAGTTCTTGTGTAAAGACCTCCATTCCATTCAGTCCCTTTCGACGGTGGAAGCCCACACGATCAACAGCCGCAGTGGGTCTTTTCAATTTATGGATTTCTCGTCGTGGATTCAATCGTTGAGCGGCGAACATCTCCGGAAAGAACTTGCCGTTGAAATCCACGAATACTTGAAAAGCATTGATCCCCGATTAACGGATTTTCCACCTCAAACGCAAAATTTCGAGAACCCCGTAACATATACCGTAGCACGTCAAAGAGGTAACATTTTTAATCAAGAGCCGCAAGTGTAGCGGAGCGAAACTTGCGGGTGGAGTCTACAGCACACACGAACACCCGCAAGTTCCGGCGGAGTGCCGCCTCCACTTGCGGCTCTTGTAAAGTGTTAAGTTATTGGCGTTGGAGAGCATGTCCTTTCCTCGCTCTTCCCAGCGCATCGGCGGCCATCATGGCATCGTAAAGACTCTGAGCGGTAACTTCAAAGGGATGAAAATGGACCAACGAACCGGGCCCGGCACAGTTTTCGGCGATTTTTCGCACCACGGAAAGGTCACACGGCGTCATGCCCAATTCCTCGAAGGTAACAGGCAAACCGATGGCGATCATAAAGTCGAAAACCCGGTTGCGGTACGTTGCCGTAACGGAGTCGTCGAGGCAAAGTTGCGTGGCAATACCGAAGGCAACTTTTTCGCCGTGCATCATTCCGGCTTGTTGACAAGCAGGAACGTTGGACAGTTCGTTGCCAATGGAATGCGCAGTGGCCAGACTGCCGCTTTCAAAGCCGATCCCGGAAAGGAGCGTGTTCGCTTCGATCACTTTTTCGACCGCCGGGGTCAAATTGCGATTTTCGACATCCCGCTTGGCATCAATGCCGTATTCGAACAGCGTGTCAAATGCAAGCTTCGCCAAGGCCGCTGCCGCCATAGTCGGTACGCCGCCGGAGAGGTTTTTCGTCCGAGTTTGCATCGACGCTTCCATTTCGACCCAAGTGGATAGGGCGTCGCCCATTCCGGCGACGAAAGCCCGAACCGGGGCGTTGACAATCACCCGACTGTCAACGAGAACAAGGTCAGGATTGAACGCCCAACACTCGAAGCCCTGAAAGTTGTGGAATTCGTCGTACCAAACGGAGGCGGCACTGGTCGGCGAGTCGTTCGAGGCGATGGTCGGCACGGTCACGATGCTCATTTTTTGATCGATGGCGGCTCCTTTGCCGACATCCAGCACTTTTCCGCCGCCGATGGCCACGGAGATGTCGCATCCTTCTGCGGCGGCAATGTTACCGACCCGACTGCGTTCGGCCAAGGTCGCTTCGCCTTGGAAATCGACCTCAAAGAACCCAATTTCCGCATTTTGGAGCGACTGCCGGACGACATCGCCGACGAGTCCTTTGAGTGGTCCGTCCCAGAGGATCAGGGCTTTGGTTCCGAGCGGTTTGAGTAGGTCGCCGAGTTCGGCAAGGACATTGGGACCCTGTACGTAACGGCGCGGGGCGATCAGTGTTTTTCTCATGGAAAGTACGGGGGGTGGAGTTACGTGATCGTTAGAAAACGGTGCCCCTAAAGTGTAATTGAACAGGCGGAGTTTCGCAAGATAGCGAATCTCGCTGGTTTCGGAGGGACTGATCTACCCCTCGCAACGCAGCCGATATTCGTCGCGTTCACGCCGGGTCGCTTCGAGGTCGAAGAGGAGATATTTTAGGTCGAGGCTCATTTGTTCGATCATCTCCTGAACGTACCGGAATATTTTATGGCGTCGCTCAAATCCATCGACCAATCGGCCCAGAGCTTGGTAGAATCCGCTCTGATATTGCATCGGCAATGTGTCGATGAGGTGCATGAAGTCGATCAATTCGGCGACATCTTTTTCGATCGCCTGCCGGGTTTCCCGGAGTCGCGGGTCGTCGAAGTGGGGACGGTCGATCAACAGATGGTCCGGCATGGCAACAGGGCGTGAAGCGAGGGATGTGAGGACCCTTCGGGGAAGCTCCGACCCACTCGATTCTCGTTCCTTGATCCTCACAAAGGGAGTTTAACACATTTTTTGAGAAATTTCAAAAAATTATTCAAGAAGTGTCAGTAATTTGTCGACGGGGAGCCGTCTTGGTCGAACCAATCCGACTTGAACGCAAAAATTGCCCTTTTCCTACTTGGCGATCTTTCGTATTATCCTTCCGGGTTTATTTATTTTCCAGGAGATTCCCTGTGAACGGATTCACGCCTTTTTTCGTCAGCGGCCTTGCATTCATCGGCTCGTTGGCCGTTGCTCAGGTTCCGCAGAGGCCGAATTGGTACGAGAGTTTCGAGTCCGGTTCACCGACTTGGCAAGTCCTTCATTCGGAAAACAGGGGAAGCGTCGTCGAGCAGCAGCGGACGAAGGAAGTCGCCCGACGGGGAACCGCGTCGGAAACAATCCGATTCCGCTTGCCAAAAGAATCCTGCGTCTTGGTCGGACATTCCCTTGGATTTCCGCTCACGATCCCCGATCTTTTGCCGAGCGTTACCATCAAGTCGACGCAACCGGGCGTGACGGTCGCTTTGCAAATTGTCTTGCCGAACAGTATTCATCCGGAGACCGGTCAGCCGGTCAGTTATCTCGTTGTTGGATCAACATACTCCGGTTCCGGCGAATGGGAAACATTAGGTTTTTGGAGTAACCCCGGTGAGCCGACGCTCTTGAATCAGATCGACAACATCAGCAGATTGCTCCGGGCGGAAATGAAAATCAACCTCGATCTTCGGGACAGATACGTTCGTCAGATCGTCTTGTTTGTGGAAGGCAACCAGCCCCACACGACGGAAATGACCGTTTGGATCGACAGTCTGGACGTCGTCGGCCACGTTGTCGCCCATCGGGAAACGCTTCAGCAATTCGAGTCCACTACACCTTATCGATTTGATCCGATCAATTTCAACGCCTTGTTGCTCCAAGCGAGCAGACGCGATCTTTACGTACTTCCCCACCGCGCCGCTAATCTTGGTGGTGGTTACACCGTGCATCCGACCATTTCGCAAGGCCCTGGAGGTCCTCTTCGAGCGTCGCCGAATTCAAGCGGGGAACGTGGTCTTTATTCGGGAAGTTCGACCGTTCCCTATCGATTGATGCATGGCATTACGCCGAGTACCGCGACTATCCGGCTTTCGGACCGCGTCCTCTACATCAACGATGTGCCGGTTGGTGTCCGCGCCATCGAGTATCGCGGCGAACCACTTGCGTTCCTGCGTGAGCTGCAATTCAACGCCGTCTGGCTGAATGGACGGGCAACACCGGAATTGCTCAAAGAAGCCCAAGCCGCCGATATTTGGTTGATCTGCGCTCCGCCGTCCTCATTGGAATTGCGAGGCCCAACCGTATCGCCGGTCGGTTCGCCGAACGACGCCCGGTCGATTGCGACGTATCCCCGCATTGATCCGATTTACGACAACGTTCTCGCTTGGAACATCGGCGACGATTGTACGAATCCGAAATTCAAGGAAAAAGCCCTTTGGGTCGCCGACCTGCAAAGTGCCGATCGGGGACGACGCCCCATTCTCTGCATGGCGAACAGCGGCGTCCGTGAATACAGCCGTATTTGCGACATCCTCCTGATGAGGCGGGATCCGCTCCTTTCCTCGCTCGATCTGAACGCCGCCGGTAAGTGGATGCAAAACTACCGACTTCTCGCCCTACCGAACAAGCAATTTTGGAGTACCATCCAGACACAGCCGGATCCGAGAGTCGCCAATCAATGGACACTCTTCGGCGTCAATCCGCAGGAAACCTGTGCCGTGTCCTACGAGCAACTCCAATTACAGGTCTACCAAGCCCTCGCCGCCGGGGTCCACGGGGTGTTGTTCACGTCGAATACTCCGCTGACGAACATCGATCCCGAAACGGAATACCGTCGAAAGGCTCTGGAATTGATGAACTGGAACTTGCAACTCATTAACGAATGGTTCGCCGCCGGAGTCGTCGATCCGACACCGATCCGTTCGAACCGGCGTGAAATGGCCTACACCGTTCTCAAGGCGGGACGAACCCGACTCTTGATTCCCCAATGGACGGAACCAAACAACCAGTTTGCCGTCGGAGCGGCTGTCGTCGGCGATGTCAAGTACATCGTTCCCGGAGTGCCGGAAACGTTCAGTGCCTTCCATTTGGTGCCTGGGCACCTGTATCCTCTCGATGCTCCCCGTGTTGCCGGTGGAAAACAGGTAACCCTTGAGGAAGCGAACCTGAACTCTCTGATTTACTTTGGCGAGGCTGATGCGACCTTCGGAATCATCGGTACGCGGGCGACACTCATTGGACCCCGTGCGGCCTTGCTTGCCTGCCAACTGGCGGAGCTACAGCTGGCCGCCAGCGAGAAAATCCTTACCGCCACCAAACAGGCAAACGAATTTAAGGCGATCCCGATGAATCTGAGGGACAGCCTGTATCAAGAGCAGGAATCGCTACTTCGCATGACACAGGAGGGAATCAATTTGGCGATACAAGCCACTCAACAAAATCCGCCGAGCTACGCCTCCGCCTATCTTCAAGCGGAACGAGCAACGCGGGGGCTTCGCGTAACGGCAAGAGAGTTGCTCCAAAATACGACCCGCCACGAACCGCATCTTTGTCTGACGCCGGTTTCGGTATCGTTTACGACCGTGCCGAGTTATTTGGCCTTGTACAATCGAGTCAGTGGAGGAACTCCTGGTCCCCATCTCCTTCCGGCAGGCGATATGGAAAACCTCAATCTTTGGCAGCAAGCTGGTTGGCGATCTGAATTACACCAAGTGAGCGATATTGCGGTTCCTGCGGTCTCCATTGCACCGGGCGGAAAACCTCCAGGTAAGTATGCACTGTTGATGAGTGTCAAACCGCTTCCGGGTGAGGAGCCGCCGCCGCAGTTGGAAACCTCGCCGGTTTGGATCACTTCACCGCCGATGCGTGTTCGGATGGGTGAACTGCTCTGCGTCAGCGGTTGGATCAAGATTCCCAAAAATCTCGAATCAGGTGTCGACGGGTTGATGATTTACGATTCTTTCGGTGGCGAAGCTTTGGCTCTGCGATTTACCAAAAAAACGAACGACTGGCAGGAGTTCGTCTTCTATCGATACGCTCCGCTGGATGGCTTGTTTTTTCTCTATTTTTCGTTGTTCGCTATTGGCGACGTTTATATTGACGACGTCAGCGTGTGGGCGGTACAACTTCCTCCACCGGCGGTTGCTCCGCCGACGCCGCAACCGCAACCGCTGCTCCAGCGTTTGAATCCGTTGCCCTATATTCCGAACCTGCTGCCGGGGCGAAATCCCTGACAGGGCAAATAAAAATGGCCGCTTATTGACAGGGTAAGGTATAGTTTGCCTACCTTTTGAACGCAAAAAGCCGTTCCAGTCATTTGACAGGAACGGCTTTCGTTTAACGATTCTTCGTCCGATTGACGTCTGTTGGAAGCGAATCACACAGGCCCAGGAAAACCAGCGTAAGTAATGAGACCGGGACGGCAAACCGTCCGTCGGATATTTTACACAAGTTCTTTCTTTGCTCCGATGAGCGTCCGGAGGCGCTCCGCCAACAACGAGGAATCAAAAGGTTTTTTGAACGTTTCATTAATACTCGACCGATCAAAGCTCATCGTGTTTCCATCGTCGGGAAGCAGGGCGATCAGTATGACCTCGGAAAATTCACCGTTCCTCCGTAGATTTTGGCAAATTTGAATTCCTTCCGTTCTTCCGATTGAAAAATCAACGATGACACAGTCAGGGCGGAAACTCTCGGCTTGGATACCGGCATCAAAGCCACTTGCGGCGACCGCAACACAGAACCGCTTTTCCTCGGGAAGCTCTCGCCTTAGGTTCTCGACCAGAATTTGCTCCTGAGACACGACCAAGACTCTCGCCGAGGTCTCGAACTCGAGTTCGCCGAGCGGCATCCCGTGTTCTTTCAGGAATTTGATCAAGTACTCCCGCGGAATCCGGCGATCCTGCGAGCCGGGAATCCGATATCCTTTCAGCCTGCCGGAGTCGAACCACTTACTGACGGTACGGGGGGCCACCTTACATATTTTGGCGACCTGACCTGTAGTAAAAACCTTCATTGCAGGTTCTCCGATTTCTTACGCTATAATCTACCGTTCCAAACGACTCTCCTATCGTTTGGAAACTCTACCGCCCTTGTTTTCCGACATCCACCCGAAGGCAAACGGTCGATCCTGGGTCAGGGCCTACGACTTCTCGCTTCCTGAGGGCCTTCGCTCCATCCTTGGGGCGTTGCAAGTCTCCTCAATCCGTCCTTGGAACTACTCATCGGCAACTCGCGGTACGGAAAATGAGGAATATTCGCAAACCGCCATCGGAGAAGCCAAAACTCTCCCAATTCGATTCGTCGTGATGCTCAAATTCCCGCCCACAGCCTTCTGCCCAATCATTCAGTCCTTGAACAATCTGAGCATTGGTCAAAAAAGTTCGTCCTTTCGGTCCTTGGCAGGCCTCTCTGCTTCACCGTCGTCTCGTTTTGTGGTAATCCTTACCCACTATCCCAAGTCCGACTAGGCCCTTCCATTTCCTCTTCCCGTTTTTCTGGGCAAACGAGAAAATTCCGATAAAACGTTTCCTTCCCACCGAGTAGAATTATCGGTTTGATGGATCGAAAGACTTTAGACGGAAAATCAAGGAATCTTGAAAGGAACGATTGAAAGGTATCTAACACTCTCAACGGCGGTGCGGTTCGAAACCGGCGGAAAGAATTGCCTGCCGAAGTTCCGCCTCGTTCGTTCGATGAACCGTCCCGGCAGCAGCAACGACGTTTTCCTCGATCATCACGCTCCCCAAATCGTCGGCACCGAAAGAAAGGGCGAGCGTTCCAATCGTCAAGCCTTGCGTCACCCGGCTTGCCTGGATGCTCCGTACATTGTCGAGAAACAGTCGGGAAACGGCCAGCGTTTTGAGATAGTCCGTCGGAGATGCCGCCACCGGAGTACCGGCTAAATGGGGACCGGCTAAATGAGTGTTTTTTGGTTGGAACGTCCACGGAATAAACGACGTGAATCCGCCGGTCTCGTCCTGAAGTTCACGGATACGGTGAAGATGCTCGATCCGCTCCTCTAAAGTTTCGATGTGTCCGAACATCATCGTTGCCGAACCGCGTCCTCCCATTAGGTGCCAAGTCCGGCAAACGGATAACCAACGGTCGGCAGTCGCCTTTTTCGGACTCAACTCTCGCCGAACCCGATCAACGAGGATTTCCGCGCCGCCGCCGGGAAGCGAACCGAGACCGGCTTCACGGAAGCGTTCCAAGACCTCATCATCCGACAAACCGAAATGATCGGCAAAAAACGCAACTTCCGTCGGACTGAATCCATGAATGTTGACCGACGGAAAATTTACCTTGATGAGCCGGATCATCCTTTCGTACCATTCGAGAGGCAACGATGGATGCAGGCCGCCTTGGAGCAACACCTGGTCGCCGCCGAGTTCGACCGTTTCCGCAACCTTGGCAAGCAGCGTTTCGTCGTCGAGAACGTATCCGGCCTTTTCGTCGCGGTAAAATGCGCAAAACCGGCAGCCGCTGACACAGATGTTCGTGTAATTGATATTCCGCTCGATTTTATAGGTACGGATTGGTTCCGGATGTAAACGCCGTGTTACAGCGTCTGCCGCTTCGCCGAGTTTCGGCAGGCCGTCGAAACGCAACAGTTCCAAAGCGTCGGCAGATGATAAACGGGATGGATACATATTGACGCGATCATTCGGGAGCGTCTTCCGCCGTCTTTTCTTCCTTCCGGTAGACGACCGGTCCATCCACGGCATCGAAAATGACGAGCAGGTTCATCAAACCGGCGATGACGGTAAGAATCGCTCCGAAATCGTAGAACAAATGGAGCCGGACCACGATTTCGGTCTGCGTCGGCGCGACGCCGGTGCGGTCACCGAATCCGAGTTGCGGCGGTGCCATAAAGCGGCCCAACGGTGCCGGTTGTCCCGAATTCAGTTGCCACGCCTGTAAACCAGCGGGAAGTGCCGCCATACCGAGACAGGCCTGCGCGATGAATTCAAGACGATTGTTGCCGGGACGCCAGGAATAGTAGACGTTTCGGGCAATACCAACTTCCCAATCGCTACCAAAATAGCAGCCGACAAGGAACGTCGGAACCACGCAGAAGAAAAAGAGTATCCCTTTAGCCGTTCGTCCTTGGTAAAGATGGCCGCAACCGGGAATGAGCCACGAAAGAAACCCTGCCAAGGCGGGATTCTTCAGGTCGATATTCTGAACCCGTTCGTACTCCGTCGGTTCCTTGGGCAGAGAGGACTCCCTGAGAGCCGCCTCGGTCGAACGGATGGTCTGTTTAATAGCCGCTTCGGACATGGTTTTATTCATTGATCCCCGGAATGCGGAACTTCGCACAAAGTTCGGCGATTTCCTGACGAATTTTCGGGGCTTCGGCGTCAATGTTTGTAATATGCTTGCAAACGCGGTCGATCCAACCGGCGACGAGTTCCATTTCGGATTCTTTCATTCCCATACTAGTCAGAGCAGGAGTTCCCAATCGAACACCGCTGGTTACAAAGGGACTCCGATGATCGCCGGGCACCATATTGAAGTTGCCGATGATCCCCGACTTCGCCAAGGCAGCGGAGGCGTCTTTGCCGCTAAATTCCTCCTTGCGGAAGTCGAGAATCAATAGATGCGTGTCGGTTCCGCCGCCAGCCAAGGCGTACCCCTTGCCGAGCAGTGCCGCCGCGAGAGCCTTGGCGTTCTTGGCAACCTGCGCTCCGTAAGTTTTGAATTCCGGAGTCAGGGCCTCTTTGAACGCAACGGCCATTCCAGCGATAATGTGAAGATGTGGCCCGCCCTGCAAACCGGGAAACACGGCACGCTCAACACGCTTCGCCAAGTTGAACTTGCTGTCTGGGAAGTATTTCGCCTGATAACGGTCTTCGATCTTCGAGAGAAGGAATCCCGCCCGCGGTCCGCGCAACATTTTATGGCTCGTACTGCTCACGATGTCGCAGTACGGCACGGGGTCCGGATGCACTCCGGCGACGATCAAAGCGTTAATATGGGCAATGTCGGCAACGAGATAGGCGTCGATTTCCGCCGCAATTTCGGCAAAATCCTTGTATTCGATTTTATGCGGATACGCCGTCGCACCGACCCAAATCATTTTGGGTCGCTCTTTTTTGGCGGTGTCCCGGATTTGGTCCATATCGAAGCGTCCGGTTTCCGGGCTGGGGCCATAAGGAATCTGGACGTAATCCATTCCGGAGAAATTGACCTTCCAGCCGTGGGTGAGGTGTCCGCCGCTCGGAACGGGCATTCCCATAATTTTGTCGCCGACCTTGAGCAACGCCCGATAGACGGCATTGTTCGCCGGAGAACCGCTGTACGGTTGGACGTTGGCGTATTCGGCACCGAAGAGCGTTTTTGCCCGTTCGATGGCAAGATTTTCGACCTGATCGACAAATTCGTTGCCTTCGTAATATCTGGCACCGGGATAGCCTTCGGCGTATTTGTTCGTCAGTGTGGAGCCGCAGGCTTCGAGGACGCTGAACGAGGCGTAACTTTCGGACGCAATCATTTTCAGCGTAGCGGCTTCGAACGCGGTCTGTTTTTGGATAAGATCGTAAATTTCCGGATCGGATGCTTTCAGATGCGGATAACGTTCCATTTGAAAGGTACGGAGCATGAAATGTGAGACAACAAGGAAAGTATACTGAAAAGTTGCGATTTTTCGAGGGGGGCAGTAGAGCCGCAAAGTAGAAAAAAGGACGTTATTTTTTGTCGGAACGTAGCGAATGGAGAATTGCTCACATCACCGGGAATACCGACAATTTCGGATTCCATCCATTCGGTGTGTTTTCTTGTTTCGCTCGAAAGGGTAATTCGCTGACTTTGTACAACCTTTGTATGTTTAATCTTTCTTGAGGTAGGTAGATTTTGCTACAATAAACCCGTTGCATAACCCTGTCACCCCCGCGTAGGCGGGGGTCTAGAGGGCAGATATTAACCCTGTTTCTCTAGATTCCCGTCTACGCGGAAATGACGGTTTCCGAACAAGTCTACTTCATTTTCTAGAGTTTGTCGAACAGACCTTCTTCGCCCTTAATTTTCCATTCGCAACGCTCGATGAACCAAGGTGGTGAGTTGCCGTCGGCTACAGGGTTTGCGGAGGACGGAGAAGGCGAGAACATCTTCGGCAGCCCTGATAATCAGGTCATCGAGTGCCGCCGAGAGGAGAATACACGGCAATTCCGGCTTGATTTCGCGGACACGGCGGATCGTCTCGACACCGTTCAAACGCGGCATGTGCATGTCCAACAACACTAGATGTACCGGGGTCGTACAGACAATTTCGAACGCTTCCAGACCATCTCCGGCCAGAAAGGTGCGAAAACCTTCCGGTTCGAACACGTCTCGCAGCGCTTCGCGGAACGCTACGTCATCATCGGTAATCAGGAGAGTTGGAGTGGAAATGCAGAGGATAAAGCGTAGAGCAAAGTGTGACTGTTAGGCACTTTATACCACATTTTATGAGAATTGCCAATAGCACAGATACGGTGACTCAGAAAGTTATACTGCCCCTCGTCATATTATGGTCGTTTTGATCCGTCACTCCCGCGAAAGCGGGAATCTAGTGCCGCACCAAGTTTAAAATAGTGGATTCCCTATCCGTCATCCCCGCGAAGGCGGGAATCTAGACCATCGACGTAGTTGTGTTTGTTTCATCTCCATAACCTTTTGCCATTAAATAAGATGTGAACATTTTCCCTCTAGGCCCCCGCCTGCGCGGGGGTGACGAGAAAAACCATTTTATGACAGGGTAAAGTTAGCGGTCTGCTCGGCAACCGCGCATGATCGACCATTGTGTCGGATGTCTTGATGGTTTACAATAAATGGTTAAGAATCCAAGTGTTTAATTTTTTCAGAAACAAAAGTTGTCCCCTTTCCACGACGCCCCGATGAAAAAACTGTTACTTTTATTGACGCTGTTCGTCGCCGTTCCTTGTTTTGCTCAGACGATACCAGACGCCAAGCACGTCGGCGGCGAACCGGACGGAATCGTACAGGTCGCCAACTTGGTGTATGCCGGGACCAAGAGCAGTCGGTGTTTTTCCGATCACTTTCTCATCAAGGCAGAGAAGGAGACGGCGATTTCGACGAGTCGCCGCTTTCACGCCGTGAAATTGATCGACGACGACCTATTTGAATTTCCGCTCGTTATTATGACCGGCGAAGGTGACTTTCAACTTTCCGACAAGGAACGTGAAAACATTCGTCGTTACGTGGAACGAGGTGGCCTCCTGATTGCCTCGGCGGGGTGTTCGTCCCGTGAGTGGGATCGCGCTTTTCGCCGTGAAATGACACAGGTGTTTCCGAAACAGTCGCTGTCGCCCATCGAGATGAGTCATCCGATTTTTCACACGGTCTACGATATTGACGCCCTCGTGACCACACATGGCGGCACTCCGCGGCCTTTGGCTGGCGTGAGCCTCGATGGTCGATTGGGCGTGATTTATTCTCCCGACGGCTTGAACGACTCGCGGCACATGCAGGATTGCTGCTGTTGCGGCGGCGACGAACTCGGAAACGCCGTCGAAATAAATGTCAATATTCTTGCTTATGCGCTGTTGTATTGAAAATGTGGCAGGCAACGCTCCTGCCTGTTGGACACGAAACAAAACCGTGTATAATTCATCATTAGATTCGAAGCCCTCCGTTTTCCAAACTGAAAAAAAATGTTTCGGTCGTTCTTGTTTGTCCAGCTTGTTTTGCTTGTTTTCGCTGCGTCGACGGCGGCGGAGCCGTTCCGTTTTGACGAAAACAAAGACGCCAAGACCTTGAGTCTCGCCGAAGCTGGGCAACCGGTCTTGTCGTATGTCTACGACGTCGTCGCCCACGAAAACGTTCCGGAAACGAGTCCAATTCGCTTTGCCGGGGGCTATGTTCATCCGATTTACGGTTTGAACGGAGAAATCCTGACGGACAACGCTCCGGAGGATCATTTTCATCACCACGGTGCGTTTTGGACTTGGCCGCATGTCGGTATTCACCAACCGGACGGCACGGTCGTTCGGCACGATCTCTGGCTCGGCAATACGGGGCTGAAACAGTATTTCGTCCGCTGGTTGGAGCGAAAAACGACGGCGGACGACGCAATGTTTGCCGTCGAAAACGGTTGGTATTTAGCCGGTACTCCGGCGCAAAACGGCGAAAAAATTATGACGGAAATCGTCCGCATTACGGTTCATCGACCGAAAACCGATGACGGTCTCCGCAGTCGGGCGATTGATTTTGCCTTCGTTTGGACGCCGACGGACAAGCCGATCTCGTTGCGCGGTGCCGAGGAAAAGAGTTACGGCGGCCTGACGATTCGCTTTCGACCCTACGTCGAACCGAACAAAACATTGGCGGAGCCGAGCAAGATCAATGTCATCACGGTTCCGAGTGGTCCGACGGCGGAGGATTTGCCCGACACGCCACTTGCCTGGGCGGATTATACGTCCCGATTCGGCAACGACGACAAGCGGAGCGGTGCGTCTCTTTTCGTGCCGAAAACGCATCCCGACTATCCGCCGACTTGGCTGGTCCGCTATTACGGTCCGCTCTGCATCGGTTGGCCCGGCGTTAAGGACCGGATGTTCCAACCCGGCGAAGAAATCAAACTGAATTATCGTCTCTGGATTCACGACGGTCCTGTTGACGTTCGGCAGATCGAAAAAGCATATCAGGAATATTGTTCCGAAAAATAAACCATTACTTCTCCCCAACCCCGGAAAGGCTCAACTATGCCAGACAATGACACCATCCAAACCGCTAAGAACTTCGGAATCGGCACACCGCAAAAAACCGAAGGATATTTTCTCAAAGGTTCCCAGCATCTCGACTGGGGAATGAAAGACCGACTCTCCCGGATTTTCAATCCCAAGACGGGCAATACCGTGATGCTGGCCTTCGATCACGGGTACATTATGGGCCCGACGACCGGTCTCGAACGGATGGACCTGACCATCGTTCCGCTGATCGACTACGCCGACTGTATTATGTGTACACGCGGTGCTCTGCGGAGCATTGTACCGCCGACCTGCAACAAACCGGTGTCGCTCCGTTACTCCGCCGGGTCGACGATTCTGACTTCGCTGAACGACGAATGTATCCTCGACATCGAAGACGCTGTGCGACTTAACGCTTCGCTCCTTGCCGTAATGGTCGCCGTCGGTGATCCGAATTACGAGTCGCTGACGATCAGCAACCTGACGCAAACCATTGATCTCGGCAATACTTACGGCATTCCGACGATGGGGGTTACTGCGGTCGGCAAGGAACTGGTCCGCGACGCCCGGTATCTCAGCATGGCAAGCCGGGTCTGTGCCGAAAACGGTGCTCACGTCATCAAGACGTATTATTGCGACAAAGACTTTGAACAGGTGACGAACTCGGTGCCGGTGCCGATTGTGATTGCTGGTGGAAAGAAGTTGCCGGAAAAGGACGCCCTCGAAATGGCTTACCGTGCGATCAACGACGGTGCCGTCGGTGTCGATATGGGCCGAAACATCTTCCAGGCAGAGTGTCCCGTCTCAATGATTAAAGCCGTCCGCGAAGTCGTCCACAGCGGCGTCAAACCGGAAGAGGCGTACAAAATGTATCAGCAATTGAAGGAGTGAGGATAGTGTGGTGTCAAGTCAAAATTTGTGTTTGATATTTGACTTGTTCGGAAACTCCAGAACCGTCATTCCCACGTAGGTGGGAATCTAGACGAAAGGCGTTCAAGTCGTTCCTCTAGATCGTATTAAAAAGTTGGTCTGGATAAAATTTCCGTCACCCCCGCGAAGGCAGGGGCCTAGACACTCGACGTCATTGAGTTTGTTTCATCGCCATAAGCTTTTGCAATTAAAGAAGATGTGAACATCTGCCCTCTAGGCCCCCGCCTTCGCGGGGGTGACGAGTATTGCTTGGTGCGATCCTAGTTGTGTGTCTGGCTCCGTGGAGGGATTCACATCCTCTGGAGGATTTCATGTCCCTTGAAACCGCCGAAGAAAAAGTCCGACAGTTTCCGCACCGCCCCGGCGTCTATCTGATGAAAGATGCCGCCGTTTGCGTGATCTCCATCCGTAAGGCCAAAGACCTACGGAATCGGGCCGTA
>Ga0099364_10006875_pt1 | contig 16429 bp, 10 predicted proteins | sample TergutTh196P3_FD_73070 | JGI IMG/M metagenome (GOLD analysis project Ga0099364, IMG submission 73070) | Microcerotermes parvus P3 segment gut microbial communities from Pointe-Noire, Republic of the Congo - Th196 P3 | ecosystem: Host-associated > Arthropoda: Insects > Digestive system > Gut ...
GTGATCTTGGTAATATTTTTTGCGTCTTCGTAACGCTTTAATTCCTGGCGTTTTAATGAATAAGACCTTGCTGTTTTTTCATCCTCTACTACCTGCAGGGGATCTCCTGCATTGGGTATGCCTTCAAACCCCAAAACCTCTATGGGCATGGACGGAGTTGCTTCGTCTACTTTTTCTCCCTTGTCATTAAACAAAGCGCGGACTTTGCCAGGCCAGATCCCTGCAACAAATGAATCACCTATACAGAGTGTTCCTTTTTCGATCATTACTGTTGCTACTATGCCGCGGCCATGATCTATTCTCGATTCAAGTATTTTGCCTTCTGCATTGCGGTTAAAATTGGCCTTGAGGTCCAGTATCTCTGCTTCCAAAAGCATTGCTTCTATTAACTTGTCTATACCTTCTTTTTTTAAAGCTGAAACTTCGATAAATATGGTCTGTCCGCCCCAGTCTTCGGGCATAAGGCCAAGGTCAGAAAGCTGACTCTTTACCTTGTCAGGGTTTGCTTCTGGTTTGTCTATCTTATTAACAGCAACTATTATGGGGACTTGTGCTTCCCTTGCATGGTTAATGGCTTCTATGGTCTGGGGCATTACACCGTCATCAGCTGCAACAACAAGAACTACAATGTCTGTTACCTGTGCACCACGCGCCCTCATTCTGGTAAATGCCTCATGCCCAGGGGTGTCAAGGAATGTAATCCTTCCCTTGGGGGTTTCGACAATATAGGCGCCTATGTGCTGTGTAATCCCGCCAAACTCGCTTGCAACAACATCTGCACTGCGTATGGCATCAAGAAGTTTTGTCTTGCCGTGATCAACATGTCCCATAACAGTTACTACAGGAGGCCTTGGCGACATTGTAGCACCGTCATCAGAAGAAGTCTCTATAAGGGTTTCATCATAAAGGCTTATGATTTTGACTTCTGTTCCGTATTCAGAAGCAAGGATTGTTGCGGTTTCTGCATCAATCTGCTGGTTTATCGTAACCATCATACCCATACTCATAAGTTTTTGAATTACATTTGATGCCTTAAGGTTCATTTTACGGGCCAGCTCTGATACAGAAATAACTTCCATTATTTCTATTGATTTTGGTATTGGGTTTGCTGTCTGGGTTATTTTTTTCTTTGTTTGGAGGAGTTTTTCCTCCATTTCAAGTTCTTTTTCCTTGCGTGTATATACAGGTTTTTTTGCCTTGAATGTTTTCTTTCCAGGTGCTTTACCTTCCGGTAAAGGAGCTGATCCTTGAGGAAGCGGACGCATACCAGGACGCGGCGGACCTCCTGGTCTTGGACCAAAGCCAGGTCTTTGAGGGCCTCCCTGACCAGGCCTGAAACCAGGGCGTTGGTTACCAGGTGCTTCGTTTCTTGATCCCTGGCTGCTGCGATCATTGCGTGCAGGCGGGCGTGCTGAACGGTTTGCACTTGTTCCTGGAGTTCTTTCAGGTTTTGGAGGACGAGGGCCTACAAACTTACCGCCTACTTTTCCGGCAGCAGCAGCAGGACGCTGAGTAATTGAAAAAGAAGTTTGTTCATTTGCATTGTTTTTATCCCTTGAAGCAGGTTTTGATTTAAAACCTGCTTCACCTGGTACAGCTTTTGAAACTTTTGCTTTTTTTTCGTCCTTTGAAGGAGCTTTTGCATCTACAGCTTTTGGACTTACAAGTTTTTGCTGGGGTTTTTTCCCGGATTGAGGTTTCTTTTTGACTACAATTACCTTGCGCCGTTCGCTTTGTTCAGATGCAGGCGTTTTTATATCTTCCTGTGTTTCAGGTTCAATATGTGTTTTTTTTATCAGTTCTGCCTTTGGCTTAGGTAAATTTTCAGTTTCCGCCATATAACTCCTAATATCTCCTAATTACTCATCTTCTTCATACTCGAAACTCAAGCCTATTCCGCAATTCGGACAGGCAGTCATCTCCAATGTTATCAATGTATCACATTCAGGACACTTATACTCTTCATCACCATCTTCATCATCATCAGTATCTTCTCCCGGCTCAGCTTCAGTATCATTACTTACTGCTTCTTCATCTGTGTCATCTTCTATACCATCTTCGCCTTCTTCAATATAGTCTTCATCTTCGTTATCATCTTCATCTTCTTCAACTATCTCTACATATTCTTCTATAAGTTTACGAAGAGTTTCAAGCTGTAAAGGCGTTATGGAAGAAAAACCTGCAAGTTCTTCATCAGACAGGGCAAGGAAGTCTTCTATAAAGTCAATCTCATTGTCTAAAAGCGCTTCTGCAACAGCATTATCAACTCCTGGAAGTTCTGATATGCGGGAGATTTCTTCTGTATAAGAATCACCTTCGCCAAAAAGTTCTGATACAGCGCGTCTTGATTCAGCTGCAATATCCATTTCTTCAAACTGGGCATCGGTTTTAACGTCAATATTCCAGTCAACAAGACGATTGGCAAGCCTTACATTAAGACCTTGTTTGCCTATTGCAAGTGAAAACTGTGATTCATTTACAACAGCCAAAGCCTGGTGTTTTGCTTCATCAAGAATAATAACATCCCGAACTTCTGCTGGTGAAAGAGCGTTTTTTATAAAGCGTCTTGGGTCAGGATCGTATTTGAGTATATCGATTTTTTCACCTTCAAGTTCTTTTATAACAGCGAGAATTCTTACACCTTTAAGGCCTACACAGGAACCTACAGGGTCTACGTCTTCGCGGTTGGAATAAACTGCAAGCTTTGTTCTGTAACCAGGCTCCCTTACTATTTTGTGAATCTCTACAATTTTGTCATAGACTTCCGGAACTTCAGTCTCAAAAATCCCTCGTACAAAATCTGTATGTGTACGCGAAAGAACAATTTGAAGCCCTGCCGAGGTTTTATTTACCTCTGTTATAAGGGCTTTTATACGATCATTTACATGATAGATTTCGCGCGGGGACTGATATTTTTTTGGAAGTATGCCTTCCATTTTGCCAAGGTCTACATATATGGTTCCGTTTCTTTCCCTTTGGTAATATCCTATTATTAATTCTCCGACTTTATCTTTGAATTCAGAATAAAGTGTATCTTTTTGAATTTCCCTTATTGATTGATGCGCTGTTTGTTTAGCGGTTTGAACAGAAACCCTGTCAAAATCCTTTGGGTCTACTTCGATTAAAATTTCATCCCCTATATCTGCATCCGGATTTAGTTCCTGGGCTTCTTCAAGGTCTATCTCTGCAACAGGGTCGTAAACCCCGTCTACGATTTGCTTTTTAGCGTATATGGATACTACCCTTTCATCACTAAAACGGACAATTGCATTTTCTGATGTTCCGAATTTCCTTTTATATGCTGCAAGGAGTGTATTTTCGATAGTTCTGTAAATAAGCTCTTCGGACATACCTCTGTCCTGAATGAGCTGGCGAATTGCTTCTGACATATCCGTTGCCACGGCATATCCTCCTAATTATTTAACTTGGCTTTGGCAATTTCCGTATAAGATATTGCAGCAATGCCATTTACAGTTTCAAGGCTTATTCCATTTTTATCTGATGAAAGCAGGGTTCCGCTTACCCAGCCTGAATCAGAGTGCGATTTATTCAAATCAAGAGATTTACTTAAATCGCATAGTCCAGTATAGCATTTTATACTGCGCCCTATAAAGTGGACAAACTCGCTCCCGTCCTTTATAAGCCTTCCTATACCTGGGGACAGGACCTCAAGATAAATATCCCTTTGCGGAAAAGCCAGCTCCAACCTTGGCAGAATTGCCTTGTGGAATAAAGAGCAGTCGTTAATCCCGATGTTCCCGTCTTTGTATACAGTAACACGGATCTGAACTCTTCCCTGGCTGGCCTTACCCTTAGCCTTGGATTTGAATAAAGTTAGCTCCAAAATGACCAACCCAAGCCCTAAAGCAACAGGTTCAAGGGAATCAATAAGCTGATTTTCTTCGCTTAAACCACGTCTTGAACCGCTGTCATGTTCTTTACTATGGCGGGGGGTATACTTCATCCATCCCTCTGTTAAAACTTCCTTCAACAAAAAAGGGTCTTTGAAAGACCCTTTTATAGTATGGGATATTAAACTGTAGCTTAATTATAGTGATTTTTAATTTTTTTGTCAATAACTCAAATAACATGAAATTCAGAATGGAAATCCATATATTTAAATTAGGAGGTCTACATGTATGGTAAATGGCAAATATTTGTTTTTATTCTTGTCTTTATTTTTGGTATTGTTGTCGGCAATATCAGCTCCTCTTTATTCCATAGAGCAGACAGCCGTACCCTCAGGGGAGAATCAAGAGAGCTCCAGCATCACCTGGAACAGGTTAATAGAGATCTCGCAGCAGCTCTCTATTCTCAACGAGAATCTGCGGAGCGAGCTTTTAGACTCCAGACAGAACTCGCAGTCATTACAGAGTATGCTAGAAACCTCGAAGAGGGAACTGGAAGAACTGCGCTTAGAGCTGGAAATATTACGGAACGTCTCGACGGAATTATCGAACAGAGCATCGATCTCTTTATCGGAATCGACAGAGCTTATAACAGCCTTGAAGACAGCAGAATTCTCATTGGTGAGCTTGGAACAATCATTCTTAAATTACAGGACTCTGGCGGAAGGGAGGATTTCTACCCTTGAAAGGGAAAACAGGTTCTTTAAATGGGGTATGATTATTGCTGGAGTTCTTGCAGCAGGATTTGGAGCAAGCATGTTTTTTGTTAATTGATATTATATATAATTCCCAGTTTTCAGTACCATAAACTTTTTTCTTGACAAAATCGCTTGTACTGCAGTATAGTATTCTTTACAATGGATCATTGTAAAACTTTCAAAAATCTATTTATTTTTTTTATCCCTGCGTCTTGGTGTCTTGCTGGAAGCTGCGCTGCAAGTATCGTGCGGAATTTTGGAATAATTTTTACTCTTATGATATCACTCACAACCTGTTTTTCTCCGCTTGATTATGAAGGCCCTGGTATTGGGGAAACCATTATCAGCATAAATCTAGGAAGCATCAACCGCGCATCATGGCCACCTGACCCTGCCATGATAAGCGATATGGATTATGAGATAACATTAACCCAGGGGAGCACCCAAAGCGGCCCGCATCATGCTAAAGGCGGAACAGTATTAACAGTAAGAGTTCAATCCTCTGGATTATGGAATGTGCTTGTAAAGGCATTTTATAATGGCGATTTATATGCAACAGGTACAGATTCAATTGATGTAAGACCCGGACAGGTTAATACATTGCCTATAACGATGGCACCTAATATCCCGCCTGGAACCCCTTATCTTTCAATACCAGTAATCAATTTTAGTCTTGAATTTAATTATCCATCTACTCCACACACAATTACAATTACAAATATTGGCGATGCTGATGCAACAGTTACAGATATTATACTTAGTGGTACTGATAGTAGTTCATTTACACTTGCTGGTTTTAGTACACCGTTTAACATAATAGCAACTGGTGGTACAGATACCTTTACCATTACACCAAACACAGGACTTTCTGTCAGAACATATAATGCCAATGTCACAGTTACTTATAACAGTGGATTAACAGCACAGAGAGATATTATCTTTAATGTTACAAGAGCAGCAGGTGCAGCAGTAGATGTACCTCAATTAAATATTGCTGACTGGGATAGTATTATAATAAATCCTGTATTAGCACCAGCAACAGGCCAAACTGTTGAGTATGCCATAAGCACATCAACAGCAGCAAATCCAAATTCATTATCATGGCAAACCAGCTTAATTTTTACCGGCCTTCTGCCTGCCACTGATTACTATATCTATGCACGTTCTGCAGCAAATGTCGATTACACTGCTGGTTCAGTAAGTGTTAGCAATGCAATCCGTACCTTAAATACCTTTAATGTTCCAAACACTTCTGAATGGAATAGAGTTATTACTGCGATCAGAAACTCTGGTAATAATAAAACTTACATAATCAATGTTACTGGAGATTTTGATGTAGCAGCTTATACAGCCAATACTTTTGCTTCTTTAACTGATTTAAATGTAACCATAAATGGTATTGGGAGTCCTATATTGATTTTAAGCGGAAATGGAAACATACTCCGAGTAGGTACAAATCAAACTATTACAATAAATGACCTTACTTTGAATGGACATAGCTCTAACACCGATGCGCTTATCAGATCAAGCGGAAATTTAACTATGGAAGGCAATGCAACGGTGACAGGGAATACAAATATAAGCACAACTAATATTCGAGGTGGAGGTGTATATATAACTGCCGGCACATTCAACATGAATAATGACTCAATCGTTTCTTTTAATGTAAATACTGGTGGAACTACAAAAAATGGCGGTGGAGTTTATATTGATTCTGGTGTCTTTACTATGAATGATAATGCTTCTGTATTTAATAACACTACTGTTAGTAGCGGAGGTGGAGTGTATGTAAATACCGGCAACTTTATCATGAATGGAGGTGATATTAGCTATAATAATTCACAGTATGGTGCTGGTGTAGATGTTAATATTGGAAGTTTTACAATGAATTCTGGGTTTATCAGTAATAATACTGCCACTAGTAGCGGTGGTGGTGTATATACAATGAGTACATTTACCATGAACGGAGGTACCATAAGCGGAAATAATGGAGGTTCTAATGGTGGAGGTATTTTTGTATATGGTAACTTCCATATGTTAAGTGGTATTGTCTATGGAAATGAAGTAATTCCAGATAGTTTAAGAAATTCGGTTTCTGGCTCATTAAGTAGAGGTGCAGCTATTAGTTTATCAACAATAGGATCTCCTACAGCTCAATACAGTGATGGTACTGATATATTACCTCATGATGATGGTTATCCAACGTATACAGACATCACAATTATTGGGAGGTAATAAAGATATTTTCACAGATTTTTTCTCATTTACAAGGGCTTAAATACATGTATATAATAAGTAAAGGATCAATATATGAAACATATTACCAATTTTTTTAATTCCTCCTCTGCGTCTTGCCTTCCTTTTGGAAAGCTTTATCTTGGCGTGATGATCATCCTGATTATTCTTTCTCCCCTTTCCCTGCATGCCCAGACAGCCGCGGAAATGGACACCCTGCTTCAAACAGAAGCTCTAAGTATAGCCCAAACAGCCAGATTTATACTTGGTTCAAGGGATTTGATTTCACAGGGGCTTTTTGGTGATGAAGCAGAACATGCAGCTTACGAGTTTGCACGTTCAAGGGGCTGGGTTTCAAAGCAGGCAAATCAGGCAGCAACTCTTGAAGATACTGCATTTTTAATAATGAATGCATTTGAAATTAGGGGGGGGCTTATGTATAGGCTTTTTAGCAATCATCGTTATGCATTCAGGGAATTAATATATCTTAAACTTATTGAAGGCCGTGCCTATCCTCAAATGACAGTTTCCGGCTCAAGGTTATTACAGATAATAACACGAACATTAGTTTATACAGGAGAAACAGAATGAAACCCATGGATTACACCCACGAATTACACAGAAGCCGGCGGGCGCGACAGCTCTTATTATTGCTTATCCTGATATTCTTTATCTCCATTCCTGCTTTTTCTATGGATTATGGTGGAGTTATTGGACTTGAATTAAATGCAAAAGACCTGGGTGAACCTGTTTATGACGGTAAACTTACTATAGGCCCATGGATATCTCTGCCTTTGGGAGATGCTGACCTTTATATATCTGCAGGGTTACATGCTGGTTACGATGAAAGTTTTGCTGTTATTCCGGAGCTATTCCGCCTTGAATATTCTGCAAGGTTTTTTAATTCACTTGTTGTAAGGGCCGGACGTATACCCTGGCAGGATACCACGCAATTTATTGCAAAAGGCGTGTTTGATGGTGTTGATTTTTCTATAGACATGGGAAGTTTCCTGTTGGGAACTACAGCACTTTATACAGGTTTATTGTATAAAAACTCATCTTACATTAATTCAAGCCCAGGTGATCCAAAAAATTATAATGCTGAATTTTCCTGGTCTGATTTTCCTGGTACTTATTTTGCTCCACCTCGTTTTCTTGCTTCTTTTTACGGGGAGTTCCCTGGTATTCCATACATGCGCGGGCAATTATATACAGGGGTTCTTACCCAATTTGATTTATCTGCAGCACCAGAGCCTTACAATAGTACTTATTTTTTAATAAGACATAGTCTTGTTTATGAGGATTTTGATTTATCTTTAGCAGGAGCATTGGAATTACAAACTTCAAGAGCAAGAGGTTTAAGTCCTTCATTGGCATTTACAATAAATGGCGGTTATCAATTGCCAGGACGTCTTAAAGACAGGATTTCTTTGGGACTTCGTTATGCTTCGGGTGAAGGGCCTGATCTATCGGCATTTTTCCCCTTAATAAGGGAAGCTCAGGGTGTTGTTTTACGACCCTTATTTTCAGGGATAATGTTATTACATGCAAATTATCAGGTATTGGTAAAACCTGATTTATCATTAGAATTTGGAACCCGTTATTTTTTCAGAACAGATGCAAGTACTTACTTTGATCCTGCCATTATGCATGATTCTTATGCATTGGGACTTGAAATCGATGGTTCTGCCATGTGGGTTCCTTTTTCTGATCTTTCCATAGTATTTGGAGGAGGATTCTTTTTTCCAAGAACAGGTGGAGCCATGACACATTATACACCTATACGCTGGGCATTTTCACTTAGAACCCTGTTTTCGTTCTAGGAGTATACCATGAAAGTAATTATCCTTTTTATCTTTTTTTGCACAGCTTCAAGTATTTTCTCTCAAGAAATAAGAATACAGGATATTGCAGGTATAGTAGAAATAAGAAGTCCTGGATCACAAAACTGGGTTCCTGCACAGAGAGGCCAGAGCATTTCAGGAGATACTGTCATATCAACAGGTTTTAGAAGTACTGCCATGATCCAGGCAGGAAGTTCAGTTCTTACAGTGCGGCCTTTAACACGTCTTACCGTATCTGAATTACTGCTGACAACAGGTATAGAGTCCATAAATGTTAATCTTCAGACAGGCAGGGTGCGTGTTGATGTAAACCCGCCTGCTGGTACACGGGCAAACTTAAACATTACAGGTCCTACATCAGTTGCTTCTGTCAGGGGAACAAGTTTTGAATTTGATACATCAAGTCTTTATGTACTGCATGGAACCATAGAATATACAGGAAGAGTGGGAACTCCCCTAATGATTGACGCTGGAAGAAACAGTTTTGTACATACACAGAATTATCAGGCTGTACTGCCTTTTGATACATCAGAAGCATCATTTAAACCAGCACCGCCCATTACTTCCTGGGCTGTTAACGCAGAAGAATCTGTAAATGCTTCTGATTTCGCAAATGCAGAATCAGATAATTACTTTGAGATACATTTACCCTTGAATTTTCCAACCCCATAAACTTTATTCTGCATTTATGGTATATTTAAAACCTGATGCAGAACTGGTTTAAAAAAATAATTATTCTCTTTTTGATATTAAATTTTTATATTATACTGCCTGCACAGGAACCTGTACTCAATACTCAGAGTAATGTGCAATTTATAACCCGTTCGTTAAATGAAAAAAACATTAATTACGAGCTGCGGCCGCATTTATCAGCATTTGGAAGTTTTGGCTCTTCTGTTCATGTTTTTATACCTTCTGTAAGCTCTGATTATAATGGCGGTATATTTGTACTGGCTATTCCTTTGGATTCTTTTTTTGCAGTTGAATCATCCCTTGCCTTTATAGATGCTTTAAAGGCACAAACAAGCAGCGATATAAAACATGACATAATGATAACATTCTTAGCAAACGAGACATCTTTGCTTGGAGACCCTTTATATTCAAGTGTTGGACTTAAGGATCTTGTAAGCCAGACATATATGCCGGAAAACTGGGTTGTTTGTTATCTTGATATTGATGAAGCCCCGCAAACTTTAAAAATTACACACGGAGCCATCAATTATATTACACCGCTTGAAATAACAAGATCCCTGCCCTCAATTTTAAACAATCTGCAAATCCCCTTTATATTTGAATCAAGATATAATGAATTATATAAAATGGGTCTTGTTAAAAGCTGCGAAAAACTGACCATTTTATCACAGGATGAGATCCACTGTATAAAGATATCCTCTGATCAAAGCAGCAGATTCCTGGAACAGGATTATAAAATAACAACAGAATTAATGGTAAATATGCTTTTGGATTACAATATGGGTTTGGAACTGCCTTTGGAAGATCCTTACCAAAACTATTTTATTTTTTCTTTTTTTAACAATATATTTTTTATATCTGAATTTGCTGCACTATTTTTTTTAATAATCCTTTCTGCATCCATGCTTATAATAATGCTTTATTTATCCGCTACAAGAAGAGTTGCATTAATTTCCAGGATTCGTCTTTTTTTTAGAAGAGGCTGGGTATTTATAATATTATTGCCGGGTATGATCCTTATATTCAAGGGAACCGGTCTTTTTTACGGGTTCATTCATCAGATGCTTGGGAAATCAATTCCACAAACAAATTTACTGGATTCGATCCTGATCATAAGTCTTGCTATCTGGCTATTATATCTTTTCTTTCATTTACTTTCATTCCTTAATTTTCCAAGAAAAGCACAGTTTTACGGAATTTCAGCTATCATCATTACATGTATTGGAATACTGGCTTCTGCGATAATTGAGTTTACATTTATCGCAATATTTTTATGGGCCTTATTGTTTGCAATATTGGGAGCTGTTTCCAAAAAGCCGTTTTTGATAATTCTGTGCGGACTTTTAATTCCATTAAGGGCTTTAGGAGCTTTTATAAATATACATGAAACAAGCGGCATGCTTTTGGAACTTTTTGTCATTCCAGGTGATGTAAGAAGCTGGTTAACATCATTCCAGATTGCAGTTTTATGTCTTCCTGTCATGCTGCTTGTTAAACGTGGCATGATTATAAACAAAACAACATTAAAGGATATATTTAAAATAACACCCTTTGTGTTACGTATAATAGTATTGGTTATTTTATTCTCTGCAATAATGTTAAGACTGACAATTTTTTATAATGAACCAGAAAAACCCACAGAAATTACAGTAATACATAATGATAATGATGATTTAAGGTTTACATTTTCTGAAAGAATATTCCAGGAAAGCCTTATTATTAATGCAAGGCTTGAGTCAAACATACAGCCTTTATTATTTAATCTTTATCTTGAAAGTGCAGATGAAGAAGCACCTTTGGTTTATTATTCTCCTGTACCTATGGAAAGGCTTAACAGCAATACCATACGTTTTATACTTGGTGAACATCCGCCCAATCCCCTCAATCTTGAAATTGTACTTAGAAACGGCCACCGCGGAATTTTTTTTATGGAAGCTTTAATCTTAAAAGACAATCTGGGCAATTAATCCATTATCTGCATAAAGAACATTTTCCAGAGCCACAGAAAAGCCTATATTCCTGCCGCGGGGATTTATATGTATAGCAGCATTAAAATCCTGACCTTGATCATCCAAAAGAGCAAGACTTGCTTCAGCAGGAAAGCTAAAAGAAAATGAAATATTGTAAGACGCGCTAATATCGCGTATAAAATCATCAATATCATTGTTACGGCTCATATGTCCTGTACCAAGAACCAGAATAAGTTTTTGGGAATTATGCTCATTTACATATATGGCTCCTCTTCCTGATTGGTCAAGAAAACCCAGGAGTGCATCTATATCAGCAAACCTTAGCCTGGCTCTTATTACAGTATCCAAATCTTCAGTTCTTATATTATGGGAAACAAGGCTTAAACCAGGAACCCTTGAAAGGGTTCTTTCAAAATCATTTCTTCCCAATGGCAGGATAGGATAAGCTTCGTTAGAATCAAATTGTCCAAGGTTCATCAAGGCATGGTTTACGCGGTATTCAAGTGTTATGCTCCCCGAATTATCAGCATTAAAAACAATGTCCGCATTTACCCCAATACAGGATAAAAGAGCAAAACTCAACAAACAGAGTAAACATCCTTTAAATCCTCTTTGTGTTAATGCGTGAAACTTAATCAAATTTTTCAAAATTCCTCCGAATGTATGCTTATATCATGTATCCTTAAAGGCATGTCTTTTTCTATCATTTCCAAAGCCTTGTGCATTACAGATTCTCCAAAACTGCGTGAATTGGAAACCAATGCTCCGCCAATTTGTGCAAATCCAAGTGAATCCTGCAGATCAATTTCTGCTACACTCATGTGAAATCGGCGTTGAAGTTTATCCTTTATAGACCGGATGATCCGGCGCTTCTCTTTGATACTTTCAATACCATGTAATTCAAATATCAGTTGAATCATAGAAACTATCATTATTATAATGCATTATATAATATAAATGCATGGTTTGCTAAGTATGTGTCGAAATATTAATATGAGCTTGCTTTGGAAAAATAGCCCCAGAACCATAGTTATTATACTTGTGTTTTTGGCATTTTTCCCCCTATATGCAGAAGAAGACTCTCTAGGACAAAGGGATATAAACCCGGGCCGCCAGGAACTTATGTCCATGGAATTGGGCGATACAGATGTCTCCTTGCAGATATCCGGGTACTGGAGAGGAACCTTGAATGCAGGCCTGGGAATGACTTTCTCTTCATTTGGAAATAATTTTGAGCTTGATGACACTCCCCTTTTTATGCAGGAAGCTGACCTGACTCTATCTTTATGGATAAGGGAACGCTGGTTTTTAGAAACTTCATTTCAGGATGATTATAGACTCAACACTTACAGAGCCGGATACCAGGGCTTTCCCGGAGAAATGGTTCAATATGCTGGTATAGGAAATACAGGCCTTGATTTCCCGTCTTTCCCTTATCTTGACCTTGGAGAGGCAAATCCTTCATCTTTTGGGTTTTATGGCCGTTTTGGAGGCGGAGACCTGGAGCTTCACAGCCTTGTACGATATGACTCTGCATTAAGGGAAGAAAGGGTTTTTACAAACGGTCATGAAAGAAATTATAATTTTTATGATATAAACAGTCCATTAAGGGGTGTCTCTTTTGTACTTCCTGATTTAAACCTTTCAAGTGTTCCTATTGTATATATTGAAACCCGTAATGGCCCCTTGGTTGATCCTACAGGCCGGCGCTGGCGCATGCTTGAAGCAAGTGAATATGCTGCCAGTGCTGCTTATGGAATAATAGAGCTTAGCCTTGGAGCATATACAGACGGTTTAATAGAACCAGATGGGTTGATCGCTGTTTCATACAATATTGCAGGGGATCAAAGTCCCTGGAATAGTTCTTTGGGAAGTTACGGCTCTTCCGGTGCTCCTGGCGCTGGTTTTCTTGGCGATGCTCAGGCTTATTTTGACAGCTCAGGCATGACAATAGATCTTTCAAATTATCCCCAGGCTGGCGGAGCTTATACCCCTGTACCTGGCCAGACTACAATAAGCGGAGTACCGGTTTTAATTATTTATGAAAAAGGAACATTTTCTCCATATGAAAGACAGAATCATTATCAAATGCCTTCCGGAGGAATTCTCAACCTTGTACGTCTTTCAGCAGGAACAGTAATCCAGGGTTATGAGTTACTTCCAGCAGAAGACTATATTCGCATGGTGGTACGCCTTATTCGCGGAAACGCCTCCACTAACAGCCGTGCAGAAAAAGATCGCTGGCCTTTGGTGACTGGCACCCAGAGCTGGTTGTCCATACCGGAAATTTATCTGCCTGGACGACATGTTTTTACAGGAGATCTTGGAATAAGGATCACAAGTCTAACAGCTGTTGATGCTTATTATATTGGAATTGATGTTGTTCCTGGTTCTGTACAGGTATTTCGTGATGGTCTTATGGATCCTGATTTTACATATAATGCATCCAATGGAACTGTATTATTACGCAATGCTCCTTTTTTTAATGAGACCATACGCATAACATATCTTAGAAGCTCAGAAGATCGCAGCGCCGGCAGTATTGCGGCAGGAATTGGAGTACTCTGGAATCAAAGCAATAACTTTAATACAAAAATAGGTTTAGGATTGCGCTGGAATATTTCAGACGATACTCATACAGAGCCTGGTGTTACCAATGCCGGCACCATAGGAATAGGAGCAGAAGCTAACTGGATATACGACAGGCTGCGTGCAAGTCTTACACTTGGTTTTGGTTTTGAACAGCCTGATTCTACAGGACTTTTTCGTGCAGCGGGCATGGAAAACAATGAGGCTTTGCTTAATTTATCTCCTACTGGTTCTTTTATATCTTCACCGCCTGCACTTACAACATTACAGCCCAATAATCTTACTTTTCATAACCGCGCCCCGCTTGTTTACAGGAATTACAGGGATAATTCCCTGTTTGGAAGCAGCTCGTTTAACAATATTACTGCTTCTGCTCCAATAATAGCAAATGAAAGCGGCCCCTACCCTGCCATGGATACAGCATTTGTTGGTACAGGTATACAGGTTCTTGTAGCTGAGTTTACTCTTGATTCAAACCAATCCTGGACAGGTTTTCAGATACCGCTAGGTCCGGATGGCTCTCTACTTGAAAGGGCCAAGGAAATTGAATTGCAATTCAGGTTTTTAAATATAAGTGATCCTGCAAATTTAATGACAGTTATATTCCAGGCAGGCAGATTGTCAGAAAAAGATTCCTTTGGTAATGAAAATGAACATACATTAATGGAATGGGAGTTATATAGTTCAAGTAATCCAATATCTGCAAACGATAATTCACGAAGAATCGAGTTTATTAATCTTTCAGATGATGACAGAAGAAGTTTACAGGGTGCTAATTATATACGTATACTTATAAGTGCTTCGGGTTTGGGAGCAAATACTGTAAGCGGCAGAGTCATATTGGCTCCTCCCATAATAAAAGGTGCTGGCTGGAGACCAATCACAACAGACAACAATAATATTACTCCAGCAGAAATTTCTTCAGTAAGCAATATTGTAAGTGCATTGGAGACTATTGAATTTACTTCAAACAGGCTTGATAACTCAAGATACAGTGATACAATAAGGCGTTTTCACACACAAGGCAGAGCAAACAGGGTTTTGGAACTTAAATGGGATAACCTTTCAGCCAGCCATGGCCCGGGAGCTGATCACAGATTAAGCAATTTACCGCTTACTAATTACAGGTCTTTAAGTTTCTTTGTACGAAGACCAAGGCCAATGGTGGATACTCCTGCAAATCAGGCTGCTCTTAATGCAGCAAGGCTGCGTTTTTTTATTGGACATGGACCTCAATCTTTAAACAATCAAAGTGAAACTATAATAGATGCAGAAATACCATTACAGGTTCTTGCAGACCGTGGAATAGCGCCCGGAGAATGGGCTAAAGTCGAAATAAGATATCAGGGTAATAATCAGGGAATTTATATAGACAATAATTATATAACAGGTTCAACATTATGGTCAAATACAGATCTTGTTGATATAAATTCAGTTTATATTGCTTTTCTTTTAATTCCTGTTGCTCCGCTTCCTGACGGAGATATTGCGTTTGATGAAGTTCTACTTGAACAGACAATATCATCATACCGCTTAAATGCCGGCGGCAATATTGATTACAGAAGGCCGGGAACAATTGTTTCTGCAGGCAATATACCCATAATACAAAACATACATGTTACATCATCTATGGAATCAGGAGTTGCAGGAAATCCATTTGAAGATAATACACATAGCTCTTTAGGATTGAATAACAGAAACAGGGTAAGTTTTGCTCTTTTTGGAATAAATACAAACCTACACTATTCATTTTCACTTCAATCACGTTCATATACTCCTGATATTGCATATAGCTGGAGAGCCGGACATGCTTTTTCCAGGGGAATTGGTCCTGTAAATATCCAGGAATCTTTTGACCTGGATCCCAGAGCAGGCTTTTTTAGACACGAAGCATCACTTATGGTAAGGTCTCCTTTTAGTTTTATGCTACATGGAGATTTAAATTACAGGGATTTAAGATATGACAGAAGATGGCAAAGTTCAGTTGTGTATAGAATGACTGAACTTCCATTTGGTTTTACAATGGGAGTAAACGCAGGCTGGCTTGAAATAAATAAAGAACCGGATAATATTTATAATTACACTGGTACATGGATAGGCAGTTTTGAACCCTTAATGCCTAATATGGGAGAAAACGCATTACGAAGAAACAGCCGTTTGCATTTTAACACAGACCTGGGAACAGAGCCGATTGGTTTTCGTTTGTATGGTGAAGGAAACACATCATTTTACAGTATAGATAAATCAACAATAACAGGATCACTTTTAAGGCTTGATATACCTTTTGTGCTTGAAGTTAATTCAAGAACCTACAGATTAAATTTCCGGGAGCAGAGGGAATACAGGCGCAATGTTTTTTTTGACGGGCATGATTTTAATGATGATTTTCAGCGTTTTGGAGATAGTACCAATGACAGTCTTCCGTTAATGTTCAGTGTTCCGTTTTATTCTCTTTTTTCACCTGACTTACAAAATACAATGTTTTATGCAAA
>Ga0099364_10006876_pt1 | contig 16429 bp, 15 predicted proteins | sample TergutTh196P3_FD_73070 | JGI IMG/M metagenome (GOLD analysis project Ga0099364, IMG submission 73070) | Microcerotermes parvus P3 segment gut microbial communities from Pointe-Noire, Republic of the Congo - Th196 P3 | ecosystem: Host-associated > Arthropoda: Insects > Digestive system > Gut ...
CTTGGCTCTCATGCCAAATCCGAATCTGTCTGAGAAATTTTCCACAAGGACACGGAATTTATCGGCTATTTCCCTCATTTATCTCATCAAATCCTTATGTTTTGAAAAAAAGTTTAATATTCAATCAACAAGCAATGCCGCGAAAACCGATTATTTAAAAAATCCAACAGTTAGTTTTTAATAAATTTTTGATGAATTAGCCTCGTACAGCAACTTAGTCTATTATACATAATAAATACCGTGATAATTTCTTTCTTATGTAACTTTTTTTTAGTCATCAAACCATTTGTTTATCACCTGCATTGAATTATCTGTTTCGACCGTCTTTAGCGCTCTATTATTTTACGGTATCTATCCCACGAGCGGTACGAGTGAATACGTATGTATATATCAAGCCGCAAATTTGTGTTAGACTTTTTCGGAGATTAAAAACAACAAAGAGGTGTCTCTCATGACCAGCAGGAATGAAAAACTTGCCTCAGCGTTGAAAGACCTGGAACTGGACGCCCTTTTCATAACCAAATACGAAAACCAGCGATATATCGAGGGCTTTACAGGGCGCGACTGTTTTCTGCTCTCCTCAGGCGCGGAGAATTATTTGATTGCCGACTTGCGATACGTCGAAATGGCAAACCGCGAGTGTGCGACAGCCAAGGTCGTGCCGCACCGCCCGCCTCACCCGTCTCTTGAAGAAGTGACGGCCCGCGTCGCGGAGGAATCCGGCTTCAAGCGGATAGGTTTTGAGGGCGGGAACATTACCTACAGCCAATATGAATCCTTATCGAAAACGTTGTCCGACAAAGGCGTCGCTATGGTCACTACAAACGCCGTCCTTGAAAAAATCCGAGCTGTGAAGGAACCGGAGGAAGCCCGAATGATAGAGTGCGCGTGCGGAATCGCCGACCGCGCGATGGATTACTTGCTCGAAATTATCAAACCCGGCGTATCGGAACTTGACGTTAAGGTGGAGTTGGATTACTTACTGAAGCGCGGCGGAGCGGAGGACACGGCATTTGACACGATGGTTCTCTTCGGGGACAGAGCATCGCAGCCGCACGCAAATTCGAACAGGGACGTCAAACTGCTGGCGGGAAACTTTATCCTTATCGACTACGGGGCGATGGTAAACTGTTACAAATCCGACATGACGCGCACCTTCATCTGCGGACGAGCCAACCCGGAACAAATACGCGCATACAACACGGTGAAAAACGCCCAGGCGGAAGCGGCCGCACTCGTCAGACCAGGCGCAAACGGGCGCGAGATCAACGAGCTGGCGGTAAATATAATGAAAAGCTCGGCATTTCCTCCTTTCCAGCACAGCATCGGCCACGGCGTGGGTCTGGAAATTCACGAGGAGCCATTCATACGCCAGCAAGCGGACGTAATACTCCGGCCTGGAATGACACTGACAATCGAACCCGGAATATACATACCGGGCTGGGGGGGAATCAGAATAGAGGATACGGTCCTTGTTACCGATACGGGTCACAAAGTCCTGACCTCGTTCACGAAAGAAATGATCGAAATATGACACAGCGCCGTCTTGAACGACGGCGCTGTACAGACTATATACTAAAACTTACCGGCGTCCCGGTTTACGCAGATACCACTCCACGATCAACGAACTGACTACGTAGATGGAACTGTACGTTCCGACCACAATACCCACAATAAAAGCAAACGCAAGATTCGACATGACCTCGACGCCGAGGAAATACATCGCGAGTACTGGGAGCAACGTCGTTAAAGACGTGTTGATAGTACGCGACAGAACCTGATTTACGGAGTTGTCCACTACTTCCGTTACGCCCAGTCTGCCAACCTGGAGCCAGTTCTCCCGGACCCTGTCCAAAAGGACTATCGAGTCGTTCAGAGAGTAACCTATCACGGTCAGTACCGCCGCTATAAACCATGTTCCGACCTCACGTCCCGTCAAGCTATACGCGCCGAGTAATATAACGGCGTTGTGTACCAATCCGATGACCGCCGCCACGCCAAAGCGGAAGCGGAAACGGAAAGCCATGTAAACCAGTATGGCAAGGATGGCGATAACCACGGCCACCATCGCCTGCCTGCGAAGTTCCTCTCCAACCACCGGTCCGACCTTGTCGATCTTCTCTATGATCACGGTTCCGAACTTGCCCTGGAGGGTTCTGATGACGGCGTACTGCGTATCTTCATCCGACTCCTGATAGCGTATCGAGATACTGCCGTCGTCGTATATCTGAATCATGACCTGCGTAAACCCACCCTCGCTCAGCACCTCCCGGATCGTAGCGATGTCCGGGTTAGTATCGAGTTTGATCTGGATATCGACTCCGCCCGTGAAATCAACGCCGAGGTTGACCCCTTTAACGAAAAATGAGATTAAACTCCCCAAAACAAGTATCACCGAGAGAGCCATCGCAAGACGCCTGTATTTCATAAATGGAAAACGCAATTTGGAAGCATCAAAAAGAGCCATAGCCGCCACCGCCTACAGAGCCAGATTCCTGTTGAAACGCAGCATTAAATGCAAAATCGTGCGCGTCACAACTATATTGCCGAACATGGAAGCCAAAATTCCCAGGCTCAGCGTAACCGCAAAACCCCGAATCGGGCCGGTGCCGAAATAAAACAGCACCCCCGCCGCTATCAGTGTCGTGATGTTCGAGTCGAGAATGACGACCAGCGCCTTGCGGAAGCCCGCATCCTGGGCCGCCGCCATCGACTTTCCGAATTTGACTTCCTCCTTAATCCTCTCGTAAATCAGAATGTTTCCGTCCACCGCCATGCCTAATGTCAGTATTATTCCGCCGATGCCGGGCAGGGTCAGCGTAACGCGCATGAAAATTACGAGCGCCATCAGGACGAGCATTGCCGTGACGAGCGCAATGTCCGCCGCTATACCGAGCAGGCCGTAGAATAGGAGCATAAAAACTACTACCAGGGCAGCGCCTACAAGACCGGCGCGCACACCGGACTGAATCGAGTCTCCGCCGAGAGTCGGCCCCACGGAACGGTTTTCGATCACTTCCACGTTGAGAGGCAGCGCCCCGGCATTGAGCATGACCTGAAGCCGTATAGCCTGTTCCCTCGTGAAGTTGCCGGTTATCCTGCCCTCCCCGCTTATCCTGGTCTGTACCACCGGGGCCGAAATTACGACGTCGTCAAGAACGATAGCTATCTGACGGCCGATATTTGCCGCCGTGGCCTCCTCGAATGCGGCCGCCCCATCCCTGTTGAAGCGAATGGAAACCGCCGGTTTGCCCAGCTCGTCAACCGTCGCGGAGGCTTCCGCCAGATCACTGCCGGAAACGTAAACCTCGCCCAGCACATATGCCATACCGCTCTCCTGGTCTCGCGCAAAAAAGAGCGACGGATCGTTATTCACCGTTTCTTCGAGTAAGACCAACCGCTCCTCATACTGCTCCATCAACTCGTTCCAGTTGGTCTGGGCCCTGTTGTAAGACTCTTCCGAATCGTAGTTGGAGCGCTGCACTCTCGGCGGCGGCGAGGCGCCCGTGCTTACAACCTGGCGGAATTGCAGGACCGCGGTACGTCCAATGAGTTCAAGGGCTGCCTCAGGATCTTCTATTCCCGGCAAATCCACAGCCACCCTGTCCGCTCCCTCGATCTGTATCTGCGGTTCGACGATTCCGTACTGGTCGACACGATTGCGCAAGACCGCTACCAATTGGTTCATTCTTTCGCTCGTAACGGGATTCTCAGGAGTACCGGCAGCCCGCAGGACGATATTCGCGCCGCCCTTGAGGTCCAAGCCGAGTTTCACGCGGTCCGAGATTGGGAAAACTATTATTGCTGAGATAATAATCACTGCCGCAACGATAAAAAGCCTGATTTTTTCCCTTCTTAACATGTCTCAAACGCCTCCATGCCCTGATCAGTCTTTTTCTTCGACGGAAACATTTTTTCCGCCATCCGGCGCCGCCGCGTCAAAACCATTTATCAAAGCTTCGTTTTCCTCAACCGAAACGCCTTCATCAAGCGGTTTCGGCGATGCGTCGGCAACAGGCGCCTGGACTGCCGCATCGGTTGTTTCCTTGCGCACGACGCGCTTCTTTTTCTTTACCTTGCGGGGGCGAGGAGCTTCTCCGCTCTCGCGCTTCGAGGATATGGAACTTTTCAAAACCCGCGCTCTTGCTCCCTCGGAGATCTCTATCAAATACGAATCATCCAATATTTCGCAGACCTTTCCGAAGAATCCGCCGGCCGTCACAACCGTATCCCCCCGCGAGATCGACGACAACATCTGATCATGCTGCTTCTGTTTTTTCTTCTGTGAACGAGACGTGAAAAAGAAGAAAACCGCCATAAGCAATATAAGTGGGCCAAGCTGCAATAAAATATTGGGCTGAGCGCCTTCTCCCGCCGTTTCCGCGGCTAACCCCATACCAGGTATCAGCAGCGTTATCATGCCTATAATCAACCGAACCAACAAAATCCCTCCCGTCATTTTCCCCATAACGCGCGAACATTTTAGCATGATTTTCACAACATGCCACAAATAGCGTCAATAAAACGCAATAAAAAATGGGCGTTATAGCATTTTTGCATTTTTTTCGTTTTTTTGTCGCCGGTGAAAGCAAATTTGGAGCGACGTATTCGATTTTAATGCTAAAATCTTCAAAGACGACGAACGAGCGGGTGATGGCTAATGAGTGTATTGTTGCGCGGGGAACGTACGCTGACTGATCGGCAGGGCGAATTGTGAGACGTCAGCCTTTAATATGGGCCTCGCTCCGCGCGTTCATGAACCTGTGCGGACTGATGGAACACGAGAGGGCTGTCCGCATGGGCGGCGGAATAGGACGCATAGTCGAATTTTTTTCCGGCAGGCGCGTCTTGAAAGCGCGATCCAGGGTAACCAGGATACTGGGTTCTTCCGAGAAACGTTCGCGAGAGATAATCAGCGGCGTGTACAGACACTTCGGCATGGCGCTGGTCGAATTTATCAGACTGCCGAAAATATATCCCGAACTGGAAAAATTTGTTACGGTCAGAGGGGAAGAACATATCTTCAAAGCTCTTGAACGGGGGAAGGGAGCGATTTTTCTCTCCGCCCACATAGGATGCTGGGAATATGGGGCGGCTGCCTGCTCCAAACTTGGTATTCCGATGAACGCAATCGGGACTGAGCAGCGCGACGACAGGATCACACAGACGATAGCAGACCTGCGGGCAGGCGCGAATGTGAAACCGATGGGCAAGGGACTCGATCTCCGCGCCGCGATCGAATGTCTGCGCAGGAACGAAGTGCTGGCAGTCCTGCTCGATCAGGATGCGAGAGACGCGGGGGTGATGTCGCCGTTCCTTGGGCACCTCGCGAGCACTCCGGTAGGACCTGTAAAACTCGCAAATAAAATCGGCTCCGCGATATTGCCCGCGCATATCACGCGTGACGACGGAGGCACTCATATGACGCTGGTGATCGATCCGCCGCTTGAGGGCAGGGATGGCCGGCCATTCGGGGAGGATCTGCAGTACGCCGCCGACAAGTGCAACGAGATGATCTCCGGCTGGATAAGAGAGAACCCGGAACAGTGGATGTGGGTGTACCCCAGATGGGAATCGACGCTGAACGACTTTTGAGCGGGGATATCTTCTGCGGGATAGATCCGGGGCGGGAGAAATTCGGCTTCGCGCTCGCCTCCGATAGTTGCCTGCTGTTCGCGGCGATAATCCCATTTGAGCAGTTTGACGCCGCGCTGTTGTATCTGTCGTCGGGCAGCGTGGAGAATTTGGATGAGTGGCGTACTGAGGGAACCGTCTGCCGGAAGGCAGCCGCGCGCGTATTTCTTGGGAACGGAACGTCACACGAGAATTATGAGCGACGTCTTAAAGACGCCGGCGTGAATTATGAATTGATCGACGAGCGCATGACGACGCTGGAAGCGCGAGAGTTGTACTGGAAACTGCATCCCCCAAGGGGCTTGGCGCGCCTGACGCCGAAATCGCTGCGGGTACCGCCGCGCCCGATAGACGATATCGCCGCGTGGGCTATAATAGGGAGAGCGCTTCCGCATACTTGAACGTATCACTCGCGGAAACGGCACGAATATTTATATCAAAAGACTCAGATAAAAAAGTTACTTATTTCAATCAGCAAATGTTAAAATAATATGATACGATTTCCGCCGAAGGTGGGACTAAATGATGTCGACAGACACGGGGAAGCTTTTATCAATACTCGTCAACGCATACACTGGAGCGCTGATCAGCGTGAGCCGCACAGTCGGTATTGACGCGGAATTTGCTAAAACCGAGGTAACACCCGGCATCAACGCACCCGGAAGCAGGGTGGCGGCCCTTATCGGAATAGTTGGCGGGACGGTACACAGCACGGCTTCACTTATGGCGGATATGCCGGCATTTGAGGCTTATGTGTCGGCGTTCACCGGCGGCATGGTGAAAGCCGACGTCGATGACCCGATGTCCATGAGCGTGATTGGCGAACTGACCAACATGATCAGCGGACAGGCGCTCATCAAGGCTGACATACCCAACCTCGACATTACGCCCCCGCAAATGCTCTCAGGCGAAAATTTAAAAGCAATCCCCCCAAAAAGGCAGGAAGTCAAGAGTTTCACCCTGCCGTTCAGCGTCGGCGGTGGAAAGATATTTCTGATACTGTCGGTGCACGGTTGATTTAACCACATTTCGAAGCGGCATAATTTTTCGCCGGCTCTTCTCCCCGCAGAACACGCAACGCTCCAAACGCAAGGGCGCTCATCTCTTCCTCTCCGGGTATGACCTCCAGAGGCGCCAGAAATTTTACCCGCGCTATAATCTCATCCGCAAGGTATTTGAACCGGACCATGCCGCCTGTCAGAATGATGCGGTCGATATCCCCGCGGCAGACCGCGGCCATTGCCCCTATGTCCTTGGCTACCTGATACGCAAACGCGTCCACAATCTTTATCGCCGCTTCGTCGCCCTCAGTTACCAGTCGTTCGACGTCACGCATGTCCTTCGTGCCCAGATATGAAAAAATTCCTCCGCTGCCGTTGACCAGGCGCTTCATATCCCTGTGGGAATATTTGCCTGAATAACACTCGTCTATCAACTGGATAACGGGCAAGCAGCCTGCCCTGTCAACGGACATAGAACCCTCGCTCATCGGGTCGAAAACGTCGACGACCCGCCCGCGTACGTGAGCGCCGACGGTGATTCCTGTCCCCAGATGCGCGACCACGAAGTTTACATCTTCGTACCGGCGTCCCATTCCCGCGGCTACGGCACGGGCCACCGCCTTGTGGTTCAGCGCGTGAAATCGGCACACCCTGTCCATTCCGGCGAAACCGGAAGGTATCGCCACCGGAAGCAACTCATCAGTCGACACCGGATCGACTACGTAAGCCTTGCACCCGGCCGCGGCGGCGAAATCGCCGGCCAATATCGGGCCGAGGTTCGACGCGTGCTCCCCATACTTGAAACTGCCGGCGTCGCTGAGCAGTTCATCGGAAACTTCGTAAGTCCCTCCAGGGATTGGCGCGAGAATGCCCCCGCGCCCCACCACCGCGCCGAACGTCCCCGCTTCGATACCCTCGCATTTCAATTCTTCCTCTATCAGCCGCTTTCTGTAAGGCGCCTGCTCAATGAGGGCGTCGTATTCGGACAGGTCATCCACACTGTGCGGCAGAGTTTTTTGCCAGATACACGATTCCCCCTCGAATACGGCGATTTTCGTCGAGGTCGCCCCCGGATTGATAACCAATATGCGATCATTCATGCAAAAATCCCCTCCTGCGTTACGTCAAAATTCGTAAGACCCGGGAACATTTTATTTCGTACCTGTTCTTATCACGCAAATTCCCCGCGTCATTGCCCCCTTCGTTTGGACGGCCGCTCCATGTCGGTCTTGCGGCCACGGCCGGATCGCTCGCGGCTCTCGCGGCGATCGCTCCTGCGGCCCTCTGGCCTTTCGCGGCGGGAAAAACGGTCATGCTGCTTGGTATGTGAAGTCCCGTCTGAGGATATGAGCCTCACAGCGGACACAATAATGCCTTCCTTCGTCATGCGGGATTTTTTGGACTCAAGCATTTCGGAAGCCCTCGGAGAGAGTTCTATCGACGCGGAGTTCTCGCGCAGTTTGATGTTGCCCACGTCTTCTCTTGTTATCCCCAACGAACGGCAGAAAGCGCCCAGCAGCGCGCCGACCTCCCAGCCCTCGTTGCGTCCTACGGCAAGCTGAACGCTTACTCCTCCATCCATATTTTGGCTGCGCGCGCCTGCTTTGCCTCCAAATCCGCCGCGAGGCTCCGTCTCGCGGACAAACGGTCTTTTCTTGTCGCGGTTCATCTCGGCCTCCACATCGGAGCGGATAGAGTAACCTCTGGGCTGGTCGCCGTAGGCGTATGCCAATAATCCGGCGAGCATGAGATTAGCGTCGTCGCGCGTCATTATCTCGTCGGCCCAGCGCGTATATTCCTCGTCGGACAGCGAGCGTTCGATCAGCATACCTTCAAAACGCGACTTCTGATTACCTTCTATTTCCGCGGCGTCGGGCGCCGGAATGACCACCATATTGAAGTTCGAGCTCTTCACCATCTGTTTGAAGGTCCGCAGCTCGCGGCTGGTCAAAAGCGCCAGATTCGCGCCCTCCTGTCCCGCGCGCCCGGTACGCCCGCTGCGGTGGACAAAAGTTTCAAGGTTGCCCGGCAGGCCGAATTGGACCACGTGGCTCACGCTGTCTATGTCGAGGCCGCGCGCCGCCACATCTGTCGCCACGAGTATATCCACCCTGCCGCCGCGCAGTGACGCGAGCGCCGTGTTCCTCTCCCGCTGACTCATATCTCCATGGATTGCACATGCCTTGAAGCCTTCGTCGCAGAGCTTGTCCGATATTTCCTGTGTCTCGACTTTGGTGGCGCAGAAGAGCAGAGTGCGTGACGGAGCCTCCCACAGCAAAACATTTGCCAATCCCTCGAAGCGTCTGCGAGCGGGGATTATGTAAGTTTTCTGCATAATGTCGTCGTGACACGCTATGTCCGCCACAAGCGATATTTTGCGCGGCGCGTCGAGGTAACGCCTGGCAAGCGAAACAACCTCCGGCGGCATTGTGGCGGAAAACAGCCACGTTCGGTCGAGGTTTTCCATACCGCTCATTATGGCTTCCAATTCGTCGCGAAAGCCAATGTCGAGCATATGATCTCCCTCGTCCAACACGAGTATCCTGACATGATCGGTTGAGAAGAATCCCCTTCTGATGTGGTCCAACACCCGGCCCGGCGTTCCAACCACAACATTCGCGCCTTCCTTCAGCGAGCGAATCTGACGTTCCATATCCAGACCGCCGACGAGCGTGGCCACGCGCGCGCCAATCTCCGCGCCCAACCACGCAAATTCACGGGCAGTCTGCTGCGCGAGCTCTCTTGTCGGAGACAAGATGAGAACATGTGGCACGGACAGCGCTTTATCCATCGAGTTGTAAATCGGTATGGCGAATGCGAGCGTCTTACCCGACCCTGTACGGGCCTGAACGATCATGTCACCCTCCGTGAGAGTTTCATCCTCTAGTATACGAGTTTGCACCGGCATCGGTGATTTGAAACCCTTTCGGGCAATAGCCCTAAGAAGCTCCGGGCGCACGTTAAAATCCTCAAAGCGCCAGGAGAGCTCTTTCGTTACAGTTTCCAATGTCATTTGTTCCTCCCCATGCCCGCGTCCCGAACAAGACCCTTAATTCGGAACGCCAGTCATCGGGGGCGTAATGCGCGGATTTCCGCTAAGAGGATTGCAGTATTCGGTTTCGCGAGTTTCAAGCCCTGTAAATTTCGGAGTCTTTCCGTTTGAGCCAATCACGTATAATATACACTCTGTTCAGCTCCGTCAAGTTTCAAACCGCGTTTTGCGGGCGCACAAGGCAGAGGGCGCGGTCGCGGCGAAAAAAACGCCGCCCTTGTTTCCGGGCGACGTTCGTTATTTTCAGCGTAAAAAATTTTCACGCAAGATCACATGTTGAAGTAGCGAAAAGCGCTTGCGTCTCCGCGCTTGTGAAAACCGTTCCGCTTTTTGCAGTATTTTTTGAAAAGATCGTTGTAATTCGCGTTTCCCTTTTTAAAGTTTTCTTCGTTTTCAAAGCGCATTCTTTTGGGTATAAAGGGCGTCCCGTCACTATTTTTTACCACTTCCCAAGACTTCGGCTTCGGTTTGAAAATATCCATGAATACGCCGTAATATTCAGCGATGACGTAATGTCCCGGTGTTTTGAGTAATCTTTGTTCGCTGGCACACCAGTCTCCCCTTGCCGCATCGTAAATTGTGCCGGCGGTTACGTACAAGCTTCTCGAAATATTGACTATCATCACCGGGTCGGTTATGGCATTCTTCTGTAACAAAGGGAGACCGTAATATCGATGAATGTCGTCTACCGACGATATTCCATTTGTATTGACACTATGTCCCCTGTATATATTGAGCAATATAGAGTCTTTAATCAAATTGGATTGCAGCAACGAGATAACGCAGCTCTCAACGGTGAATGCGGCTTTATCATCCAAACCATGACAGACGATGTGCCTGTCTACTTCGCGGCCGCTCTTCTTAATATCGGCGATGCGTTTCTCGCGTGCGTCGGCGTCTTCTTTGGCTTCATCACCTGGTTTATAGCTATGGTCGAAAACGCGATTGTTCTGGCCTTTGCCGACGTAAAATATCTCGTTGTTTCCGGGATCGACGAGGCAATAGACATAGTGTTTGAGCACATCACATGTTACGGTGTCGAATTTCGTTATTTTACTGCCCTGTGCCATTGGCGTTACCTCCCCTTCACTGATTCACAAAAATATACTCGAACTTCATGCTGTCGAGCTTTTGCAGGTCGGACTCGTCGAGTTCGATAAAATATCGCATGCCGGATGGAGTTAGATCGAAATTCCCGGAGCCGAGGAAAAGGTGTGTTTTCGACCCTCCCACATACCCCGGGGAAAAAGAAAAAATATGATTGATTGGCAAATATTCGTTGAAATTTCCTAGTGTCTGAAAAAATGAACGATATACCGTCAGCATTCGCTCTCCCATCCTTATAATCTGAGTGTGAATCTCGTTTGCACCAGAATCCAGATAAGTTATCGAAAACACTACAGAAGCTTTCATTCTGTTTCTGTAGTCGACAAGCAACGAATATAGCTCAGAATTTGGGACTTCAAAAGCTTCGAGATATTTACCACCGTAAGGGTCCACAAAAATATCGTAAGGAAAATAGTAGACAACGTAAGACGAAACGTTTTCTGGAACCACTACAGCGAGAGGGGCGTAGTATCTTTCATCGCTTACTTTTTGGAAACTGGAAATGCTGAATGGATAATATATCAGAAAAACGAGATCACGATCCATTGTGCTTTCAGATCTTGCGTCACCATACCAGCTGTACGGCGCAATTGGGTTAGGCGTAATACTATTTCCATCCTGAAAACGAAACTCATCTGTATAAGTCCCCAACCACTCCGCAAACCCTTCCCTTACTAATCTTTGATTTGCCTGCCTCACGGCGTCGTTGTAGAATTTTTTCTCCTTTCTAATTGCCACGCCGTCCAAGGCCGTATGTAATCTCGGCACAAATTCATCCCAGAAAAGCTCCTGATTGAATTTTTGAGTAATCTGTACATATGGTCTTCTGCTCTCCCTGTCGAACTCTATTTTGGGATTGAGCGTCGCGGAGTAGAACATCTCCGGGCTGTAACTTTCGAGAACTTCTTTTAACAGCGCAATGCCTGACTTTTGCTTGTCCTCCGCCGTGGTGTCCCCAGCCGCAATGTCGAGCTGAACCTTAATGGCTCCGGCGGTTTCGGCTTGCACCACCTGCGCCTCGCTGTAAGTTCTCGCGGCGTCAACCAGAATCTCCTTGCGGACTTTTGCCTGGATAGCGATTGTCGTGCGTCCGCCGTCGGTCTGTTCCCCCACGATATCGAAACTATCCACCACGCCCCGGCTGTGGGCTATCGTATTCTCGGCAAATTCATCGTTATTCAGTTCGCTCGTGCTGGAAATTATTGTACCCACCGCCAGCCGGACGGATTCGATCCACGCCTGTTCCATTGCCTTCTGCCTGTCGGTCCCCTGCCCGTGAGCGATAACAGTCACAAAATCCCCGTCGCTGCTGATTATTCCGGCGTCGGGCAACGAAGGCGTTTGCTGTTCCTGAGCCGCGGGCGCGGCCGGCGCTTGCGCGGCGGCCGGTCTTCCGTCGAGCCTTTGTATATTCTGTCCGTATATCCAGCCGGTCTCCGTTCTGATTATCGCCTGATACCACGGATACGCGTCGCCTCCGTCCCATTCCGCCACCAGGAAAAGCAAATCGCCTTCCTCAAGAGTTAGCACGCGTTGCGCCGCATTGTCGTGATCGGCCCGGACAAACGCCCTTTCCGAAATAACCTCCGCCGGAACCGGCGAATCGAAAGTTTGGACGTCCTCTCCGAACGACGCCGAACAAAGGACAAATAATACGATCAAAACCGGCAATATTTTTTTCATAACATATACTCCTCCTTCAATGATTTCGAGTATTTTTATTACATTACGCCATTATTTCCCCATCCGAAAACGTTCTCTCGCAAGTTTAAAAGACGCCAACGCGGATTCACGGTCCCCCGCCTCGCGGAAGAGCCTTCCCGCTCGCTCAAGTTCGTCCGAACTCATGTCATCTCCCAGGGCGTCGACAAGTTCTTTCAGGAGCTTACGGCACTCTTCCGGTTCTCCCATCCTTAAAAAACACTCCGACGCGTCCAGATAGGCCCCGATATTGGCCCATTTAAAATCATGAATATGCTTGAAAACCGGCAGAGCTTCGGAATACCGTCCGCCGTCAAAAAGATTTTTCGCCCGCTCGTACAGCAGGGAGCAATAACCGTCGTTCAGTTCCAGCGTTTCCGGCGTCGCTTCCCGCACGGCCCGTGCCGCCTCCGGCATGAACCATACCAGGGCCATTGCCCATCCATCGGCAACACCCGAGGCCGATTGCAGCCCCCTCACGCCGCCGCGCTCATAGATGGAGAGCAACGCGCCGCCGAGCGCGTCGTCGTCGGAGTAGCGTTTTCTGTCCAGCCGTCCCGACGCCAAATGGACCGCCAGAGCGCGACGGGCACGAAGGGCTTGGATATTGGCTTCCATTCTCTCCAGTTCGCTTTGCACGTCCGCGTCCCTGTCACGCGGCGCTTTGCCCGAGGAAAAACTATAAACGCCCGAATCGGACTCGGCGACGCCGAATATTCCATCTCCCGCGCTCTCAATCTTATCGAGCAATGCAAGGCGCGCCGCTTCGGGCATTAGCTCATGCAAAAAGGAATCCGCCGCGTCCGAAAGAGGCGCGGCGGACGCGCATACGACAAAGACGAGCGTGAAAAAAAGCGCCGGGCCTAAACTACAAATCCTGTTCGACAACACCGGAGGGCCCTCTTTGGATTTCGGGGGCTTCTCTTTCCGCTTTTTCAGGGGCTTCCGGGGCGGGCGCAGGCGCGCTGCTTTCCGTATCGCTCCCCGGCGGCCGAACGAGTTGGATATCCTCCATCTCCCTCGCGGCGTCCCTGACGGCGTCGCTCAAAGACGGGACGTACACCGCTATGCCGTAAGCAAAGTATTCGTCGTCGTCAAGCATTGTTCTCCTCATGATTCCAGGGGGCAGTACTCCCCGGCGGAGAGTTTGAATGTTCACGTCTTCTCTCACGGAGTTTAAAAACACGCGCCGCCGTTCTTCGTTGACTTGAATCTCTGCCGCGCTCTCTTTGGTGGTCTGATCCGATTCCTGCTGCCGTACGAAATCCTCCACCAACCTGATCGTCGTTTCATCCACCTGAGCCCGCCAACTGGTATCGTCGCCCAGAATAATCCCGGTAAGGGCGTCAGTCGCCCGCAAGCCTGCGATCCGTTCCGCCTGTAATTTCAATTCTTCCTGAACGTCATCTTCCGGGTCGTACCTGACGACGCTGCTCCCGAAACCCACAAAGGCTATTTCGCCAGTTCCGGGCACTTCGATGATACGCCCGCCAACAGGAGGGATAAAGCCATGTCTGATTTCCGTAATCACCGAATTGAGGCCGTCCCTTAGATCATCCACGATTACTCCGTCGGTTCCGTATCTGCTGAATTTTCCTCTGGTTTTGGGCGAACTGACAAGAGTGACTTGAACCGCGTTTCTGCCGTTGTCATTCACCGAGTATGTGACATACCCTTTCAGCACTTGCCGCACGCTTTGAAGCTGCTGTTCGGTAAGTTCGCTCTCTATGTTTCTCAGTTCTATTATTTCCGAGTCAAGAGTCTCGATTTTTTGATTGAAATTTGTCGCGCCGCGCACCACGATTTCCCCAACCGTCTTAGCCATCTCCGCCTTGGCGTTCATAAACGCCAGGACGTAGGCATTACGCTGGGCGATGCGCGAGGCGGTTACATTTTGGTGGTCGGATTGATAAACGGCCCTTCCGGTTGCGACGAAGGCGTATCCTCCGTTCGGATCAAGGACCATCTCGCAGCCCGCTTCCGATCCCTGCCTTTCAATAACTCTATTGATCGCGTCCTGCAAGGATGGGGCGGTTGTTACGCTGACTTGCAGCACGGGATCGACCTCTGTTACAACCGAGGCCTCGTCTTTCACAGCGAGCAGCTCTTCCTTCTGTGTTCCCGTCGCCTGTGCGGGGGGAAGAAAATCGTCCGCGTCAATAGCGGCATCTGTAACTCCGCTCCACAGTGTAACTAACAGCAACGCGCAAATAAAAACAGCCTTTCCGAGATATTTCATTTTGGATACCTTCATAGTCATGATCTCCTCTCTTTTCATATAGCATCCTCACGAGATGTTGAGCCAAAGCGAAATACATCGCCGGTTACGAGTACATGTAAAAAATCCGCGGATCTCCATACAGGAAGTCCGCGGAAATATTTTTTCGTATCTAAAAAATTCGACGCGCCGGCAGTTGGATTTACATTAGGGAATGGATAGCCCGTAGCCCGTAGCCCGTAGCCCGTAGCCCGTAGCCCGTAGCCCGTAGCCCGTAGCCCGTAGCCCGTAGGATTATGCCCGGCTGTCTCAATTCGTCAAGTGGTGTTTTAAACAAAAAACCTATTCCCCTTAATATTTAATTTAATTTGCGGCGACATTATCTACAATACTCGTACTTTTGTAAAATAATATCATGGTGATAGTGTGATTATCAAGTGTATAGCGGGTGCGCATCTTGACAAATAACGCCCGTGTCATTAGAGTGATTGCATTGCGCTTACGTAAAGCATAAATATATTATGATTAATAGAAGTGAATTGTATGAATGAATACACGCAAGTCAGATATTGGGTGGATGATCTCCCCAGAACAGGACGGAACACATTTTCCCTTTCCGAGGTGAGGGAGAGATTTCCGCAAAAACCGCCATCCCAGATTAAGAACGCGCTTAATCGTTTGGTTGCTTCCGGAAAAATCGCATCCGTATGGCAGGGTTTCTATGCTGTTGTACTCCCGGAATACGGCATGAAAGGAATTATTCCGCCGACGGAATATATTGATCATCTGATGAGCTATCTGGGAAAAGGCTATTATGTCGCCACACTTAGCGCGGCGGCGCTTCATGGAGCTTCCCATCATAAGCCGTTCACATTCACGTTTGTCTGTGACCAAATACTGCATCGTAAAGAAAAAGATGACATTCGATTGGAGCCTCTATTGAAAAAACGCATCCCATACAGGTATGTTGAGAGAAAAAATGTGAATAGCGGTACAATAAACGTATCTGCGCCTGCCCTGACCGCAATTGATCTTGTGCTTTACCCGTTGAAATCCGGAGGATTCGGAAATATCGCAACCATTTTGGCGGAATTGTCGGAAAGCATTGAACCAGGCAGCCTGGACAATGATTTTTTCGATTTCGTCCCCGCGAGCGCGGTTCAGCGTCTTGGATACCTGCTTGACGTAGTGCTGGGCGAGACCGTGCTTGCCGATATTCTTTTGGAAAGAGCTAAGTCTGCGTCAGTTAAACTCAGAAAGGTTCCCCTGGCAACCTATCAGGGTATAGATACGGCTAATTGCTTTTATAGTTCAAAATGGAAAGTTGTCGCAAACGAAGAAATCGAGGTTGATATATGATACCGTTAGCCTCGATAACAGCTTGGTCAAATACATTCCCCTGGGCGGACCCGCATTTTATAGAGCAGTCGGTTGGCTATGTTCCATCAGCAAAACAATACATGGAAAACCTGTCCGGAAAACTGAACGATCCGGCATTTCGCGCGGATATGGAACCGTTGCTTCGCCCAAGCATTGAGTACGATATCCGCGAGGCTTATTAAGGATTCGTGAAACACTATATTGAAGCCATGTAAACCTGCGATAATGCTGTCAAAAACCCAATCGCGTCTCTCCCAGAGTCTCCAACGCTTTGCCTTACGGATACAAGTCGGTGCTTCGGTACTTCAGGCCGCTGTCATTCAGAGCAAGAACGAT
>Ga0099364_10006877_pt1 | contig 16428 bp, 10 predicted proteins | sample TergutTh196P3_FD_73070 | JGI IMG/M metagenome (GOLD analysis project Ga0099364, IMG submission 73070) | Microcerotermes parvus P3 segment gut microbial communities from Pointe-Noire, Republic of the Congo - Th196 P3 | ecosystem: Host-associated > Arthropoda: Insects > Digestive system > Gut ...
GGAATACTCGCCAACCTCGCCACCAGAGCTTCCTGGGCGGCATCCACGAAGATGTCGAATGCGTAGCGCAGGGTTACGCCTTGCATTCCGGTTCCGTTGTGGGTGGTGTTTGCCGGTGTGCCGTAGATCTGGCTCCCTTCGGTCCAAATGAGAGCGATTTCGTCACCGATTTCCAGGCGCGAGGATTCGCCGTCAATGCCTACCATTACGGTCGCTCTGTCAATGTAGGCGTCCGCGTCGTCCAGGTAGAGCATCCAGTCTCCGCCTGACACGATTGTCGGCACGAAGAAGCGCATGGTTTGCCCTTCCATGTTCAGTGCGCCGCCTTCCCAGTACGCATAGCCGTACACATCCAGCGTGGCAAGATCGCCGGAAGCCATGTCGGTGAGGTTGCCTGCGTGAAGGGTAGCTCCGTTTACCAGACTCAGGTGGTTGGAGATGTTCCAGTCGCCGCCTGTCGTGCCGATTGCCAATGTTCCTCCGTTAAAGACCCAGGTTGTGCCGGTGTAGGTGTTCGCGCCGGAGAGAGTCAACAACATTCCCGCGCTGCCCGTTATCAGTTCGCCCGCGCCGGAGATAACCCCGCTGAACGTACCGCTCCTTACGCCCAGCCTATGGGTGTTGACTATGCTTCCCGCTCCGGACAGAGCGTTAACGTAACGATCCGTGCCCGATCCGTCATAGGTCGCGCCGGATGCTACAGTCAGGTCGGTGTCTGAGGCAATGTTGCCAGCCAGCGTCCCCTCCGTAACCGTGGTCGAGCCAAGATAGTTGTTATAGCTGGTCAGGGTCAGGGTTCCCGTCCCCAGTTTCTCAATACCGCCAGTCTCCCAATTCGACTCGGTAATATTGCCGCTGAAGACAATATCGTTCGCGTTGGTATTCAGCTTGACGATGCTTGAGCCGGCCATCGCTCCGACAGTATCCACAACCAAACTGTCTATATTGGCGTTGCCGCTGTAAGTGAAGTTGACAAACTCGAAGTTGCTTGCCGAGATTATGGAGGTGGTTGCACTGTTCATGTTCAGGGTGTTGTCGGTAAATCTATCGCCGCCGCCGTATGCAAACCCGCCAGAAACTGCTCCATTCAGCGTTCCGCCGTTGATGTTCACCGTATTACCCGTGGCGTCGCCGCCGCCGCCGGCAGAACCGCCGTAAACGGTGCTCTCTACCGTGCCGCCGCTGATGGTTACGGTATTGCCCGTGGCGGCGCCACTCGCGGAATAGCCGCCGTAGACTCCACCCGTTACCGTGGCGTTGCCGCTGATGTTCACCTCGTTGTCATTGGCATCGCCGCTGCCTTCGGCACGACCGCCGAAGACCCAGCCGGTTACATTGCCGGTGCCATTGACGTTAAGAGTGTTGTCGTTGGCGTCATCCGCGCCGGTGGCATTGCCGCCTCTCGCGCCGTCGCTGGTTACATCGCCGCCGCTGGTAATGGTCAGGATGTTGCCGCTGGAAGAGCTAGTATCGGCGTTGCCATTATAAGGGCCGGGCACCGTCGTGCTGATGGTGATCTCAGCCATTGCCGGAGAGGCCATAAACGCCAGCGCAAAAGCGACCGGAATTGCCCGTTTTGTGGTAGTCAGTTTCATGGTTTTGTTCCTTTTGAAAAGAGATTTTTACCCTCTCCCGCGAGTGGGAGATGGGTCGGGGGAGAGGTGTGTTGTAGGGGCGAACCCGCGTGTTCGCCCGATGTCGGGCAGACACATAGGTCTGCCCCTACGGCGACAACGCGGCATTGGGCGGCAACACGGCGTTGGGCGCTCCCGCTTCCTTTCGGACAACGGGGAATATGAAGGAAAGGCAAACGCAAAAAGCCGCCTCAAACTTGAGTTTGAGCGGTTTTGTATGACGTTAGCTTGTGTGTGTGTGTGTGTGTGTGTGTGTGTGTGTGTGTGTGTGTGTGCAAGAAGCGTACCAATACCGCCTTGAATTTATCAAGGCGTTGGTATTTTTTGCCGCGACCGTTCCTGCGTTCATTGCCAAAAACCTCTGCCACACAACAAGACGCAGAGCATACATGTTAAACATAAAAAACGCAACCATGATTTTTAACAAATTACAACGATGATGCCTGAAATGCCACAAACGCATTCCCTCTCTCATTCATGTCTATGCCGCAAATGGAAGAGGGGAGAAACTGTAGGGGCGACCGTCCCCGGTCGCCCGTTCCCAAAGAGATAACCATATGAATATGGTTTGGCATAACAACGTTACAATCAATTAGGACGTTATTTCGGTTATGCGCAAAATCGCTGTGCGGGCGACCGAGGACGGTCGCCCCTACAACACCCCTCTCCCACGCCCAGACCACTCGGCTCGCCGTCCGGTGTAATGCGATTCCCCTGTGCAGAGCCACAGCAGCCGCAATCTTTGTAAGCAATATATAATCCCTGAACAAAAGTCTCGCCCGCCCGCCATAACCGGCAGGGTTAGAGCGAGACCCCGTAAAAACCAGACCGTCGCATCAATAAATTCTGCATAACTCCAAGAGAGCCTGCCATGTGCGAAAAACTTGAAAATATCAACGTTGCATCCTTTGAGCCGATGCCGACGCCGCGCGAATTGGACAGCAAGCTGCCGATCACCGAAGCGGCGCGGAAAACCGTAAGCCTCGGACGCAAGACCTTGAACGCCATCCTTGACCGCGAGGACAATCGCCTCTTTGCGATTATCGGCCCCTGTTCCATTCACGACCCGAACGCCGGCCTGGAATATGCCCGTCGCTTGAAAAATCTGGCGGACGAAGTAGCCGACACAATCTTCATAATCATGCGCGTCTACTTTGAAAAGCCCCGCACCACAGTCGGCTGGAAGGGCTACATCAACGATCCTTTCATGGATGATTCATTCCGCGTTGATATAGGGATGGAAAAGGCGCGGGAATTTTTATTGAGGGTCAATGACATGGGGCTTCCTGTCGGCTCCGAGGCGCTTGATCCCAACTCGCCGCAATATCTTGGCGACCTGATTAGCTGGAGCGCCATCGGCGCGCGCACCACGGAATCGCAGACTCATCGGGAGATGTCCTCCGGCCTTTCCACTCCGGTCGGTTTCAAGAACGGAACCAGCGGCGATCTTTCCGTCGCGGTCAATGCCATTCTTTCCGCGTCCCGCCCGCACGCCTTTCTGGGCGTTGATGGTGAAGGCCGGGTCGCTATCGTCCGCACCACGGGCAATCGCTACGGACACATGGTGTTAAGGGGCGGCGACAGCCCGAATTACGATACCGTCTCCATCGCCCTTGCCGAGGATGAGCTTGCAAAGGCAAACCTTCCCGCCAACATTGTCGTGGATTGCTCCCATGCCAACAGCCACAAAAAGCCGGAAATGCAGCCGCTCGTCCTTGCCGATGTTATCAACCAGATTTGCGCCGGTAACCGCTCTATCGTTGGCGTAATGATCGAATCCCACCTTGAAGCCGGCAATCAGCCGATTCCTGATGACCTGTCACAGTTGAAATACGGGCTTTCCGTGACGGATGCCTGCGTGGATTGGGCAACGACCGAGAAGATGCTACTCGATGCGGCAAAGAAGCTACGCGGAAAGAAAGCAAGAAATTAGCGACAGGCATTCATGCCTGTCGCTCAAAACGAACAAGGAAGGGGTTTGCATCCCCTCCCTTGTTGCTGCGGTCGAAACTCCGGCCTTCAGGCCGGAGTTCCAACCTTCGCGCCGCCCTAAAGGGCGGGGTCTCAAACCAGAGTTAGTTTTACGATGAATGACACATCCGCCTCTATTTTCGTCCGGCAGGAAAACGGCCTTGCCGTCATAACCTTATCCAACCCCGCCAAGCTGAACGCCATTACCCTTGCCATGTGGCGCGACCTTGCCTCTCGAATGCGGGAATTGTCGGCGGACGGGACGGTTCGGTGCGTCATCATCGAGGGCGAGGGCGAACACTTCGCGGCAGGCGGCGATCTGGAAGAATTTCAACGCGAACGCAGAACTCTCGCCCAGGCTATCCGCTATCATGAGGAAGTAGCCGACGCGCTTGCCGCCATTCGCCATTGCGAGCATCCGACCCTGGCCATGATTCGGGGACATTGCATCGGCGGCGGGCTGGAAATTGCCGTAGCCTGCGACATTCGTATCTGCGACACGACCGCCCGTTTTGGAGCGCCAATCAACAAGCTGGGTTTTTCAATGTATCCCGGCGAGATGCAAAGGCTCTTGCAAGTATGCGGCGAGACAACCGTTGCGGAAATGCTGCTGGAAGCCCGCATTCTGAACGCTTCTGAAGCAACCTTGAGACAAATCGTAAACCGGGCGGTCGCGCCGGAAGACCTGAAGGAAGAGATAGAAGCCACAGCAGGCCGGATTCTGGCGGGTGCTCCCAGGGTCGCAACCTGGCATAAATTCTGGATGCGCCGCTTGACTTGCCTGTCTCACAACAGCCCGATCACCGAGGAAGAAAAGCTCTCCGCCTTCGCCTTCCTTGAAACCGAGGACTATCGGGAAGGCATTGCCGCTTTTCTGGAAAAGAGAAAACCACGATTTAGAGGCTGTTGACCCGTAAACCTTCCGTAAGGCTTGCAGAGCCGGGAATAGTGTATGAGAATCACGAAATGACTTCCCAGACCGATCAGGCAGTACTGGAACAGATAGAAACCGGACAACCGAAGTTTTACCGGGTGCTGCTTTTGAATGACGACTACACGCCGATGGATTTCGTTATCGCCGTGTTGCAGCGTTTTTTTGCCATGAACAAGGAACTTGCCACCACCGTTATGCTGAAAGTCCACCGCGAGGGACGGGGCTTGTGCGGCGTGTATCCGCGCGACATCGCCGCCACCAAGGTTGAGCAGGTTTCGGCCTGGGCGCGGCAACACCAGCATCCGCTCGCCTGCGTCATGGAGGAAGACGTATGATCGCGCAGGAACTTGAAGTCAGCCTGCAACTGGCATTTGTCGAGGCGCGCCAGAAGCGGCACGAATTCATAACAGCCGAGCATTTGCTGCTTGCGCTTCTGGACAATCCCACGGCGGCGCAGGCTCTTCGCGCCTGCGGCGCTAACCTTGAAGTGTTGCGGCATGATGTTTCCCGCTTCATCACCGAGCATACTCCGATCGTTCCGGGGCAAAACAGTATCGAGACCCACCCCACCCTTGGCTTTCAGCGCATCATTCAGCGCGCCATCCTGCATGTGCAATCCTCCGGCAAAAAAGAGGTGGATGGCGCGAATGTTCTTGTCGCCATTTTTGGCGAGCGGGATTCGCATGCCGTTTATTATCTGCAAAGGCAGGGCATCAGCAGGCTTGATCTTGTGAATTACATCTCGCACGGCATCAGCCCCTTGCCTTACGTAGCGCCCCAGAAGAGCACGGAGAACGCGGGCGTTGGCGGAAGCGAATCCGGGCAGCCGCAGGCCAACCCGCTGGAGAGTTTCACCATCAATTTGAACCAGCAGGCGACAAATGGCAGAATTGATCCGCTGATCGGGCGCGAGACCGAGCTTGAACGGGTCATTCAGACCTTGTGCCGCCGCCGGAAAAATAACCCGATTCTGGTAGGCGAGGCCGGAGTCGGCAAAACCGCCATTGCGGAAGGGCTTGCCTGTCGGATAGTCGCCAATGATGTCCCGGAAATTCTTGAAAAATCCGTGGTCTATACGCTTGATATGGGCGCGTTGCTGGCGGGAACCAAATACCGGGGCGATTTTGAGCAACGCCTGAAAAATGTCTTGAAACAGCTTCAGGAGCAAGCCAATTCCATTCTTTTCATTGACGAGATTCATACCCTGATAGGCGCTGGCGCGGCTTCCGGCGGCACGCTGGACGCTTCCAACCTTTTGAAGCCGGTTCTCTCGTCTGGGCAACTGCGCTGCATCGGAGCGACGACCTACAACGAATATCGCGGCGTATTCGAGAAAGACCACGCCCTTTCCCGACGATTCCAGAAAATTGACGTGGTGGAACCCTCTCCCACCGAGGCGCTGGAAATCCTGAAAGGGCTGAAAGGCCGCTTTGAAACTCATCATAGCGTCAAATACTCCAATGCCGCCCTTTCTTCCGCAGTCGAGCTTTCCGCTCGTTATATAACAGATCGTCATTTGCCCGACAAGGCCATTGACGTAATTGACGAGGCGGGCGCGGCGCAGCGCATCCTGCCTAAATCCCGACAGAAAAAAATGATCGGCAAGGGCGACATCGAGGAGATTATCGCCAAAATCGCCCGCATTCCGCCCCGCAATGTAAGCGCCGATGACCGCGACGCCCTGAAGTTTCTCGAACGCGACTTGAAGGCGGTGGTGTTCGGGCAGGAAGAGGCCATTAACACCCTGGCGCGGGCAATCAAGATGGCTCGTTCCGGTCTGGGCGCGCCCGGAAAACCCATTGGCGCGTATCTTTTCTCCGGCCCTACCGGAGTCGGAAAAACCGAGGTCGCCCGTCAGCTTGCCTATGCGCTAGGAATAGAGTTGCTGCGTTTTGACATGAGCGAATACATGGAGCGTCATGCCGTTTCCCGTCTGATCGGCGCGCCGCCCGGTTATGTCGGCTTTGAGCAGGGCGGGCTGCTTACCGAGGGCGTGACGAAAAAGCCTTACAGCGTTCTGTTGCTGGATGAGATCGAAAAGGCTCACCCTGATATTTTCAACATTCTGTTGCAGGTCATGGATCATGGGACGCTTACCGACAACAACGGGCGCAAGGCCGATTTTCGTAACGTCATAATCATCATGACCACCAACGCGGGCGCGGCGGATTTGCAGAAAAACATGATGGGCTTTGTCGGCGGCAATCAGGTCGGCGATGAAATAGCGGAAATCAAGCGGCTGTTTACGCCGGAATTCAGGAACCGTCTGGATGCCATTGTTTCCTTCCGCGCCCTTGACCACGATATTATCCTGCGCGTGGCGGACAAATTCCTCATGCAACTGGAAGAACAACTGCATGAGAAGAAGGTGGAAGTCCACTTTACCGCCGCCTTGAAGGACATGCTGGCGAAAAAGGGCTTTGATCCGCATATGGGCGCGCGTCCCATGGCGCGTCTGATTCAGGACACTATCCGCGCCGCTCTGGCGGATGAACTTCTGTTCGGCAGACTGGCGCAAGGCGGTAAAGTTACCGTTGACGTCGACGAAAATAACGCGGTGCGCCTTGTCTTCGCGGCGGAAGAAGAAACCGTGCCGGCTTAGGGCGTTTGATTCGCTTACATAAAGCGGCTGCTCCAGGTCAGGATTGACAACATTCACAAAGTTGGACGACACTGTTTCCCTCATGATTTCCTTCATTACATACTGTCTATATGCAGTTAGCCCGCTTCAATTTCACCCGCCAAGGAGTATTTATGTTTCGTAAATCAAGCATCGTTTTCGCCTTCTTCGCTGCCGCTTTCATTACCGGCTGCTTCGGCTCGCAACCAACCTGGCGCAAGGAAGGCGTTTCTGCGGAAGACGCGCATAGCGCCCTTGCCAAATGCAAGTACGAAGTCGGTTTGAACAAGATTCCCAAAGAAAGCCAGCAGGAGCTAATCGAAAACTGCATGGAAGGACAGGGCTTCAGGTCGCGCTAAAGCGGACGGTCTTCTGTCGCTAACTACCTTGTGCGCCAAAGCGGTTTCGGTTCAAGTGAGCGCGTTTTACGCCCCATCTCCCTGCCTTTGGCTACGCCGCACATGGCATCAAAGCGAGTGGAAGAGAGGATGCGGGTATTTTGCCTCTCCCGCACATCACTTGACCGTCGCTTTATTCACGGAAAGCGCTATAAAACCCGTGTCCTGAAGGTTTTTCATATCCCCCCGCCCTCTTCATGGAATTTTCGCCATGCAATCCCTGTGGATGATCGTCGCCGGTTTTTTCTTCGCGGGTATGGGTGTATGCGTCAAGCTCTCGGCGGAGGCAGGGTACTCTCTGGCGGAGATCGTGTTCTACCGCTCTTTGCTGATGCTGTTGATCATGCTGGCGTTGGTTTGCTGGTGGAAAGTTCCGCTGGCGACACCGCACTGGCAGAGGCACATAAAGAGAGGGGTGACGGGCTTTTGTTCGCTTTCGACTTTTTTCTACGCTATTTCCCTGTTGCCGCTGGCAACGGCGGTGACGCTGAATTACACATCTCCGGTTTTCCTGATGCTGATGCTGATATTTTTTCGCGGCGTCAGGTTCAATTTGGGGGTCATGTTTGCCCTGGGTTTGGGATTTTTGGGCGTCATTTTTTTGCTGCATCCCTCGTTTGAGGAGAAATTCCTGTTTGGCGTTATGGTGGCGCTGACTTCCGCCGTTTTGACGGCAATGGTGTATTTCGATGTAAGCGACCTGGGGCAGCGCGGCGAACCGGCTGTACGCACGGTATTTTATTTTTCGTTAATCGCCACATTGCTGGGGCTGGTCTGGGTCGCTTTTTCGCGCTTTAATCCGCTCACCCTGCATGGATTTTTCGCGCTTGCCGGAACGGGAGGCTTTGCCACCCTGGGGCAACTGGCAATGACCCGTGCCTATTCACGGGGCAAGACGCTGCTGAACGCAAGCCTGACTTATACTACGGTAATTTTCGCTACCCTGTTCGGCGTCGTTTTATGGGGCGAACACATAGGCTGGATGGAATTTCTGGGAATGGCGCTGGTGATTGTCGCCGGTGTTTTTGCCAATTGCTTCTTGTCCGAAAGGAAATGAGATGATCCGCAAAAATTTACTTGCGCTGCTGCTTTGTCTTTCTGCGGGATTCGCGCAAGCGGACGATACGACTTATCCGCCGAAGGGCTTTGTGTTCGTGCAGGATGTGATTTCGGACGCGGCCTTTGATGTCCGTTATTTCGGCGCGAACAATTTTGTGGGTACGCGGATTGACGGATATGAAGCGCCAGAGGCCATTTTGAGCGTGGAGGCCGCCGTGGTACTGAAAGCGGTAAGCGACGACTTGCGAAAGCAGGGTTATGGGTTGAAGATTTTTGACGCTTACAGGCCGGAAGAAGCTGTGCGGCATTTCGTCCGCTGGGCGGCGGATGTGGGCGACATCATGATGAAAGCGCGGTTTTACCCGGACGTGGACAAGGCGATGTTGTTCGAGGAAGGGTACATTGCCGAGCGATCCGGGCATTCGCGCGGCAGCGTGCTGGATTTGACCCTGATTGACCTGAAAAGCGGGCAGGAGATTGATATGGGTTCTCCCTTTGATCTTTTCGGGAAAATTTCGCATCACGGCGCGGCGGGGATTACTCCGGCGCAAGCCGCAAACCGCGCCATTTTGCTCGAAGCGATGGAAGCGCGCGGATTCAGTCGGCTGGGAGAGGAATGGTGGCATTACCGCCTGGAGGACGAGCCATATCCTGAAACTTTTTTCGATTTTCCGGTACGCGCTCCCGTGCCTGTTGACGCCGCCATGCGGCAAGTTCTGGACAAACACGCGGACGGCGCGGCGCGGATTATCGTTGTCGCCGAAGCGGATGATAGAACCGAAGCTGACGAAAAAAATCGGGCGCCGCTGCGAGCCTACGCCAGGACGGATGGCGTATGGACCTTGCGATTCAGCACGGACGGATGGCTTGATAAAGATAGTTTCAAGGCGGGGAAATGCAAAGTGGAGGATGGCGCGACATTCAGGTTTGGTCATGCCTTCGGCTATGCGGATGATCCCGGCGCGTTGATGACATACGAGCAAATTGCTCAGGATGACGACAGATCATCCGCCCGAAATTACGGGAAACACAAATACGCAATGTCTATCGTCTGCGCCCCTTCCGTCGCCTATGCGCCGGTGTTGCTGACTGCCGACAATCCGGCGGCGATTGCGGTATCGGAAGCGGCGATGGTGTTTTTTCTGGGGTTCATTGAGCAGGACACCTTGATTGCGTTTCTCTCTTTTGGGCGGTAAGTACGCGCCTGTAGATTGCCGCCATCGGCTGGAGAGTTCCACGCTTGCAACCGAATCGCATTTATAACTTTTTCCGTTAATAAAGCGACGGTAAACAGGGGGGGGTAGCCACGCCGCTGTATGGGTTAAAAATTTTTAACCCCTACGCCGCAGGCGGGAGAGTATGGCACTCGCTTTGATGCCATTTGCGGCGCAGGCCGGGAGAGGGTACGCAAAATGTAAGCGTTGAACCAAAACCGCGTTAACCTCAAGACAGGCGCATGCCATCCCCTCTCTGGAACCTGTATAATTTCAGGTTTTCCGCTGATTTGACCTGTCCGAGAGTCCCGCGATGAAATTTTCCGAATCCTGGCTTAGAACTTTTGTTGATCCATCATTATCCGGCGGCGAGCTTGCCCACTTGCTGACCATGACCGGACTGGAAGTGGAAGAAATGACGGCTGTCGCGCCCCCATTCACAGGAGTGCGGGTGGCAGAAATCCTTGAGGTAAAAAAACACCCTGACGCGGAGCGGCTTACCGTCTGTCAGGTGGATACGGGCGAGGCTACCCCCAGGCAGATTGTGTGCGGCGCGCCCAATGCTGCGGCAGGTCTGAAAGTACCCTGCGCCCTTCCGGACGCGTGTTTGCCCGGCGATTTCCGAATCAAACAAACTACAGTGCGCGGGGTGGAATCCGCCGGAATGCTATGTTCGGCAAAAGAACTGGGCATTAGTGATGATGCTTCCGGTCTTCTTGAACTTGCCGCTTCCGCGCCCGTGGGCGTTGACCTCCGTGTCTGGCTTGATCTGGATGATTGCCTGTTCACCCTGAAACTTACCCCCAATCGCGCCGATTGCTTGTCGCTCGTCGGCATTGCCCGCGAAGTAAGCGCCCTCTCCGGTAAAGAGGCTGTCTACCCTGCCATACCTGCCATTGCCGCAACCATACCAAGTAGGCGCGAAATTCATCTGAAAGCGATTGACGCCTGCCCCCGATATTGCGGCAGGATAATTCAGGGCGTCGACGCAAGAGCGCCAACCCCGGAATGGATGCGCCGCCGTCTGGAAAGGAGCGGCCTGCGCCCTGTTTCCGCGCTCGTTGATGTCACCAACTATGTGCTTTTGGAGCTGGGGCAGCCGCTCCATGCTTTTGATAACGCGAAGTTGAACGGCGATATTTACGCAAGGCTTGCCCATCCGGGCGAAAAATTGACCTTGCTTAACGTACAGGAAATCCTGCTTGCGTCTGATGTGCTGGTCATAGCCGATGACAAAGAGGCGCAGGCAATGGCGGGCATAATGGGTGGCGATGAAAGCTCCATTTCGCTTGATACCCGCGATGTTTTTCTGGAATCCGCCTTTTTCGCGCCTGCCGCCATCGCCGGGCGAGGGCGGCGTTACAATCTTGCAAGCGATGCCGCCCATCGCTTCGAGCGCGGCGTCGACTGGAACCTTTGCATAAACGCGCTGGAGCGCGCCACCGCCCTGGTTCTGGAAATTTGCGGCGGCAAGGCCGGAGCTATCACGGAAGCTGTTGCCGATTTGCCCGCGCAAAAACAGGTTTCACTTCGCCTTGCCAGAATCGCCAGGGTGCTGGGAATTTCCATTGCCGCTGAAACTGTGGCTTCTTTTCTTCAGCGGCTGGCATTGCCTTTCACCCGGGAAGGCGATACTTTCATCGTCAAGCCGCCGAGTTATCGCTTTGATATTGCGATTGAGGAAGATTTGATCGAAGAAATAGCGCGTCTTTACGGCTATGACAACATTCCCGCTTCCCTGCCCAAGGGTTGGCTTGCCATGACAAAAGCGCCGGAAACAGAGCGTTCTGTCGCCGACTTGAAAAATGAAATGGTTATGCGCGGCTTTCAGGAAGTCATCAATTTTGCCTTTGTGCCGGAAGCATGGGAGACGGATTTTGCCGACAATCAGCAGCCTATCCGGCTTGCCAACCCGATTGCCAGTCAGCTCTCGGTCATGCGCTCATCGCTTATCGGCGGTCTTGTTGAAACGCTCTCCGTCAACCTGAAGCGCAAACAATCGAGGGTGCGAATCTTTGAGCAGGGGCGCGTTTTTACCCATGCCGACGGACAATATACGCAACCCTGGCATCTGGCGGCGCTTGCTTACGGCGCGGCGGAAGAGGAAGGCTGGGGCAGCGACGGGCGCAGGGTTGATTTTTTCGATCTCAAGGGTGATCTTGCCGCCCTCTTTGTCCCTCTTGAGCTTGCCTTTGTCGCGGATTCTCACCCGGCGCTACATCCGGGGCGCTCCGCCCGCGTCATGCTGGCAGACGAGGAGATCGGCTGGATCGGCGAATTGCATCCGCGCTGGATGCAGCGTTACGAACTACCCGGCGCGCCTATCCTCTTTGAAATCTCGCTTGAAGCCGCGCGGCAGGCAAGGCTCCCCGCTTATGCGGAAATTTCCCGTTTTCAGATGGCTTCCCGTGATCTTGCGATTGTGGTCGACCGGCAAATCTCCTGGCAAGACATTCTGCAAGGGATAAAAGAGGCGGCGCCGACCGAAGTAACCGAGATTTTGCTTTTCGATCTTTATCAGGGCAAAGGTGTCCCTGAAGGGAAAAAAAGCCTTGCTTTTCGTATAGTTATGCAAGATACTCAACGTACTTTGTTAGATGCGGACATGGACGAAATCACCGCAAAAATCACCGCCTGGCTGGAAAATCGCTTTTCGGCTCGCCTGCGAACCTGATCTTGAATGCCTGACATGGACACACTTACCAAAGCTGACATTTCCAATGTCCTGTTTGAGCAGGTCGGCCTCAACAAGCGTGAAGCCAAGGACATGGTGGAGGCTTTTTTCGGTGAAATTCGCAATGCGCTTGAACGAGGCGAAGGGGTCAAGCTCTCCAGCTTTGGCAATTTCCAACTGCGCGACAAACCGCAGCGTCCGGGGCGCAATCCCAAGACCGGAGAAGAAGTGTCCATCAACGCCCGCCGTGTTGTCACCTTTCATGCCAGCCAAAAGCTGAAGGCTAGCGTAGAGCAGGCTCTAAATGGAACAACGTCAACATAATCGCCCGGGCGCGGAAGAACTCCCTCCCATTCCGGCAAAGCGCTATTTCACCATCGGCGAGGTAAGCGAGCTTTGTCGCGTCAAGCCGCATGTATTGCGTTATTGGGAGCAGGAATTCACCCAGTTGAAGTCCGTTGTCAAGCGGCGCGGCAACCGGCGCTATTATCAGCATCATGAAGTGCTGTTGGTGCGCCGTATCCGGGAGCTTTTATACAGCCAGTGTTTTACCATCAGCGGCGCGAGGAACCGCCTGGAAGAAGAACTCCTCAACCGGACCGCCCCGGAATCCGGCGAGGCTCCCGCCAATCCGCTTTCCGTAGCCCAGATTCGCGCCGAGTTGGAAGACATTTTGCAAATGATTGACGGCACGGCTGATTCGCTTCGGCCTGTTCTTCCCTCTGTGCAGGCCGCCGCAGTCGCTGCCAAAGCTACCAAAACGGCAAGCCGCCCCTTTGTCCCCCCTGAAAATTCCCCTGAAAGCCCCTCTGAAGGCGACCTTTTGCCCGCCACGCCAGAGTTGTTCTCCGCCGGTAACGCTGCCAACAAGATTGCCTGAATTCCGGCGGGGCGTGGGCTTTTCTCCGACAACCCGCCAGTTTAGAGCGTTTTCGGTCGGATACTTTTTGCATCCCCTCTCCCGGCCTTTGGCTACGCCGCGAGTGACCACCCTCTCCCGCAAGCGGGAGAAGGGACAACATTGCCGTCTGCAAGACCTCCCCTCCCCCACAAGTGGGAGAGGGTATGCGTTTGCGGCATTTCGGCATCATCTCCTGGATTTTCATGCCTTGTCTCTTTATCCAAGGGAATGACTATAGCCCCCGCAGCGGCTCAAGGCGAATCCCCGCCTTAGCTGGAATCCAGATAGAATGCGGTTTCTGAAACCTGGAATGCCTTGATGACTCCTGAAGCCTTTATTTCCCGCTGGCGGAACAATGCTCTTTCCGAGCGAGCCGGGGCGCAGCCTTTTTTTGACGATCTTTGCGATCTGCTTGATGTTCCGAAGCCTCGCGATCCGGAGAATTATTGTTTTGAGTACGGCGCGGGCAAATCCGGCGGCGGGGACGGTTGGGCGGATGTCTGGAAGCGCGGCTGTTTCGGCTGGGAGAACAAGAAGCCGGGGCGCGACCTGAAGGCGGCCTTGAAGCAACTTACCGACTATTCGCTGGCGCTTGACAATCCCCCGCTCCTGGTCGTTTGCGACCGCAATATCATCGAGATTCACACCGCCTTTACCGGCTATCCTGACGAGGTTCGCGTCATTCGTCTGGAGGAATTGCAGGATGCTGGCAAGCGGCAGATATTGAAATGGGTATTTACCGATCCGGAGAAATTAAAACCCGGAAAATCAACGGCGATGATTACCGAGGAGGTGGCGCGTGAATTTGGCGAGCTGGCCGAAATCATGCGTTCTCGCGGTGAGGATGAGCAGCGGGTCGCGCATTTTTTGATGCAATGCTTGTTTTGCATGTTTGCCGAGGACGAGGGCTTGCTGCCGGCTCGGATTTTCAGCCGGACGCTTGCAGCGGCCTTGAAGAACACAGAACGCGCAGCGGAGCGTATTGAGTTGTTATTCAAGGCTATGGGCGAGCCGGATGGTTTTTATGGCAGCGACGATATTGCCTGGTTTAACGGCGGCTTGTTCAACAGTATTGATCTTCCGGCTCTGGAGGCCGGAGACTTGCGGGCGTTGCAGCGGGCGGCGGAAAAGGACTGGCGCGCCATCAATCCCACCATTTTCGGGACGCTCTTTGAGCGCGGGCTTAATCCCAAATCCCGCGCCCAGTTGGGGGCGCACTATACGGATGTCGGCACTATCGAGAAGCTGGTTCGTCCTTTGGTGTTTGCGCCGTTGAATAAGGAATGGACGGAAGTACGCGCCAAAATCGCCGCGTTGATGGCAAAGCCGGACAAGAAGGCGAGGAAGGCTGCCGACGATCTTTATCATGCTTTTTTGTTGCGTCTTGAGAATTTCCGCACGCTTGATCCGGCTTGCGGTTCGGGGAATTTTCTCTATCTTGCGCTTTGCGCCTTGCGGGAGGTTGAGAAGCGCGCCCGGGTCGAGGCGGCGGAATTTGGTTTGCAGGCGGGTCTGAACATGCACACCGGCCCGCAGAATGTTCTTGGTTTGGAGATCAACGAATACGCGGCGGAACTGGCAAGGGTCACGGTGTGGATTGGCGATATTCAATGGAGCCGCGCCAATGGCTATCCGCACGCCGTCAATCCCATTTTGCGCCCGCTGGATGGCATCGAGCGGCGGGATGCGCTCCTGAATCATGACGGCACGGAGGCGAAATGGCCTAAGGCGGATGTGATTGTGGGCAATCCGCCGTTTCTTGGCGGCAGCAAGAAGCGCCGGGAGCTTGGCGACGCATATTTCGATTCGCTGAATGCGGTCTTTGCCGCACATGTTCCCGGCGGCGCTGATCTGGTGTGTTACTGGTTTTACAAGGCGCAGCGGCAGATTGAGGCTAAGCTCTGCGATGCGGCGGGACTGGTCGCCACCAATTCTATCCGGGGCGGGGCCAATCGCGCCGTGCTTGACGCGATAGTTGCCGACTCTCATATATTCGAGGCGTGGAGCGATGAGGCATGGGTCAATGACGGGGCGGCGGTGCGGGTGTCGCTGATTGGCTTTGGCAGGCGCGATAGGGACGAAGCAAGGCTTGACGGTAAGGATGTGCGGACGATTTATGCGGATTTGACGGCTGAGAGCGGGTTGGATTTGGCGAGGGCGAAGGCGCTGGCGGAAAATGCGGGATATAGTTTTCAGGGTTCGCAGAAAATCGGGGCGTTTGATATTCCTGGCGAATTGGCGCGGCAATGGCTGAAACTTCCCAATCCGAACGGCAAGCCCAATAGCGAAGTGGTAAAGCCGTCATGGAACGGGATTGATGTCACGCGCCGCCCGCGCGACGGCTGGATAATTGATTTCGGAACCAACATGGCCGAAGAAGAAGCCGCGCTATACGAAAAGCCATTTGAGTACGTGCTGGAGCATGTGAAACCGGAGCGTATCCAGAATCCTCGGCCTGTACGCGCAAAATATTGGTGGCGTCACGGTGATTCGCAGCCATCTATGCGTTCGGCATTAGTAGGCTTGCCACGCTACATTGCCACGGCTGAAGTCTCAAAACATCGTTTTTTCATTTGGATGAATAGCGACATCCTGCCGGACAAAAGACTGATAGTTATTGCCCGCGACGATGATGCCACATTCGGCATTCTTTCCAGCAGGTTTCATGAATTGTGGTCGTTGCGTTTGGGCGCAACGCTTGAAGATCGCCCGTGCTACAGGCCGACGACCTGCTTTGAAACATTCCCCTTCCCGCCGGGTTTATCTCCCGGAGTGGTTTCGGTTCAAGTAAATACATTTTACGAACCCTCTCCCGGCCTTCGGCCACCCTCTCCCATAAATGGGAGAGGGGACAACGGCGGACGGCGCGAGTGTTCCCCCTCTCTCACAAGCAGGAGAGATGATAACGGCGGGGGGGGCGGGGGGGTCTCCCCCCCCCCCCTTTTGGGGGGGGGGGCGGGGGGGGGGGGGGGGCCGGGGGGAGGGGGGGGAGGGAGGGGCGAACCCCCCAACCCCCCCCCGGC
>Ga0099364_10006878_pt1 | contig 16428 bp, 18 predicted proteins | sample TergutTh196P3_FD_73070 | JGI IMG/M metagenome (GOLD analysis project Ga0099364, IMG submission 73070) | Microcerotermes parvus P3 segment gut microbial communities from Pointe-Noire, Republic of the Congo - Th196 P3 | ecosystem: Host-associated > Arthropoda: Insects > Digestive system > Gut ...
TTACAGAAAGGAAGAAAAACTGTCTTATTGGCGTACAAGTTCCGGATATGAAGTAGACGCTATCATAGGCGCCGGAAAAATTGCCATAGAAACAAAGGCAACCGAAGAAATACAATCCAGACACACAAAGGGTTTGAAGGCTTTTAGAGAAGAATTTCCTGATTGCAGGCTTATTGCTGTTTCGCTTGATGCAAGACCAAGAATTACCAATGATGTAGAAGTGTACCCGGCAACGGAGTTTCTAAAAAAAATGTGGATGCACGAGATCGTCGTTTGAAATATATGCTTTGTTTCCAAATCGTGCGATAGCACAAAATAAATTTTTTTTCCCCAAAACGCAACCATTTTCATTTTTTTACGTACAACAGGGTGACGGGGAAAGTTCCGTCAATGCCTTTGCATACCGTCAGTTATGCAATCCATATAGCGCGTCAAAATTTTTTTTTTAACCTTTTTTTTGTGTTATAAAAAAATGATTAATTTTGCGGCTGTTTAGGAAACGAAAAATGAAGGTAACGTTTGATAAAAAATATTTGCAGGAATTGTACGAAGACGGAAAGACTTCTGACAAAAAATACAGGTTTCAACCGAGTATTGTAAAAAGATATCAAGCACGTATTAAGACGCTTGAACAAGCGGCGTGCGTAGAAGATTTATTCACAATCAACTCGTTGCGATACCATGTGCTGAAAGGCGACAAGGAAGGAGTATCCGCCATTAGCGTCAACGACCAATACCGAATTGAGTTCAAAACGTTACAGGCAGTTTCCGAAACAACGATAGTAACTATATGTGATATTTTAGAATTGTCAAATCATTATGAATAAGTATGTTTGCGCCCGTCCCGTTCATCCGGGCGAAATTTTAAAGGAAGAAATAGAGTATCGCGGCATTTCGCAAGGAAAACTTGCCGCACAGATGGGAATTTCATACAAAATGCTTAACAACATTTTGAACGAAAGACGACCAGTTACCTCACAAATGGCAATGCTTTTTGAGGCGGCGCTGGGAATACCTGCATACCTGTTGGATGGTATGCAGACCGATTACAACATGCAGGTAGCAAGCCGGGATACATCGCTTGCAGAGCGTATAGCACAAATAAGAAAAGCAGTAGCAGTATTCTAAATAGTTTGATAACAGCAAATATAATGTTCGAGACAGCCCCTTTCCATTAAACATTGAGTACGAACAGTTATCTCGCCAATATCGTAAACTTTTGATATTCTGCAGCTAACGCTCTACAAAACAGATCGCCTGCTATTCTGGCGCCGCTAATGGTAAAGTGCATAAAATCTCTCTGCGCTAATGGCGGTTGGGCAAATACCCAGCTTGGCATTGAATTTTCGCCGCCCATCGCTTCGTACAAATCCCAAAACACACAACCGGTCTCAAATGCAGCCCTTTTCTGTACATCGCGTATCCTGACAACGTCGGGGTGAGATACATAACCATCGGGGGTATTTTGCGATATATCGCCGACGCCAACAACAATTATTGCAAGACCGGGCTTCAACGATTTGAGAAATTGCAACTGCCTTGCAAACATGCGCGAGTAATAGTCGTAATTTCCGGAATGGGCTGTAAGCACGTTAGCGCCAAATTGAAGTATCAACATTTCTACGTCCATTATTCTTAACATTTGTCGCATCTGCTCTGTATCTATTCGACTGAAATCCAAGCCCGAACTGCCACGCAACGGCAGATTATCAACTGCTACTCCGCGCTCGCCATCGAGGGCAATGCCGTAAATATCGGGCATATCTGACGAGGCTAACAACAAATCGAACGTGTTTTGCGGAGCCTCGAAGCGCCATCGTGCTGAAGAAACCGTATTTCGCGTTGAATAGGTTAGCGTATCCGCGCGATTAACGATAGCGGTAAGAGGAAACTGCGACTGTCCGTAAAACAGTCTTACATCTGTGAAGGTCTGCGCGTTGCGATAGCCGTCATAATAAGGTAATATTCCTATACGCGCAACTGTATCGTTTTCATTGGCAGGAAAATAGCGCACAAAATTACCCGAAATACCAAAGTTATTTGTTTCCAATCTTTCCGCGCCCCTCTCCAATATTGAAAAACGTCGCCAGCCCGATGATACGTTCCGCTGAAAAGTTATTGCCACATCGGCTATTGGTACTATCGGAAGGAAACCTATGCCGCGTCCGCCGTGATTTCTTTGGAAATAATTGCGAATGGCAGAAGTAATACGGTCGGCTTCTATTTGCGAATCGCCATAATGCAAGACACGTATCGGGGCGTTGCGACTTTGGGTATTGTTAATGAGCCTAAAAAATGGAAACAGCAACGTATCTTGTCCATCAGGAAATTCAAAAGCATGAAATGGGTTTTCCGCCCTCATTCTTTCAAGTTCCAACTCTAAAACAAGTCTTATGCTGTCGTTGTCAGTAATTGTATCAACTTCATGAATTATTTGTATATCAAGCGTATCAACAAACCCAATTATTTCGCTAATATCCCTGTATCTTTCAGTTTCGGTTTTTTTTAGCAATTTTCGATAGTCAGGGCTACGAAACACCAACCCGCCTATATTCATTCCTTCAGGAATAGCCTCTGAAACAATGAAAATTAACGCTATTACGCACAAACCAAATAAAAATATCTTTCGCGGCATTAAAATTTGTATGATTTAAGTTGAAAATCTCATTTTGTAAACATTTGTTTCGTAATGCTCAAATCCCAGCGTTTGATACAATTTATTTGCCGCAACGCGCGAAGAGTTAGAAGTCAGTGATATTGTTTCGATATTTAAATTGCGAATAAACTTGATGGCATGTTCTACAATTTTTTTACCAAATCCGCGTCCTCTGTATTCCTCGTCTACCACAACGTCTTCTATCCAAGCCTTGCTACCTGTGGGTGAGCGATAAATTCCGACTGTTAGCATACTCACAGGGATTTCGTCGCTATTGTACATTACAAACAAATGTGCGTTTAGCGACCGCAATATTGCACGAAACGCTTCTGTAGAAAGCGATTTCTGCCGCTCATTTAACTGTTTTGTCAATTTGCTGACAAACAAGAATATTTCCTGCGAAAAATCTTTGATCTCAACTATTTTTTCAGGCATAGTCTTTTATTTTTTAGGTTATTCATACAAATGCAAGGGTTGAAATTTTTGGCAAAATTAAACATTTTTTCATCTTTTTGAAACTTTTTTGTCAAATTTACGTATAAGGGGTTGAGGGGAAAGCGATGCACGAAGCAAAAAAACGATACAATGTGGCTCTGAAAATTGATATTTTAATACGTTTTGATGGTATTTCGGAAACGGTGCAAAAGGCGGCGCGAAACTATAAATATACGATGTCTATCTACTGTTTATATTTATCAATCATTTTATGCAAATCGCTGATTGCCTTCTGGTGAAAAATGGGATAAAGCCACTTGTCGCGAAATCTTGAACTGCTTTTGTAATGTGTGTCGTGTATGATTTGTGTTTCGTTGGCACACCTCGCAATTAATCGAAGCGTTTGTTTGCCAATTGCCTTGTTTCCTTCTATATAAGTGAACTCTATGCTATTTTCACAGTAGTTTATATCGGTGATTATCAAGGCTGCGGCAATGTTAAACGGGCGCAAAATGCGAATGTTAAGAAAATAAATCTGGTTAAGTTCGGGCTTCTCAAAATGTGAATGGTCGCGGTAAAAAATTTCATCAGAGCCGTTGCTGTAAACGCACCCCAAGCCAAGCGTTTTGCCATTCCAAAGATTTGTCGGCGCACCAAAAAGGCAGGTGTTCCAAACTTGCTCAATAGGTGCATTTACGGTATATGTGGCGCTATGGAAATGAAATGCGCTCAAATCGCTGCTTTCATTTATAGAAGGCTGAATTTCACTAAAATAGCGTAAATCCACGTTTTTCAGATACTTAACCACTTTTTTAAAACCCACTTTCTTCGCATCGGCATCAGAAATCGGCGTTTGGGCATTTGCGGCTAATACATTGAAAACAATCGAAATAATTACTGTTCTGATTTTAAACATACATATTTTTTATTAAAAAATTTACGCCGCAAAAGTACTAAAAAATGCCGCACTTTGTATCAAAAAGTCTGACTGAATCTACCAAAATGGGTGATGAACCTACCAAAATGGGTGATGAACCTACCAAAATGGGTGATGAACCTACCAAAATGGGTGATGAACCTACCAATATCCGCTATTTAAAATATGACCATGCTGCCTCCTTTGCACTTTTTTTACAAAAATCGTATTTTTTTTACGAGTTCAAATAAAATTTGGGAGATTCTGATAAATAAATGTTATTTTTGCGGCTGATTCTTTACTAAAAAAACATATATGGAAAGTAGCAAAGAAAATAATAGACATGCCGCATTAGAGGCGTATTTAGAACGGTCTGCCGCTGAAACCGAGCGCATGAGAGCAGAAACCGAGCGTCTAAGAGAAGAAAATAATGTATAGCGAAAACACTCGATCTCTAATGCTTTTTCCATCGCACTTTGTCGGTTTGCGTACAACAGATACAATATGCGCCATATCAACGCCTTCCGGACAAGGCGGTATAGCCGTTGTCCGTATTTCGGGAGTTGATGCGTATGCTATTTGTAGCAAGATTCTGAATTTTAAGGCAATGAAGGGTAGGGTAGGGGAGACTTCACTATTTTTCGCGCGTATTTTTCGCGGCGAAGAAATTTTAGACGAAGTATTGGTATCAACTTTTCACGCACCGCATTCATACACGGGCGAGGACGTTGTCGAAATTTCCTGTCACGGCTCTCTGTACATACAGCAGGAAATAATCAAACTGTTGATTGCCAACGGTTGCAGATTAGCCGCTGCGGGCGAATTTACGCAACGCGCTTTCTTCAACGGCAAATTAGATTTGTCGCAGGCAGAAGCTGTTGCCGACCTCATTGCTGCATCGTCGTCGGCTTCGCATCGGGTTGCCATGCAGCAATTGAGAGGGGGAGTCAGTAATGAATTGGACGCATTGCGCGAAAAATTGTTGAATTTTACTTCGCTTGTGGAACTCGAACTTGATTTTGCAGACGAAGACGTTGAATTTGCCGACCGAACGCAATTAATGGATTTAGCGTTGCAAATTGCCGCTGTTATCAGCCGACTGGCTGATTCATTTAGCGTGGGCAACGCCATAAAGAACGGCATTTCAGTTGCAATAGTAGGCGAGACAAACGTTGGAAAATCAACTCTACTCAATAGCTTGCTGCGCGAGGAAAAAGCCATCGTATCCGATGTTCACGGCACTACACGCGATGCGATTGAAGACACGATTGTCATTGATGGATTGCTGTTTCGTTTTGTAGATACAGCTGGGATTCGCAGCACAAACGACGCCATAGAGCAAATGGGCATTGAGCGTTCGTTTCAAAAAATAGAGCAGGCTGGTATAGCCCTTTGGGTTATTGATTTGACAGGCGATACACAGGAAACAAGCCAACTTGCCGAACAAATCATAAACAGAGACAGGAATAAAAAAATTATTTTGACGCTCAACAAGGCGGATATGCTGACAGAAGAAGGAATTGAGCGAAAAACAAAGTATTACAAACGTTTTCACGATGATTTTATAGTTATTTCCGCAAAATCGCCAACTGATGTAGCCGCTCTCGAACGTAAATTAGTAGAAACGGCAAATATTCAGCAAACGGGCGACAACAACGTTATAGTAACTAACCTGCGTCACTACGAAGCGCTAAAGAACGCATTGACGGCAGTAGAAAGAGTTATTGACGGTATGAAAGCGGGCATTACAGGCGATTTTCTGTCTCAGGACATTCGCGAATGTCTATCGTACTTGAACGAAATAACAGGGCAGCAAATTAGCACAGATGATGTGCTGGGAAATATTTTTAAAAATTTTTGCATCGGAAAATAAATTCTAATAATTACCAAACAAAATACCACCTCCCCATGAAAACCTTCGACACAATCCGAAAAAAATACGTTTCTCTTACTCCTGAGGAGGCTGTACGACAAAGTATCATCAAATTTTTAGTTTCAGAAAAAGGCTATCCGGCAACTTTAATTTCAGTTGAAACACCATTGAAATATGCAAAAATGGGAAAACGCAGCGATGTGTTGATAAGCGATAACAACGGACGTCCGCTGATGCTTGTGGAATGTAAAGCCCCAGAAGTAACAATCACAAGTAAGACGTTCGAGCAAATAGCCATTTACAATCTTGCCATTAAAGCGCCTTATCTTTTAATAACCAATGGTATTCAGCATTACTGCATGGCAGCGGCAACCGAAACTGAGCCATCTCGCTTTCTAACAAAAATCCCTGATTACAAGGGATTAAAGGAATGAATTAGCGCATCATTGCATTAAGTATCGCAAAATTTGTGAATGGCGTACAAAATTTAAATGGTCAAATTACTTCAAAAAAAATCTTAATTCCGTATTTGTCCGTTTCCTCTGACCACCCACTTGTAAGATGTTAGTTCGTTCAAGCCCATTGGTCCGCGTGCGTGGAGTTTTTGTGTGCTTATTCCAATTTCAGCGCCCAAGCCAAACTGCGCTCCATCGGTAAATGCCGTTGAAGCGTTGGCATATACGGCGGCGGCGTCTACTCTGTTGAGAAACAATTCTATACTTTCTGCGTCTTCGCTGATGATGGCTTCGCTGTGACGCGAACTGTAACGCGCAATATGCTCTAATGCTTCTTCTATGTTATTAACAGTTTTCACTGCCATCTTGTAGTCTAAAAATTCTGTGCCGAATGAGTTTTCGTCGGCAGGTTTCAGTAAATTGGCGGGATATCGTCCGTGCAAAGCCTGCATTGAGCGTTTGTCGGCATAAACCACAACTTGCGAGTCCGCTAACGGATTAAACACTATTGACAGGTCGTTCAGTCGGCTACTGTGAACTATCAGGCAATCGAGCGCATTGCAAACGCTAACGCGTCTCGTTTTAGAATTGTTGATAATTGTCTGCGCCATTTCTCTGTTCGCAGTCTTGTCAAAATATATATGTACTATTCCAGCGCCCGTTTCAATAACCGGAATTTTGGAATTTTCTCGCACGAAATCAATTAATCCCTGACTGCCTCGCGGTATAACAATATCCACGTATCCATGAGCGTTCAGTAATGCCATTGCAGCTTCCCTGTCGGTAGGTAGCAGGCTTATCATTGCAGTATCAATATTGAATTTTTTCAACGCATTTTGTATCAATGCAACCGCCGCTTCATTGGAGAATCGGGCGTCGCTTCCGCCTTTCAAAACGCAGGCATTTCCTGATTTTATGCACAGCGAAAAAACATCGAAAGTAACATTGGGGCGCGCCTCGTAAACAACGCCAACAACCCCGATAGGCGTTGATACTTTACTTATTTCCAATCTGTCAGGGCGAATGCGATGCTCTAAAATTCTGCCAATCGGCGTATCAAGCAATGACACGCTACGCATATCTTCGGCAATGTTGGCAATACGTTCGGGAGAAAGTTTTAAACGATCGTACTTGGGGTCGGTCAAAGCCATTCTGTCCAAATCCTTTTTATTGGCAGCCAATAACAGTTCGCTGTTTTTTATTAATTCATCGGCTAAAAATTTAAGCAAACCGTCTACTTTGTCAAGTTTGGTAAAGGCTCTCGAAGCCGCATGAGTTTTAGAGAAAATAATATTATAATCCATAAATCAAAAGGTTGAAATTTTTTGCAAAAATAAAAAATTATTCAATACAACACAAAAAATGAGTAGTATAATCATTCCAAGTTTTCTGTATCTATTAAAATTGTAACGGGTCCATCGTTTACCAACGTAACTTTCATGTATGCGCCAAATATGCCGGTAGCAACGGTTTTTCCCGTTAATTCGCTCAAACGTTTTACGAACTTATTGTACAGCGGCTCGCTAACGTTTGGCGGCGCTGCGCGTATGAACGATGGACGGTTGCCTTTTCGTGTGGAAGCATGGAGCGTAAACTGACTGACTGCCAATATTTCGCCGCCAACATCAAGCAACGACAAGTTCATTTTTCCTTCATTATCGGGAAAAATCCGCATATTGACGATTTTAGCGCATAGCCAGTCAATGGATTTTTCGGTATCGGCTTCTTCAAATCCCGCTAAAATCAACAAGCCCTGACCGATTGACGAATATATTTTTCCATCAATGGCTACTGCCGCCTCGCTTACACGTTGAATGACTGCGCGCATATCATTTATCAATATTATTTATTCTACTTGCCAAATATCCAGCGCCGAAGCCGTTGTCTATATTAACAACAGAAATGCCTGCGGCACAAGAGTTTAGCATAGTAAGCAATGCCGACAGCCCGTTGAAGTTGGCTCCATAGCCAATGCTTGTAGGTACCGCTATTACGGGTTTATCAACCAATCCGCCTAATACGCTTGGCAATGCGCCTTCCATACCGGCAACGGCAACAGTAACTCTTGCTCCGCGTATCAGGTCGAGACGGCTGTAAAGTCTGTGGATACCGGCTACTCCCACATCGTAAATACGCTCTACCTTGTTGCCGAAAATTTCGGCTGTTACCGCCGCTTCTTCGGCAACGGGAATATCGGCAGTACCCGCCGAAACAATAGATATATATGTTGATGCAGCCTCTATAATATTTCTGCGAATAGCAATAGTACGCGCCGCCTTATTGTATTCGGCTTCAGGGTATAGTTCGTTTATACGAAGCCATAACTCCTCCTGTACGCGAGTTGCCAATACGTTGCTACAGCGTTGATACATCTGCCGAATGATTTCTTCGGACTGTTCGACTGTTTTGCCTGCGCAGAAAATCACTTCGGGATAGCCCGTGCGCAACTGACGGTGGTTATCAACTTTGGCAAAGCCCAAATCGGTAAAAGGCAACTCTTTTAGTTGCTCGAGAGCGGAATCAACGTCCTGTGTGCCTTGACGGACAGTTTCAAGAATGTGGCGAATAATATCGGGAGTCATGTATAAAAAAATCAATATAAGAAGTTTTCGACGGCAAAGATACGACATATTTTTTAAATTCCAAGTTTGCGCGATAAATAAAAAATCAGGGTCAACGCATATAAATTTTGAACAATTTCATTAAAATCCTTAATCTATGCCGTCTTCACACGTTATATATTTGCGTTTCTAATGCAACATTTTTTTCAACACTTTCAATACCCTATAAATATGTGATTCGACTGTGCGACAAACGATATTAAGAAAAAAACCGGCAACTTACAAAGCGCTGCCGGTTTTTTATCATTTGTTTACCGTTCAACCACTACTTGATGTACTTCCGGCGTAGCGTTTACGCCATCGTAAACGTGCAGGAAGTAGACGCCTTCCGGCAGTCCGGACATATCGAATTGCACCGTGCCACCCTGCGTAAACTGCTGGCGTAACAAATTACCCTGTCCGTCATATAGACGCACATCATAGTTTATTGCAGTGTTGTTGCTACTAATTATGCCGCTATTTGGATCATTTATCTCTACAGTTAAAATATCCCTGACAGGATTGGGATAGACGGTGACGTATGAGGGAGCGCCGCCGCCTCTGCCGGAAGCATAAATATCCTTGGAAGCAATATCAGAACCACAGGAATTGGAAACCTGAACATAAAGGGTTAAGTCCGTTTCGTCCCAAAATAGCAACTGTGCATGAGGACCACTGTATATTAATTGCCAATAGTTATTGCTGGCATTTTCAACATACCAATAATATGAATAAGGTTGAGAACCGCCATGATTAACCATATATGCCCCTGATGAACCGACATACTCGTAGCCTTCAATACCATCCGATATTAATGGCGGATTTCTAACAACTATTCCGCCAAGGCTTGCCAATTGGGTCGAACCCAAATTAACAGAAACAGAAGCGTAATACGAATAGTAATCTAATCTTAACATTATTGACGTACTGGTAGCTGATCCGCTAACTAACGTAAAATTACCGGAATAATCCCATGTAAAGCCGGGCGGAGCATCGGTAACTGAGTAAGTGTAAACTTGACCAACACATACGGTAGTGGGACCGGAAATGATTGTTTGCAACGCTTTTAGTTGATTATACAAAAACTTAGCGTTGGCTGTATTTAGAGCCGTATGCTGTTGATTAGCGCTTTGAGTATAAACAGTATCAAAAGGCGTGGATATTCCGTTTGAATTATTTGCCAGTAACTTTGTTTGCCAATCGCTTAAAGCAAGCGAACTGACTGTGGGAATGAAACTGAATTGATCTTGTATAACAAAGCTCGTATCAAAAGGAAGTTGACCTGAAACATTTTCCATGGAAAATCGTCCGCCCGATGCGCCATCCAAAGAATGCATACCGGCAATACCGGGTACTGACCTTTTTACAATATCTATATCAGTATTCCATATCCAAAATAATTTTTTACGAATAAACGCTCGTCCATAATATACTCTTGAATTTGAATTTATTGCATTAATTTTTAGTTCCAACCTAACATGACTATTGCCGGGAAAAAAATTTAAAAACAAATGAGGATAATTGGTATAGAAAAAAAATGGGGATACAAACCATGCCAAATTCTCTATCCACGCATTGAAACGATATGTTTCATTCCAGTCTACCATTAAGGTACCGGGATCATAGAGCGTTGTTCCGTTGATGCTGCCATTGGAGATGGCTACATTTATACAATTTTGCGGAAAACCCAAACCATTGAGAAACGTCTGAAAACTATTATAAAAAGAGCTGGTAATGCTATAATTGTCTTGTACGTAATAGATTAGCATTTGCTTTGCCGCCTCGCTGTTTAACAAATTGATGGCGCCTTTTGCCTCGGGGGCAATATGAGTGTAATTTAACACATTGAAAAACAATATATTAAACTGTGTGTTTTGAATGTGCCGCACTGCCGCCTGAAAACCAACAGGAATATTTGCGCCCTTGTGGGGACTGTCAAATGAAATATACTTCCACGTATCATGGTCTTTGGCGGGATCCAATTCCATTTCACGCAAGGCAACGCGGGCAACCAAACCGCCCATGCTGATACCCAAAACCACGTTTTGCTTAGCGTTTGGCACATTTTCTTTTTGCAAGTTTACCCATTCTATTGCCTCAATAAGCAATTTGGCATTGCGCTTGATGCAATCGTGGCTCTTGTTGTAATTCAAGTAAACAATATCATACTCCTCAAGGTTAAGGTCATCGTAAAAGGTTCTTGTATAATTAGCGTGATTAATAGGAGAATATATACCTAAACTAAACGAAGATGTACCTGCATTGAAGCCTAAAAAAGTACCAAGGTTATTTTCCTTTATATCATCAATAATACCGGCAAAAACATCATACGGATCAAGTTGATCTGCAACAATTAACGGTTTTCTAATGACGCCATTAGAAGCATCAGAATATTTGATTTGAATTACCCCGCCGGAATGTTGTGCATTTGCAGGGATAACGATACTATCATCCGGCACGAAAGCCACATTTCTTCCCGACAACTGTTCAGCAACGAATATATTGGTTTGGCTGGTAAAGAAAGTATTATCGGTATAGGTAAGGCGGAAATAAATGGTTTTTACGCCGCCCTCGTCAAATGTGTGATCTACGGGAGTGTTCCATCCGGCAATCAAATACCCGGTTTCAGTATCGAATTTGATTTCTAATTTTTGAACGGTTTTGTTTGCGTTGGTGTACCAAAGGGTGGAGTTGAATACAAAACTAACGGCAGGGTCATCGAAAAATAATCGTTGAGGCGCCGCAGCAAACAGCTGCTTTGTAAGGTAAGGCGATGCGCCGCCCGGCACGTCCTGCAACTGGTCGCCGTTGATAATCTGCAGCATGTTCAACGTTATTGCGTCTTCATTCAACGCATTGTACTGATAGTGCATCATTGCTACCGGCGACGCAGAGGAGTGCGAGGCATTGTCAATTTGCTCAAAAACTGTTTCAGGGAACGTCAAACTGACATTGTTGTTTATCTTCGATGTAAACATTCCTGCATACAGCATCTTCCATGTACTCATATTCACATAGTTGCTGTCGGCTGGTACGCCGTCGAAATACTCCGGCTCTACTAATTGCAAGCCGTAGTCGCTAAGTAGCCCCGTAGTGATACGGCTTTTGTCTACATGTTGAAATATATGGTTCATTCGGTCAGTAAATTCCTGCTCGGCAGATTTGACTGTAATCTCCGATTCGGCAGAAAATATATTTTGTCCGTTTATCCTCACTCTGTATCTCCTTATTACTGCTGTTGGCTCATCATTCGTTAAAACTCCTGTATTATAACTTGTTCCGGTAGCGCCCGAAATATTTGTCCAAGTGCTTCCGTTGTTGGTACTTTGCTGCCACTGGCGCGATGTTACCCCATTTGAACCAACGTGCTGCAAGGTTACGGAGTTACCCGATGAAACTGTCGGATTGAACGGAGTGATATTGCCCGGAGTTAAAGCAGGACTAACCGTAATAACCGACTGGGCTGAAAATGAATTTCCACCGTTTACTCTCACTCTGTATCGTTTTGTGATATTGGAGAGTCCGTTATTGATAAGAGTACCTGTGTTATAACTCGTTCCGGTAGCGCGTGGAATATCCGTCCAAGTACTTCCGTTGTTCTCGCTGATTTGCCATTGCCGCGATGTAATAAACCAGCCGCCGGTATGCTGCAAGGTTACAGAACCGCCTGATGCAATTGTTTGAGAAGCAGGTGTAATACTGCCATTATTTTGAGCTAACAGATTGCCTGCAATCATCAAACCCGCTACTAATAAAATAATTTGTCTTTTCATTGTACTTATTTTTAATTATTTAACATTTATTTTTATTCAATTACCAATTTTATATCAAAGCGACCTTCGGTAACTATTGCAATTGTGTCTTTATCATCAATGACTTCATATTCAAAGACGCCGCTGACAATTCGACTTTCAATGTCAAATTTTGTTAAAAAAATATATCCAATATTTCTAGCTTGATATGCAATATCGTTTGAATTTGAATATATTATCCTCATTCGCTTAAACACATTTTCTTCGGGGCTTAAAAAAAAACGAAAAGACTCATTCGTGTTTGCGGCGCCAATTTCAAGCCCTCCATTGTCATATTCTGCATACAAATATGGTTTAGCGGTTCCCCATCTAAAATGAGGTACTGCCACAAACAACTCACCATTTACCAAGCACCCAAAGGTATTGGCGCCTTTTTGCGTTTCGGGCGGGAGTTCGGTAGGTTCTTCTGGTTCTACGCAAGAGAGAGGCAGCGCTATAAACAGCGCTATTGCTGTTATTTTAAACAAATTCTTTACTTTCATAACGTTTTATTTTTTAAATTTTACTTGCTGCAAAGAAACAAAATATTTTTGATATTTGCAAGCGATTATTGAGAATTTTTCATTGTATTTATTTTTAATTATTTAACATATATTTATTCTAATTTTATATCAAAACGTCCTTCTGTTATTTTAACTGTTATTTCTTCAACCGTTTCGTCATCTTTTAAAAGTGGAATTTCAAATTCAAATGTACCGCTTACAATTCGATTTTCAAGATCAAATTTTGTCAAAAAAACTTCTCCAGTATTTGGTCTAAAAACATAAAAACGATCATTATTGTTTCTATAAGTTAATCTTCTGGGAATTAGCAACATGTTTGTTTCGGGATCATGTAAAATGATGTTAATTAATCCTTTTTTGTTAGAACCAAAAATTGTTAAACTTGGTCCATCCAAAACAACACCATAATCAGCATACACGTAAGTGCGAGAATTAAACGATAAACCTGAAGGTTGCGCCACAAACAACTCTCCATTTACCAAGCACCCAAAGGTATTAGCGCCTTTTTGTGTTTCAGGCGGGAGTTCGATTGGTTCTTCCGGCTCAACGCAAGAGAGAGGCAGCGCTATAAACAGCGCTAATGCTGTGATTTTTAACAAATTCTTTACTTTCATAACGTTTTATTTTTTAATTTTACTTGCTGCAAAGAAACAAAATATTTTTGATATTTGCAAGCGATTTTTGAGAATTTTTCATTGTATTTATTTTTAATTATTTAACATATATTTTTTACTTTTATTATCTAAACTTTATATCAAAACGTCCTTCGGTGATTTTTACTGTTGAATCTTCGACCGCCTCACCATCTTTTAGAAGCGGAATTTCAAATTCAAAGGTACCGCTTACAATTCGATTTTCAAGATCCAATTTCGTCAAAAAAATCTCTCCTGTATCTTCTCCCTGGAAACGATTACCATTACTACTATATTCTGATTTGTTAGTAATAAAAGATTTTCCTATTTCAGGATTTGGTATCCGAAATTCAATAAATCCGCTTTTTCTAGAACCAAAAATCGTTATAGTCGAATTCCCATCTAAAGCGTTAATATAAAGAGCATCTACATAATTTTGAACATTAAACCCCGAAAAATGCGGTTGCGCCACAAACAGCTCTCCATTTACCAAGCACCCAAAGGTATTAGCGCCTTTTTGCGTTTCGGGCGGGAGTTCGGTAGGTTCTTCCGGCTCAACACAAGAGAGAGGCAGCGCTATAAACAGCGCTAATGCTGTGATTTTAAACAAATTCTTTACTTTCATAACGTTTTACTTTTTTAAATTTTTACTTGCTGCAAAGAAACAAAATATTTTTTATATTTGCAAGCGATTATTGAAAAAAAGCGCCCACAATATCCGTCCATGTATTACCGTTGTTCTCGCTGATTTGCCATTGCCGTCCCAATAATATACTGCCGCCGGAGTGCTGCAAGGTTACAGAGCCGCCTGATGCAATTGTTTGAAAAGCAGGTGTAATACTGCCATAATTTTGGGCTAACAGATTGCCTGCAATCATCAAGCTCGTTACTAATAAAAGAAATCTTTTGTTCATGTTATTGAATTTTAATTGTTTTTATTTATTTTTTTTAATTTATTCTAATTTTATATCAAAACGCCCTTCAGATATAATTAATATAGGGTCTAGTGTATAAGTATTTATGTCTTCGCCAAAACCAGGGGGAATGGCTCTACCTAAATATTCACCTATGTAACAATTAAATCTTCCACTCACAATTTTTTTGCCAAAATCCAGTTTAGTTATAAAAATTTCTCCAACTTTCTGATTGCCGCCTACTAACGCATTGTTTTTATTTAGTGAGCAATCTAACTTTAAAACTTTACATTCTCTAAAAATGTTGTGACCTACGTAGTTTTGGTTATTAAAATAGGAGTATGCCATGAAAGCAATATTAATGGCATTTTCTTTGGGATTTAGGATCTTTAGTATAATATGCGCTTGTTTGCCATAAGCTTCAATTGTCAATATAGGAGGATTATCAAAATACATATCAGAATAAAGATAACTGGCAGAAAGACTATTTCCTCCCCATGGAGCATAAGCCCACTGTGATACAAACAGCTCTCCATTCACGTAGCACCCGAATGTATTGGCGCCTTTTTGCGTTTCGGGCGGGAGTTCGGTAGGTTCTTCCGGTTCTACGCAAGAGAGGGGCAACGCTATCAGCATCAGCGATATTGCTGTGATTTTAAACAAATTCTTTACTTTCATAACGTTTTACTTTTTTAAATTTTTACTTGCTGCAAAGAAACAAAATAATTTTGATATTTGCAAGCGATTTTTGAAAAAATTATGCTTACAATGTCAGTCTTATTTTCCATACACAATCAATACTTAATGAATGTTCAAATAAAAATTTTTCCGACGCCACATTTGGTCTGTAAAATGTTGGTCTGTAGACAACGCCAATATTGAAAAAACGTCCTGTTTGAAAATACGCGGGAAATATTAAACCCAATGCGTTGTAAGTTTTTTTAACGTATTCTTCTTTTATGGAATATGGCAAAACAAACCATATGTAATTCAAGAATCCTCTCCTTGTCTTTTCGTATTCCCAAATATTTATTGCACAAGATAGTCCATATCCAATTGAAAATCGTCCAAATTTGTGGTTGTTAGAAAGGTTAATATAATCAGAATTCATATGTTCAGTTTCAGATACTCTACCAGTAGCGCTACCCAAAGAACCGGAAGAACTTACTCTCAAACTTGTAACATTTGACCAACCCAAATGAATAAACTGATTGTTTGAATAGTAATAATCAAGTCCTATTCCAACTCCAAAACCCAAAACTTTTTTAGTATTTTCATTTTCAGGCGTAATATGAAAATAATCGAAATGTGGCAGTGATAAATGCAGATGTAATCTACCCTTATTGCTTATTATTCTACAAAACCAGTGATTACCGCTCGCTAAATCCGTTTCATTGACATTCGGTTTATTTGCATGATTTCCGAACATAAATGTTGCATTTAGCATCATACTACTCATTTTCAATGAGGTATTTTTAGCATTTGATAAATTTCTAAGTCCAGATTGAAGTCCTAATCCAACTTGCAGAACATCGAAGAATTGCATGCCTATTTCCATAGATATACCGTAATCAAAAACTTTCATTTTGTCGGCTTCCCTTCCGAGTTTGATTTTTTGGTCGCCGTTTTTTC
>Ga0099364_10006879_pt1 | contig 16427 bp, 14 predicted proteins | sample TergutTh196P3_FD_73070 | JGI IMG/M metagenome (GOLD analysis project Ga0099364, IMG submission 73070) | Microcerotermes parvus P3 segment gut microbial communities from Pointe-Noire, Republic of the Congo - Th196 P3 | ecosystem: Host-associated > Arthropoda: Insects > Digestive system > Gut ...
CATGATATGATACATCACAACCGCTTATATATTTTTTGCTGTACTCTATCATGTTTTTAATATGCGGTAAATCGCTTCTTGACGGACTGTTAAATTGGATTGTGTGTTGAGAGCATAAATTCTTAATCTCTCTGCCGAAAACTGAAGTATCGAAACCGCCGGTACAACCGTCATGGCAAACATAACAGCATTGATAATGATTTTCTGATGTGATAATATCAGCAGTGTCTGCGTCAATCTCACCGCTGAAATCAAGATACCAGAAATGCACATCCAAATTATTATCCTCCCCAACCCACATTCCGGCAATACACTTGCCGTTATACGGGACTTTCCAGCAGGTTTGTTCGCCGGACTGGACAAGTGCAAGTTGATTTTCATTAAGATAATTTGCGATATTTAACGCGACCTCTTTCATTTCCCCTGAAAGCCGCTGCTCGATTAAACTTTCAAAAGTTGAGCATTTTTTTGTTTCTGACATAATTAAATTCTCCTCCGTAATATTATAAAAATTTATTCACACAAACACGCACCAGTTTACGCCGAATTTATCAATCACGCCGAACAAACACGGACTCCACGGACATTCGCCCGGCTTTGTAATCGGCGCCGTCAGCTCCATGCAGTCCGCCTTCAAAATATCATACGCTTTTCTCACGATATTTTCCGTACCTTCGCCGAAATTCAAACAAAACTGCATGACGTTTCCTGTGCTGATATTATCTTCCCGCGCCTCGCATATCGCAAAAACCTGACCGTAAATATCAAGCTCAGCGTGTGCAACCGTGCCGTTTTCGTGCCTGTGATCGCATATTATTTTCGCGTCAAAAGCGTGTTGATAAAACTCAAGCGCTTGTTCGCTGCCTTTAACATAAACCTGCATCATTGACCTGTACATTTTTTACCCTCCGCATAAATAAATATAAATATATTGCAAAATAATATTCCGAACATTTCAGAGAACTATTGTTCATGCAGATATATTATACACTATATTTAAAAAAATTGCAAGAGGTTTTTTAATATTTGTTTGATTTATTTTATATATACTGCTAATATAAAAATCCTATCACAGGTTGAATTTTTGCCCAACATATATATTATTGATTTTAATTGAAAATAATGTTATACTAATATATGCAAGAGCTTTTGTAATTATGTTTTTTACGTGGAGGATACAATATGTTTAATCAAACGGCGTTCGGTGAAAAATTAAAAAATCACAGGAAATCAAAAAATCTTACGCAGGAGGAAGTCGCCGAAAGAATAGGTGTTTCCGGGCAAGCGGTGAGCAAATGGGAAAAGGGTGAATGTCTGCCGGACTGCTATAACCTTAAAATGCTGGGCAATGTCTATCAGGTTTCTGTAGACAGTCTGCTTGATGTTGAGGAAATAGCGACGGTCGATACTTTGACAGGCATATTTAATAAGCGGCATTTTCTCGACTTCGCGAATATTTTAATCGAAAGGGCGCGGCGGCATCAGGAAAACTGTTATCTTTTAATGCTGGATATGGATAAATTTGAAAGTATAAATGATACGCACGGTCATGACGCGGGCGATAAGGTTCTGATAGAATTTGCGGCGCGTATAAAGTCACAAATACGCAGGTCAGATTTATTCGCGAGGTTCGGCGGCGAGGAGTTTATAGTTTTCATGACGGATACTGACGACGCGGGCGTAAATACAGCCGCCGAGCGTCTGCGCTTGAGTATATGCGGGAGTAAATTTGACTGCTGCGAAGTCATTCTTGACGTATCCGTTAGTATCGGCGTATCCAAGATTATAGATTTCGGCATGGAAAAAGCGATACACAACAGCATGGAAAAAGCGATAGCCAACGCGGACAGCGCGATGTATACCGCAAAAAAAGACGGTCGAAACAGGGTTGCGTATTTTGAGCAGTAAAAAAGCAGAGGAAATAACGGCGGGCAGTAGGGGCAGAGCTTGTCTCTGCCCTCTGTTGGGCTTCCCTGATACAATTATACACCGTCAAACGGTTTGCGAGTCAAGGGGTTTTATATAATTATTTTAATTTTTTTATTCTCAATTAAAGTGCAATTTAAAGTGCAGTTATTGCACTTTAAATTATTCGGGATTTCATAAAAATTTTGGCAAAGAAGCCCGAAACTTTAGTTGTGGGTTGTTGACACAACAAACCCTTATATACAGTACAATACTTTATATAAGGGCTGTGCGTCATTGTGTATGGTTTTATAGAAGATTTTTTATGTTTACAGGCGTAATTATTTATCTTGATAATGCGTATAACATTCAGCTATTTCTACTGTTTTGTCTGAAATACGGAATACTATACGATTACCTTCATCAATACGTTTACTATGCCAGCCAGACAAATTTCCTTTAAGCGGTTCCGGATGTCCTAATCCGTCTATTCCGTTCCGTTGGGTATCTTCTATAATTTTTTTAAAACCCTTGAAAAGTCTTTTTTCGCGTTCAGCGAGATAAAATAATTGTTTAAGCGCGTTCGGCGAAAATTTCACTGACATCATGATATATTTTCCCTTCTCCGCGTTCTAACTGCGCTATTGATTCAAGCAAAAACTCCTGATTTTCTTCTGAATAAAACGGGTCATTACCTGCGGTAATATCAAAAGGTATACGGCGGGTCTGAATAACTTTATTCACAAATACGTTAATTGCTCCTGACACAGAAAGTCCCATACTATCACATATTTTAGAAAACTCTTCTTTTTTTTCGGGTTCAAGTCTTATTGTAGTGTGTTTTGACATACAAATCGCTCCTTTATATGTTGCTTAATTTACATTGTAATTATTATACATCAAAAATTAAATATTGTCAAGTAGTTTTATAGAAGATTTTTTACGTTCACTTTTGCCAAAAATCAATAAACGCCGGCGATACATTCGCTTAAATGATTAAACGCCTGCTTCATATAGCGTTTGGGGTTCGCGGTAAACTCGACCTCAATCGATACATTTCCGCCATAGCCCACATTGCGCAGAGCGCGGAGCACCGCGGTGTAATCAATCAACCCCGTGCCGCACGCCAAATTCCCCCTTGTCATGCCGTCGGAATCTTTTGCGTGGACGTTGAATATACGGTTTCCGCCGAGCATATACACCGCAGTTTCGATATCTATGCGCTGATTCATAAGATGCGCGGTGTCGAGCTGTATGCCCATGTTTTTGCGGTTTACGCACTCAAGCACTTTAAGCATCGCGTGAGGGGTCGAGCAAAGCGAGCCGGGGAAACATTCAAGAGCGATTTTCAGTCCGTAATCCGCCGCAATATCACAGGCTTTCGTCATTTGAGCGATATAATTGTCAAAATCCTTTTCCCAGCTGTAATCAGCCGGCAGGTTAGACGCCGTTTTGTCCGAGGGCGAAGGCGTCCTGTTGGGACGCGCCCCAAAAGGTCCAGGGATAATACAGGATATTGCCGATGCGCCCATGGTTTTTGCGGTATTTGCACATTTTTTAAAATAATCGAGCTGTTTCTGCTTTATTTTTTCGTCCGTCTGGTTCCAGATGTTTGACTGGAAAACAAGCCCTCCGATCTCAAGCCCGATGCTCCGGCAGTATTCGCCGGTCTGTTTTGATTTTTCCTCCGTGAAAAATTTATCCAGCGAATTGTAATCCGAGAGATAATCTATAATTTCAAATCCGATTTCTTTAACGCTGTCCGCAATCCTCAAGAGACTGTCCCCTTCCGGCATATCTTCGGGAACCGGGGTCCAGCCCCATGCCACACTGCCTATTTTCATAAAATATAAAACCTCTTTTCATTTTTTATACCGCGGGTATATTGATTTCGACCTCTTTGCCGAGTTTTGACGAACGGTATATACCGTCGCAGATCGCTTGGTTGTATAAAATCTCCTCGCCGGGTACGGGCGCGGGGCCGTTCGTTTTAACCGCGTCCACAAAACTGCGCATTTTGCCGAACCACATATCGATCGGGCGTTCGTCGTCATAAGGCAGAAACGGCATATCCGGCAAAACATAAGAATCGATCATATTGCCGTTCAAATCGGTATAATACAGCACGCGCGAGGGTCTTCTGTGCTCGTCGCGCCCGTTGAGCACTTTGATCGCACCCTCCGTGCCCAGCCACAGAGTGTCGCCGAGAGTGTCGGCGTGCATAGCCCAGGACTGCTTGAATACAAAAGTGACGTCCCCTTCCATCCTGACCAGCGCAACGGAGAAATCGTCGACGTCAAAATTAGCCGCGTCCGCCCAGTATTTTGGGTTTTTGCCGAAATGGTTCGTGGCTATCGCCGAAACGGTTAGAGGCTTGGGATATTTTATCGCGTGCAGGCACTCGTCTATGGAATAGCAGCCGATATCCCCCAAACAGCCGAACCCCGCCCATTCTTTCACCACAAAGGTGCTTCCAGGGATTCCGCGTCTGCGCCCGCCGCCGCTCTGCACATAATAAACCTTGCCGATAGCTCCGGACTCGATGATTTTATCCACTTTCCTGCGCATAAAATCAAACCGCGGCTGGAATCCGATAGTGAGGATTTTACCCGCTTTTTTCGAGGCTTTAACCATATCCGCCGCTTCTTCGATGGTAAACGACATAGGTTTTTCGCAAAGCACATGAATCCCCGCTTCAAGCAGAGCAACCGTACATTCCGCGTGGGTTGTGTTATACGTGCACACGCTCGCTCCATCCATTTTCACGTTTTTAACAAGTTCCGCAGTGCTCTCAAACGCGAGAGCGTTTTTTAAGTTGTACCTGTCGAGAAACTTTTGGGCTTTGCCGGGAACAATATCGCATGCGCCGACAATTTCAACATCTTCGAATTTCATGTAATGCTCCATATGAGCATGTGAGATACCGCCTGTTCCCACAACACCGATTTTAATTTTTTCGCTCATTTTTTTGTTCTCCCATTCATAAATTTATTTTGATTTTATTATATCATAAAAAAAAACGTTCGTCAAGAAAACTATAAAAAATTATCCCGAAAACTTTAACGTTAGTGTTTACCTCGCTTTGTATTTTATTTTTTCTTCGTCTGTCAAAAGCCTGCCGCCGAGCTGTTCTTCTGCCGTATTTTTCAGTTCTTCGGTTCCGTAAAGCTCCCGTATATGCAAATGCCCCGCGCCATCGTCGATTATCAATGCGCCCGAACCGTACTCACCCAGCAGCCCCGGTATATAAAGCCGCGCTTCAAGGGTTTCTTCGCTTAGTACAAGCGAATACCTCTCGCCGAGCGCGGAAACGTATCCCGCCGAGATATTTTGCCCGTTTATAAGCTCTGTTTCGGTCATATAACTGTTTTCTTCAAACACCCTGACAAATCTTCCGTCAAGCGTATAAGCTGCGGCGTCACCGTGCATAGGCGAGATAAAAACATAGCCGCCGGTAAAATACACTTCGGCGCGTCCCCGGACTTCTGCTGTGAATTTTTCTGTAAACGCAGAGCCGGCGCCGGTAACGCTTACAGTAAATATTTTGCACGCTGTCCCGTTTGAAACGGCAAAACCGAATGTGTTGTCATCAATTTTTCCCGCGCCGATTATTTCGCCTTCACAGAGATACGAATCCATATAATATACCTGTCCGTGTTTTACTGTAAGCGAAGAAGCGATCACACCGAAATCAAAAACAACCGCGCTGTCCGCCTCCGGGTTTATCATGATGTTTTGCAGGATACCCGCATCCGGGTTATACAGGATAAGCGTGCCGTTTTCATCGAGTACGCTGACGCCGAAATCCGCGTATACAACGCTTTTGGCGTCTGTTATTTCAATAAGCAGAGCGCCGTTGGCTCCCGAGTACAATCTGAAAGAATTTTGATATATAACAGCTAAATTGCCGCCGGTTTTGTCATACTGCGTATCCAGGACGTCAGCGTAATCGGGGAAAGTTGTCTCTGAAATTATTATGTTACTGTTTAAATCATACAACCTGAACCCTTCATATGAATAAAAAATAACGCGCTCGTTTTGCCTGTTCGTTTTAGCTTCCGAAAACCTGTAGGATTTATCGTAAGAAAAAAAAGTTTCGCTTGCTGTGCTGTCTTTTTTTAATATCCGCACAGTTTTTAGGTCGCGGCTGCCCGTAAGCGCGTATACCGAGCCTATGTCCGCAAAATGGTTTATGTTTGCGGAGCTGTACGCCCTCGGCGTAAGCCCGTCTCCGTAAAACCTGTATCCGCCGCCGGTTTCGCATATAATAAAATTTCCGCCGCTCTGCGCGAAAGTTTCTATGCGGCCGCTTAAAGATAAAACAAGCGACAATCCGCCTGTTTCAATATCCGCCGAAACGATTAAATTCTCATTCGCCAGATATAATCCGCCGTCTCCCGATGCCGGAAACTGCCGTGAATCGGATTCGTAGCTTACAATATATTCCAGATTTGAGTCATATAAAAAAAATTCATAGCGCTCAGGTTCCCTTTCAATTACCGAAAAAAACAAAGCGCCTCTGTAAAAACCTCCCGTGAAACTAACCGCGTTTGATTCGGGGTATATTATGCTTCCGCTTGAATCTGCAGTATTGAATACCGCAAGCGAACCGTTGTCAAAACTTACCGCAAGTTTTGAGCCGTCTTCGTTAAGCCCGAATAGTATATCGTTTGGGTTAAACATATTATCCGCAGGCTCGCGTATTTTTCTGCCGCCGAACGATATTTCTGAAATTTTTGCGCCGTCCGCCGAATATATAACCGCGCCATTTCCGCCGCTGTATAAGCCCGCTGTTTTGGTTTTATCCGCTGAAACCGACACAGCCGTAACTTCATGGTCTGCCTGCCACCAAACCGTATCCCCGGCAATGTCATAAGCGGTCATGCCGCCGGTACCCGAATATACTATTATATCCTCCGAAAGAAAACACGCGCCCGCGAGAACCGAATTAAACGCGGGCAGGGTTTTTATAATGTTCCCTGTCCCGGTATCGATTACGGCTGCCGCAAACGGGTAAGTCACAGCTGCGCGGGTCTCGTTAGGCGAGAGCATAACCCCGACCGGAGCTGCGGGCAATGTAAATGTTTTATGAGGTTTAAAGGTATCGGACACATCATATATCCCCAATGCGTGCGCCAAGGCTCTTTCTGCAGCTCTGACCATGGGGCGCTCCGGTCTGGTTGTGTTTTTCGGCAGCGCTTCAAGCGCGAGAAGAACCGCCGTGTCCCGGTCCCCGTCCGCGTAAGCCGCGGCGGAATATTCCGAAAGTACATATGATTCGTTTTCCAGTTTCAGCCGCATTTGATTTTCGATTTGGATATACTGGTATGTAGAAAACGCGCCGAAAGAAAGCGCGAATGTGAACGCCGCGCTTAACCCCGTTATTGTCCGCCGGATACGTCTGCTCCTGTGCCGGCGGCGCAGATGGTCGTAAGCGCAGCCCAGAATCGGGGCGAGCAGCCGCAGTTTTTCTTCTTTCAACAGTTTTAAGCTCTTGTTCCAGTCTTTATCCCGGGTTTTTGAGATAATTTTACCGTCTAAGTCAGCGCGGATATCGGCGGCGAGAGGTTCAACGAATATTATTTCGTCCCCAATCTTCCGTTCGCGCAGTCCCGGCGGGAACGATTCGTCCGGTTCGCCATCGATCAGCAGCGTTATTATTTTGTCTTTTCCGTGGAGTTCGCCGAAAATTTCCACTTCACGCATAACCCATTGTGACTCGCAGGTGCGTTTTGAACAGATTAAAAGCAGAAAATCCGAGTTTTTTAAGGCTTCTATAATGCTTTCCGAAAGATTGGACGAAGTCGGCAGTTCATCGCGGTCCCTGAACACTCTCGATAATTTTTTTCTGCCGATTTTTTTAGCCACAGCGTTCGGCACACGGTACCCTTCAAGCATTTTATGGAGTTTTTCCGCGATAAATCCGTCAAGTTCGCGGTGGCGGTAACTTATGAACACGTCATAATGCAGATTTTCAAGCATTGATTACCTCTTTGTGGGTTCTGCGTCTTTTTATATAAAATACGGCCGCTTTGACCGCGGTCAAGAGTACCATAAAGGAATTCGCTATTTTTTATACTTTTTTAGTTCTTTTTCCAATGCTTTAATCCTATCTTCGTAATCTTTTCTTTCGTCTTCAAATTCTTTCTGAGCCATGAGGTACCCCTCATCGCGTCCATCCTCTTTTAAAGAATTTTGGTCGATTAAAAACTTCTCGCGCCTATGAATCGCTATCCTTTTCGATTCATTCATGGCTATCTCCCGCGCCTGCTCATATACCTGTGTCATTATCTCGTCCCCCTTTGCATTTAATTCCATTTCGCCCCATGACTTAGACGAAAACAACGTCATCCACTTTCGTAATCTGTCATCTTTCACCCTGTCACGTTTTGGCAGCTCTATAAAATAAATCTCAAGATCGTCCATTCCTTTATATATTTCGTTTGTATCTGCGTCTTTTATCACCGAACGGCTATACCCCGACTTTTTTTCTGTATAGTCAAAGGCTGTTATATTTATACAGATACACTTGGCAAGGTCTTTATATTTATCATTTTTGTTAAGCTGTGACCCATACATTTTAGCCCACTCAAAAAGACTGCGTTTCCCCATATCCCGGTAGTTTTGTATCTGCATTTCTATTGCTATCTGCCTTTTATCCTTAAGTTTAGCTCTGACATCAACGATAGTCTTGCGGTCGGTCAAACTGTCACGATGCAGTTCTTCTTTGTATCCGCAGTTATATTATACATCATTCGGCTTGAATTGTCAAGAAATATTCATAAAAATTATGGCAATCGCTTAAAAATTGCATATAAATATTTGCCGGTTTTCAAAAGAGGGCAAATGATTAGGTAAGAACTGTGTTCGTCCATCAAAATTGCACGATATAAGCGTCCGACAAATTGTCGGACGCTTCCCTATTCACTTTCACTCATCATCGTATATATAACCGTATTTTTCTGCAATTTTATCCGCTTCCGCTTCAAATTCGCTGAGATCGTCAGGGTTCCCGGCTGTTGTCAGCTCTATGAGCAGATTCCCCCATTCTGCAATCCATTCGGGCAGCTCCGCGAGTTTTTCTAAATATTCTTCGGAAACAGATATATCGCCGTCTTCGAATTTTACATTCAGCGCGATTAAATCATCCGCCCATTTTCCGTAATTTTCCAAAAACTGCCGCCAGCTCTCAACGCTTGAGCCGCCGGAGTCTTCCCGGTTTTGGATTTCGGTATCGTCAGTTGCCGAATCGTTATTTTCATCCCCGCCGCAAGCCAAAAGCAAGCAAGCCAGCGCCAATAAAAGCGCGATTGCAATTATTTTTTTCATTTTAAATTATTCCCCTTTTTATTTTATATATAAATCCTTTTTTATATTATATTATTTAAATGCGGATAACTGCAAGCCAAAAATTGTAAATAATTTCAAAATTGCTGCATATATACCGCTGAAAAATTCATATAACCCTTTACAAAAACCAAAAAATGTGGTAAAATATACATATGAAAACACGGAAGGCGGTTTTTCTATGATAAAAAACAAAAAAATAAACTTTATACGGTATTTTTTGATTGCGGCGGTTTTTATAGTTGTGATGTTCGCATACGGCGGCACTCTGCTGAATATGCAGATTGCCAACGCCGGTCAATACCAAACGGCAGTAAATGAGATCACACGCACCGAAAGGTTTATAATCCCGGCGGTCAGAGGGGAAATTTTTGACCGGAACGGCAAACCCCTTGTCACCAACCAGCTTGTATACAACCTCACAATCGACGGCGCGAAATTCCCGAAAACCGGCGGCGCAAACCCGCTCGCGCAGACAGAATATATAATCGATTTGGTTAAACTTATAAATTTTCATAAAGACGAAACCGCAATCAGCTCGCTGCCGGTTATTTCCATAGGAAACAGCGGATATTCATATAGTATGGCTCTTTCCGAATCCCAGTCTGTCCGCGATAATTTTTACAGATTTTTAAGAACCCACGAAATACCCCAGCATGTTTCCGCAGACGAACTTGTTACCAGACTGGCCGCAAGATACAACCTTGATGAGCTTATGCCGCCCGAAGAACGCAGCCGGGAGCTTTTTATGATTGTGCTCGGTATTTGTTATGATTTAGACAGGTATAAGATAATTTCCAACCAAACGCGGTACACGCTTAGCTATAATATATGCGAAAATCTGATAAAAGCGGTGAGTGAAAACGCGCATAATTATCCGGGAGCGGAAATTATCGCGGAATACCGCCGCATTTATCATGTTCCCCATGCAGCGCCGCATTTAATCGGCAGAATCGGACGGATTCCGCCGGAACAGCTGGAAAAATACACCGAGCTCGGTTATCCTATGGATGCGGTCGTCGGCCTGAACGGGATCGAAGCGGCTTTCGAAGAATATCTGCGCGGCTTGGAAGGGCTCCGTATACGCGAATATGACAGAGACGGCAATATCGTCGGCGAAAAATATGAAACAGAACCAAAAGCGGGAAAAAACGTGTATTTAACCATCGATATAGATCTGCAGCAGGTAGCGGAACATTCGCTTGAAAAAACAATACAGCGTATACACGGGCTGGCTTTGGAACGCGATGACCCCGAAGTCAACGGAGCGGACGCAAGCGCAGGCGCCGCCGCAGTTATCGACCCCAACACCGGCGAAGTGCTCGCGCTTGCGACATACCCTTCATATAATTTATCCACATTCAGCGAAGATTTCGCAGAACTCCGCACACGCGAAGATTCACCGTTCCTTAACCGCGCCCTGCAGGGTTTATACGCGCCGGGTTCGGTGTTCAAAATTGTAACCTCCGCCGCCGCGCTGGGCTCCGGCAATTTAACGACCGGCGAGCGCATATATGACCAGGGCATATTCACACGGCATGAAAATTACCAGCCGGCTTGCTGGAGATACCATTTAAACGGCGGAAGCTGCGGTACCATTTCGGTCGACCAAGCCCTTGCGGTTTCATGCAATTATTTTTATTTTGTCATAGGCGAAAGAATGGAAGCAAACCGCGATATAGAAATCCTCAACAGCTATGCGCGCAGTTTGGGACTCGGAGTCCGCACGGGAGTGGGAGTCGGCGAATATGCGGGTACTTTGGCTTCGCGCGCTAACAAAGAGGCGAATGCTTCGACATGGTATCCGGGGGACACGCTCCAGGCGGCGATCGGCCAGTCCGATTATTTATTCACGCCAATACAGCTCTCAACGATGCTCGGTACGGTTTTAAACGGAGGGGTCAGGTACGAGTCGCGGCTGCTGCTTTATGTACAGGAATACGGCTCTGATGAAATATTTTATGCGCCAAAATCCGAAATTGTCAGCCAAATCGAAATCACACCCGAACATTTAAGAGCGCTTAAAACAGGTATGAGAAACGGTTTCAGCGAAGGGGGAACAGCGTCCATACTGTTCAACGGCTTACCGGGTTTGACAGCAGGCGGAAAAACAGGGACAGCGCAGGTACACAGAGAAAAAAGCCCGAATGCGACAATCGTCGCGTTCGCGCCTTATGAAACCCCGGAACTCGCCATGTCCGTGGTTATAGAAAACGGCAGGCACGGCACCTGGGCAGGGTTTACCGCCGAAGATGTTTTCGCTTATTATTTCGGATATAAGTCTTTTGACCAATCTATGGATTTACCCGATGAACCGGATGAACCGGACAATCCGGAAGATCTGACAGAGTCACGGCAAGATGATACTTAACCTCAGCCTGAGGCTCCAAAAATTTCAGTATACCTTCCTCGCGCGCCTGTTTTCTGCCGCCGCCTTTACAGTTGCCCGGCTCAAGCCCGAGCACATAATCGCCTTCACCCGGCATCTTCCACTGTATAAAATAATCGAGCGTTCCCGCATCATATTTAACCGTCACCCGTTTTTTCAAGTTGGGGTTATACAGCGAATACTGCGCATATCCCTGCTTGTCTGTTTGCAGTTTATGATAATAGCACTGTTCCCTCATATCCTTCTGCGGCGGAGGGAAAATGCGCCAGCTCTCTGTGTCCCGCGCCGCGTGTTCGTCGACGGGTTCAACCTTTTCGGACGGCAGCTCAAGCACGATATGTTCATCAAGAAACGGATACCCGTAATTTAAATGATATAAAATCTGATGCGGGGCTTTGCTGAACCCCGTATTTTTAACCGTATCGCGGATTTCAAATTTATTTTCATGGGTATATATTTTAATCTCACGGGTAAGCGAATATTTATCCCCGAAAAGCCGCGCCTGATTCATAACGCCGGCGACTATGATCTCCGCCTCGCCGGAAGCTGTGTTTTCTTCGTTTATAACCGTATAAAAATTATCCGCCGGCGTATTGCCGATTCTTCCGTGCAGACCAAGCTCTTCGCCTTCGTCTTCAGAAGGGGCGCAGATGGTTTCAAGCCCGCAGGTCGTCAAAAACCCCGCATAAAAACCGCGCAGAAACTCAAGTTTTCTGTTATCATAATACCCCGGATGCACAACGCCCGAAGGCGAGATATAGTTGATATTTGTATCCTTATAGATAAGCTGATAAATATCCATGCATCTGTCCGGAAGTATTGTCATAAACAGACCTTTGCCGTTTATTATATCAACAGCCCGCGTACCGTCGGCTCTGCCGCCGGTTAATATATAATTTTTCACCGAAAACAGCTGCGCGCTGCTGCCGATATATTTTGCTTTAAGCATAAAAATTTCACCCCTTTTGCATATTTTTATATTCGTTAAAAAAATTTTATATCAATGACCTTCGGTTTCCGTATATTCTTCATAGCCCTCGGCTTCTTCATAATCTTCCGGAACTTCCGCTTCTTCCGGTAATTCCGTATCTTCCGTATCGGGTTCGGGTTCAAGCTCTTCTAAATCCGGTTCTTCCGGTTCAAATTCGGTTTCGGGCGGTATCAGCTCTTCTTCACGGCTTGTCGGCTCTTCGGTGGTTTCTTCGGTATAATCGGGTTGAGCCGGTATGTCGGTTTCAACGGGTTCCTCCGTCGGCGGCTCCGCGGAGGTTTCTTCCTGTGCGGGTTGTTCGGTTGTGCCGGGAGGCGCGTAGGAGAAAGTTGTCGGGGCGGGGGGAACCAGCGGAGGAAACGAGATCGGTTCCTCGATTATATCTACCGTTGTCAGATCCGCGGGTTCAAGCGGCATAAGCGGCAAATCTGTTGTCAGGTCTTCTTCGGTTGTGTTTTCATGTTCGTTATATTCTTCTGCTGATGTAATATATTCTTCCGTCGGTTCTTCTTCGCCGGAGGAGCCCGATAACCTGTTCATTATATCCATCACATTGCCTATATTCAAAGAACCGAGAATCAAAAAAATTATTATCACGCTGCCGGTGATCAGCCCTGTGATTGTTATATAATACCAGCGCGGGGTTTTGCTTTTTTTTGCCGGCAATACGGCTTCATCCTCTGCCGGAGTATCCGTATTGCTGCCGCCGGTTTCGGAAACTTCGGATATATCCCTGAATAAATCCAGCTCATTTATATCATTCAATATGTCTTCAATCACATCCCCGCCCGAAGATTCGTCTGAATCATCCAATCCGACGCTTTTTCTTCTGCGCGGTTTGTTTTTTGTTTTCTTTTTGCTGAGAAAATCGTCTATCGTTTCCATCAAAGAAGTTTTTCTGCTTGTAACGCCGTCTTCTTCAAATCCGGACGAGTATGAAAAAAACGCGGGTTCGCCGTTTTCGTCCACGTTTATGGAAAGACCTCCGCCGTCATTATAAATTTCGGTATTTTGATAAATACCATTCAGAGTATCGTATTCACGGCGTTTCTCTTCATCTTCCAGGACAGATATCGCCTCGTTTAAAACTTTCATTTTTTCTTCGGCAAAGATTTTATCCCCTTTATAAGCGTCCGGGTGATATTTTTTCGCAAGCGTTTTGTATGCGTTTTTTATAACGTCAATCGATGCTGCCGGAGATACTTCGAGTAATTCATAATAGTTCATAAAAAGTTCCTTATAAAAAATATTTCCATATATATGTATAACATTCTTTTATTACCTGTATATTAATATCAGTAAAATTATTTTAAAACAATAATAATTCTTGTAATTTTTATTTTTTTATGGTATAATTAATGAGCAGCTGCAGGCAGTAAAACCGGCGGAGGGAAAAAAACGTGATTTATTTCGGAGAAAACAACGATTATATAATGTGCGAATGTGAGATATGCAAACGCGAAATATACGCGGAGCGCGAAAACGTCGCTGAAGAAGACGCATATTCCTATCATCTCGCGCATCCTTTAAGATGTTCCTGCGGGAGCGTCGACGAATATATAAACAAATCAAAAAAATCCTGTCACCATATACGCGGGGAGCTCTCGGCTTTGTGCGGGCTTTTGAATAAACAATATAATATCGCCGCCAAGATAAACGGTATAAACGCGGAAATCACCAAAAAATTCAATCCGCCGACATTTTGGCAGTCGCTCGCCGCCGATTTTATATTTGCCGGAAAAATATTCTTGATAGTGCTGGGAGCCGCCATCGGACTTGAAGTGCTTTTGTTTATTATAGCGCTGCTGATATTTTTCGGCGGTCTTTTGGCGAATCTGCCGGATTTAAGCATAAAAGGAAACGAATTTTTTTATGCCATCAATGTGTTTAAAAATATGGGCGGAAGGATCCTTTCAATATTCGGGATGGACGCCGGCTGTCCCGAGCTTGACCCCGAAATTGCCTCCGAGCAGGTAGTGCTGAATTATATACCATATGCAATAACCGGGCTTGTGCTGTTGATTTTTTATATTTTTCTCGCGGTTTTTATAACAAGAGCCCTGGTGAATATTTCTAAATTAACAATTTTCGCGAGTAAAGTGATGAACCAACGAATAAAATTAAACCGGCAAAGGGAAGCGTATGAGCGCGAACTCGGCGAACTCAAACGCGAATACAACAGCCTCGACGTCAAAATTGACGAATTTGATATAATCGGAGAGGATTATAAAAACGTAAGAGCGGCGGAAATGATTTTAAGGTATTTCACAAACAACCGCGCGGATACCGTGCGCGAAGCCCTCAATTTATACCACGAGGAAGACTTCAGGCAAAAACAGCTCGAATACAGCAGAGCGCTGTACACAGAAGCTAAACAGACCCGCAGATACACCAAGGCTATGTATATGCTCACATCCGACTCAAGTATAAAAGTTGAAGTCCGCGACGAACCCCCTGCGGAACCCGCCGCGGCTCCGGCTCCCGGAGCTGACGCACCAAAAAATCCCAAAATTAAAAAAAGCGGTATCGCCGGAAAAATCTCGGCTCCCGCAGAAAAAAATCCGGAAATCAAACCGGAAGAAAGAGAACGCCCGCCAAAAGCCGAACCGGTCAAAAGCGAGCCGGATATACCGGAAGTAAACGAAAAAAACGAAACATTCAGTTCGATTTTCGGATCTGATGAGCCTGAAGAAAATATGGAGGAATGATTTTTTTATGACGCAGGATTTGATATACAAAGCCATAAAAAGAAAAAAATATAACGCGAAACAGTTTTTGGAACTCACAAAAAACACAACCGACCGTTATGAGCTTATTGGGGGAAATATTTTTTTGATGGCTTCACCGTCTGTTTCGCATCAAAGCATAACAATAAACATCGCAACAGCGTTAAATATTTACCTTAAAGGCAAACAATGCCGGCCGTTTATAGCTCCGCTTGATGTGGTTCTGTTTGAAAAAAACAAAAAAAATGAGGCAAAAAACGTGTTCCAACCCGATGTTTTTGTCGTCTGCGATCCCAAAAAAATCAATAAAACCAAAATAAACGGCGCGCCGGATTTAGTTTTTGAAATAGTAAGCCCCTCAAACCCTGAAACCGATTATATCGATAAACTGCACATATATATGAAATACGGCGTACACGAATACTGGATTATAAATCCCGAAACAAGAAATGTTCTGGTTTATACAAAAAACAAAAAAGAATTAAAAAATTACGCATATACTTTCGAAGATACAATAAAAGTGCATATTTTTGAAGATTTTGAAATTGATTTTAAAGAATTTTTATAAAAAAGCGGGGTGAAACTGAATTGAACAGTTCAAGAAAAAAACTGATAGCGAGAATTATAGCGGGCATTATTATCGCAGCGTTTATACTGCCCTCGGTCTATATGATTGTTATGCATTTAATATTGGCATAAGTGTGAAAAAATAAAAGCGGCCGATTTCCAAATTATCAGAGGAAACCGCCGCTTTTTTATTTTATTGTTTTTTCTATTTTATTACGCTTCTCTTTTTCTATTTCGTTCTTTTTTTTACAAACAGAACGCCTGTAGCTGAAGCGAGCACGCCTATAATCGCTATTGAAATCGGGTCAGCTGTGCTGGGTGCCGGTCCGGGAGCCGCAGCAACCGGGGGCGGAGCCGCCGGTGCGGGTTCGCCGTCAACTTCGAGTTCAACAGGAGCAGCTTCTTCGCCGGAACCCGGGATATTGCCTGTTACTGCGAGTGCCGACATCTGGATGATATCCTGGTCATCATAATAATCATCTGCGAACAGTCTGTAGTACTC
>Ga0099364_10006880_pt1 | contig 16423 bp, 16 predicted proteins | sample TergutTh196P3_FD_73070 | JGI IMG/M metagenome (GOLD analysis project Ga0099364, IMG submission 73070) | Microcerotermes parvus P3 segment gut microbial communities from Pointe-Noire, Republic of the Congo - Th196 P3 | ecosystem: Host-associated > Arthropoda: Insects > Digestive system > Gut ...
TCCTTGCTCCGTAATTCTCCTTGTTCTCCCGATTCTCTGCCAACACCTTTAATATCATCGCCAAAAGACCGGCATATTTACATCGTTTATCCTTCGAATGCAGCCATTGATAATAGCCTTGCTTTGTTACATGTAGTTCTCGGCATTTCTCCGTTATTGTATGCATCGGCAATTGTGTGCGGATAAACTCAAATATCTGGCTTGTTTCTACTTCTTTTGGCTCGCGGCGAAAAAACCAAGCGCTTCTTTCAGGATTTCATTCGCGCGTTTAAGTTCTCTGTTTTCTTTCAATAACGCCGCTTTTTCGGCATCATTCGCGGGTATATATTTTTGCCCACTGCCAACAAATGGATTATCCGACAGCTTTTATTACAGCGCAAGCAGTGAGGCCGCGGCGAAATTTATCGCGCCGGACGCGGCGGTTCTTGTTGTGGACGACATCAATACGAATCTGAAAGTTGCGGAAGGGCTGCTGCCGTATGGAATGCGCGTCAAGCTGTGCGGCGTCGGCAGGGAAGCGATAGAATCAATTTCTGCGGCTGCGGGCGAGGAGCGGTACGACGTAGTGCTCATGGATCATATGATGCCGGAAATGGACGGCATTGAGACTGTCGCGCGGATCAGGGCGCTTCAGAGGGAAGACGCTTATTACAAAAATGTCCCGATCATCGCGCTGACGGCCAACGCCGTTTCCGGTACAAAAGAAATGTTCCTGGAAAACGGCTTTGACGATTTCTTGTCAAAACCGATCGATACGGTGCAATTAAACGCCCTTTTGGAAAAATGGATCCCCAAAGAAAAACGGCGCGCCGCGGATAAAAAAACATCGGGACAGAGCGTTACGGCGCTGAGCGCGTCAAAAATCCTTTCCGAAATCAACGGGCTGGACACGAAAAAAGGCATGATCACGACCGGCGGAACGGAGGCGGGGTATAGAAGAGTGCTCGAACAATATTGCCGCGACGCGAACGCGAGAAGCGAGTTTTTGACTGCCTCGCGCGCCGAAAGCGACCTGAAAGATTTCATCACTCAGGTTCACGCGCTCAAGAGCGCTTCGGCATCTATCGGCGCAGCCGGCCTGTCCGGGGAGGCCGGGGAGCTGGAGGATGCCGGCAGGCGCGGGGATGCGGCGTTCATTCGGGAACGAGCCGGGGCTTTCCGCGATAACCTCGTCAATCTCACCTTGAGTATAACTGCCGCGCTCAATGAAAAAGGTGAAAAAGCGGCTCGCGAAGACGACGAAACAGACAAAGCAGGAAAAACAGGCAAAAAATCACCGGATGAAAAAATTTCCCGGCTTCTCTCGCGACTGAGGGAAGCGCTCGAAGCCGAGGATGTGTGGGCCGCTGACGCGATTCTGGCCGAGCTCTTGTCGATACCGCTAAATAACGAAATCAGCGAGACCGTATCGCGCGTCTCCGATATGGCGCTGATCTCCGAATTTGCCGAAGCCGTGAAAGTCATCGACGGCTCAGGGATTGTCAAAAATTGATGGCGATTGATATTCCAACAGAAAATAAAGTGGCGCAAGGATGGATAAAATTGCTTCGCACTCCATACGAACAATGTTATCGCTCAAATCATCATATGGGCGATTTAAGCAGCAGTTATCTCTAACGAGGTTCAATTACTTCACGTTAAAATTCTCTGAAATATTCGTCAGCAATAAATTCCGCGTTTTCGCCCCACATAACGGAATCAGTTTTTTGCAGCGCGGCATAAGTCTTTGATACGATGAAATCGCGATACGCCTGCTCAAAGTCACAGGATTTTTTCTCGGCTATAAGGTGAACAACGTGTTCGATTTTCATTATGACATCTGTAGTGATATCTTGTCCGCGATAAATGTATTTATTTTTCATGAAATTCTTTCCCCACCATCCGAAGCTGTGACAATGCATATTCCGTATGAATCGACACCTGATCGTTCAGCTTGAAAAAACTCAACTGCTGCAGCGCGATGTCCTCCGTGTAAATACCAGCAACAAACAAAGCCAAAGTTCTCATGGTGTCATCATTAGCGACAGGTCCCCAAACAACGTCATAATCATGTTGTGTCCCGCCGTTCAGTCGGTTCTTTTTTATCATATCCAGCCATCCGCGGTCGAGTTTTTCGAATCGTTTTATCCGCAAGTCGGGCGAAATATTCAGTATAAACTCATAAACGTAACCTTCCCCACCATATCAGATAAACATGTTTTGCGCCCATCGGACAGCCTGATTTTTAAGCGTCGTCATGTAAAAATCTCGGCTAAAATCGCGTTTATCTCTTGATTTTTCCAGATTCACAAGTTCAAAATTGTAATTGGAGCCGTGAAACAGTGTGATGTTTTTCATTTAGTTACTCTTGACAGAACATCTTCTGCGAAAGAAACTCTTTCGTCCAAGCTTTGCGTGTGAAGCGTATCGTATTGAGAGCGGCGCAGATTGAAGATGTTATGCCGGCTGAACAGATCGAACGCTTCTTTCTCTTTAATGCCATGCTCAAAAGAGTAACCTTCTACAGCGGTTACCACAATCAGATTTTCATCTCTCTCTGCTCAAGATAACAACCTCCTGTCATCGTTTTGTACTATCCCGCTTGCTCCTGCATAAAAAATATTGGTTTCACTGAATTTCTCGTTGGTTCTATATGGCGCGTATCTTTCAAAATAAACTTTCAAAACATTCAGCTCCATGCGGATACTATAACATATTCCCGCGAATAGCACTACGTTTACAAAGGGTTTCGGCACATCACTTTTTCAACGCCGCAGTGAACGAAAAAGTTATTTTACTTTAAAAATCACCTGAAACGGGTGATGAAAAATAAAAGAATCCGCCGCACAATGAACACATTGCCGAGGTGGATTTTTTTATACGCCCGCATATTTATAGGAGAGTGAAACATGATATGAGAAAAAAATTTTGTTGGTTGGTTTTAACGGCGTGTTTGTTTATGGCGGTTCCGGCGTTGGGATCGGATGTTAATGTCACCGATGAAGCCGGGTTAATAGCCGCGCTGGGAAGGGTGTTTCCCTCGCCTCTGATTACAAACTATTTTGCGTAGGCGTATCGTCATTGACATTTAAAGCAGTCCCACACTTCAGGCAAAACCGTGATTCAATCCTATACGGATCAGAGCCACACTTTGTGCATTTCATCTTTCTTAATATTCACGGCTCCCTCTAAAGTAGCAAGATTTTTCACAAACTCCACTGGAAACATCGTGCGCTGGGAGGTTTCTTCAACGCTGAGTCCCTGCGGCAGAAAACGTTTTGGAGCTTTATGGTATGCCCCGCGATGAAAACATCCCGCTGGTCTGTATCGTTTTCAGCAAAATCTATCATGAGCTTGAAATCGACTGGTTTCTCAAAAATGAGATATTTCGCGTCTTTATACAAAGAAGATATTTCTCCCGTAAGTTCCGGCATGGATTGGACAGTATCGTTTTCTTGATTTATAATCATGATAAAGCACCTCTTTAACTTGAATTTTCTTGACATGGATATATTTGTCCATGTTTTAAGCAGGAGGCTTAAAAATGAAACGTTTAAACAGAATATTATTGATTTTGCTCCTGACCGCAACGATGCTTAAACCGACGGCTCTTGACGCGGCGGAACCGGGCAAAGTCATCGCCGCCTCTCTCTCCGGCACGGTGGGAGTGCAAATGGAAGAGTTTATAGCGCGTGTGGTCAGGCACGCCGAAAAAGAAAACGCCGCTTTGATCGTGTTCAAGCTGGACACTCCCGGCGGGCTTGTCGAAGCCACAAGAGGCATCACCCAGACGATCCTGGCTTCGAGCATTCCGGTGGTCATGTGGGTTCCTCCCGGCGGTCGCGCCGCATCGGCGGGGAGTTTCATGATGCAGGCCGCTCACGTGGCCGCTATGGCACAGGGCACGAATATCGGCGCGGCCCATCCGGTCACGCCGTCCGGCAGCGACGTGCCGGATGGAGACATGAGGAGTAAGGTCATGAACGACCTTATGGCACAGATGCGCGCATTGACGCAAATGCGCGGGCGTAATGAAAAAATCGTGCAGCAAATGATCGAGGAGAACCTTTCCCTTACCGCTAACGAAGCGCTTGAGGAAAATGTCATAGATATTGTGGTTAACGATATGGACACTCTGATCTTCGCCTTGAACAGACGCATAGTCGAAATAAACGGGGAACGAACCGCAATCAACGTTCCGCCTTCCGCCGTCAATGTGGAAAACGTGGAGATGAGCTTTCAGGAACAGTTTATACAGTTCCTTTCGAGTCCGGACATCGCCTATTTACTGGTGTCAGGCGGCCTGTTGGCGCTTTTTTACGAGATAATAACGCCGGGCGGGTTTATTCTGGGGACCACGGGCGCTGTCATGCTGCTGCTGGGCGGAATAGGGCTTAAAATGCTGCCGTTCAGCTGGGCAGGAATCGCGTTGGTCGGAGCCGGAACAGTAATAATAGGTATGGAGATGTTGATCGGCGGAACGGCTGGATTATTGGCCCTGCTGGGAACAGCGGCCATAATAGTCGGAGGGGTATTTTTGTTCAATGCGCCGGGAGCCGAGCTCTTAAACGTTTCCATGAGCACGATAATAGGCATGGGCATAACTTTGACTATATGCTTCACTATTTTCGCCATGATGATAACCAAAGCTTTGAGGTCCAGGGTAAAAACCGGTTCGGAGGGGCTTATCGGCCTCGAAGTTGAAATTATGGAAGATTTGGACCCAAAGGGAATAGTTAAGTGCCGGGGCGAGGTCTGGAAAGCGCGAACCAAAGGAGAGATCCTGCGCAAGGGCGATCGAGCCGTAGTAACCTCAGTTGATGGGTTGATAATGGAGGTGAAAGAAAAGTAACATGCTCCTCATTTTTTCGGCAATGTCACGATGAAACAACTGCCGTTACCCGGCGCGCTTTCCGCAACGACCGTGCCGCCATGCGCCGCGATGATGGATTTAACAATGGAAAGCCCGATTCCCGCTCCGCCAGACTTGCGGTTGCGGGAATTTTCCGTCCTGTAAAAGCGTTCAAAAATCAAGGAAAGCTCATTTTCAGGGATACCTGCCCCGTTGTCCTTCACCTTGATGACGCCGGCTTGGATGGAATCAATTATTTCAATCTGTATATTGCCGCCGTCAGCCGTATACTTAACGGCGTTTGAAAGCAAATTAGTTATCACCTGATTAATTCTGCCCTTGTCCACTTCGACAAATGACGAGCCTCCCTGAAACGTAAGAGACAGATTTTTTTTGTCAATTTCAGCTTTCATGTTGTCGGCTACGGTTTGGGCTATATCCATTAAATCCGCTCTGGTTTTGTTTAGTTTTGAGTTTTCGCTTTCCACTTTCATCAACCGCCCTAAATCCGCAACCAGCGTAACGAGCCGCTTTACTTCCTCATGGCAGCTCCGCAGACGCTCCGGCGTTGTCTCCCAAAGCCCGTCTATCATCGCTTCCAGGTAAGAGCCAATAGCGGTCAGGGGAGTCCGTAGCTCATGCGCCACGTCGGAGGTCAGCCGCTTTCTCAGTTTTTCCTGCTCGTTCAAGGCTTCCGCCAAATGATTGATTGACGTTACAAGGTCGTTCAGCTCCCGCGTCTTTGAGCCGCGCTCAAAGCGTATGTCATAGTTTCCCGACGCGATTTGTTTAGCGATAAAAGCGGTTTTTATAACAGGCCGGGCGAGCCGCCGCGCAAGCAAAGAGCCGATTACAATGGAAAATACTCCTGCCAGCACGCTTATCACAATCATGACGGTATTCATCGCGTCAATAAACGAAAAATCAGCATCGCTTATAAAATAGGGACCGTAATATGTTACCGAAACCGAGCCGATTTTAAGCCCGATTTGATTGAGGTCGTAGTTCTGCGTTACAGAGCTCCCGCGCGCGCCGCGCCTTTCCATGCAATCCGTAATTCCATCCATGACATGCCAGCATTCATGGTTTTCGGCATCCCAGACAATATCTCCGTTCAGGTCAAAAACCTTCAGAATATATCCGTTATGCATGGAGTACATTCCGATGATATGTAAAAATTCAGTATTCCAGGCACGTCTGAATAAATCATATTGCATGCTGATATCGCTGACTATATTTTCGCTCTTTACTTTTTCCTGTTCTATGATGTACCTGGTAAACTCCCTGTTTATGAATATATTGAAAAGCGAGGCAATCAGCCCGACCGTAATCAGCAGCGTAAGAAATATAACAAGCGACAGTTGTGTTCGGAGGCTTTTCATCTGTCAATCGCCTCCGAACTTGTATCCTAAACCGGGAACAGTCAGGACATACACCGGGCATTTGGGGTCGTTCTCAATTTTCTTCCGCAGGTTCTTGATATGGCTGTCAACCGCCCTGTCGTATCCGTCAAAATCTTCGCCCAAAGCTAATACGATCAGTTCATCGCGGGTAAAGACGTTGCCGGGATATTTTACGAGCGCCGATAAAATATTAAGTTCGCTTGGTGTGAGCGTCACAGGTTCGCCGTTTTTAAGAATCTCGTTTTTTTCAAAATCTAATATTAAATCCCCATCCCGCCATGAGTTACGAACCGTCAGCGGGACAAGGTCGCTTTCAGTCCGGCGAAGCACGGCCTCGACCCGCGCATATAATTCATTTAACCCAAAGGGCTTTATGACATAATCGTCCGCTCCCCTCTCAAGCCCGTCAACGATGTCCGTTTCCTCCACCTTCGCGGTGAGCATGATAATTGGGATGCGGGATTTTTTACGGATAGCCGCGCAAACTTCTTCCCCTGATACTCCGGGCATCATTAAATCAAGGATCACGAGGACAATATTTTCGCTGTTAAAAATCTCCAAAGCCTGCCGTCCGTTTTCGGCTCGGAAAACGTTGAAACCCTTGCTTTCCAGCAGCGCGGAAACCACCTCAAGGATTTTGGGCTCATCATCGACCACAAGTATATTTTTACTTTTTTTCAGTATAATTCTCCTTCAGGGGTATCCTCTTATCGTATCCGGGCCTGCAATATCATTTTAATCATCCAAAACAGAAAAAACACCGCGATATTTACGATGACCACGCTTGCTCCGGTGGGCGTCCCGTACAGATAAGACCCTGTAATACCGAGGAAAAAGCAGATGACCGATATAAAAGCCGAGCATATGGTGACGGACTTAAATGTCTTGCACAACCTCATGGACGTGAGAGCGGGGAAGATTATAAGGCTGGAAATGAGCAACGCTCCCATCATTCTCATTCCAAGCACTATGGTTATCGCCGTCAAAAAGGCTATAAGCATATTGTACAGCCCGACCTTAACGCCTGTCGCCCGCGCAAAAGTTTCATCGAACGTGACGGCGAAAATTTTGTTGTAGAACAATATGAAAAGGGTCAGAATAACAATGGCAAGCGCGACGCTCAGCCTCACGTCATTTCTGCTCATGGCAAGTATGCTCCCGAACATATAATTACAGACATCCATGTTCATACCGGTCGTCATGGATATTACCACCACGCCGATAGCGAGCGAACTGGTCGAGATCAGCGCTATTGCCGCGTCACCCTTGATTTTGTTGTTTTCGCTTAACCGTAACAGGAAAAAAGCGGCCAGCACCACAACGGGGATGGAAACGATCATCGGCGCGGCGTTCATAGCTGTAGCTATGGCAAAAGCTCCAAATCCAACATTGGAAAGCCCGCTGCCGATCATGGAATATCGTTTTAACACAAGGCTTACCCCAAGCAAAGCCGCGCATAACGAGACCAGCAACCCGACGATAACGGCGCGCGCGATAAAAGCAAATGAAAACATCTCTATGAATATATCAACGTCAAACATCGGCTTCACCTCTTAGGAACCATTTTCCAACGGCGGTTCTTACATAGTCCTCCGTCGCGCCGAAAAACTCCTGCGAATTTTTCAAGTGAAGGATATGAGAGGCGTATTTGACCGAACTGCGAATATCGTGGGAAACCATAATGACCGTTATTCTTGTTTCCTTGTTGATCCTGTCTATCTGCTGGTATAAATCCTGCGTCACCACAGGATCAAGCCCCGCGACGGGTTCATCAAGGAGAAGCATTTTTTGCGTGGCGCAGAGCGCCCGGGCCAACAGCACCCGCTGCTGCTGGCCGCCGGACAATTCCATGTAGCTTCTTTTCCGTAAGCCCTGAATATCAAGGCGCTCCATATTTTCATCCGCCGCCGCTTTGTCCGCTCTCGAATAAAACGGACGGATACCGCGCCGGTTCAGCCGTCCGGAGAGGACGACCTCGTATACGCTGGCCGGGAAGTCTTTTTGCACGATAGTCTGCTGCGGCAGATAACCGATTTCATTTTCTCCAAGCTCATCACCTATAGCAACGCGTCCTTTTACCGGCTGGATGAGCCTCAGCAATCCTTTAATGAGAGTGCTTTTACCGGATCCGTTTTCACCGACGACGCATAAATAGTCCCCGCCCTCCACCTCAAAATCAAGGCCGCTGACAACTACACGCCCTTCATATGCGAAGGAAGCGTTTTGACAGGTTATAAGGGCCATATCAGTGCAGCGCTTCTCTCAGCGCTTCAACATTCCGGTTCATAAGTTCCAAATAGCTCGCGCCGCTTTGAAAATCGTCTCTCGAAATATTGTGGCCGGAGTGCAGCAGCCGCTTTTTCGCGCCGCTTTCCCCGCAAATGGTGTCCGCTATCCTTTCGTTGGATAACTCAATATGGAAAACCACGGGTATTTGCTCTTCCTGAACCTTGCGAATCAGGAACGCTATGGTCCTCGCGCTGGGCTCCGTTTCGGTGGAGCAGCCGGGGAAGGCGGCAAAATACTCCAGCCCGTAAGCGTCCGCTAAATAACGGAATGGGAACCTGTCGCCAAAGACGATGGTTTTCCTCTTCGCTCCGTCCGTTACGGCCCTGAAAGCGGCGTCCAGATCGTCCAGCCTTGCGATGTAATCGGCGGCGTTTTTCCGGTAAAAGGGCGCGTTTCCTTCGTCGGCTCCGCAAAGCGCGTCCGCGATCCTCTGTACTATCAACTTCGCGTTCCGGGGCGACGTCCAGACATGCGGGTCGGCAATAATTTCATCATCGTGGTCATCGTCATCGTCGTGGCTATGTCCATGTCCATGACTGTGCCCGTGGTCATGGCCGCCTTCCATTCCCTCGACGATCTCCTCTCCGACAAGCTCTACATGGTCCATGAGCGCGATGATCCTTTTTTTATCCGTATTCACGGAGTCCAGGATTCTTTTGATCCATCCGTCCGTTTCGCCCCCAACATATATGAACACGTCGCTGTTCTGTATCCTGATTATATCCTGCGGGGAAGGCTCGTAGGAATGGCTTTCCGCGCCCGGCAAAAGAAGCATTGAGATGTCGGCTTTTTCACCTGCTATTTCGCGCGCGAAATCGTACGGCGCAAATATTGTGGAAACAACGCTGATCTTGCCGGGGTTTTGGGGATCGCCGGCAACGGCAGGCGTTCCTGTTGCCATTGCCAATATTAAAGATAATAGAACAAATAAAATAAATTTTTTCATATCAATTCCCTTTCACGCTTCCTGTCACGCCGCATCATAGCCTTGATCCTCGATCTCGGCTTTTATCCTGGCAGCATCCGTTTTGCCGGGGTCATGTTCTACCGTGACCGTTCCGGCTTTCAGGTCAACGGCAACATCGCTGACGCCGGGCAGGGCGCTCACCGCTTTCGTGATGGCATTGGCGCAGTGCTGGCAAGACATACCACCCACTTTGACAACTGACTTTTCCATATCGTACACCTCCTTTAATTTAATGACTCAAGTTTTACTCTCAGAAACTTGGCTAATTCAAGCATAGCATAGATTTGCGCTTTTTCTTCGGCTTGCGGGTTATAGTTTGTATTTGTATTAATGTCATAGGTATATGTAGCGCCGGTTTCATCCGTAATAAATTCAATGCCGGCGACATCAATATCATTTGTTATTAAAAACTGCTCATATTTTGATATAAGCTCTTTGTGAGGGTTTTCTACTATTTGGAATTTCATTTTTTCCGCAGGCGCTTCCCCAACCGGGCAAAATAGATCTTTAATTTGACAGGCGTCCGCGGGGCAAAGCTCAAAACCGTCGGAAGTGTCAACTTTTACGGAATACAGGTATTTTTTGCCAATAAATTCTGTTCGGATAATAAAAGACTGCGGTGATTTTATATATTGCTGCAATAGCATGATACCGTCTACGGAATCTTCAAAAGAGGGGTTATTCAAATGCAGCTCCAGCTCGCTTAATGACTTGAACAAACTAACGCCAAGCCCTTTTCCGGCGCGGTTATGTTTGGTGATGAACGGCACGGAGTTTAAAGCCTCGGCAGCCTGTAAAATTTGCTCTTTTCCAACCGCCGCCACTGTTTTAGGTGTTTTAATCCCATATTTCTCTAAGGCCAAATATTGCTTTACCTTGCTTATTTCAAAACGAAGGGCACTGCTTCCGTTAAAAACCGTTCTGCCGTAAAACTCAAGCCAGTCTATGACGGCTGACGCCAACTCCGGCGCGTAGCGATGCCCACGCGTATGCGAAGACGCGCTCATACGGCTGAAAAATACCCCCTTGGGCGGTTCTTCGCTTAAATTTACAAATCCCTTATCCAAATGCCAGCTTTCATAAGGCAAATTCAATTCGCTCAGCCTTTTTGTTAAATGCGCCGTCCATTCGTCATTTTCATGTATGATATAGATTTTTTTAGACATTGATTATCACGCTCCTAATGATTTGCAGTTTAACATAATTTACGCGCTGCTGTTCAGTCGTTGGTATCGACGGCGGCCTGCAATTTTTGAGCCGCAGTATAGCGGGGCGATGTGTAGAAGTTATGTAGATGAAAAAATTTTACGGCGGCTTTCCTGCTTGAAAAATTTTTAAAAAAATACGGTCTTGCGCTCATATTTTTTTATGGTATCATATTGGTCAATATAGGTCAAAAAAATTATTGCGCGAAAGGAGAGCGTATGAAAATGGATTTCAATAAATTGACGCGCAAATCACAGGAAGCGATCGCCGCCGCTCAGGATGCGGCCATAGCTCACAGGAATCAGGAGGCCGACGTTCCGCACCTTTTACTCGCGCTGGTCCGCGATAATGAAGGGCTGATCCCGCGGCTTCTTAACAAAATGAACGTGGATACCGGGGCCATAATCCGCTTCGTCGAGGGAGAGATTGCCCGGAAACCCAAAGTGACCGGCGGCGGCGCGGAGCAGGGGAAAGTTTATGTAACTCAAAAATTACAGTCCCTTTTGGTAAAAGCGCTGGAAAAAGCCGCCGCGTTAAAGGACGAATACGTATCGGTGGAGCACATTTTCCTTGCGGTTCTTGACGACGATTACTGGGGAAAAATCCTTAACCGTTTTGCCGGCGCAGCCGGTTCAAATCCAGCTTCGCTGGGCGGGCTGAATTCCGACAGGTTCCTTGAAGCCCTTGCCGGCGTAAGGGGAGCACAGCGCGTTCAAAGCGCCGACCCCGAAGCGGCTTATGAGGCGCTTGAAAAATACGGGCGCGACCTCGTCGAGGCCGCTGCGCAGAATAAACTTGACCCGGTAATCGGCAGAGATGAGGAAATCAGAAGGGTCATAAGGATACTCAGCCGTAAAACGAAAAATAACCCTGTCCTTATAGGCGACCCAGGCGTCGGCAAAACGGCGATAGCCGAAGGGTTGGCTCAAAGGATCGTGAGAGGCGACGTCCCCGAAGGGTTAAAGGACAAAACCGTATTCGCCCTCGATATGGGGTCGCTTGTCGCGGGGGCAAAGTTCAGGGGTGAGTTTGAGGAACGCTTGAAAGCCGTTCTCAACGAAATAAAGCAAAGCGATGGGAGGGTAATACTTTTCATTGACGAGCTTCACACGATAGTCGGCGCGGGGGCCGCCGAAGGCGCCGTTGACGCGGGGAACATGCTGAAACCGATGCTTGCGCGCGGCGAGCTGCACTGCATCGGGGCCACTACCGTGGATGAATACAGGAAGCATATAGAGAAGGACGCGGCCCTCGCCAGAAGGTTTCAGCCCGTCATGGTCGAGCAGCCGGACGTTGAGAATACTATTTCGATCCTGCGGGGCATAAGGGAAAAGCTCCAGGTTCATCATGGGGTCAGGATCAGGGACAGCGCCCTTGTGGCCGCGGCGGTGTTGTCAAATCGTTACATCACCGACAGATTCCTGCCCGATAAGGCAATAGACCTCGTAGACGAGGCGTGCGCGATGCTTCGCACCGAAATAGACTCCCTGCCCGCCGCGCTCGACGCGTCAGACAGAAAGGTCATGCAGCTTGAGATCGAGGAGGCCGCGCTGAAAAAAGAGAGCGATCCAGCCTCCAAGTCAAGGCTCGCGAATTTGCAGAAGGAGCTTCAGGAGGCCCGCGAGGAATCAAGCTCGCTACGCGCGCAGTATGAGGCGGAAAAACAGAGCATATCGGGCATACGGGAGCTGAGGGTGAAAATTGAGGAGATAAATTTAGAGATAGAGAAAGCGGAACGCGGTTATGACCTCAATAGGGCCGCCGAGCTCAAACATGGGCAGCTCCCGCGCCTTCAGGAGGAATTGAATAAAAGAGAGTCCGGGCTTGAAAAACAAAATACGCGGACCCTTCTGAAAGAGGAGGTAAGCGAGGAGGAAATTGCGGATATAATCAGCCGTTGGACGGGCATCCCCGTAAAAAGGCTTATTGAAGGCGAGATGGAGAAACTTCTGAAACTGGATGAAATCCTCCATAAGCGTGTGATCGGGCAGGATGAGGCTGTCAGCCTGGTTGCCGACGCCGTTCTGCGCGCGCGGAGCGGAATAAAGGATCCAAAACGCCCCATAGGTTCATTTATTTTCCTTGGCCCGACCGGAGTCGGTAAGACCGAACTGGCCAAAACGCTTGCGGAAGCCCTTTTCGACAGCGATGAGAATATGGTCCGCATAGACATGAGCGAGTATATGGAAAAGCACGCGGTTTCAAGGCTTTGGCCCGACCGGAGTCGGTAAGACCGAACTGGCCAAAACGCTTGCGGAAGCCCTTTTCGACAGCGATGAGAATATGGTCCGCATAGACATGAGCGAGTATATGGAAAAGCACGCGGTTTCAAGGCTTATAGGCGCGCCTCCCGGATATATAGGGTATGACGAGGGCGGGCAGCTTACGGAAGCTGTGAGGCGGCGTCCGTATTCGGTCGTCCTGTTTGATGAGGTGGAGAAAGCGCACCCCGATGTCTTCAATACGCTGCTCCAGATTTTGGACGACGGGAGGATAACCGACTCCAAAGGGCACACGGTCGATTTTAAAAACACGGTGATAATAATGACAAGCAACACAGGCGCGCCGACCCTGACAGAGGGCATCGGCAGGGACGGCGAAATATCGGAAACCGCGCGGGATGAAGTGATGAAGGAGCTGCGCGGAAGTTTTCGGCCCGAATTTCTGAACCGTGTTGATGATATTGTTATGTTCAAACCTTTGCAAAAGGACGAGATCCATAAGATAGTGAGGCTTATGCTGGGCTCTCTTTCTTCAAGGCTAAAAGACCGCCAGGTCGGGCTGGATTTTTCGGATGAAGCTGTAAGTTTTATTTCAGAGGCGGGATATGACCCCGTTTACGGGGCGCGCCCGCTGAAGCGTTTCATTGTCAGGCAGGTTGAAACGCCGCTCGCTCGCGCGATAATCGCCGGCAAAGTTCGGGATGGAACGGATATAAAAGTTGATGTCAAGGACGAAAAATTAGATTTCGAGTTTTAAAACGCACATTCGTCAGGTCTAATCCCAAGAATAGAATTTTTCATAAGGTATGGCTAAAGCATTTAAAATGATCAGAACTGTTTCCATACTATGAGGACGTGTTAAGCTTATGCCCATGTCGAGCCCTCCAACAAAAATGCTGGCTTCCGCTATGGACGTGAAAAAACTGAACGCTCTCTGTAACGTAGGTCGGTCGGTTGGCTTCTTTAGGCTGTTGGGGATTGTTTGCCCCTGTTTTTTCAATCCTTCCCGCAAACGATATTCCAAAAGCGAATATACCATCAGGCACAGCACCATAATAAACGCAAGCGATTCTATTCGTTCAGGCTTTTTCAAGTATGTTTCGCTTACCAGGAAACTTTTATTCTTCAAAAACCTGAACCCTCGCTCTACATGCATTTGCTCCTTGTAGATATCCAGCATTTCTTTACCTCCCAACTCCGTGACGTTGCTCGAAAGTATGAAACGCCCAAGACTTCTCCGTTCACGCGACACTGATTCCGCGTTTTCCACTATTTCCCCTTCGATAAAATAAACTTCCCTCAACACTTCGTCTTTTTTCGGTCGCCCTTTGGCTCCCGTTGGACGCCGGTTTTTGTGGGTCGTTTTAACTTCCCCCAACTCTAACAACGGATATTTTTTGATCCATTCATTAGCGTACTTGATTGCGTCCGCCTCGCAAGCGAATTCTTTATTCTTCAAGCACGCTAATCCCTTGTTTCCTTCAGATATTTGCTTCTCAAGACGTTTTTCAAATGTGCCTCTCATCTTCTTTTCCATTTCGGAGGAGTGAACCAGTACCCATTTTTGTTCCACTCCTCCGTACTGAGATGTTGTCTCGTAAAATGCGTAACGCGCGTCTTCTGAGTTGATTTCCAGTTCGACTTCTGCTCGTAAAAGGTCATGCGAATTCGTAAGTGTTGCTGGAACACGAGACACCCACTGTCCGACAAAATTTTTTATATTCTTTTCCGTGTAAAACGCGGCATCGGCTATGAATATGCTTTCTCCTTCTTCTCCAAGCGACTCTTCAAGATTTATAAGAACATTACTCATTGCTTCTTTGATTGTTTCATGATCAGAGGCGTTCCCAGAATGTGCTTTCATAAATAACGGGACTCCATCCGCATTGACCAGAAGGCTCAAGACAAAACGTTTCAAGTCCCATCGCCCATCTTTGGGATGTCCGAAAGTTACCTCAATGGCTGGCTCCGTAGGCGATAGATCAAGAGGATCTGTTTTATATTCGCCATGCACGCTGAAATTAGTAGTGTCTGCATGAATATGCTTCAAATCAAGATGTTCGTGTTTCAGAATATGAGAAACAAGATGTAAAAAGAGCTCTGTAGGCCCAAAGTCGTAAATTTTATCAAGTAGCTCACCCATAACAGAATCATTGAGGTGTTCAGGCTCAATTCCTTCTCCCAGAAGGCGCTGTAGAGGAAGATTGCGGAAAAACTCCGGGAAAAGATACAACTGACGGCGACTGAAAGATAGTCCATTCAGAAGAAAAGCAAGAATAGCAGTGCCATGAGAGATTTTGTGCTCGCGATTTTTGGGAAGAAGAGAGTCAAAGAGACATTTGAGTCCGAGCTCTTCGTAGTACATTGAAATTAAACCGAGGTGTCCCAAAGGGCGAGATTGTATTTTGATGTCGCTCAGTTTTACGAAATCTTTGTTTGATGTCATAGCATAACCTTCTCTCTTCATAAGATTTTGAGTACATTAGGTTTCTTGAGAGAAGTTTAACCTATTTATACTGCTTTAGGTCATAAAGTACGCACCCATTCGCTTAACCTGCCTTAACCGCTGCGAATGGACACGTCAGAATGTGCCCTAAAGCAGTATATCTTTATCTTTAACTTACGCTGGAGGGTTAATACCCTCCAGATTTTATTTATTTCGTATGGACGGATAACTTACTTGAAGCTTCTTCGATTTCGAAATGAGAAAGGGCCTCCGTCAGCTCCGCGGCATGGCCGCTTAATGTTTGGGCTGCCATGGCGACGCCTTCGGACGCATCCGACGCCTCAGTGGACGCGTTCAGCACCCCTTCTATCCTCCTCCCGACCTCAACTGTCCCATGTGTCACTACATCTATCGCTCTGGACATTTCTTTTGAGGACGCTGCCTGTTCCTGCGCTATTGCCGCGATATTTTGTATTTCATCGCTTATAACTCTCATTCTCGCCAATCCATCGTTAAGGCCCTCCTGGGCTACCCCTGCCATTACAAGCACTTCCCGCACTATCTCCGTTGATTTTATCGTCCCCCCTATGGCTTTTTGAGCGGAGGATTGAAGCCCGCTTATCTGATCGCTGATACTTTTCGCGGCATGTCCCGATTCCTCCGCGAGCTTTCTTACTTCATCAGCCACAACGGCAAAACCGCGCCCCGCTTCCCCCGCCCTCGCCGCCTCTATCGCGGCGTTAAGCGCAAGCAGGTTGGTCTGATCGGCTATTCTCGTTATGACGCTGACAAATCCGGTTATCTGCTCAACTGATGACACAAGATCCCTTATTTCTTTTTCGTTTTCATCGCTCATATCTCCCACTTTATTGATCTGCGCAATGACATTTTCCACGACATGCACGGCATTTTCGGTAACTTCGCTGGTCGTGCCCGCGTTTTGCGCCCCGTTTGTGGATGATTGCGCTACAGTGGCAGCTCCGGCGGACATCTCCTCCACTCCGGCGTTGCTTTGTTCGAGGGCGGAAGAATTGTTGGACGACAGACTTGTTATCTGGT
>Ga0099364_10006881_pt1 | contig 16421 bp, 12 predicted proteins | sample TergutTh196P3_FD_73070 | JGI IMG/M metagenome (GOLD analysis project Ga0099364, IMG submission 73070) | Microcerotermes parvus P3 segment gut microbial communities from Pointe-Noire, Republic of the Congo - Th196 P3 | ecosystem: Host-associated > Arthropoda: Insects > Digestive system > Gut ...
GCCCGAAATGAAAAAAACCGCAGGTATAAACGACAATCTTGTCCGCTTTTCTGTTGGCTTGGAAAATGTTGAAGATTTGAAAATGGATATTGAAAATGCACTTAAATTATGAGTAAAATAGCAAAAAAAACTAACAGACTTGATTGGCAATACGCCTTTACTGGACTAAAACCAAATTCCGTGATTATTGAGCCGACAAGCGGAAATACAGGTATCGGATTAGTGTATGTCTCGACCATAAAAACTACCGCTTAATTCTAACAATGCCCGAAACAATGAGCGTTGAAAGGTGAAATTTGCTCAAAGCGCTCGGCGCAGAACTCGTGCTGACCGAAGGCGCAAAAGGTTTGAAAATCCGGCAAATCCGGCAATCCATTATCACACTACTGCCGAAGAAATCTGGCGCGATACTGATGGTAATATCGACATATTTGTTGCCGGAGTCGGCACGGGTGGCACAATCAGCGGTGTAGGAAAACGTCTGAAAGAACTCAAACCCGACATTCAAATTGTAGCCATAGAGCCTGCGGATTCGCCCGTGCTTTCGGGCGGAAATCCCGGACCTCATAAAATACAAAGCATCGGCGCAGGTTTTGTGCCAAAAATTTATGATGCTTCAATGGTTGATAAAATCATACCGAAAAGCAACGACGACGCGATACGAACTTCGCGCGAATTGGCAAAAACCGAAGGACTTTTAGTTGGTATTTCTTCGGGAGCAGCAGTTTTTGCAGCATTGTAATTAGCCAAACAGCCCGAAAACAAAGAAAAAAATATTATAGTGATTTTGCCCGATACGGGCGAGCGTTATCTCTCAACTGTTTTATATGCTTTTGATGAATATCCGTTGTATAAGTCTGTCTAAAAATGCACACTGAATACTTTTGCATCCTAAAATATATTTAACAATTCGTCTTTGGAAAGCAGTTGCTGTTCACCCGTTGTCATATTTTTTAACGTCAGTTTGTCTTCCCGCATTTCATTTTCGCCAACTATTACCACAAACGGTATTTTTTTGTTATCGGCATAACTCATTTGTTTTTTGAGTTTTACGGCTTCGGGATAAATTTCGGCGCAAATGTTATATTTTCTCAATTCATTCAGCAACGGAAAGCAATAAGCTGTTTCCTGTTCGCCGAAATTGATAAAAATAACTTGTGTTAAATGAATTGTATTTTCGGGGTAAAGGTTCAGTTGATTCAGCACATCGTAAATGCGGTCGGCGCCAAACGAAATACCAACGCCCGAAACGCCCGGCATACCAAACACGCCTGTGAGGTTGTCGTAACGTCCGCCTCCCGTAATGCTGCCAATTTCTACATCTAACGCTTTTACTTCAAAAATAGCTCCTGTATAGTAGTTTAATCCGCGTGCGAGTGTAAGGTCAAGCTCAACGGTTGTTTCTATGTTTAACAATCGTATATAGTTGAAAATATATTCCAATTCTTCTACACCTTTCAGTCCGATAGGCGAATTGGCTAATATTTCTTTCAACACTTCCAATTTCTCGTTGTTGCTGCCGTTGAGCAAGATAATGGGTTGCAGTTTTTCGATAGCCGCTGCCGAAATGCCTTTCGATACGAGTTCTTCGTTTACTTTCTCCAACCCAATTTTATCTAATTTGTCAATAGCCACCGTAATATCGGTAATCTTGTCCGGTTCGCCGATTACTTCAGCAATGCCTGAAAGGATTTTACGGTTGTTTATTTTAATGCAAACATTGATGTTAAATCGGCGATACACTTCGTCCATAATTTGTACCAGTTCCACTTCGTTCAGCAACGAATCACTTCCCACTACATCAGCATCGCATTGGTAAAATTCGCGATAGCGTCCTTTTTGCGGTCGGTCGGCACGCCAAACGGGCTGAATTTGATAGCGTTTAAACGGGAACGAAATTTTATCACGGTTCATTACCACAAAACGAGCAAAAGGAACGGTAAGGTCATAGCGTAGCCCTTTTTCACATATTTTATTTTGTAGGGACGCGGCACGCCACGTCTCTACGTCAAACGAAATGCCCGATAAGAAATCGCCCGAATTCAGAATTTTAAACAATAATTTGTCGCCTTCTTCGCCGTATTTACCCATCAACGTAGAAAGGTTTTCCATCGCCGGCGTTTCAATTTGCTGAAAGCCGTACAAGTGGTAAACCTCTTTTATTGTGTCGAAAATATAATTCCGTTTCGCCATTTCTTCAGGCGAAAAATCGCGTGTTCCTTTGGGTATTGATGGTTTTTGCATAGAGAAATAAATTAGGGACTGCAAAGATAATCATCTTTTTTATTCCTCAAATGTTTGTAATCGCAAAAAGGTTTGTTTGTAGACAATCCGCAGCGACAAAGTGTTACTCGGTTGCGAATCGGAAAAACCTCGCCGGCTTCGTCTTCGATGGCAATGCCGCCTTTTACCCAAATGGGTCCGTGCTTTTCTTCATACGCATCTTCAAGTATGCTGATTTCTTCGGGCAATTCCGGCTCTATCCTTTTTCCGTCTTTTGTTACAACGGTCAGCCGTCCGCTCGGACAGTCGTTGCATTGCTGAATGGCAATGTCTATTTTTTCCCGATCGGTACATTTGTCAACGATGTTCCAAGTGGTTTCATAAGTATCGCAAAAGCGAGCCACACAGCAATATTTTTCAGCATCAAGCAAATCAACCACCTTACCTTTGATAAGTTCCGCTTGCTCTTCGTACGTTTTGTGTGAAGCAGTTTCCGAACCATCGAAATTATTTTTCGAGTGTTCTCCATCGCAAAACGGTTTGTTTTTGGATGCTCCGCAACGGCACAATGAATATGTTTCCTTAACAGGATAAGTTTCTATCAACTTATATGATGTTGAGGCACTTTTTTTATCCAAACCATAAGCTAACTTGTTCAACGGAACATTACCAGTTACAACATAAGGTCCGTTGCGAAGTACTTTTATCTTTTTGCTCATGATAAATATTCGAGATTTAAAATTTAAGATTCAAAATTCTCGGACAAGAGTTTTATCTGTGTCTTTGAATTTTGAATCTTAAATTTTGATTTTTTAATATTACCTGCTTCTCGTATTATTAGTTGCCGGGCGCGCGCTTGAGTTATCGTTCGTATTCGACGAGCGAGTTGAGGTAGAAGCAGGAGCACTACTGCGAGCGTTATTCGTATTGCTTTGGCGCGTTGTTGTCGTACTGGTATTATTAGCCGGTCTTGTTGTCGGAACTGTTTGCGTTTCACGTGTTGTTGTACCCGAAGCGTTATTGTTTGCCGGTCTTGTTGTCGGAGTTGTCGTTGTTGTTCCTGAATTGTTATTCGCTGGTCTTGTTGTTGTTCCAGCGTTGTTGTCCCGCACGTTTTGCGTCGGTTGATTCGTCGTTGGGCGTGTGGTAGTAGTGTTTACGTTGTTTCTTGTTCCGGTAGCAGCTCTGACATTATTTTGCACCGGACTGCTGGTAAAAGATCTGTCTGTAAATTGCGGGCGATGGTCGTAGCTAAACACTTGTCCACGTGGATTGTGCTGTGCGGGTCGGGCAAAATAAACCGGTCTGCCGAAATAATCGAAACGGTTGTTGGCAATTCCGTAAGTGACTCTGTAATTTACCGGCGCCCAGCCTGCATTAACCCATACATATCCGATAGACGGACCTCTAAAATCCCAAAAACCAGGCATCCAAATGGCATTGTTATGCGGTGTTCTTGCCCAATGACCGTTTATCCAAACATACGATCTCGTAAACGGATCCCATTGCCAAAAGCCATCTATCCATAAATAGGTTGGACCAGGTTGACGAATGCTTCCGGGACCTATTGTGAGTACCATTGCCGGAGGCGCAATAGGAATTGTTGAAATAACCACTGTTGTGGTGGGTTGAACCGGTACCGGTGTATGAACAACGCGAGTACGGGTATGTGTAACACAGCTGCTAAGCGCTAATGCGATGCTCGTGATAATTGTTATTTTCAGTAGGTTTTTCATGGCATTATTTTTTATTAGTTGAAACTTCCTTTTACTATATGACAAAGTAAATACAAAAAAGTTTAATTTGAAAGAAAAAATAAAAAAGAAGTTGTCTCAAAAGTCTTTTTAAACAGCCTCTTTTTATCAAATAGACACGTTACACGTTCCTTCCGGAATTCCAAACCATACGTTATTTTACTTCAAGAGTTACACCTAAAGCACATTCAAAACCTGCATCAAAAACAACATCTCCCGTAGCATCAAAAATAACGTTTGCATTATTGTTAATAATTACATCTCCTTGCGGTTTTGATGTGGTTACATTTCTACCGACATAAATATTTCTTCCGCCTATATATCGGTTCGATAATATGGTTTCGTTTTGAATGTATACATCTTGACTAATATCTATAACAGAACCATTGCCCGAATACGTGATTGCAGAGCTACAATTTGCGTTAGTTAGATACGCCGGATTTGCACCATAAGTTGCATTTTGTTCCATTTTGATAACACTGTTGTAATCTTGCAATATCACATTTGCTCCTTGTTCTACACATAAATAACCATCACTTTTAACAAGCATATTGCCTGAATTCTTAATTCGCAACGTTGCTCCCAATTTAATATGCAAGGTGGAACCTGATTCGATAATCAAATTAGCGCCATCTAATTCTATTTCGGAGCCCGATTCTGCTACTAAAGCGCTATTATTCTTCAAATGAATGGCACTACCCGAATTTGCTTTTAAAAGGGAATGCTGCTTGCAGGTAAATATAGTTGGATCTGCAAAAATATTTTTATTGTTAAAGGTAATCGGATTGACCGGACGAGTAGGTGTTAATCCATGATCCAGTAAAATTGTAGCGCCGGAAAGTAAATTTACTTTTTCGTTCAACACAATATCACCACACCAGCGGACATTGTTTTTCACATCATAATCATTCCAACGGACGGAAATTTTAACATCGCCATTTGCCCGCTGTTCTACTACATGGATCGATAATCCATTCAAATAAATTTTACGGTTATCATCAGTAGCAGGAGTTAAATATGGAGATTGACTGGTGCCGAGTCTATTTGTACACCTATAGGTGTAGAACGGAATTATTGCCGGATTGGTCGAAATGGAAATGTTGTCGCCTTGATAATACGCATCATACACAGAACCATGAACGCTGGATTGCAGCCATCCGAAATATTCACGACCAAGTTCCACGCCATTATATTTTGTCTTGCCAAGAACATAATGTTCTTTGTTGTATATGATATTATCCCCGTTTATGTCATATGGATGATAAGACTCAAGACCGACTCCCGTAAAAGGATTTGCATGTGCATTGTTGGTTTCACCCATTGTAACAGGATCGCCAACTACATTCGTGGATGGCGAATAAGCCGTAAAATCAAATTTTCCGAATTTATTGATTGGCGCCATATAATTCGTACGGCTATCAAAAGAAGAAAAATTGTTATTGCCAACTTGCAAATTTAAATAAATACCACGCGGTACTTTAAACATCGGCGAATTTTGCCCGTGTTTATATTCTTGATGTTCTATTTTACCAGACAATAATTGATGGTTTGTTATCCAAATCCATTGCTCTCTTGCCAATGGATTTAAGGTGCGGACATACGGCAACTTGATACGAACAGCATCGCCTGTAGAGGCAAAATCGCGCAAGATATATGTAACCGAGTCACTTGTTTGCAATATATAATCCAAATCGGTGTTTACTTCTTGCTGATTTTCGTTGCGAGCACTGATTTCATATTGATGTTGCGGATTTTTCCACCCTAAACGGTATCTGTCCCATGCATTATAACCAAACATATATCGGTTATCGCTGGATAACATACCATACCCGCTATAATTTTGCATATAGGTACCTATACCGGCACCGGCTCCGCCAGAGTGAAATTCGTTAGGTCCTAAAAATCCATGTGCAATTTCGTGTACAAATACGATTAAATCTTCCGTATATACACGTCCAAAAGTAGAAATTTTTGTTTTATTTGCAATAGTTAATGTATCACCTAATAAAGAAAAATTTCCGCTTCCTAAAGTGGTTGTCATTCTGCTGTTGATACGCCAGCAAATCACAATACAATCGATTGCTCCATCCGGTATCTGAGTTTTTACATGTCCATCAGAAGAAGATATAGTCCATAAATCAAAATCATTGGGAAAATTAAGCCCACGAGCAGTTTGTATTTGATGCCCGTTGCATAATTCGGACAGTTTCCGAAAAACACGGTCATAGCTTTGATAATCATACATAAAAGAACTGTAAGGTATCTGAATCAGATGCGGATGATAATCGCCAATGACTTTTAATTCTCCAAAAGAAATCTCATCATGATAGCGGCTGATGTAGCTTTGATAGTTTGTACTTACATTCAAATCTATGTAACTTCCCGGATTATTCGGCATCTGACCGGCGGGCCAATCCGCCATTACTCGGTTGTAGTTAGGATCTCCTGTAACTTCGGCAAAAACAACAAATATACGCCAAACACCCTTGGTCGGAAGACGATATCCGTTTCGTGAATCTACTGCACTTTGCGAAAAAACAGTATTAACGGAAACAGTTAACAATAAAAATAATGACAACTTTTTCATACCTGCTATTTTTTAATTATTTTTCCTATATACCGGTAATTATTTATGTTAATTTTAGCAATATATATTGCCGGAGCATAGCGGGATATATCCAATACAAAAGAATTATTATTAACTGTAACAGTTTCAATAATTCGTCCCGATAAATCGCTGACCGTCAAAACAGTTTTTTTTGTAATGGTTTCGGGTAACGTTACCTGCACTTTATCGCCGGAAGGATTGGGAACCAGCATTAAGGTTCTGATGTTGGTTTCTTTTATACCGGTTTCGTCTTTGCAGGTTAAATATGTATCACACCGTATTCCATCGGGAGTGTTGTAGCAATTATTCTCTGTGGCCTTCTCCCAAGGCAAATATCCATCGAAACCATATTCCAATTCTCCATCTCTATATTGGGCATATATCCAGGGAACATATACATTGTGATATTCAACAAAAGCATTGGGACCTATACCTTCAATAAACATAAAAGGGATTTCGTATCTAAATACAAAGTTATTTTCATCTACACATATAACCACGGTCTTGGATATTTCTTCTTCAAATTCTATATGTTTTCGTCCGTCTTTATGATACACTTTTGCTACGGTAAAACCTTTAAAATCATCTCCTATATTCAGGTTCAAATCCATCAGCAAATCTGTATAAGTTTCTTCGATATAAGTATAATGTCCCCATAGTTTAGAGTTGTCTTCGCTTATTTCAAATGTACGATATGGCACTGAGAACGAAAAACCATTAAGATGGTAAATCTTTTCATTTTCTATATTTTTGTTACATTCAAAATAAAAAAGTTGACCAGGACCATCAGCCATTTCAAAAGCAGCATAAAATCGTGTGGTTCCTTCGCCGAATACGGGCAAATAACTCTCTTCTTGTGCGTTTAGCAGTGATACAGATAGTATTACTGCAAATGTCATTGTTGCAATTTTTGTTTTCATAATCTAATGTTTTATAAATTTTTGAGAATACATTTTTTTATTCTTATCATAAACAATAGTATAATCTGGAAGTAAATATAGTTAATGCAAATATAATGTAAATTTTGAGATAAACAAATGAAACGTCGTATTTTTTAAACAAACACGTTTGTTAGTCTGAATCAAGAGAATAGACTTAAAAATATATTTTTACAAAAAAAATAAAAACAAAAAAAGCGACAAAAATTTGTCGCTTTTCAAATCAAATAAAATTATTTGTTTACTCTTGATTCAATGTTACACGTTTAAATTCGGTAACAGTTAAATCATTGTTTTGTTCTTTCAAATATTGTGCGATAGACATTTTCGCATCTTTGATAAATGCTTGTTCCAATAACGCTGCTTCTTGATAGAATTTATTCAAGCGACCTTCAGCAATTTTATCAAGCATCGCTTCGGGTTTACCTTCTTGACGCGCTTTGTCTTTTGCAATCTCCAACTCTTGTGCAATTACGTTTGCAGGCACTGCGCTTCTGTCGATAGAAATAGGCGACATAGCGGCTATTTGCATCGCCACATCTTTTTTCACTTGCAAGTCAACATTTGCCAAGTTGAACGCCGCCAACGTAGCTAATTTATTGCCCGGGTGAATGTAAGAAATGGTATCGGCACCTTTTACGAATTCATACATACCCAATTCCATTTTTTCGCCGGTAACGCCAATTTTGTCGGTAATCAATTGCTCAACAGTTGAACCGTCGATGGTCAATGCTTTCAACGCATCCATATCAGCTGGTTTTTGAGCCATTGCAACATCTAATATTTGTTGTGTTAATGCAATAAAATCTGCATTTTTAGCCACAAAGTCAGTTTCGCATTTCAATGCTACGATCGCCGCAAATTCGCCTGCAAATGCTGCCAACACGCAACCTTCTGATGCTTCACGGTCGCTGCGTTTTGCGGCAACTGCTTGTCCTTTTTTGCGGATAATTTCGATTGCTTTTTCTATATCGCCACCGGTTTCGTTTAATGCGTTTTTACAGTCCATCATTCCGGCGCCGGTCATTGTGCGTAACTTGCTGATTTCAGCCATTGTTATTGCCATAATATAAATCCTTTCTAATCAGCCCCTCTAAATCTCCTCTCAAGGGGAGACTTACAAAAGCAATGTTTTTTAATATAGTTTTTTTATTTTGTCTTTAAGCCTTCCTGAGGGAAGGTTTGGAAGAGCTGTTTTATTTATCGTCCTCTTCTTTTATGAATTTGGCGGCTACATTAGCATTTAATGCTTCCTCCTCAGCTTTTTCAGTTCTGGCTTTTTTAGCCGGTCTTGCTTTACGCTCTTTTTTAGGCGCTTCTTCTTCCGAAGATTCTGTTTCTGCTTTTTCGGCTTTGCGCTCTTCTAAACCTTCTTGAATAGCAGCTAACACAGTATCCAACACAATTTCTACCGATTTTGTCGCGTCGTCGTTTGCCGGAATTACAAAGTCAATGTTTGAAGGGTCAGAGTTGGTATCAACCATTGCAAAAACAGGAATTCCTAAACGGTTTGCTTCGCGCACAGCGATGTGTTCTTTCATCACGTCAACCACAAACAATGCCGATGGCAAACGAGTTAAGTCAACGATGCTACCAAGAACTTTTTCCAGTTTTTCGCGTTGGCGAGAAACTTGCAATTTCTCTCTTTTCGACAAGTTATCGAATGTACCATCTTTAATCATTTTGTCGATAGTAGTCATTTTTTTCACAGCTTTGCGAATTGTTGGGAAGTTTGTCAACATACCGCCTGCCCAACGCTCTGTGATGTAAGGCATTCCGATTGCTGCTACTTTTTCGGAAACAACGTCTTTGGCTTGTTTTTTAGTCGCTACAAAAAGGATTTTGCGTCCCGATTTAGCGATTGATTTTGCAGCATTAGCAGCTTCTTCTAATTTAGCAGCTGTTTTGTGCAAATCTATAATGTGGATTCCGTTGCGTTCCATAAAAATATAGGGAGCCATAGCCGGATTCCATTTTCTTTTCAAGTGTCCGAAGTGTACACCTGCTTCTAATAATGCTTCAAAAGTTACTTGTGACATTTTTTTGTTTTTTTAATTGTTTACTTTCTTTTTAATTATTATTTAATAACCAATAAAAAAGTAGCCGCATTTGCGAGTCTTTTTTATTTAGATACTAAACATTGTCTGAACCGTGTTTTTTACAAGATTTACAGAATTATCAAGATTTTAATCCTGTAAATCTTATTAATCTTGATAAAATCTTGGTTCAAGATAATTTGAATATTAACGTTTAGAGAACTGGAATCTCTTACGAGCTTTCGGTTGACCCGGTTTTTTGCGCTCCACTTCGCGTGGGTCACGAGTCATAAATCCTTCTGCTTTCAGCGCCGGTTTTGATTCAACGTCTATTTTTACCAATGCGCGAGCAATTGCCAAACGCAATGCTTCTGCCTGCCCTTTGAATCCGCCGCCGTTAAGGTTCACATTAATATCGTATTTTTCTACTACTCCAATCGTGTTCAATGGTTGTTTAACCACATATTGAAGAATGCTTGATGGAAAATATACGTTCAAATCACGTTTGTTGATAGTGATTTTTCCATTGCCTTCGCTTACAAATATACGAGCGATAGCCGCTTTTCTTCTTCCTATTGAATTTACTACTTCCATTATTTAAGAGAATTTAAATCGATTACTTTTGGTTGTTGAGCTTGTTTATCGTGTTCTGCACCTGCAAAAACATACAAGTTTCCTAATAATTTTGCACCAAGGCGGTTTTTAGGCAACATACCTTTTACCACTTTTTTGATTAATCTTTCAGGACTTTTTTCCATCAATTTTTCAGGCGTAATGTCGCGTTGTCCGCCCGGATATCCGGTATATCTCAAATAAACGCGGTCTGACCATTTGCTTCCTGTTAATTTTACATTTTTAGCATTGATAATGATTACATTATCGCCACAGTCAACGTGGGGAGTGAAACTTGGTTTGTATTTGCCTCTCAATATTTTCGCTACTTTTGAGCCCATACGACCCAGCACCAAATCAGTAGCATCTACTATAACCCATTCTTTTTGAACGGTTGCCTTGTTGGCAGAAATGGTTTTAAAACTTAATGTATCCACTTTTTTAAAAAGTTTAATTGTTTAAAATTTAGGGTTCAATGTATTTCCGTTACCTCAACGAGGGGCATAACTCTTTGAAAGTAAACAGTGAAATCATCAAAATCCTCACATTTGATTACGACGGATAATAATCGGGCGCAAAGATACAATTATATTTATTACCTGCAAATATAATTTCTGTTTTTTATTTGTTTAAACTCAAGATTCAATATTATGGTTTGTCTATTCTTTTAGTACCTGTTTTGAACCGACGGTCAGCCGTTAGCTAATTTTTGTTTTTTATACGCCGTAGACATCATCTCTCGGTAGAAAAATAAAACATCACACATAACAGCGTGCCGTTAGATACGCAATCTTGCTTGTTTTGGTCACAAACCTAATGGCTTGCAAATTGAAAATTAGCTAACGCTGACTGTTGGTTCAAAATACATTCTTAGAGTTTGTTTGTCTGTTATAAATTCTTAAATTAAAAAAAAAGTATATTTTTGTTTGTATGTTAATAAATATATGTAATTTTGGTTGCTTAATTTTTTTGTAAAAAATATAATTTAAAATCAATACAGGCTCTATGAAATTTCTACTTAAATTTAAGAAGTACATACTCATTTTCGGTAGTATTGTACTATGTTCTCCGACTTTGCAAGCGGAGGTTACGATAAGCAACGCTCCTTCTGATGTTGTTATCGGTGCAACCATAACCGATGGCGGCGGCAGTGTTAATATTAATGCCGGCGAATTAGCTGATTATTTGAGAACTACCGGCAGTGTAACCATTACTGCTACTGTTGGCAATATTACTGTTGCTAATAATATAACGGTAGGTGCAAATACGTCACGCACATTAACATTGATTGCAGATGCCGATATTATTGTCAATGCAAATATTAATTTAGCAGGTGCCAATGGCGTAACTCCGGCGAATCAACCGGGCGCACCGGGTGCACAAGGAAGTAATATCAGATTAACTTCTACTAATGGAAACATAATCGTAAGCGGACAAATTACAACTTCCGGCGGTAATGGTGGCAATTCAAACTTAAATGCCAGAGAAGGTGGAACCGGTGCAGCTGCCGGAACAATAACATTATCGGCAGACAACGGACTTATTGAAGTAAACAGCCCGCTAATCGCTATCGGTGGTAATGGCGGTACCGGTTCGGGACAATGTCCGGGAAGTATTGGTGGAAATGGAAATAGTATATCGCTAAATGCTTCCGAAGCAAATATTAATGCGAGTTTAAACACTTATGGTGGAACAGGAGTAGCTTCCGGCGGAGGCGCTAATATAGGTGGTATAGGCGGTAACGGAGGTGCAATATCCGTTACGGTAACAAATGATTTATTCATTTCCGGCAGTACAACAAGTATTAATTCTGCCGGAGGAGCAGGCAGTCAATCGGGAGATAGAAATGGTGGAAACGGCGGAAACGGTGGTGTCATTACTTTAACGTCAGAAACAGGAATTGTTGAAATCGGCAATATAAGTGCTATCAGTTCTTCGGGAGGACGAGGCGGAAATACAGGAAACAATGCCGGAGGAGGTTCTTATGGCGGAAAAGGAGGTAATGCAGGCGCATTGTCTATTCTCTCATTCCAAGACATAATCATAGGAACGATAACTTCAGGCATAACAGCAAACGGAGCAGTCGGAGGTAATAGAACCGGAGGAAGTGCCGGCGGCGGCGGCGGTGGAAACGGCGCTAATCTTTCACTCATTTCCATTGAAGGAGAAATTACGGTTGGCAGTGCCATAAATGTTTCTGCCGGAGATAAAGGAAACGGACAAGAAAATAATGGAAATGACGCCGGAGCCGCAGGAAAGGTATTGATAGTTGCTAAAAATGATATCATAATTGATGGAACCATAGAAGCAAAAGGCGGCAATGCCGGAGTGTCTACACAAAATAGCTCTGTCAACAATATAGGAGAAGCAACAGTGGGAGGTAATGTTACCATATCGTCGAGCAGCGAAAGCGTTACCATCAAAAAAACAATAACAGTAAATGGCGGCGACGGTGGTTCTCAAAATGTACACGGACGATGTGCAGCCGCCGGTGCTGACGGAGGTTCCATTATAATTGAGGCGAAAAAAGAAATAAACATAGAAGCTCCACTGACTGCCAATGGAGGAGATGCTGCTCCAAGAAGCGAAGCTGGTGGCGCCGGTGGTATAGCATGTAATCCGGGAGGAAATGGAGGAACAATAGATTTATCTGCAGAAGATGCTATCAAAGTTGGCGCCAATATTCAAGCAAATGGCGGCAAAGGCGGCGAAAGCGGTGGCAATGGAACCGATAATGGCGGTATTGGCGGTAATGGTGGTAATATTTTTATAGAAGGTCCAACAAGCGGGTCCGGTAATGTAAGCGCCAATGGAGGTGCCGGTGGGGCGGCTAATAGTTGGGGCGGCGGACGCTGTAATTATGGTGGACCCAGTGGAAATATGGTTATTAATGGAACTGTAACTTCGGGAAATCCGGGAAATCCTCTTCTTGGAAGCGGAAGTTGTCCTGGTGGCGCTACTACTCTTTGCGGAACGCCGGTGGTAAATTCGCTTTTGGCGCTTCTCACGCCTTTCTGCGAAAACAATACACCTATAGCTGATTTAAATATTCCGGCATTAGACCCAGCAACAGATATTGAATGGAATGGCGGAACTGGTACAAGTGGTATGCAAATAGAAAGCAGTCCAGGTTCCAATAGCTATGTTACAACTGTACCGGCTACTGTTTCTATTGGTGATGCCGGTAGAAGAATTCGTTATTTTGCAACCAATGCTTGCGGTAAAACAGGCTATGCCTACGCTGTTATTACAAGGTCATGTCCTGACTTTAGAGCTGAAATCAGTGGCAATAACACTATTTGCGAAAACGTTATCACCGATAGTTTGGAAATAATAATCAGATTCATTGGCGGCACTGCTCCTTACTCAGCTACATACACCGACGGTACAAATAATTTCACCTTGCCTAACGTCGCCGGTCAAGATACAACCTTTAAAGTACGCCCCAATGTAAGTACTCAATATACATTGGTTTCGGCAAAAGATAAAGGCGGTTTAGGTGCAGATGCCAGTCCTCTTAGCGGTCAAGCAGAAATTATCGTTAACCCTGCGCCTGCTACGCCGGTGATAACTACTCTTTCCGATAAAACATTATATATTTGCCTTAATGATAATATTATTAATTTGGGTGATTTAATCGCCAATAATGACGTTGTTATTGCCGGATCCGATTTAGTTTTTTACCATTCGGACAAAATAAACAGAATGGACATTACGGCAGACACAACCATAACGATGGAAACAAAAATATTTGTCAGATCGGAAGATATAAACGGATGCTTAAGTGATTTTGATTCTATTGAAGTAAAGTTCAACAGTCAGCCGAAAATAACAGGAATTATACCTAATGAACTTACCGAATGTGTTGGAAATGAGTTAACCACAGACAATTTGCCGGTACCGAGTTACGATTTGGGCTCAACTCCTATTGTTGCTAGCGAATGGAGAATAGGCAACCCGGGAGATATTTATGACGATTATGTTCTGTTGTCATTGCCTTACACCTTAACCTTGGCAGACAACGGCAAAATCATCATCTATTATGTAGAAGATGGATGTGGAAACGATTATTCTAACGAACTCACGCTAATAGTGCGTGAAGCGCCGGTAATCAGCATAATGGAAAGAGACGGCAAAACACAAATTATTCCGGGCGAGGAAATAAACATTGACGTTACGGTAATTCCTAATGATGTATCTCTTACATGGCAATTTAACGGAAGAGAAGTAACTCCGACATTCCCTTACCAGGCATTTGAAGACGAGTTGAAAATCGTTGTCATTGCCAACGACGGTGTTTGTCAAGAAGCATTATCAAATGAAGTAATCATTCGCGTAGATTGGCCCAACGCCATAACGCCGCATATCATTGGCAGTCCAAATGCAACATTCTTAAAAAACATCGGCTACAAAATGCACATTTTTAACCGTTTCGGCGTAACCATTTACAGCGGAACCGACGGTTGGGACGGCACATTTGAAAATAAAATAGTTGACCCTGGTGTATACTATTATGTAATAGAACTCACTGACGGAAAAACTCGAAAAGCCACACTCCAAGTAGTGAAAGAATAAAAGTATTTTTGAACGCAATTGACGCAAATAGCGCAAATTCTCGCAAAAATAAAAGAATAAAACTTGCGAAAATTTGCGCTATTTGCGTCAATTGCGTTCTCCTGTAATTTTTTATGCTCAAGTTTTCGGCATAACTTCAAAAAATTTAGTACCTTTGAAAACTTTTTGTAAAAAGATTAACCAAATAAAAATCATATATAACAATGAAAAACAAGATTTTAGCGCTTTTTTTGTGCCTTTCCGCTTTGGGAATCAGCAGTTTGCAGGCAAGAACTATTACCCAAGCAGATGTTGCCAATCTAAATACTACTGATGTTACCATAGATGCCGGAGATGATCATGTAACAGTAGAAGCCATTACCGTACAAAATAATGGCAATACCGCTCGTACCTTGACAATAAGAACAACCGGAAGCATAACCGTAACCGGAAATATTAATTTAAGAGGAATTGCCGGCGATGTAAACGGAAATACTGTATCACTTCGCCACGGAAAATCCGGACATAATTTAATAATTAATGCCGGAGAAGTTGTAAATATTGGAGCGGCTGTTATTATAAATACACAAGGAGGCAACGGAGTAGCAAGAACAGGAGCTTATGACATAGCACATGCCGCAGGAGGAAACGGCGGAGCAGCCGGAAATGTAACAATAAACGGAGAAATGATATCTATACTCGGGAATATAGTTGCCAATGGCGGTAATGGTGCCGCAAACAGTGCTTTTTTTCATGAACCGGTAGGAACCGGTGGCGCCGCGGGAACAATTAACATTACTGCAAATCAAGATGCCACTATCAATACAATAACAGCTAATGGCGGAGCTGCGGGACGATATATGAATGCAGATGCATCATTCTTTTATCCTGTTATGCCAAGAGAAGGTGGAAATATAACGATAACTTCCAATGAAGGTTCTGTAACAGCAAGCGGAAACATCATAGCAAACGGCGGAGCCGGAACAGCACAGCCGATATCAAGTGCTTTAGTAAATAATCGTCAACGAGTAGGTTCCGATGGTGGTGCAGGCGGAACTGTTACAATAATTTCTTGTGGAAATATAGATTTAGCTACGATAGAAACAAATGGTGGAAATGCCGTTAATTTAACTGATTTGAATTCTGGTCCGTCTCCTATTCAAGGAGGTACAGGAGGAGCCGGTGGTCAAGTAAATTTGACCTCAAGTAACGGCAATGTTTCTGTTCAAACAATCGTAGCTAATGGAAAAAATGGAGGAAACGCAGATGGTATTAGTAACGTTAATGCAAACTGTGAAGGACCTTCCAATGGAAGAGCAAATCATGGTGGTTGGGGCGGATCTGGTGGTACAATTAATATTCAAGTACCACGCGGAACCATGACAATAAGCAACGAAATCGCAGTAAACGGCGGAAATGGTGGAAACGGAAGTGATATAACTTGTGCCGGTGGCGGAGGAATTGCAGGTGCTATAACAGGAGTCTATGCCACAGGAACTATTGACAATAGTAAAATGTCATTAATAGGTGGCAACAGAGGAAGCATACAGGCAGGTACAGGTTCTGACTGTCAGTGCATTGGACAGTCTCAAAGTAACAAGTCGCACAGTATCACACAACAAAATTACACTCCGCCGACATTGAGCGGACAAATTGATGTAGATTGTGATACAGACGGACTTGTAATAGACAAAAC
>Ga0099364_10006882_pt1 | contig 16419 bp, 13 predicted proteins | sample TergutTh196P3_FD_73070 | JGI IMG/M metagenome (GOLD analysis project Ga0099364, IMG submission 73070) | Microcerotermes parvus P3 segment gut microbial communities from Pointe-Noire, Republic of the Congo - Th196 P3 | ecosystem: Host-associated > Arthropoda: Insects > Digestive system > Gut ...
TGCCATATCGAGAGACAAGTCTTTGCCGATTTCCACGGACTCAACGATTCTCTTTCCGGTCTGTCGTTGCTTGTTTGCCGCTTGTCCGGCACCAAGGACCGGAAACGGTAATTGGTACTGCTCTTTGTTTTTTTCCCCGTTAAGCCAACGTTCCCGCAATTCCTTCCCAGAGAGAAAACGTCCTCCATCCGCAATGTTCTTCAATTGACTCTTGACGCCGGCAGAGGCAAACGGCACTTCGAAGGGGGTCGAATGGCCTGTTGTCAGGAGCATCACGGCCTGATCAGGGTTGTATGAGGCAGGGATGATTTTTTCCGTCCAGTCGTCAACGTTGGCGTACTGCTTCATCAACTCAAAGCGTCGGTCCCTGGCTCTGCCGATTCGTTCTTCTCCCATGTTTTCCCCCTGAGTTCCGTGAAACGGCGCGTTCAGGTCAATCCAAGTAATGATCCGGTCCCAGGCTTCGGCATCCATAAGAAGCCCGTAGTGGTTGTTACGAAGAATTTGAACCAATTCCGTTGTGTTGGCGGCGAATTCCATGGGATTGAGCATGACATAGTCGCTTTCCAGCCCCGGCCGCCTGATGTATCTGTGCAAATGGTAATAGGACGTCGAAAAATGGCCGGCGTCGGGATAACCTGCGTGATAAGCACTGTGATAACCCTCGATTTTTTCATGGCCGCGCAGGTCAAACGGTGTGATACCAAGAGCAAATTCCCCGCCGTTGTGGCAGTCAACACAGTAGTGATTCAGCACCGGCTGCACTTCCCGCTCAAACGAGAAGCCTCGAGCCGGGCCATACCATGGCTTGATTTCCGAAATATGAAATCCTGCCGAAGGCATCGTATTCCAAATCGGAGCAGCCGAATTTCGGTCTTCATGGCAACCCGTACACGCCAGGATTTCACCCGGGACCGCCGTCATCCAACTTCGCATCAGTTGGATTGCCTGACCGTTCTCATCAAGCGGTTGGAGGGCAATCGGCAGGTTTGCAGGGACGGTAAACGCCACCGATCCGTCGCTTTCCACTGGAACCGTTCCGAGGATGGTGCGGAAATCCCAAGGTCCTTCCATACCGACCACCCCTTGGGGACCGCCGACGTTGGGATAGAGGAAATTATACGAGATCACACGAAGATTTTTGACCGTCCCGCGTGGAACTCCTTTGAGTCCGTCTCCGAAATAAATGTCGGAAATATGGATCACGGCGTCGGTTTTGGAATCATCACGACGGTCCAAAATTAGCGGGGGACGGGGTGTCGTTTTCCACGGCAATGGTTCAAAGAAAACAAAACCGTCCGACTCGGCTAACAAAGTCATATTATCCCGGGTATCAACAAGATAAAGTCCCCAGAGCGATTCCCGCGTCGGTTGTGATGAAACGAGATAATAGTGCTCGTTGATGGGAAACGGGTGAAGAAATTTCGGCCACGATTCGTCAACGAGATTATCGACAATGATTGTTGACTCGTACCTGGTTTCTTTCTTCGATTCAATGGTTTTCGGCTCACCGCATATCCTTTGGACGGCTCCAAGATTTTCTGACCGGCCTTTTTGAACATCAAACAGGACCAGCTCGCCCATACGGGGCACGCCGTGATGGCCGCCGACAACAGCAACAAACTTCATGGGGTCTTCCGGAATCGGCCGGGCGTAAAACATGGAGTTCGGCCAGTAGGAATTTGTACCATAATGTGACATCTGCATGGAACCGTCCGGATTCATCAGGAAAATCAGCCGGGCATGGGCATGAGGAATGTCCGTGTATTCCCATCGCTGGTACATCACCCGGCCGTCGGGCATAAGTGCCGGATGCCAGTTATGATCCTGGTCGAAAGTCAATCGCCGGATTGTTCCGTCATTGAATTTTCGATACATGTTTGTTACGGGGGTCGATCCGTTGACACAAGGCACCCCGATCATGGGCATCGTGGATGTGAACATGATCGAATCGTCCGCCAGATAGCAAGCATCATAATGGTTCGCATCGCTCATGGGAGGAAGTTGTATTGCCGCTTCCCCGCCGGGAATGAACAGGTCTATTTCGTACACATTCCAACGCCCCGTCTCATTGGTCATCGAAGCGAGGACGCGGGTCCCGTCAAAATGCAAGTCAACGTCACCGATAAATGTCGTGCGGGGCGGCTTGTAAACCACCCGCATCGTCGGCTCTTGCACCATGCGGCCGCTCTCTTTCAATTTCAAGGCCATCAGGCAGTCGTCGAATGCCTTGGGATTAAGCACACTGTTGCTTTGCCAGTTCTGGGGGAGCCCAAGATCATGGGAGTGGCGGCGCACAAACAGGATTTCATCAAAGTCCAAAAGAGGATTCGAGCGTGCAATTAGCGAATAGAGGTGTGACAGGTCAAGATACTCGTTAAAAAACCGTTCCAGCGAGGCCATGAGTGTTTCATCTTCGGAGTCGAAGGTTTGTCCAAACACTTCCTGCCATGAAACAAGAGATTTTTCGTACTCAAGGAGCCGCTTTCTTTCCTGCTCCAGAAAACCTTCGGCAACATCCTGCGTCGTTCGATACGTTTCAATCAGGTCCTGCGAACGGGAGATGATTTTCGAGTATTTCTCAAGACTCAACGGGAAATCCTGGGTCTTTTTCAGTTTCGACAGTTCCTCCCGGTCGGGAATGTCGATGTGAACGATGGCCCATAGGTCGGCTTCTTCAAGCGTTTTGCCGGCGGAATTCAACTCTTCCGGTACCTCGGAAAACATCGAAGCGTCATATGTCAGTTCGTTACAAATGTTTCCATGGTTGATATCCTCGTTTTTCAACTTGCTTTTTTGAGAAATCGAAAAGGTGATGTTTTCGCGGGGAACCAGTGCCAAAGACGTTTCCATGGCAAAATGGTCACTGAATGTCTGTCCGCTTTCACCTTTTTCAAAGCGGTCGATGGCAACTTCTTCATACCATCCGTCGCTCCATGGACCCGGCTTAAAATGATCATTCTGCAATTCCAGGGCTTTACGCTTTGCCGTGGAACGAGGCAAGGACCAAGGTTCATTCTCCTTTCCAAGCGGCGTGAAATTCAGCGCACAAATATGCGGAAACATGTTCGCGGCCTTGAGCTGAATCCTATGTGCGCCAGGTGATTCGACGTTCATGTCGGCCATTTTTTCCCATTGGGCCGAAGATGTTGACCAGCTTCCCGTCACGGAAGCTCCGCCTTCGACGATGACCTGACCATCGAGTTGAAGTTCGAAAGGACGTGAATCGGCGGCGGCATAAAGAACATGGACCTCATAAGTTCCCGGAGTCGGAAAATCAATGTCGTATTCCACAACATTAGGAGTCACCCCGCCGTTAATGATGCAAACATACTTGTCGGAGTAAGGGATACCCGGAATGGCATTTCCACGGTCGAACCAATCGGCTCGGACGATGAACGGACTTGACGCTGTATTCTCTCCGGGCAAAATCGTGTCCATCAACGCAAGAGCGAGGAACAAACAAACGCACAATCGAAAAAACCATGGAACAAACATCATCTGGCAATCACGGAATTTCATTTTATCCTCGTTTTCAAAATAAAGGGTTTTGTCTTGTCTGCTGAACTCATCAAACCAGTTTTGCTGCACTTTTCGACTTCAGTTCAGTGAGTCACCTGTCTTGTGGGGAGATACGTTTTTCAATTGACCGGGGTTTGATTAATTTCCGGGAGGTACGGTTTTAGGCAAATCAATCACAAAACTGGAATTTGCTTTCGTGACTTCGATTGGAAAACCAGGTTGACCATAACCGTACTTTTCCTTAACTTCTTTATGGACTTCGGACAACGCGGTCGGTGGTTTTCCCGGTTCATTATTGACAAGCGGTATGACGTTGACGCGTAAATTGCCCGATTGAACTCCCATGACACTCGGCGAGTATTTGGCCTTGAAACGTCCGTCGTTCAATACGAAAGCCGAACTTGCGCGGCCTTCTTCCGGCGTAAAAGTTAATTCAACGTTCTCCAGCAGTTGACCATCGTATTTTATTGTTCCTTCCAGTTTGACGACGGGATAGGGGCCCTTTTGACATCCGGGGGTAAGGAAAACGACTGCGAAAAGTCCCAATAGGAAAAATTTGCTTGTAAGTGAAGACATTCGTATTGTTTTCATATCAATTTACCTGAATTAAGTTTTGGAGTAAAACCGGTACGACGCCGTACCGGCCAAGTTTTTGTTGCTTTGAACCGACGGAAGTTCCCTCCACTGCCGGAGTGGTCTTCTTGCTCAGACCGCCCAAGAGAATTGGCAACTTCTGACTTCGTCAAAGTTTGTAATAAAGTATAAAGTAATGATAAAGCTTGTATTTTTTACACACGAATGGAACAGTTTTTCACAGATCAATCTGTGAAAATCATGCTCCACTCGTGCTTGTCTGTGTGCCTCAGTTGGGTACAAATGACCTCTTTCTATTGCGAATCGCAAGTCTGGGAACCGCCTCCATATCTCCAGCAAGGAGTCTCCGGCGGTATGGATCCGTGAGCCCGGGTAAAAGTCGCCGCCCAAACATTAAAATTCACCGTGTCGGAAACGAATTGCCCTGAACCATCGGCCATCGCCCCGTGCAGGCCGCCGATGTGGAAGGAATAGGTTGTTCTTAACTCGCTGGGGACAATATAATTCGGAGGGTGATTTCTGACATTACAATGAGTAAACGTGGAATATCCCTGCCCGGCATGGTTGACGAAAAGGAAGGGATTGCGGGCATCACGCACTGGGATGTTGCCACCGGTTTCGTAAAGAACCTCGTCGTTCCGAATGACGTGCGTGTTTTCCAAAAGAAGAAATGTATGCGAAGTGCCGTCTGTGATTGCAGATAGGTCGGTCGCGCTGTTCTTCCAGAACAAACCGCGCAAAGGAGCGTGAGCACTATGTTCCTCCCGGTTAAGGGTGCCCTCAGTATGAAACCGTTCGGGGAACCCGCAGCCGCCGTTGACGGCATAGTCTTTTTGCGTTTTGGAGATTTCCGGGTCTTTCGGTGCCGAAGGGCATCGCATCGAAGCTGGCGCGCTTCGGGACGCCAACATGTGATTGTTATCGGCACCAGGGTCACCGCAAGATTCATACCCTGTGGGATGATCCCCCCAGCCGTAAGCCACGTGGTCGGTGTACATGCGACGGTTGAAATCCAGCAGCTGGTAAACGCCGGTCTGTTCCATCTGCGGCAGAAGAAACGCCGCCCAACCGGCTGACCCGCAATAGACGCAAGGATTTCCACCTGCTGACCAAATGTTGCACCCATACGGATTTTCTGCCGCAAGGCGATCCAAATTGATGTTTCCCGGCGGCAGGGATTTAACGGCGTCATGGTAAACATGCATGGCCAGTGAAATCTGCTTCACGTTGTTCAGGCAACTCATGCGCCGCGCCGCTTCGCGGGCTGCCTGAACGGCAGGCAGTAAAAGGGCAATCAAAATCCCAATGATTGCAATGACGACGAGAAGCTCAACGAGCGTAAAAGCTTGTGTATTGCCCAACCTACCCATTCGTTTCATTTTAACATTTTTCATCGGAAATCTCACTGTAACTTTTTTCATTGGTAACCTCATTTTTCCAAAAATTGATTGGGAAAACCCATTTTTGCTTTGCACAACTTGGGTATCAAACTCCTGATACAGCATACAATTTGCGCAAAAAAACTGACACAAACACAATCCACCACACTGGATACTATGACCCCGCCAAGCCTGAAACCGCATGCTTTCCCCGCGTTCGATCCGGTCACTTCGCCACACTTCGTTCCCGGTTGCCTTTGGTGAACTCACAATTTCAAAGATTACCGGGGTATACCGTACAACGTCATGGACTTTGCATTGATGTCAGTGAACTTTGTGTTGAAATTCTTTAACACGAAGGCCACAAAGATTACAAAATTAATGCCAGCCAAATGACGTTCGAAGGGATATGATCCTGTGTGATAGTATTTTGGCACAATATTCTAATATTCAAATTTCAATTTGATTTTATCGCCGCGAAAAACGATTTTTGCATATTCAAACGGAATTCCATATTCCGATGAAATGAAATTTTTCAGTAAAAGCAAGTGAAATCGTTTGCGGACTCCGAGGATTTCCGCTTCATAAGCTGACGCCGCCGTGGATTCCAGCGTCTCGATCACGTGATGTCTCGAAAGGTTATAATCGGTGCAAAGAATATCGCACAACTGTTGCCCCACCAGGTCTTTCTGGTCAAGACCGGGACAAACTGAAGCCGGCACAAAACTGTAGTGCAAACTTAACGGCAGACCGTTGAGCAACCGCAAACGCTCAACTCGACAGAACCGTGTCCCGGCGCCAACATGAAATTTCGACGCCAACTTGGGTGAGACGTAGTCATTCTGAATATCCAGTATCTCTGTTGATGTTTGAAAGCCCTGTTTTTCCAACTGTTCGCGAATTCCAATATAGGACAGGGAACTGGTCGTAATCTTTTTTTCCGCGACATACGTTCCTTTGCCGGGAACGCGGTACAAAAGACCTTCTTGCGCAAGTCGCACAATCACCGACCGGACCGTCATGCGGCTCAACCTGTAATTTCTGGCCAATTCATTCTCGGAAGGAAGCAAATCATGCGCGGACCATTCCCCGGAATGAAGCTTGTTTCGGATCAATTCGTCCAATTGTTGATAGAGGGGTTTCGATGATGTTTTCACCAAAACAGGTTGTTCAGGAAGAATGAGTTTCATTGTGTTCTGCTGACATTTCAAATCATACATGCAATATCACAGAATTCCATGCAGAATTGATTGAAGGGGGGTATTTTGTTAAGCCTGACTGTGTACCAAGTTAATGGAAAATTATCTACGTTCATATCGAATTGTAACTGTATATACAAGTAATGTCAATACATATTTTCCGGAAATTACCAAAAATGTTGCGGGGATGTCAAAAAATGGCTGAGAGCTTTCCGGCAAAGAGTCATCAGGCAGGATTTTTTTGGCGAAAACCAAAGCCGAGACTTGACGTGACCGGCTACCTGCGTTTGACTTTGGCAACGTTGCCTGAGATGTGACACTGACCTTCGGCGTCGGTTTGAAACGATACGATGGTCAGGTCGAATTTTTTGTCAATCGTGATTTTTGGACGGAAACTTAACACCGGATCGCCTCCTTCGTTGGTTTGCTCGAGTTCCCAGTCGGGCTTGTCGAGCGCACCCTTGACCAGCTCGACGAATTGTTCCTTGTCGAAGGGATAAATGCCGAGCCTTGCCGAGCGGAACCGGATGGAAATCACGCCCGGTTCAGGAACGCGAATCGTCCCGCTGAGGTTCGCCGTTGCGGAAAAGGACTTGTAAGTGACCGGTGCGGCGATTTCGACCCGGTCACCCTGGATGGCAAGCCGCGGTGATTTGATTTCGCGCGGCAATGCTCGAAACATGCCCGACGAACCATCGACCGACAGCCAGCCGTTGAACTGTTGATCCGTGAAACCGAGCGAGAATTTGTCCGAATCCTGCACTTGTGAGTAGGCGGTCAGCACCTGGGACACGAACGCGTCGTTCAGCTTTTTGCGTTCGGCATGAGGCATGGACTCAAACCGGCGGTAAAATCCGGGCTTGACCGACGCAGCGGAATATGCAACCAAGAGAATCAGGAGAAATATGACAAAGCCAACCCCCGTACGAAACAGGATGACGCCTGCCCGTGTCTGCAAAAAATCCGGCCATTTCCAGTGAATCATGGTTTTATCCTTCCAGCATAACCAAGTCATCATACCGCATTGGACTCGTTCGGTCAACTTGTTGTTGGGTGAAATCAGGGTATAATGGGACAAATCTCCCCCGTCGATTCAATCAACAATACACGTATGCAAAATTTTGAAAGGCATAGCATGTCATACACGAATGATGAAGGAATCCATCCACCAAAGGTTGCGCCGCAGGAAATCCGTATCTCCTGTCCACACCAACAGCTCGGCCAAACCTTACTGACAGGCTGTTTTGGGACATTGCTCAAAATGGCCTTTTACCTGTTCGTGTTTTTCCTGTTGCTGGCCTTTATGTTTTCGATGCGCGGCGGTTCCGGTGTTCCCGGAGAGATCAGCGAAAAGCATTTTTCCGGCAATAAAACCGCGAAGGATAAAATTGCCATCATCACGATCAACGGCATCATTTACGGCGGCGAAGAAACCGGCTTCATCAAGCAGATTGAAAAGGCAACGGAAGATAGCAAGGTCAAGGCCGTTGTTTTGCGGATTGATTCGCCCGGCGGCACCGTCTCGGGCAGCGATTACTACCACCACAAATTGCTGGAGTTCAAAAAGAAACGCGGCATCCCCATCGTCGTCAGCATGGGCGACATGGCCACCAGTGGAGGTTACTATCTGGCCGTGACGGGTGATGAAATTATCGCGGAGCATTCGACCATCACCGGGTCCATCGGCGTGATCATGCCGAATTATGACCTGTCGGAACTGTGCGAAAAAATCGGCGTCCAGTCCGACCCGATTGTCAGCGGACCGCTCAAGGAGCTCGGCAGTGTCACGAGAAAACTGACGGACAAGGAGCGCGCCGTACTCGAATCGGTCATCCGCGACATGTTTTCGCGCTTCAAGGAAATCGTCTGCGACGGGCGACCAGCCTTGCGGAACGATCCCGAACTGCTGGCTGAAGTGACCACCGGCCAGATTTTTCTCGCAAAACAGGCACTCGAAAAGCAACTGATCGACCGGATCGGCTATCTTGGCGACGCCGTGGAACGTGCTGCTGCACTGGCCGGACTGCCGCAGGACAAATATCAAGCGGTGCGATACGAACAGCCGAAAACGCTGCTCGAAACGATGGTCGGCGTCAAGGCTGACAAGATCGCCGGGGCTGATTCGCAGGTGGCCGTTGCGGCGGAAATGCTCAACGACATCGCCGCGCCAAAAATGTACTACATTTACCCGCGTGCTTTGCCGATTCGCGAATAAAGCCACTTGTCCCCCATCTTGACAGCCTCACTCTGAGAGGTTATATTTTCAGGCAGTAATAATTTTTTGAAAAAATTATTACTGCCTGGTATCCACGATGATTTCCGAGCAATTTTACGCATGGTGAAAAGGGGACATGATGATGTCTTTGGAGTCGCGCATTAATAACGTGAACATTTCCATCAGAGCCGCGAGAGTCATCAAGCGGAATGACCGCTCCGTTACCGTCGCGGCTCTGAAGGATAACACAACTGATTTTAGTACGAATTCTTTGCATCACACAAACCAAACAACGCATTTCAATATAAAACAAGCATTTACGCTGGTGGAGCTATTGGTCGTCATCGCGATTATCGGGATTTTGATTGCGCTATTGCTCCCGGCGGTGCAGGCGGCCCGTGAAGCGGCACGGCGAATGTCCTGTTCGAACAAGCAGAAGCAACTTGGCCTGGCAATGCACACCTATGCCGACGCGAATAAAAAATTGCCCACTTTTGCGGTCATGGCCCAGCGAACCGGGACCATTGCCGAAGGTGCGTCGCCAGCGGAAGCTGCTTGTTGCTTCGGTGGAAAGGCGGTTTCCGTTCTGGCCCGGTTGTTGCCTTACATGGAACAGTCACAACTCTTTTCACAAATCCCGAACTGCGAATGGGTTTATCTCAATTGCGGACAGGATAACGCTCGCTTGAACGCCATGGAATATCACGGGACAAGCATGGCGGCGGTGGCGCGAATTCCTGTTCCGGCGTTTCGCTGTCCTTCGGACGGCGGACCGAACACGATGAACACGATTGCAGTTTTTGCAGCCAATCCCCGCACCGAAGTGCCTAACGGGAACCGCGAAGCGACGCGTGACCCGGGCGAGGCGTCCGAAACCGCGACGACCAATTACGTGGCCTGTACCGGCTCGGCAACCGGCACTTATTACGATATGAACCATCCCACCGACGGGGTGTTTTCCTACGAAATCTGGAAGGGATTCGAAATGATGACCGATGGCACAACGAACGTCATGGTGTTCAGCGAGTCGATCATCGGGGACGGGTCAATGGATTCGGATGGTGGGACAATCAACCTTTCCACGCCGCCCGCCCCGATGCAGCCCTGGACGCGCTGCGGTCACAGCACCGCCGGTCAACGCGGGGCACCGGATTGGTCCATCACACCGGGACTTACGAGCATTGACCCAGACCCCGATGTCCGCATACTGTTGACGGCGAATACCGAAGCGTGGGTTGGCTGGCGCGGGAGCATCTGGCTTAGCGGAAAACCTTCCGCGACATTGTATTCCGCGTACAGCACACCGAACCCGCCCTATGCCGATTGGGGAACACGCAACGCTTATGGCTTTTTCTCCGCACGTAGCTTTCACACCGGCGGAGTCAATGTCACGCTCGGCGACGGCAGCACGAGTTTCATCAGCAATACGATTGACCGGCAAGTCTGGCGCAATCTGTCGAAAATCAATTCCGGTGAAACGGTGTTGGGATTGTAAAAACGGGGGCAAACATTCATGCGGCGAAATCCAGTTTTGATCGCGGCAATTCTGGCAATACTCCATGTCAACGGATGTCAGCGTCTGCCTGACCGCCCGGAAGGAATGCCGGAATTGACGCCATGCACGATCGAAGTGACATTTGCTGGGGAACGTCTGGCCGATGTCGGTGTGCTACTCAAGCCGAAAGACGTCGTGAATGACACCTCGTCCGCTTGGCCAGCCGGCGGGAAAACCAACGCCGAAGGCAAGGCCGTCATGGTGACAGCGGCGTATTACACGGGCGTCGCACCGGGCGACTACGTTGTGTCATTTGAGAAATACGCCCCGGAGGAAATGCGCCGTGACGGGATGCCGCTGCCCGCCAAACCGCTTGTGCCGCTCAAATATTCGCAAAAACAATCGCAGGAAACCGTCACCGTGACGAAATCCCAAGCGGTTTATACCTTTGACTTGGACGGACTATGAGGAGTTTCAGCATTCACCTTAATCATCAGGTGTTCAATGCGGTCAGGATGAGTGTGGAGCTGAGCCGCGCGAGTCCTGAGTTGTTTTTTCCGTAACTCTTCATCCAAATTTTGGGCAATTGCTTCAAAGACGGCAATTTTGTTGTTACGAAGGTCGTTTATTCGCATCCGGCGGCGTAATGCAACCCTTCGAGTGTCTTTTGGATGACTTCTTCTTTTTCGATAAAATAGGCAACTTCCATGTTCGACTGCCATTCGGGCACGCGGCGGCGGTCGAAAACGGTCATGCCGCGGGTCAGTTCGCCGATGGTTTCAACGTTGCCGGCCACTTCTTTTGTGGTAAAGAGTTCGGGGTGAATCGCCGCCATGTAAGTGATCATGTCGTGGATATGAATCCCTTCGAGTCCGAAACGCTGGCGGTACGCTCGAAATGCCGGTTTAAGAATACTGCGCAAAAAGTGACCGATTTTCGTTGATTCCGCCGGCAGTTGGTCCAAATGTCCCAAAGTCAAGGTGATTCTGTTGGTCACATCGAGCGGAATCAGAGTTTTGGTGCAGGGGGATTGAAACACCTGCCTGGCCGCTATCGGGTCACAGTACATATTAAATTCCGCCGCCGGAGTGATATTGCCTGACACATCGAGGTTTCCACCCATAATCACAACCTGGTTAATCAGTTGCGGCAATTCCGGGTCACGCTGAAACGCACGTGCGAGGTTGGTTAATGGGGCAAGCGTGATGATGGTCACCTCGTCCGGTGCGGAACGAACGGCATCACAAATCACTTTCTCTGCTGGATGTTGCGTCAAAAGTGCGGCGGAAGGCAGGTCGGTGCCTCCGAGACCGTCGATTCCGTGGACATAGCGGCCATCAACCGGCAAACCGTCGTCGGGTTCCGTGCCGAAACCGATGCGCGGCAATCGCGGCGGGTCAAGATACTCGATAATGGCGTGCAAATTCCGCGACGCGACTTGCGGCGTAACGTTTCCACCCGTCGAAGTGACGGCAATCACCTCGATGGCGGGATCGAACAAGGCCAGACAAAGAACCATGGCATCATCGATTCCGGGATCGACATCCAAAATGACCTTTTTTGCCATTTTTTGAAACTCCGATATGAGCCACAGGGGGCGGAAGACTTTTCAGCGGTCACGACGTGACCACCCGACCTTAACTCTATCGCATGGCAGACCATGCGGCTGTTATACCGTTCAACGCCATGGACTTTGCTTTTCTGTCTGTGACCTTTGTGTTAAAAATTTTCAACACAAAGGTCACAAAAATTATACCAGTCAATTGGCATTTGACAGTGACTATAGCTTGTCTATTATGATAATTTTACAATATTTTCATTGACAAGTCCATTGACATTTGATCTATTACTGTTTTTTGTCGATGAATTTGATATATGTATCCGTAATATCAACTTTGTGACAAAAATGCGATTGCATGGAAATCCAGCAGTTGTTAGACTTCGCAATGTTCTTGTCGCCAGACTTAATATGTAAGATAATAGTGCAAAAATGCCGCAGTACTATGGGTCGATTCGGAAAAAAATCCAACTGGTTTTATCGCTTCTGCTGGTTTTGCTGGCGATCCTGGCCGGGACGGGGATTTGCGCCGTGCGGTTGTACCGGGATTCCGTGCTGTTTGTCAACAGCCGTTCCGAGGAATTGCCGATCGTGGTCGAGCTTTCGAGGCAAATTTTGCAAATGCAGCGGCAGGTCGAATCGCTCAAAGGCATGCTTCCAGAACGTGATAAGGCTGTCAACGATAGCCTGATGCGTTATTCTCCGGCAATAGGACGTCCTGACCGGAACGACTTCGGAAAAGAACTGATCCGACAAAGCATGAAATTTTCGTTCGTGTTTCATCTGGAAGCCTTGGGGCAACTGGAACAGAAATGTGACCAGATGTTCTGCGAAGGTCAGGCGGAATTCTCCGAACAGCGGCACAACGAATCGCAAATTCTGCGGGATATTTCCGACAGAATCGACAAATTGGGACACCTCTGTGACGATTCGGAAAATCTCGATGACATGGAAACACTCACAAAATTAGACGATCAACTGTCCGAAATGAGTTCTGCTGCCCAGGACCTGATCGAGAATCTGCAATCGCAACAACGGGCGTATGCCGCAGCGATCCAGACGCAATATCGCAGGTTTCTCGCAGTGGTCAGTACGGCGGCCATCGCTTCGGCGGGAATTTTGCTGATTTTTCTGCGGTTGATGTACGCTTGGATTTTCCAACCAATCCGCGAACTGGTGGCCGGGGCGCAAATGATCGCCCAAGGGCGGTTCAATTACCGGATTAAGCTTGACGCCCGTGACGAAATGTCGCAACTGGCCAATGCGTTCAATCAGATGACTGAGCGTTTTGAAACGATTCGTGACGAACTCGACGCCCAGGTCCAGGCCAAATCGCGGGAACTGGTTCGCACCGAACGGCTGGCCGGCGTCGGATTTCTGGCGGCCGGCGTTGCCCATGAAATCAATAACCCGCTTGCTTCCATTGCGATGAGTGCCGAATCGTTGCAACGACGCCTTTTGCCGATGCTCGACCAACCGTCGAAAGGTTTCGACCACGACATCATCGAACGCTATCTGACGATGATCCAGGAGGAAGCGTTTCGCTGTAAGGGCATTACGGAAAAGTTGCTCGACTTTGCACGGACGGAGCGGAAAATCCGCGAACGGACGAATCTCGTCGAACTGGTCAACGGGATCGTCGAAATGCTGGGGCCCATGGGAAAATATCGCGGCAAACACATCCGACTCGACATCCCGGCCGCTTTGTTTGCGCTGGTCAACCCGCAGGAAATCAAACAAGTGACGCTCAACCTGCTGACCAACGCACTCGATTCGATTGACGAAGGCGGGACGGTGTGGTTGCGGCTGTTTGAAAAAGACAACCATGCGCATCTCGTGTTTGAAGACGATGGCTGCGGCATGGATTCGGAAATCCTGCAAAACGTCTTTGAGCCGTTCTTCACCAAACGCAAAAACGGGCAAGGCACCGGACTGGGGTTGTCAATCACGCACCGCATCGTCTGCGAGCACCAGGGACGCATTGAAGCCTACAGTGCCGGGTTCGGACACGGTTCCGTCTTCCAAATCGAAATCCCGGTCACCAGCCCGGAAGCGGAACGCCTGGCCGCCATGAAGTCGAAGGAAATCATCGCCGCCCAACGCCGGGCCGCGTGAGAAAGTGTCTTGAGCAGTGCCCAGCTTTATGACTCAATCTGAGTGTCTTGATATTTCGACCGATTGGACTATGATCAATGCCATCGAAGTGTTTACGATTTTTCTTTTCACCACGAAGCGACACGAAGTTTTTATCATCAGATTGCGCAGATGTACGCAGATGGTTTTAGAAAGAATATCTGCGGCCATCTGAAAATCTGATGATGATTTCCTTAGTGCCTTCGTGGTGAAAAAAACTGCCGCGTATCATCGAAACCTGATATTTCCCATGTTCGCCAAAATCAAGCCCCCATGAAAAAAATCGTCTTTGGATTACTGCTTGTCGCAATGGGAATTGGCGGCTATTTTGCCTGGCGTCACTGGGAGGAGTCACGGAACGGTCATCATGCGGAGTATCTCGAATTGTACGGCAATGTCGAGATTCGCCGGACAAATCTGGGGTTTCGCGTGTCCGGCCGCATTGAGAGCATCGCGTTTGAGGAAGGTGATTTCGTGAAACAAGGCGAGGTCATTGCCACGCTGGATCGAAGGCCGAATGAGGAAACGCTTGCTGTGGCGCAGGCACAACTGGATCGTGCCGTTGCGGAGTTGGAACGGATGGAAAACGGTTCGCGGCCGCAGGAGATCGAACAAGCCCGCGCGACGCTGGCCGAATATCGGGCGAGTTTGCGTTTGCAAGCGGCCGAACTGGAGCGTGCGGAAAAACTGCTGCCCACGAAAGCGATTTCCCAAAGTGAGTATGACGCAATTCTGGCGCAACGGGATGAAGCGGAGGCCAAAGTGCGGCGCGGTGCGGAAACGCTGAATCTGCTGGAAGAAGGTTCCCGGCAGGAGGACGTTGCCATTGCCAGGGCGCATCTTGCTGAAGCGAAAGCGAACCTTGACCGTGCGAACACGGCGTTGGAAGATACCGCGCTGCTTTGCCCGAACGACGGTGTCATCTTGACGCGTATTGAGGAACCGGGTGCCGTGGTCCAGGCGGGGCAGAATGTCGTGACGCTTTCGCTGAAAGATGCCGTTTGGATTTATGTCTATGTGCCGGAACCGGAACTCGGCAAGGTCGCGCCCGGCATGAAGGCTGAGATTTACACCGACACGCACAGAGCTAAACCGTATCCCGGCCAGGTCGGGTCGATTTCACCGGAAGCGGAGTTTACGCCGAAAAACGTCGAGACGCCGCAATTGCGGACCAACCTGGTCTATCGGGTTCGCATCATCGCGGAAGCCCCGGACAACGGCCTGCAACAAGGAATGCCCGTCACGGTGCGGTTGCTGTTGGAAACGAATGATCATGGCAGGGCTCTCACACCGTGACCACCGCTTTTGGTGGACAGACACTCTTATACTTTAATGAAAATGACACATGCCGACACTTGTTCATATTGCCGATGTGAAAGAAATCGCCGCTATCCGACGTAACGGGATCAAAATGCCGAGGAGGCGTACCGGTATTTACTGTATGCCAGTCACGCCGAATTTTTTCGTTTCGCATCAATGGCTTCGCGAACTCAAACGAAGAGGCGTAAGAACACTGTGCGCCGTTTATTTTCGCCTGCCATCCGTGGAGATCGTATTTGCCGGTCGATATAATGCCGAGCATAGGGAAATACCACTCTCAGAAGCCATGCGGAAATTCAACGAAGGCAATCAGCAACTCGGTTATGAATTGATCATTCCGCGAAAGATTTTGCCGAATGAAATTCTTTCAGTCAAGCCGCTACCACAAAATATAGGCTGGAGGTTTTACCCGGAAGCAAAAGGGAAAAACCCATTTTGTACTTGCCGCTATTGCACCGGCGGAGATATCAAGTCGAATCGCATGAGGAAACGACTTGGAAATCCTGATGAATAGTTTGGTGGAAAGCATGTACCCTACCCGGCGGTATTCACGCCGTGACCACTCGGAGATCGGTCACCCACCTTAGAAACACTTCGTTGTTCTTCGTAACTTCGTGGTGAAAAAATCCGGGCAACGAAGGTGTGTCCGCGTGCTTCGCCGGGCAATCTCGTTGATTTTTCTGCTTGCAAAACCGTGCTTATGTGATAGAATATCATGTACACAAACGAAAGGAGCAGAGCCATGCCGGAACAGCCGTTGACTTACGAAGGTATTTTGGAACTCATCCGGGAATCTGAACGGGAAAGGAAAGAATCTGAACGGGAAAGGAAAGAATATGCCCGGCAATCTGCCCGGGAAAGAGAAGAATTTTCCCGTGAATGGAGAGAACGGAGTGCCGAGTTCGACCGGCAGATGCAGGAAACCGACCGACGATTTGACCGGCGAATGCAGGAAACCGAACGACGATTTGACCGGCGAATGCAGGAAACCAATCTGAAGATAA
>Ga0099364_10006883_pt1 | contig 16418 bp, 14 predicted proteins | sample TergutTh196P3_FD_73070 | JGI IMG/M metagenome (GOLD analysis project Ga0099364, IMG submission 73070) | Microcerotermes parvus P3 segment gut microbial communities from Pointe-Noire, Republic of the Congo - Th196 P3 | ecosystem: Host-associated > Arthropoda: Insects > Digestive system > Gut ...
ATACCTTGTATTTTCGAATGATGAAAATAAACCATACATTATATTTTCTCTGATTCTTTCAATAGTCTATTTCATATATATTTTATTTGGTTACAGCATACAGTTTTCCGGATTGTTTTTTTTGGGAAATACAGAAAAAAAGTTCATGCTTTCAAACTATTATAACTTTGAATCTTTTTTAAATTTTAATATTTTCGGATATTTGTTATTGTCATTATCAAGTTTTTTTATTGGATTATCAATTGAAACAAACAGCAAAAAAGATAATATTTTAAAATTAATGATGCTGAATCATACAATATTTGGAATATTCTTTATTTTAAGTTTGTTTAAAATGATATTTAATTATGTATCAGATTACTATTTTTTAACCGGATTGGTAATAAAGATAAAATGGTGTATATATTTTTCATTGATATGCATTTTATCATTCGGTTATTTCAGGAAGACGAGCCTGTCCGTATAGAATCAAATGTTTCCCTCAGGGTTTCATGCTTCACTGATGTAACATCAAATTTCAGCGCCCAAAAAGTTATTTGTATGCAAAATCCTATGGCAATAACCGAAATAACCGTCCCAATCCCAACCATTCCCCCCAGGAGCCATCCAAAGAATGTTGCCAGCAGTTCAATAATACATCGGCAAACACCTGCGGGGATTTTTGTTTTCCTTGATAACACAACCATCAGATTATCGCGTGGGCCGGCGCCAAAACCGCTTTTTATGTAAAAATAAATCGCCAGGGAAATAACAAACAAGCCTGTGATCAGCATGGGTATACCAAAAAGCAGCCCCTGTGCAATTGGAATAAAATCCAGAAATAAAATAATATCTATTAGAACACCGATCATCACCATATTTGACAGCGTTCCAAACCCAAATTTTTCACCCAAAACCACGACTAAAACCAATATAACCAGACCGACAACAATAACAACAGTCCCGATACTCATGCCGATCGTTTGGGCAATACCTGCATGTAAAACATCCCATGGTGAATACCCGATATTGGCTTTTATGGTTATAACGATTCCCAGTGAATATAAGCAAATCCCCGTTATCATACTTAAAAAACGAAATACAAACCGCTTCATCTCTCCATACTATCACCTTGCACCCATAACTCCTACCTCCTGCCTCATGCCTTTTCCCTCTTCCCTTTTCTCTGTATACTTTCCCCATGTTACCTAAACTCATTAAGGAAATACTTCTGGCTCTCCCCGACTCCCGGGAAGTAACCATTAAAGGATGGGTACGAACGAGGCGGGAAATGAAAAATCTTGTCTTTGTCGAAGTAAACGACGGATCCTGCTTTGCCGGTATCCAGTGTACATTTGACCGGTGCGCTGTCTCCTTCCCGCAGGAAACTGAAGCGGCGCTTGCCGCGATAGGTACCGGAGCGTCTGTTGCCATTACCGGGCTGCTGGTCCCCTCCCCCGCTTCGGGGCAATCGGTTGAAGTTGCCGCACAATCGCTCAAGCTCATCGGAGAAGCGCCGGCAGAAAGTTATCCGCTGCAGAAAAAACGGCATTCGATGGAATTCCTGCGGGAAATAGCCCATCTGCGGCCCCGAACCAATACATTTGGCGCGGTACTGAGAATACGCAGCCGCATGGCTTATGCGATCCACGAATATTTTACCAGCCGCAGCTTTCAGTATATTCACACGCCGATTATTTCCACCGGTGATGCCGAGGGCGCGGGGTCTCTGTTTCAGGTAACAACACTCGACATGGAAAAGCCGGGAATAGGCGCTGAAGGCGGTTCTAAGCACATAGACTATGCAAAAGATTTTTTCGGAAAAAAAACATTCCTCACCGTTTCGGGCCAGCTTGAGGCTGAAACCTGCGCACTGGCTCTATCCCGTGTGTATACATTTGGGCCGACCTTCCGCGCTGAAAATTCCAACACCACCCGCCACTTGGCCGAGTTCTGGATGGTTGAACCGGAAATTGCCTTTGCCGATCTTGAAGACAATATGGCGCTTGCCGAAGATTTTCTTAAATTTATTTTTACTACGGCGCTGGAAGACTGCGCCGATGATCTTTCTTTTTTTAATACCCATGTGGAAAAAGGCATTATTGATACGCTTACCCAAGTGGTTAATTCAACATTTGCCCACATGACCTATACCGATGCCGTGGCGGAACTTGAAAAGGCCGCTGCAAAAGGAACAGTATTTGAATTTACACCCCGCTGGGGCAGCGATTTACAAAGCGAACATGAAAAATATCTTACCGAAAAAACAGGCGGACCGGTAATAGTCACCGATTACCCCAAAGAAATCAAGGCGTTTTACATGAAGCAAAACGATGACGGTAAAACCGTGCGGGCAATGGATGTACTGGTTCCCCGTCTGGGAGAAATTATCGGCGGCTCCCAGCGTGAAGACGATCTGGACAAACTTTGTATGCGCATGAACGAAATGGGAATGCGCACCGAAGACTATTCCTGGTACCTGGACCTGCGCCGCTACGGCACCGTCCCCCATGCGGGTTTTGGCCTGGGTTTTGAACGGCTCATTCAATACATCACCGGCGTGGCAAATATCAGGGACGTTATCCCCTATCCGCGTGCTGTGGGACAGGCAGGCTTTTAATGGAGAGCAGGGAGCAGGGAACAGGGGGCAGGGAGCAGGGGGCAGGGAGCAGGGAGCAGGGAGCAGGGAGCAGGGGGCAGGGAGCAGGGAATGTCTTATTAAAAATCATATTGTTCATTGGTCATTGGTCATTGGTCATTGGGTTTCTTTCCGCTCAGAGCGATCAAATAATTGGGCTGGATTTTATTCCGGCGGCGGCGCTGAGGCCCTACATTGCAACAGGGCCGCAAATTGGTTCACGGTCGGCGGTTGTTATTGATGCACAAACAGGGACGGTGTTGTACGCAAAAAATCCGCACGAGGAAATACCCCCGGCCTCCCTCACTAAGCTCATGACCATGCACCTGGTAAAAAGAGAAATATCCGCCGGGCGCGCATCGTTTGATGAGATTGTGCCGGTGGGACCTGAAAGCTGGGCACAAAACCAGCCGCCGCGTTCCAGCCTGATGTTTCTGGCGCCGGGGCAGACGGTGACACTGCGGGAAATCCTGCTGGGGCTTGCCGTTTCGTCGGGGAATGATGCGGCGGTTGCTGCAGCCCTACGCATCGCCCCCTCGGTTGAAGATTTTGCGGCGATGATGACACGGGAAGCAAGGCGCATGGGCTTGGTAAGAACCAGGTTTGTCGAACCTTCGGGAGTTTCGCCGGACAATATGACCACCGCCGCCGAGTTCGCTCTTTTTTGCATGGAATATGTTTGGCTCTACCCTCAAAGCCTTGGCGATTTTCACTCGGTCTGGGAATTTGCCTATCCAAAAAGTGAAAATGTTTCCGCTGCATTTTCAAACAACCCCAATACTATTGTACAGACAAACCGCAACATCCTGCTGCGAACATTCCCCGGAGTTGACGGCCTTAAAACCGGCTTCATAGGAGCATCAGGTAATAATATCGCCCTTACCGCCCAAAGGGCCAACACCCGTTTTATCGCGGTTATCCTCGGCGCTCCTGCCGGTGCTGAAGGCGAGAGTATCCGTGCACGTGACGGCGAGCAGCTCCTCTCCTGGGCTTTTGCCAATTTCAAAACCGTGCGCCCCTTCGTAGGCACCCTGGACCCGATCCGCCTGTGGAAAGGCAGGGAAAACGCTGTCAGCCTGCAACCCGACGGCCCCTTGAGCTTCACCGCCCCTCTTCACCGCGCCGCCTCAATCAGCTATACCGTTGAAGCCAGCCATCCCCTCATTGCCCCGCTCCCTGCCCATTTCCCCGTTGGCGCTCTGGTATTTTATGATGCCGAAGGAGAGCTCCACCGTGTGCAACTGCTTACCGAAAGGGCCTACCAGCAGGGAAATATATTCAAGCGGTTTATTGACAGTATCCGGTTGTTTTTTCAGAGAGGGCGGTGATTGCCGCCTTTTTAACCGTGTATGTGTATGATTATATTTGTATATATTGACATTATCTTCCTGGTGTTATACTGTTATACTATGCAAGATACAGGAGTAAGACATTTCAGCAAACATCTTTTCTGGGACGTTGATATTAATAAACTGGAAATAATAAAAGATAAACTCCTGATTATTGAACGTGTCTTTACATACGGCAAAGAAAACGATGAACGTCTTTTATTCAAATTGTATGATGCCGCAGAAATAAAAAAGATAGTTAAAAAATCCCGTAATCTTAATCTGAATACCGTTTTATATTTAAGCGCGATATTGAATATTCCAAGGAAAAAATTTAAGTGTATAAGCAACAAGCAGTTTCAGCAGATTTATTAGAAATTCTGAGGATATTACAGAATAACACTGTTTTTAAGGATTTTATTTTAGCCGGCGGCACAGCATTGGCACTTCAGATAGAACACAGGGTTTCTGATGATATAGACTTATTTCTATTGGCCGATTTTCTTAATATCGATGATATAACGCAATTTTTACAGATAAATTATAAAAATAATTATAATATATTTCATTCAGAAAAAAATATACTACAGGCTGTCATTAATGATATAAAAACGGATTTCGTAGCTACACCGGTAAATTTGATAGAAAATCCAATAAATACCGACGGGATAACCTTTTTTGGATTAAAAGATATTGCAGCCATGAAATTACGTGCAATTAATAACAGAAGAAATAGAGCCAAAGATTTCATTGATATTTGTTATTTGCTTAAAGTTTTTACATTAAGTGAAATGTTTGAATATTATAAAATTAAATACTCATGTGATGATATTTCAAATGTAAAAAAAACTTTATTGGAAAGCATTCTGGTTAATCCATTTGAATGGGAAAATATCCAGATGATTAAGCATGACATATATCTAAGCGATATTCCCGCAATTATAAAAAATGAAGTCCTGAATTATAACAAAGAAAAAGAAATCAAACCTAGACATTATTCTCTCATTAAGAAAATCTTTAACTTTCCTCGCTCCCCAATCACATAATTATCTGCTTACCGAAAGAGCTTATCAGCAGGGAAATTTTTTCAAGCGGTTTATTGACAGTATCCGGCTGTTTTTTCAGAGAATGTGGTGATTTATACCATATGAGCGATTAGGATTCGTCACTTAATCTCCTCTTTACTTTGAATGATAATTCATATTCAAATAGTTCAACATCTTTTAATTTTGAACAAGCCAATAATAAATCATCAGAAATTTCTTTGCAAATAATAATGCCTCTTACTTTCTGATTTTCTGTTGCCATATTTTTTTCGACCCAACTAATATAGTATAACAATTGCCCAATAACGCGGTCGTATCCTTTGGAAACTTTTAATTCAAATACCACAAAATCATTGTTTTTATCTACTGCCAGTATATCAATAGATCTGCCATCTGCCGGATATTCTATTCCTGTAACATCGTCATCTTCAAATAATTGTAATCCGGATTCTATCGCTTGAAGGTTTTTAACCAAATAATTTTGCAAATCTTTTTCGTATGCAAATTCTTGAGTATTTTCAAAATGCGGATTATCGTCATCTTCTTTTTGACCACCTTCCGTCAATTCACCTATGTTTTCCAAATAAGTTGGATGCGGATCTTTTAATTTATCAAATAACCTATATTGATTTTTGTTAATCTTAAATAACAAGTCGCATTTTCCATTATTATGCCTGCTGTGATTTATTCTTGATTTTGCATTCGTAGAAAACAAGATTAAATGCCCTAATACCGATCCTTTTTTAATTAATGGGTAATTATCATTAAAGTATTGTAACATTTCTTGTGTAGAAAAAATGTCCGCAGGGCTTAATTTTCCGAAGTAATCAATCATTATTTCGTTTATTGATTTATCGTATATCTTTCCCATGCTACCCTCCAAATATATTGATATATATTACACCTGCCTCATTGATACACAATATTAAGCGTAATACTACTGTTTACACTGCTGCCGGTAAAGGCAGTACCATCCCAGCCCCTGCCCCGAAAGCCATTACCCCAGCCTGCCGTTGCATCAGAACCGGAATATGTTGCAGGTATAGGGCCGTAGCCTGTTGCATCGGCTGGCACTTGCACTGTAACGCTTTTCTGGCCGGAGCTGAAAATGGCTCCTCCCAGTAAAGGCGCATTACTGCCCATAATGATGGTGAGGGGCGTGGTGCTTGTCCCGGAGAAAGCCCAATTGCCAATAGAGGTAATTGCCGGAAAATCCACACTGGTAAGGGCAGTGCAGTTAGAGAAAGCCCAACTGCCAATTGAGGTTACCGCCGGAAAACTCACACTGGTCAGGGCAGTACAGTTACTAAAGGCATCGTTACCAATAGAGGTAACTAGCGGAAAAACCGCTGTTACTATACGGCTTCTCCTGAAGGCGTAATTGCCGATGCTGGTTGCCAGCGGGAAGTCCACACTGGTAAGGGCAGTACAGCTATCAAAAGCATAGTTGCCAATTGAGGTTACCGCCGGAAAACTCACACTGGTCAGGGCAGTACAGTTACTAAAAGCATCGTTACCAATAGAGGTAACTAACGAAAAATCTGCAGTTACTATACGGCTGCTCTGGAAGGCGTTATTGCCGATGCTGGTTGCCAGCGGGAAGTCCACACTGGTAAGGGCAGTACAGCCATCAAAAGCATAGTTGCCAATAGAGGTAACTAACGGAAAATCCGCTGTTACTATACGGCTGCTCTGGAAGGCGTTATTGCCAATTGAGGTTATACTACCTAAGATAATATTTCCAGAAGCTGATGGGTATGCAATCAATTGTGTGTTGTTTCGAATCAGTGCCCTTCCACCTTCAATAGTACTCAATGCCCCGCTGCCTGTGAGGTTAAAAAAAGTTAGAGAAGGACAGCGAGAAAAAGGATTAAGGCTGATAGTTGCTGCTGCCGGAAAACTTCCACTGGTAAGAGCAGTGCAGTCACTAAAAGCATCGTTACCAATAGAGGTAACTAGCGGAAAATCCGCTGTCACTATACGACTATTCTGAAAAGCGTTATTGCCGATGCTGGTTGCCAGCGGAAAACTCACACTGGTAAGAGCAGTACAGCCATTAAAAGCATCGTTGCCAATAGAGGTTACCGTCGGGAAATCCGCTGTTACTATACCACTATTCCAAAAAGCGTTATTGCCGATGCTGGTTGCCAGCGGAAAACTCACACTGGTCAGGGCAGTACAGTTACTGAAAGCACTGGTACCAATAGAGGTTACCGCCGGAAAATCCACGCTTCTTATAGTGGTATTGCCAGAAAAAATACTGCCAAGAGAAGTAATCGCCGCACCTTCAATTTCAGTAATTACAGTAAAGTTATTAAAACCGTTGAAAGAAGGTATACCAATGGTTTTAGCCCTAATGGGCAGAACCATTGACACGATTCTTTGTTGTCCTGCGCTCCATACCATCCTCGGCCTGAATTCCGTGCCTTCCATGGGACAGAGGGACAGATCAAGAGCGACAAACCTGCCTGCGGAGTTAATCGCGTTAAGCAATTCCTGCCAGCCGCTTCCTGTTAACATATCGCCAAGATTGATATTCATGGGTAAAAATATGGGGTCATGGGCAAAAAGACCGCCGGTCTGCCTGGTAAGGAATTCTCTTGCTTCGGCAATGCTGGTAAAGGTTTCTACGGCAATAATCCACCGAGCATATAAAATAATATTGCTGATGACTGGAGTGCTAAAGTCATACCAGGTATTCAAAGCAGGGTCGCTGTACCAGCCGCCAAATGTATAGTAGGCTTTGACCGGATTTGTCGGCGGGCTGGCAGTTGCACCATGGGTAACAGTTTGCTCAGCTACAGTACTTCCGCCATTACTGATAAAACTCACGGTGTAACTGGTTCCGGTAGAGGCTTCCCATTTAGCGTACAGTATCAAATTATTGCTCACCACTGCGTTAAAGTCATACACGATACTCAAAGCGGGGTCGCTGAACCAGTCAATGAAAATAAAACCATCCCTTGCCGGATTTGCGGGCCGAACAACTTTTCCGCCCGACTCTATGGCTTGGGCGGGCACTGCCGACCCGCCGTTACTGTTAAAATTAACACTGAATGTACCTGATCCAGGAGTATCGGGGGTATCTACCGGGTTTTCACAAAAGACGAAAAAGGTCAGCGCTATAACAATGCAAATAATACAGGAAATTCGGCTCTTTTTGGTTTTTACATTTTTCATACTATGTCTCCTAATACCCTATTTACATTAACATATTGCCATTTATAATATTACGTGTCAATACTGAAATGGAGAAATATATGATTATTAAGGTATGGGCAGAAAAAAGCATGATGTACGCAGCATTTTAGCGGCAAACCTCAAGGAACACCGGAAAACACTCGGTCTTTCTCAGGAAAAACTGGCAGAAATGGCAAATGTATCATGGCAAACGGTAAACAGCATTGAGTGCCATCGAACATGGGTAAGTGATAAGACTCTGGAAAACCTCGCGGATGCCCTTAAGATTGAAGCATTTCAATTATTATTACCAATTACCAATACTGCATCAAAGACCCTTAATGCTGATGAAGCGGTAAAAAAACTGCTTAAAATCAAACGAGCTTATGATGATTCATTCAATGAAACCATACGAATGATTACCTAAACCTTTGTGAAACATCTACCCTCCCTCAAACCGATGACACCGATTCAAACCAGCTAACCAGGCCGCCGTTGCAGGCAGCGCCACAGGCGCGCCAGCCGGTGGCTGAAACATTTGCGGATTCCCGCGTTAGGAGACCGCGAAAAAAGGCGTGTGTCCTGTACTGGACACACGCTCATTGAGCGAATAAAAGTAGCAAGGCTCCTAAAGCGAATTCCTTACGCATGTTTCAGCCACCGGCTGGCGCGCCTGTGGTGCTGACTGCGGCGGCGGGTTTGTTACGCGGAAATAATACCTCTACCTTTAATAGAGCTTATTTTGGTTAATAAGACAATGGGATGCCGCGGAGATTATTCGTGCAGACCATTGTTCTCCTCCAAAACTACAGGCAAATTCCGCCCTCCGTAAACAATCCTTGCAATATGAACAACAGTATTTTCTTCATCAATTATATAAAACATCAGGTAATTTCCGACAATAACAAAACGCAAACCTTTTTTACTCAAATCTTCATCATGATACAGCGGATATATAAAAGGATTTTTACCAAGCAATGATATTTTCTGGTTGATCTTATTAAAAAAACGTTCGGCAGCTTGTGGACTATATAACTCATGGCTTATATAACTAATGATGTCATCTATATCATTAACTGCTTGCTGTGACAATTTAACTTTGAAATCCATGTTGTTTCTGTAACTTCATCATGGCAATATCGGCATCTATTACCTTACCGTCTTTTATTTGCTGAATACCGATGTCAAGTTTTTGATATAGATCTTTCATGTCGTGTATCATAACGCTTTCCGGCGCCGGAGGTATCCTGACATCGAATGGCAGACCGCCCACAAGGCTGATTTGATGCAAAAGCATATTTACAGCTTCAGATATGGATAAACCAAGCATATTGAGAGTGTTTTCAGCGCGGGATTTTACTCCCTCATTTACGCGTATGTGCAATGTTTCGTTTTTTGTCATACCTTATCACCTCGTTAAAATTGTATCACGTTTTTAATACAAATGCAATACATATCACAAAAAAACAGGCCGTACAGAGAAACACGCCCCCGTTCCCCTGCACGGCCCTACAACAGCCGGATTTATCCTGTCTGGCGCATCAACAATGAAGCGCTGGGCAAGACCCCACCCCAAACCCGGCAACTCAAGGGGGTTTTCCTCCAAGTTTATTTATTTCCCGGATAAATTCGTCAAGGTTTTCAAAATGCCGGTACACCGAAGCAAACCGGATATAGGCTACCTTGTCAATGACGCTTAAACGTTCCAAAATCAAATCTCCGATAACTTCTGTGCCAATCTCACGGCTGCCCTTGCTGGCAATTGCCGTTTCATCCTCAATCTCGTTGACCAGGCTTTCAATCTGCATCAGGGATACGGGGCGTTTTTCCAGCGCCCGCCCGATGCCCTTTTCTATTTTTCCCCGATCAAAAGGTTCCCGCCTGCCGTCTTTTTTGATGACCATAAACTGGTTGTCCTCGGTCCTTTCATAACTGGTAAAGCGGTATCCGCAACGCTCACATTCACGGCGGCGGCGGATGGCTTCTCCGTTGGCAAGGGTGCGGGATTCTACTACTTTGTCATCAACACAACTGCAATGGGGACACCGCATATCGCTGCCTTTGGCAATGAGCCGCTATATATAGCGCACTATATCTGGTGTACGCCTGTTTTCATAATACCCCATATATAGCGTTTTTGTCAAGGCAAATTGCCGGCACCACGCTGGCAGTTGGGTAAAATGAAAAGAATAGGGGTTAGGGTCTTGCCTTCCAGCCGTTCTTTAGGTTGAATACTATATATGACCGCACAGGAAAAAGCAAACCTTGCCCGGTTTATCGACCTTGCTTCCGCATACTATACCGGCGGCTTCCTTGGTGAAAAACGGGAATATCATTTTATTGATGACATCGCGGCGGACATCGCCAGTGGCGCCGCCAACGGTGCCGCCAACGGCGCTGCTAACGATGCCGCCGACAACGGCGCAGCCGACAGCCTTGACCGCATTGCTGCCGATGTACATTCATGTGAAAAATGCCGTCTGTATAAGGATCGAAAAAATGCTGTCCCCGGCGAAGGGGTACACAACCCCCTGGTAATGGTCATAGGAGAAGGACCGGGAGCCGATGAAGATGCAAGCGGCAGGCCGTTTGTCGGCAGGGCCGGACAACTCCTGGACAGGATGCTTGAATCAATCGGGCTTTCCAGGGAAAGCAATTGCTTTATTGCCAATGTTATCAAATGCCGTCCGCCCAGAAACCGTGATCCCCATCCGGATGAAACTGCCGCCTGTGCATCCTTCATAACCCGGCAAATTGCAATTCTTGAACCTCATTTTATTATTGCAGCCGGAAGAATCCCCGCGCATGCCCTCCTTGCAACCAATGAGCCGGTGGGAAAACTCCGGGGTACCATCAGGGATTTTTCTACCGGCAGCCGGACAATACCACTGGTTGTCACTTATCATCCCAGTGCCCTGCTGCGCAACGAAGATCTAAAACGCCCTGCTTGGGAAGACCTTAAAATGCTTCGTTCGGCGATCGTTGCAGCAGGGCTGGCGGACAGGCTGCAATGAGTATGGATGGCGGGATCTGGTTTGAACTGGTTTTCGACATCCCCGCAAACCAGGCATTCACCTACCGTGCCGGCGAAAAAGGCCAGGCTGCTGTCGGCAAACGTGCCATGGTTCCTTTTGGCAGAAGCAGCCGGGATACCCTTGGATATATCGTCGCCTGCCGGGACAGCCCGCCCGAAGGTATCAGCGAGTCAAAAATCAAATCCATCCGCCGTATTGTTGATACCGATCCTGTCTTTGATGAACATGACATTGCCCTTGCCAATTGGATATCAGCTTATTACCTCTGCGGAATCGGCCAAGCCATTGCTACCATGATCCCTTCAGGCCGCCGCATGCCGGCACTGCCGTCTTTGGGAGGGGATAATGAGGAAATTGCCGAAACTCCGCTGGAACTGTCCCTGGAACAAGAGGCCGCATTGCAGGCTATAACGGGGAACGGTGGTGCGGCAAGACCGCATTGGGGAGATACGAACGGGGGACAAAACAGGGAAATATTCTACCTCTTCGGTATTACCGGTTCGGGCAAGACTGAAGTATTTCTTCGTGCGGCTGAACATATGCTCAAAGCAGGCAAGTCGGTGATTTATCTGGTGCCGGAAATTTCGCTGACCCACCAGACAGCACAATTGATTAACAGGCGCTTTGGATCGGCTGCGGCGACTCTGCATTCGGGGATGAGTTCTTCGGCGCGGCTTGCCCAGTGGGCCCGGATACGGCGGGGAGAAGCATCCATTGTAGTAGGACCCCGCAGCGCGGTATTCGCTCCGGTGCAAAATCTTGGTTTGATTATCATTGACGAAGAACATGACGGTTCGTATAAATCGGGAAACACTCCGCGCTATCATGCCCGGCAGACAGCAATACGGCGCTGCTCGGTTAACGGCGCAAAGCTGGTAATGGGTTCGGCTACACCCTCGGCAGAAGCATGGAAATTAATGGCGGACGGAACAATCAAAAGGCTCGATCTTTCCAGCCGGCTTTCCGGGGGAAGCCTGCCGGAAATAAAAGCGGTAAGTCTCAAAAACACCGAAGGGTGCCTGACTGAGGAGCTGAAAGAAGAAATTCGTTTAACAGCCCGCATGGGCCGGCAGACAATTTTATTTTTAAACCGCCGGGGCTTTGCCCATTTTTTCCATTGCCCTTTGTGCAGTTATGAGCAGACCTGCCGCCGTTGCTCGGTTTCCCTAACCTGGCACAAGAGCAAGGCCCGCGCCCTCTGCCACTACTGCGGGTATTGGGAAACTCCGCCTGCTGCCTGCCCGGGCTGCGGTTCCCTCGAAGCGGGATACCGGGGTTTTGGCACAGAGATGATCGAAGAAGAAGTACGGCGGACATTTCCCGGTTTACGAATTCTCCGTGCGGATGCGGACACAACGGTAAAAACCGGGGCGTTGGAAGAAACGCTTTCTGCTTTTAAAACCGGGCAGGTAGACATTCTCCTGGGAACCCAAATGGTCGCCAAGGGTCTGAACTTTCCCGGCGTCCGCCTGGTGGGTGTTGTCCTTGCAGACACCGGTCTTCATTTGCCTGACTTCCGGGCCGGTGAACGAACATTTTCGCTCATCGTACAGGTAGCAGGCCGTGCCGGACGCTACTTTCCCGACGGCAAAGTAATCGTACAGACCCTTCGCATGGGAGACCCGGTTATTACCCGATCCTGCGCCGTTGATGTTGCGGGCTTTTTTGAATCAGAACTTGCCCAGCGCAAGGCATTGAATTTCCCGCCCTTTACCCGTCTAATCCGTCTGAATGCCCGCAGCCGGGATGCACAGCGCGCCGATGATGCAATGCAGCGGCTTGCCGATATTGGCGCTCCCCTGCTGCCCCCCGGCGCCGATATGCTGGGACCGGCAGAATGCCCAATCGGCATCATGAACGGCAGCCACCGCCGCCAGCTCATCCTGCGGGGCGAATCCATGGGGACGCTGCACGGAGCTGCGCGCGTCATGCTGGAACGTTACGAAAAAGGCCGGGACGCAAAAGTGTATGTAGAAGTAGATGTTGATCCGGTGAATCTTTTATAATTAAGAGGCCAACTCATCATCTGTCAATAATGATATCATCAATGAGCGCAGTAAAACCACCGCTTGCAGTGCCGCTGTCCCGGTAGGCAATGATAACGGCGGTAATGTACCTGCCGTCCAGGGAAGCGGGTATTGCAAGCGTTCTCTGCTGCCAGCCGTTCTGGGGATGGCCGGTATTGTGCGCAGACGCCGAAGCGCTCACATACGTATCATCGTCCAGCAGTAAATCGACCATGACATTGAACCCAAGGCCGGCGGCATTGATCCAGTAGCTTAAGCGCATGCCGGATTCCACTGCAATCCGTGTATCGGCGATTTTATACAGATAGGAAGCGCCTGTTCCGTCAGTCCGCTGCCCCACTAAACGGAAAACCGAATCGCCGCTTTTGGCTGAGCCGGTATACACTATGCCCAGGCTGCCGGAGGGAGGATTGTAACTGTCTGACACGGCAAACAATGGTACCTCAGGTCTGTTTACCGTAAACACTCCGTTTATCGTGACATTGTGCGGTATGCCCACAACCTCTCCATGGGGTACGCCTATATCAACCGGTAAATGGCGTACCGGAACCGAGGGGATTCCCGCAGCCTGTTTTATCAACCCATTTCGCCGTTCAAAGCTGTTGCGCCAGAAAACCGGCCCCAGGGAGTGTGGTACAATGGAGGATGATCCGTTGTCATAATTATTTAATGGGCCAATATCGACTGCCCCGGGGCCTCTGGTTTTAAATGACTCCACAAGGGTCTTTGCAAGACGCATGTAATAATCGTTGGACAGCCAGGTGCCGTCCGCCGCAAGTGTTAAAAAATATTGATTAAGGGGTATGTCAAAATAGTCGCTGGCGGCTTTCATCCAGACGGTCGCTTCACCGTACTCGTCAAACATTATCAGGTATAAACTGGAGATGTCATGGTTCGTATCACGCTTGAGGTACTCGCGTACCTGGTGCCAGGCAAATTGGCCGGCGTTCCTTGGCCAGACATTGGGTGTTGCCTGAAGTACATCCATATTGGTCCAGGCAAAGCCGGGCCATATTGCCGGCATAAAGTCTATGGGTTTATTATCTGCCCAGCTTCGCAGATTTGTGCGGCAAAATTCCATACCGCTGTCCAGCCAGTTCCTACCCAGTACATCCCTGTCAATAAATCTGCCGCCATACCACGGTGAAATCCCGTCAAGCATGCTGAATAGTTCATGGCTCCGATGATGCCTGTTGCCGTCGGTCTCCCAAAACCTATCATCGGGTACGCCGCCGAGCACATAATACCCCCGTTCCCGAAACCATGTAATAAGCTCAATCCAGGTATCTATGGGAGCATAACGGTTATTTACCGCCGCTGTTAAACCCCACATGCTGACAACGGGTTTGCCGTCCGCATGAGCATAGTTCGGAGAGCTGACAACACCTTTTCTTTCAACATTGTACACCCATTCAAGCTGCATATTCCTGATTATTTCGGCTGGATCAGAACTGAATGTACCGGACATATCGTACATGATAAAGAAAAATCGTCCGGTAGCCTCCGCCGCATCCCGATGCCCGGTATATTGGTTGGGTGATGCGCCGGTGTCAACAATAGGCTTTATTATGCGGCTGTAAAATTTTTGAATTGCCGATCCGTCTATTGCCGCTTCGTTCAGCCATTGGTAGTGCGTGAGAATATGCTCCGGGTCATGTGAGTTGAATAATTGGGCGGTACTGCCGTTAGGCATGGTAAGGCCGGTGTCGTATAAAGTTGCGCCGTTGGCAAGATAATCCTCCCACCCGGCGGGCCACATTTCTACGTGCACATTTCCCGGGCTGGGTATCGTGTTTCTCTGCCTCGACCATTCCCGCCAGTCGGTGGTTTGATGCCATGCCATAAGGACGCCGATTGCCTTGCCAATGATATTGTTCATATCAGTTTGCCCGGCGAATGGCGGCGCGCTGCCCAGCGGAAGATCTCCCGAATTCCCATTATCCCAATAATAACCAAAAACAGCTACGCTCCTGGTAGAGGGCCGTATGGTAAACCCGGCTTTGGTTACCGTAATGTTCAGGTTGCCGCTTACCATTATTCCGCTTACTGCCAGGGTATATGTTCCGGTACCGATTTTGGTAAATGCACCCTTTGTCACTCCTGTACCCGGCCCGGAAAGTTCAATGTCATCTGCTTCCAGATCCGGTATGTCCCGGCTAAAGGTTAACGTTAAAAGAGCGGGGGCTGTATCGGCAGTGCCGTCAGATGTAAGACTTTCAAAGGTAATAACAGGATTAGTGTTATGATACCCGGCATGATCACCGCACATAACAAATACCGCCATTGCCATAACTGAAAACATTATTATCCATAAATATTTCCTCATTGTTCCACCATATTATCTGTTGATAATGATATCATCAACTAACGCTTCAAAATTTCCTGTTGCCGTGCCGCTGTCTCTGTAGGTAACAATAACGCCGGTAATGTATCTGCCGTTCAGGGATGCCGGAATATTCAAAATCCTCTGCTGCCAGCCTCCCTGGGGTGACCCGGTATTTTGCGCGGATGCTGAAGCACTCACATACGTACCGTTGTCAAGCAACAGATCTGCCATGACATTCGTTCCAAGACCTGCCGCATTCACCCAGTAACTGAGTCTCATGCCGGGTTGTACCCTGACCCTTGTGTCGGCGATCTTGTAATTATAGGAAGCGCCAGTACCAGCGGTTCTCTCTCCTGCCAGGCGGAAAGCAGAATCGCCGCTTCGGGCATTGGGTATGTACACCATGCCAAGGTTGTCTGAAGGAGGGGGGACAAAACTATCATTTCTTGCGCCCCTTGGTACATTGGGCCGGTTAACTCTCAATGTTCCGCTTACCATGACATTCTGCGGGACACCCAGTACTTCGCCGTTGGGAACGCCCACATCAATTGGTACATCCGGCACCGGAATAGGCGCAATGCCCATTACTCCGGTTTTTATCCGCGATGCGCGCCGCTCAAAGCTATTGCGCCAGAACACCGGACCCAGAGAATGTTCCACAATAACCGAATTGGCATTACCATAATCGTTTAAGGGGCCGATATCAACTGCGCCGTTACCTCTGTTTTTAAAGGCCTGAAGAATCGCCCTTGCCATGCGCATGTAATAATCGGAAGATACCCATGTCCCGTCCGCCGCAAGGGTGAGGAAATATTGATCCAGGGGTATGTCAAAATAATCAACGGCGGCTTTCATCCAC
>Ga0099364_10006884_pt1 | contig 16417 bp, 8 predicted proteins | sample TergutTh196P3_FD_73070 | JGI IMG/M metagenome (GOLD analysis project Ga0099364, IMG submission 73070) | Microcerotermes parvus P3 segment gut microbial communities from Pointe-Noire, Republic of the Congo - Th196 P3 | ecosystem: Host-associated > Arthropoda: Insects > Digestive system > Gut ...
CCGCAATATGTATTTGGATAAAATTTCAGGGAAGGACTTCCAGCGTCCGGCATACAGGCGGTTGCTGAAAAAACTAAAACCCGGCGACACTCTTGTAATTAAGAGCATCGACAGGCTCGGCAGGAACTATGATGAAATTTTAGAGCAATGGCGCTTGATTACAAAGGAAAAGCAAGCCTCCATCGTGGTTCTCGACATTCCTTTGCTGGACACACGGCAGAAAGAACGGGATTTGACCGGCACATTGATTGCAGACCTCATGTTGCAAATCCTCAGCTATGTTGCGCAGACCGAACGGGATTTTATCCGGCAACGACAGGCGGAGGGGATTGCGGCGGCAAAGGCGAGGGGCGTAAAATTCGGCAGACCGCCAAAAGAAAAGCCGGTGCAGTTTAATGAAGTGCGAGAACTGTGGAAAAACCGGGAAATATCGGCGAGAGAAGCCGCACGGCGGCTCTGCGTGGACCGCATGACGTTTTTGTCGTGGGTCGAAAATTGAGGACATGGCGAAAATTTTAGACTTTTTTCGCCAGGGCAATTTATAGTGTTTGCATGGGCAATCCATTTCAGCGGTCATAGGACGCTATTGCTAATTATTCCACCGATTGAATCACTGCTCCTTATTATAAATGAAAACATACTTAAAGTCAATACCCGCTGGCGAAAAAAGCCTACTTTGTTCGCCGTTTTGTGAAATTAAAAAAATAGGAGGTTCACTTATGGTAAAACATTTTCGAAAAAACAGAGGAATCGCAATTCTTCTAACGGCAGTCTTGATAATCAACGCATTCGTTGTAACTACGCCAAATACATACGCAGGGGGCTTGATAATAGTAGACGATGACCCGACAATCACGGTCGGGACTGCATCCGGCAGACAAGGCGAAACGGTAGACATCCCTGTGTCGATTGAGAACAACAGCGGAATAGTTTCGCTGAACGTCAACATCGGTTATGACAGCACCCGGCTGAAATTAGTCGGAGTAACCAACGGAACGGTCTTAACCGACCCGGCCCATTCCGGTTCTTTTGCTGTGAATCCTTACAGGCTTTGCTTTGACATGAGCCTTTCGCCCACAAACAACACGGCAAACGGTGTAATTGCCACGTTGCAGTTTGAGATATTACAAGGCGCTGCTTTAGGCGACACGGCTATAATTGTCAATTATGACCAAAATGAAATTTATAATGTATCTTATGATAATGTGTATTTTGATAAAAACAACGGCAAGATTACGGTGCTTGAACCGTTTCCTGCATCACTCACCGGCACGGCGACAATCGGCAATACCAATCCACGAATCGGTGATGTATTGACTGCTTCGCTTGTCGGCGGGAACAACACAGGCACACTAACATACACATGGAAATCCGGGGCGGAAACATTAGGCACAGGCATAAATTACACCGTGCTTGTAGGCGACCTCGGCAAACAAATAACCCTCGAAATCACATCAAATATTGAAACCGGAACACTGACAAGCACGGCAACGGCGGCGGTTTTGAAGAAAACCGCACCGTCTGCACCGAGCGTACCGACACTTGCGTCCAAAACGCACAACAGCATAACACTCACGGCAAACGTGGCGTATGAGTTCTCGATGAACGGCACAACGTGGCAGACGAGCAATATGTTCAGCGGTCTGTCACCAAGTACAGCTTACACTTTCTATCAGAGAATAGCGGAAACAGCTGATACGTTGCCATCTGCTACAAGTCCGGTGTTGAATGAAACTACTAATCCCGCACCGCTGACACCTGCAATTACAATCGGAGCAGTGTCCGGCAAGCAGGGCGAAACGGTTGATGTGTTTGTCTCAATCTCTAACAACAGCGGCATCGTATCATTTAACGTAAATATCGCCTATGATAGCACTAAGCTCAGATTAGCCGGCGTGACCAATGGGACGGTCTTGTCCGGTCCTGCTCACTCCGGTTCGCTGAATACCAATCCGTACCGATTGTCTTTCGATATGAGCTTAGACCCCGAAAACAACACCTCAAACGGCGTAATTGCTACCTTGCAATTTGAGATATTAACAGCGGCAGCGCCGGGAGACACGGCAATCACAGCAGAATATAATCCGAACGAGGTCTACGACATTCACCTCAACAACGTGTTTTTTGAGAAAATCAACGGCAAAGTTACGATACAGGAATCCGAAGAAACAGAGTTCTATATGTCTTTTTTAGACGAAGAGGTGAAAATTTGGGCGGAAGAGGGAATTATCCCGAAAGGTTCAACCTTTGAGGTGATCAAAATCGTACCCCCACCCCCCGAAGTTGTGGACAAGGCGAAAGACCAAATAAGCCGGTTCGCCGAAGTTCTCGCCTATTACGAAATCCGGCTTTTCGATGCAAACAACAATCCCATCACGCAGCTTTCCGGCGAAATAACCGTCGCAACCAAACTCCCGGCAGGGTATGAGGACGGCAAAGGCGTGGGGGTTTATCAAGAAGATGAAACCGGCAAACTTATCAGAATGGTCTCTTGGGTCGAGGGCGGTTACATCTTCTATACAACAAACTGGTTAGAAATTTATGAATAATTATATGGGAGGAATTTACACATAGCTAATAAATATCAAAATCAAAACACAGGAGGATTCACTCATATGAAACGATTTGCATCAAGGTTTTTATCAACATTACTTGTCGTAGTAATGCTTGTCGGTATACTACCGGCATCGGCACTCCCTGTCTTCGCAGCTAACGCGGACGCTACAATCACGAGAGCCGAGTGGGTTGGTAAATTAGCGAAATTATTCGACTTTCATTCTGAAGATGACGGTAGTCTGTTCGAAAACTATTTTAGTGATGTCGATGAAGGGTCACCATATTATCGCGACATCATGCTGGCTTTTGAGTTCGGTGTCCTTGGTAATGAGTGTGATGAAACCCATGTAGATGAAAATAGTCATGCCCACGAACACGCCTTCAATCCGGATGCGCCAGTTACAAGAGATTTTGCCGCCCACACAATGGTTTATTGCCTTGGTCTTGCTTCCACAGACCCTAATGCTGAGTCGAGGGAATCTTCGATAGCCATTGAGCGTGGTTGGTTCGCTTTGGTGTCAGGGCAATTTTTGCCGCATAAAGCAGTTTCCGTATCAGAAATGACCGTAATTTTTGCAGATGCGACTGAAATTATAGCTCCAACCATTATTGATCCGAATTTTGTTAATACACATACATACAAAGAAGGAACTATTGAAATCCCTGAAGAAATTGAGGTTTCTCAGGACGAAAACGGAAATATAATAATTCTTGATTGCCCGGAAGAAATATCCGAAGGCGATGATTTCGTTGTTTATTACAGCGGAATACCTAAAGCGTATACTGCTTTAGGTATTTCCGAAGATGGAAAAACAACTTCCATAGAAACGGTGTCAGAAGAACCTGATGTCATTTTGACTGGCATTGGGCAAGGTGTTATTGATGTTGATTTATCATTGATGCAGCCTATTGGAGATGCCGTAATTGCGATTGACGATGAAGAACTTGATGGCAGCGAAATAACAGCACAAGGTTTACTAAGTGGTTCCGGAAGCAAGCAAATTTCAGGAAGGACGATAACAACCGCGAGCGTTCCCGGACTAACCGTAAAGCTCGGTGTAGTTACTATTCCGTATAGTTACAACATTACAAAACTACAAGCCTATGTGGGTGTAAAGGCTGAAACAAGCATTTCTTATGTAAGAAGTGCGAAGTGGTCAGGGACGGTACAATTAGCTTATATTCCGACCAGTGTACCCGGTGTTAATATAACTGTGTCCGCAACAGTTTCCGTAGAAGGGAAAGTATCCATTTCATATGGAACCAGTGCTACAGCTGGAGTGACGGTTTCTGGTGCCGCCGTTAGTGTTACGCGGTCTTTCTCCCCGCCAAAATCAAGTTTTGAAGCCTCAGTCAAGGCGAGCGCCGGGGTTAAACTCTCGGTAAACCTTAGCTTTTTCGGAATACTAAAAGGAAGCTTTTATGCTAAAGCTGGAGTAGCCGCAAATGCCAGCACACAAAGTTTTTGCATTAATGTTTCAGCTAATTTATTTGCCGAAATAGGCACTGATATAAAAGTTGACTTCCCTGGCAAAAAATGGGATTATTCTTACAATAAGCCTTTTTATATTTGGACTGCAAGCAACAGCCCTTGGAAATGGAGTCGCCATTTTGCGTCAAAAAACTGTACTCATGGTGGTAGTAGCGGCGGCGCTACCACGTTTAACCCTCCGGTAACCACCGCCACAACCCGTACCGTTACGTTCAACGCAAACGGCGGAAGTGTTTCGCCAAAAACGAGAAAAGTGAACAATAATGCGGCTGTTGGAACGCTGCCTACACCTACGCGAACCAACTATACCTTTGACGGTTGGTTTACCGCGAAAACAGGTGGAACAAAAATTACAGCATCGACAAAAATAACCGCAAATAAAACATTTTACGCAAGGTGGAAAGCAAAAACCACAAAGCCGACAATTACAGAAAAAAGCTATATTGGCGGCAAAGAAATAACTCTGTCTGCCGGATCAGCTGAAAAAATATATTATACAACAAATGGAAGCACACCGACTACATCCAGCACAAAATACTCAAAAGCGTTCAAGGTAACTGCAAACACAACAATAAAAACAATTGCTACTCGTTCAGGATACACTAACAGCGATGTAGCAAGCAAATCAATTTCTGTTTCACAAGTAAAAACTCCGGTAATCGGCGACCCTGTATATAACTCGACTGATGCTCGTGTTTCAATAACTTGCGGAACTACAGGATCGACTATTTTATACACGACAAACGGAACAGCTCCGACATTTGATGCTGCGGGAAAACCGACCGGTGCTACTCAAAAGTATAGCGGAGCTGTCCCAGTCACTTCAAAAACAACCATTAATGCTATCGCTTTTTGTTCTGGTATGGTGACAAGCAATAGAGCGACCGCAAAAACAATTACACCCGCAACTCCCGATGCACCGACTGCAAAACTCTATCAAACCGATGAAAAGATTGCTGTGGGTGATGCAGCTACAGTGAATTGGTCGGCGGCGGCTCGTGCTTTTGACTATGTTGTCAAACTGTATAAAGAAGGAAACAATACTCCTGTTCAAACACAGAATATAAACGGAAATCTTGCTTCATTTACCTTGCAGGAAGTAGGTAAATATACAATTGTTGTAGAAGCAAACAACTTCCTCACAAAAAATAAAGAGGGTGTTCCGAGTTTCCCTCCTGTCGAAGTTGAAGCTATGGCAGATGTAAATATTCGCTTTGTTGATGGCGACAACGAGCTTTTTCCAACGATGACGATAAAATATGGCCGTCCTCTTGTTTATCCGAAACTAGACCCATATAAACGCGGACACGATTTTATTAAATGGGTTGATAGCACAAAATGGGTTGATGGAGATGTTGATGTCGAAAAAATCTCCGAAGGGGTGCGAATTTATGAAGATAAAATTATAATAGCTCAGTTTATCCCCAAAATATATACGGTTGAGTTTTTTGACATAAAAGGAAATCCAATTACTGTTAAAGAAAATAATAAAGATGTTACGGTACAACGTGTAGAGTTCTCAAAATCCGCTGTTGTTCCACCGGAAAGTGCTTGCGGAATTTCTTTACCTTACGCTTTTCAAGGATGGCATATAGACCCGAACACAGATAGCGAGGATATGGATTATACTGCTGTCGATGGCAATATGAAAATCTATGCGACACAAGCATGGGCGAACAAGGATTTGCCGATACATATTGTCAGTGAAAATGATGTTGCGAACAGTGTTTCGTTTATCGTTGAAGGCAAAGAATATACTGCGCAGCCGGGCGAAGAATTGAAAGCAGAAAAATTCACGAATGTGTTTACATCGAAGGATGACAATAACAGCAGCCCGGTTTTAATGATTCGCTATACAGTAAATGTTATGCTAAGAAGCAACCCCAATAATTCAAACCCACCCGGCTGGATTTCAGTAGTGTTAAAAACCGCCGCAGGAAGAATGGTGGCTAGTCATAATTTCGCCATCGAAACAAACAAACCGCTGGAACTACAGCTTGATTCCGAAGAATCCGCTTCCATAGTGGAAGTGGTAGTGGTTGGGCGAAATGGCGTTAAAACAGGAGGCGCGTTTTCAAATCTTGCTACAGCTCGTATTGTTGAGTTATCCGATAATAAACTTACCGGTTGGAGTGAATGGAGCACTACGTTGCCGCCTACAGATGTAGCGGTTATAGACGGAAAACCTTTAGTTGAGCAAAAAACTCAATATAGTTATCAAACAAGAGTGCCACGAACAAGCACAACATCAAAATCTGTTGCGGGTTGGACATATGTCAATACCGTTCCAACAACGGGGGCGTGGTCTGCATGGAGTGACACTAAAATTAATGATGTTAATACTGATGCATTGAAGAGAGAAAACGACTCTCCGCGAACTGTTGTCGCCAATTATACTATGCGTTATTTTCGTTACCAGGATGCAAAATTGCCATACACTCGTTGGTATATGAGAAATAGCGTAACTCCCGGAAGTTCCGGAACTCGTAAAAGTTATGGTGTGTACGAAGGTAACGCAACATGGTCTACAAGCAAATTTAACGGAGCATCAACGATTGCTAATGGAAATTCAAGCAACAAAAGTTTGGAAGCCTGGGGCATAAATAAAGGTGGGGAAACCGGATACCTTGACAATGCAGGTCGGATTTGGTTTAGAATAAGAACAAATAATAAAATTCAATATCGTTACAGGGATACAACTTTTGTTCACCATTTTTACTCAGCCGGAAATCATGTTGAATGGGTCGATGCCAGTCCAGCTGATAATATTGTTTTCCCCGGTTCATTGCAAACGAGGACAGTGTATCGGTATAAGAATTTTGATTATGCACCTGTAGGAGAAGAAAAACTGGCAAGTGCTGTGATGATTTCGTCGGGTGATAACCACTCTTTAGCAATTGACTCGTATGGTGGACTTTGGGGCTGGGGTTATAGTTTTGGATCTGTACCAACAAGAATTATGGGCGATGCAAAGTTCATGAATGTTTCGACGGGAGGATTCAATCCGACATCCGTGTATAGCCTTGCTATAGATGAAGACGGCGGACTTTGGTCGTGGGGAATTAATAGTAGTGGACAACTTGGCAACGGAACAAATATAAATAGCAACACCCCTTCGAAAATTGCCGAATTAATGAAATTCACGAAGGTTTCTGCAGGTTGTTTTCACAGTATAGCGATAGATGAACATGGCGAATTATGGGGTTGGGGTTCTAACAACAGAGGGCAACTTGGTGATGGCACAAACGATAATAGCAATATTCCGATAAAGATAATGAATGGCATAAAATTCAAATATGTTTTTGCAGGGAATGATAACAGTTTCGCAATAGATGAGGCAGGAGGGCTATGGGCTTGGGGCTATAATAACGGTAGTCTTGGCGATGGAGCAACCGTGAATAGGAATACCCCGGTTAAGATAATGGACGGAACCAAATTCAAAAGCGTTTCCAGCAGCAAGACCAATTATTTTACTGTTGGACATACAATTGCGATAGACGAAAATGGCGGGCTTTGGTCTTGGGGGGACAACCAATATGGCCGCCTTGGAGATGGAACGACTATAAATAGAAATGCGCCCGCAAGAATAATGGAAAACATAAAGGTCAAAAGTGCTTCGGCAGGATTTTATCACAATCATGTGATAGATGAAAACGGCGGACTTTGGGCGTGGGGCGTTAATTCATCCCTGAATATTTTAGGGAAAATCCCTAGTGGCTCCATCACAGGCGGTGTAGGCGGCAATGTTATGACGCCTATACGGGTAAATGTTGAATCGCGATTTACAAGTGTTTCGGTAGCAGGAACAGGATCTCACAGTCATGCAATAGATGAAAACGGTGCACTTTGGGCTTGGGGAGCTAACGATTTCAAACAACTCGGCATCGATTCAACTGTTTTATCATCTCCTCCGATAAAAATTAGCGGAAACGGCAATGAGATAGGGGGCAAACAATATACAATAAAAGGCGAATTAGATTCCAAAACTAATTTCGCATGGAAAAAAGCAACGGTATACGTCTACAAAGAAATCAATACAGACCCCAATGAGGAACAACGACAATATGTAGGGCAAACCACGATATTACCCGGTAATAAATATAATTTTACTTTTATTCCAAGGGAATCGATTGCTTTTAATATTGATGGGCGGGGAACTGGAGACTTTATTGTTTGTCTTGCTCTTGAAGGCTCTGATAAACTCGTGAATATTGATGTTATTAAAGCGCCTCGCCCTGAATATACCGTAACCTTCCTTAATGAAGGGCAATCGTTAGAAGTGAACGGGAATCTTTCGCAAAAGGTTAGAGAAGGTGAAAATGCTATAGTTCCTGATGTCTCCCCTGAAAAACCAGGACATATCTTTATTGGATGGGATTATTCGCCGTATAATATTATGGGAGACCTCTCCTTGAATGCGCAATTTATTCCGATAGATTATGTCGTTGTTAAAATTGATTTCGCCAACGAAGATGCTGAAATGAAAACAGACTATAGATATGGAACCGAGATTAGATTGCCCGAAAAAGAATGTGAAGGAAAAACCTTCTTAGGCTGGTATACTCTTGATGGCGATAATAAAAACTATGTGCCAAAAGTTGATGATGAGTATATATTTGAGATAACCGACCATACTCTCCTAATCGCCGATTGGGAAACGGCAACATATACTGTGACTTTTGTGGATGAGAACGAAAATGTAGTCGGTGAACCACAGATAATCGCTTATGGCGAAGCTGCAACTCCACCAGCCCCGCTCATTTCTGATAAAAAGATATTCTTAGGGTGGGCAACTGACTCTGTATGGTGGAACGTGACAAGCGATTTGACGGTATATCCTATCACGGTATACTCCGATACAGTTGAAGCCCCATCTTATGATTCGCTGGTTATCCTCGGAGACAATGTCGTAAATCATGTGACACTTAAAAGCACAACACCGAATGCGATTATTTATTATGCTTTTGCAGATAAAAACGATGAGGATTTTGAGCCAACATATCTCAGATATACAGAAGGAACTCCTATTATAATTACAGAAGATGTAAAAATTCTTGCATACGCCGAATATGTGCTCGATGACGAAATGAATCCCAGCGAACTTGTCGAACTGGACGTTTTATTCTTGACCGCTGAAGAGTATGATTGCCGTAATTGCGGCGAATGTGACAGGTGCCAAAATTTCTGTGTGAACTGCGACGGTGAGTATGCTGTGAATGGATGTATTTGCGATGAAGATTTCAATTGGATTTGTCCTGTCTGTGGCTTATTCTTCGATGAATGTTTTAACAAGGGCTATTGTCCTTGCCCTATAAGCGGGATGACATGGGACGATTGTGAATGTGAATTTTGCCAGTTGTTCTGTTCAATATGTGGTGGAAACTTCGCCGAAGATGAGTGCGATTGCTCAGATGATAATGAATGGTTCTGTGCGGTTTGTGGACTTTGCTGGGATGAATGTCCCAATGACGGAAAATGTCTTTGCCCTGTAAGCGGTATCGCATGGAATGAATGCGAAGATGAATATTGTAATTTATTCTGCGTAAACTGCGGCGGAGAGTTTACCGAAGACGGATGTACTTGCAATAGTGGAGAATATTGGTTCTGCTCAGTTTGCGGTGAGTTCTGGGAAGATTGTATTAACGGCGGAAACTGTCTTTGCCCTATAAGTGGTAAACTCTGGTACGATTGCATTAATGATTGTTGTTTGATTTACTGCTTTGAATGCGGTGGTAAAATTGCAGAAGGTGAATGTGAGTGTAGTGATGAGTATTCTTCTTTCGACATCTCCTATGGCGATGTTAATGGCGACGGTGAAGTCAACGCTAAAGATGTAACTATACTCAGACGCTATCTTGCCGGAGGTTGGGAAGATGCCAGCATCATTGATGAATTTGCAGCCGACGTTAACGGTGATAGCGTAATAGATGCCAGAGACGTGACCCGTTTGCGACGTTATCTTGCGGGCGGTTGGGCGAACGATACGGAGCTTGGATAATAAAACAACCCATTTTATAAGTCACGAATAAATTTGTTTAGGGTGGTGTCCACGCTCTACAGGACGCCGCCCTGAATTATACAAGGAGTAGGTATGAAGAAGTTTTCTGTTGCAAAAAAATGTGGTGTTTTCATCTTTGCGGCATTTCTATTGTTCGCGAACCTTGAGTGCGGGGAAATTCATCAGCCTATTAGAAACACAATTGAAACGCAAATAAAAAAACAGGATGATATTTCAAGAATATATTATCCGACCGGAGAATTACAACAAGGGTATATAAAAGACGAAATATTGATTGATGCTAATTCCCTTGAACAAGCACAAGAATATGCAGTAACCTTAAACGCGGTACTCGTATCATACTCCAACGGTCTTGCGGTTATGCAAGTGCCAAGCGCAGATGATTCGTTGATATACGCGGAGCGGTTATGCTTGGATTTGCCGCCTGTTGGGTTGAATTATGTATATGAAATTTCCGAAAATAAAGAAAAAGTGCTATCCTCACCATCTGATTTTTCTATGCAGTTTTTTCATCAAAACATGAATAATATTAAGGCGTGGGAAATTACAACGGGTTCGCTGGATGTTGTTGTTGCTGTAATTGATACGGGCATCGACATTTCTCATCCTAAATTTGAAGGCAGAATATCTGAAAAATCGTATAATTCTCACACAGACAAACAGGGCATAGAATATGTTGAAGATGACCACAACCACGGAACTCACATAAGCGGAATAATTGCAGCCGCTCAAGATGATGGGAGAGAATTTAGCGGTGTTGCGCCGGATGTCACAATTATGGCAATTAAGTCAAATGTTCCAAACGACCCCCGGTTAATAGAGCTTGCTTCTGTAATAAGGGGTATTCGTTATGCGGCTGATAACGATGTTGATATTATAAATATAAGTCTTGGCAGGAGTTATCAATCTGGCGAAAACCCTCAAGAAAAAGCGGCAATTGAATATGCCGTTGACAAGGGCATCGTTGTTGTATGCGCCGCCGGGAATGACAGTTCTGAAGATGTGAGTTATCCAGCAGCGTATGAGGAATCTATTGCAGTTTCTGCTACAGATTATCAAGGCAGATTTGACTATTCATATTCTAATTATGGTTCTAAATTGAATATAGCGGCTCCCGGAACGAATATATATTCGACTGTTATAAACGGATACGATTCAATATCCGGTACTTCAATGGCGAGTGCTAACGCAACGGGGGTTGCCGCACTTATCAAATCAAAATACCCCAATTTTACTGTAAGGCAAATTAAAGAAAGGTTATATAGCACGGTTAGGGATGCGGGAGTGCTTGGATTCGACTATTATTATGGACACGGAATTGTTGATACATATGCCGCCTTAAGCGGGGTGCAAAGTTATACCGCAAATATAGGCGACATTAACGAAGATGGTGTAGTCAATGCTAAAGATGTGACACGCTTGCGCCGCTATCTTGCAAGAGGTTGGGAAGACGAGGGTTATATTCATGAGATTTTAGCTGATGTCAATAGCAACAGTGTATTAGACGCAAAAGACGTGACTCGTCTTCGCCGGTATCTTGCCGGCGGTTGGGAGAACGATAATGCACTTGGATAACCTTAACGGGAGGATGCTAAACGTGAAAATATTAAAAATAATGACCATTACTTTATTGCTTGCAATTTCGCTTTCCATAAGCATCACAGCTTTTGCGGTGCCAGTACCGACGATAACCATAGGCTCAGCTTCGGGAAAGCCGGGAGAAACGGTCAGTATTCCCGTATTAATAGAAAACAACAGCGGCATCATCGCCCTGTATTGCGATGTTTCGTATGACGGTTCATCACTAAAGCTGACAGAAGTCACAAACGGCGATGTGCTTACCGGCCCGGCACATTCAGGGTCTCTGACGACAAATCCGTACAGGCTCTGTTTTGATATGTCGCTTGCTTCTGAAAACAACACAAAGAACGGTATTATCGCAACGCTGGAGTTTGAAATATTGCCTGCCGCAAAATCGGGCGATTCAGCCATAACGATAACTTATAATCCGGATGAAATATATGATTTTAATCTAAACAATGTTCGCTTTGAAACACAGAATGGAAAAGTAGCAGTAAATTCAAGAAACCCCAACGCAACACAATCGAATAATAATACAACATCAAAACCCTCTGATAAACCCGATAGCAAGCCGGAAAACAAAGACAACTCATCTCCGGAAACAGATAATAGAATCAAAATTGATGTTGATTCAAAATCCCCGTCAACAGAACCTAATGATAAAATCGAGGTTATTGTAAACTCCAGCGAAAAAACACCGTGGGACAAAATCACTATCGGCGGCAATAATATTAACGAAAAAAACATCACAACCGAGCAGACCGATGAAGGGTTGATTATTCGTGGCGATGACCTTTCGGGAATTGCTGTCGAGATTCAAAAAAGCGACAAGAAAGCAACCGTGACTATTGATACCGAGCAGAAAAAAGTTTTGCTTAAAGAAAACGAAAATGATGAGGTTGCGGTCTATATCGACTCTGATGATACCGGGGCTTTTGAAACACCGATTACCCCGTCAAAATCATTTGAAGATGCAATAGAGAACGGCTTTCCGTTGGAGCTTAAAATACTTGCGCCTGTAATTATTATAGCTATCGTCGTTGGCATTGTTGTTTTTATAAAAACGAGAAGAACTCGGACGAAAAAAGCATAGATATTGCGTTGCCATTGCAAAAAGTGTCTATTGAAATTGTACCAATAGGTGCTTTTTATATGCCGGGAAAACACCTGAAAAAAATGTTTACACAAATATCCGAAATCCCCTTGACAGAATCAATCTAACAATGATTCCTCACACCCACCCCAAGCTCTCCAACTTCTCCCGCAACGTCGCAACCGCCCGGCGGAAATTGCTGTCTACCGCATGCACGCTGCCGATATGCAACCGTGCGGCAAGCTCTGTTTTGAACATTGGGCAGGCTTCTTTGAACCAATTCGCATCTCGCTCCAAGCCGCAATAGTCCAGAATAATTCGCCTTTCTCGAAACGGCAGCCCGTCCACTGCCGCGGCAATCGCTTCGTACAGCGACTTTTTTAACACGATATATTCCGGAGTGTCGAAAATGTCGCCAATCCGCTCAACCAGCTGCAAATATCCGTCATCTTCGTTTTGCCAATCGCCGCCGGTCAGGCTTTCGGAGTACCGAAACAAATCACCGTGATAGAGATGTTGCCGGACGGCGTCTGCTTTCAATCCTGTTCGTTCCATCGCCGCCTGAACCCGCTCTGCATCGGCATTTTCCGGGTTATCGCTGTACGACGCCATGACATTCCGCAGATTATCGTAATCGTACTCGCTCGCACAAATCACACCGCAATTTTGGCGAATATAGTCGTGGACAGCGGCGGTAACGTGCTTGTTTGTGAACGTAATCAAGCTCGCGCCGGCGGCTGGGTCGTATTTTCCAACTAAATCTATCATTGTAATGATAATTGTTTGTTTTATGTCGCAAAAATGGTGAAAAACACCATGATTTTCGCAAAATGCCCCTGTGCGGTCGTTGATTGCGGACTCATAATAGTGCAGAAAATATTGCAAAAACCGCTCGTCGCCGCTCTCTTTATACTTGGCGATGTAGTCGTTAAGCGGCATTTTCGGCGGTTTTTTCCGCATACGATAAACGTACAAATCTTCGTATTTTTTGTACCACTTCACGACAACACCTCCTTGCGAATTTGTTAATATTTCACAATATTATCCCTGCCGTATTGTAGATAAAATCCTGCCCGATTTCGGTTTTGTAGAGCGTGTTTGCGTAGGCGGAATCGTACAACGCGCGGTCGATGCACTCTTTGGCAATTCGCGCTGCTGTCGCCGCCTGTTGCTCGGTGATTTTGCCCCGCTTGACGTGAGTGCGGATGGTTTTCATGCGGTTTTCGTAAGGATATTTTAGCGGGTGCCGCTCTTTCGCTGCCCGCCCTTTCGCCGCCGCTACCGCTTGACAGGTGCGGCGCTGCGGGTCATTCGGGTCGGGCAAAGTGCAGTATTTTTGCAAGCGGGCATTGGTTTTGAGGTAATATCGCCCGCAGTTTTCGCACCGCAGCGGATAATGCCCGGCGTGAATCCCCTCGAAAAAATCTGTCGCCAAAAAATCTCCAAACCTCACAAAAATCATGCGCTTACTTAAAACATAATTTGTGGATTTTGCCTTTTTGAGAATCGCCAAATATTTTACATTCGGCGACATAACATTTTGAAACGGATTATTCCAACGCCCGAACGGAACTTGCGCCATGCACTCCATCGCAAGCGTGACCAAGTGGCTTTCATCCCGTTTTTCCAGGGCGGCGAGCCGCTTGACGAAGCCCACGCCGAAATCAAAAGCGGCGTTCATATCATCGCCAAGTTTATAGTAATAATCGAGGGTTGCAAGATATTCGTCAAAATGCACCTGTTCTCCGGAAATCCGCTTAATTTCGCTGGAGTTCGGGCGTTTATGGTTGCCGGATTGCAAAGCATATTGCGCCCGTTCTTGCAAAAATCGATTGATACGCTGAACGCTATTTATGCCGAAAAGTGTGTCACACCGCTCTTTTTCCGCATTCAAATCGAAGTAGCGGAAAGGTTTCGCACACCGAATCACACGCAAAATATATCGAATATCCTCGGCCACTTTCGCCGCAGAATCCTCATCCAAACGCCCAGCAACAATGTCATTCTGCACATTCCACATCGACAAATGCGTGGATAAAATGCGGCTGCCAATTAGCCAGTCGCCGCTCGGATCGCTCTCTGCACCGGCGGGAGCTTCCTTCCAATATTCGTTCAGCGAGTTTACGAAAAAATGTCCGACCGGGAATACTTTGCCGCCGACAATCACTTTTTTGTCACGAAAATCCGCCGTAAAACATCCGATATTTTGTGCGATATTATTTTTCATTTCATATCACCATTATTGTTGATTCGTTGATAAACACAGTATAACAGAAGCAAACTATAAAGTCAATAAATAAGTCATATTATCTCTGTCGTGTATCGCCATATTCAATTGTCGTGCGATTATGTAAATTTGCGTTTTTTCTCACATAATATAGGTATAAGAGATTCTTTGCGTATTTTTCAATCCGCACATTTGCAGTTATTTTTCTTCTCATATACAATAAAATCGAAAGGAGCGTGACCACGCTATGAATAAAACCTACACAAACGAACAGACCGGGATTTCCTACACTCTCGCCGTCGACGGCAACTATTTTATACCCGATTTAACCTTGCCGGACGAACCGGAATACGACATCGGGCGGTTTGGATTAATGCGGCGAAACTATCTCAAAAATCACCGCAAGGGAATCTTTTCTGCAATGTTAATGTCGGGAAAACTGGATGCCCACCTCGCCGAAATTGACCGGGCCGCTAACGACCGCATGGAACTTATCAGCAAACAAATGGCTGAACGTGAGGGCGTTACCGAGCAGCTCAAATCCGAAAATCAAATGTTGTGGGTCGGGAAAATGTCGAATATCCGCAACCGGGTTGAAGAAATAATCACGGCAGAATTGATTTACAGCTAACATAAATCAGTGAAATATGGCTTGCCATATTTCCAATGTGAATGATGAAGTCATTCACTATACATAGCGCAAGAAAAATCCACAGGCCGCTTTTGAGAGGAAGGCGGCCTTTTTTGCGCTGAAAATTATTGTAAAGGACGTGTTCAAGAATAGCACTCTCATGGGTAACGAGAATAGCGCTCCCACGGGTAACGAGCATAGGGTTTGTATTGCCAAACCCTCTCGGCGGCACGGAAAACCGTGCCCTGTCAGGGGGGCGTGTTGCCCCCCTAAAACCCCCTCAAATCAACGAAAGGAAATTTAGAAGCTATGAGAAAAAGAGCGACTCACATCAACATCCGGACTACCTCGGAGGAAAAATCTCGCATTGAAAATAACGCCCAAAAATGCGGATTAACCCTCTCGGAATATCTTCGTAAATTGGCGAACGGTTACGAGCCAAAATCTTTGCCGCCGTTGGATTACCGGGCGTTGATGAAGCGAATCACCGACTTGTACGCCGATTTTAACGAATGGGGCGAAACCGGGTACGCCGATATTTTAGTCGGCGTGTTGCAAGAAATGTTGGCGGCGATTTCTCCCCAAAAGCCAGGAGGAAAAAGTGGCAACAACAAAAATCTGGCCGGTTCGTGATAATCTGGCGAGGGTGCTGGATTACGCCGAAAATCACCTTAAAACCGCCAATCCGAACGCCTACACTGAGCAAGAATTAGCGGATTTGCGGGCGGTTTTGAACTACGCCGCCAGCGATGAAAAGACCGCTCAAAAGCTGTTTATAACCGGCGTGAATTGCATTGGCGAAATCGCTCATCAGCAAA
>Ga0099364_10006885_pt1 | contig 16417 bp, 18 predicted proteins | sample TergutTh196P3_FD_73070 | JGI IMG/M metagenome (GOLD analysis project Ga0099364, IMG submission 73070) | Microcerotermes parvus P3 segment gut microbial communities from Pointe-Noire, Republic of the Congo - Th196 P3 | ecosystem: Host-associated > Arthropoda: Insects > Digestive system > Gut ...
AACTCGAGATCATGCAATTGCCCCTTCCTTGTTTAGAGACAGAAACAATCCCGATTCGTTTATTGTGGTGCCGCGTGTTTCTTCGGAAAACAGGGATTATATACCGATGGGATTTTTTAACATCAAATCCATTCCAAACGACACTTGTATGCAAATTACAAACGGGACTGTGTACCATTTTGGTGTATTAACTTCTGCAATGCACATGGCTTGGACTCGTTATGTATGCGGAAGGCTTGAAATGCGTTACCGCTATTCAAAAGATATAGTTTACAATAATTTTCCTTGGCCTATTCCGACAGACAAGCAAGAATCGGAAATTAAAAAACTGGCACAAGCTGTTTTGGATACTAGGTCAAAATTCCCGAAATCCACTCTTGCGGATTTATACGATCCTGTTTTAATGCCGCCAGAACTTGCAAAAGTGCATAAGAAGCTGAATAAGGCTGTTGAAAATGCCTATGGATATACTTTTGATAATGACAGTCAGCGTGTAACATTTTTGTTTGAACAGTATCAAAAATTAACTGGCGATATGTTTGTTGGAGAAAAAAAACGAGGAAAAGGAAGGAAAAAAATTTAATAAAAAGATAAACCTATATCTAATGAAGATAAACTATATGGTGCTTGAATCGGCTGGGAGTAAGAATGGAAAATATGAATGAAGAAAAAAGACAACACTTAGAGTTCATTCAAAATATTATTACTCGAATGAATACAAACTCGTATTTATTCAGCCATATCAGACATAAAATCTGGAAATATGCCATCAAAAAGGACTTTCAAGGCAGTTGCGGACGTAATATTATGCTTTTCACAGGTTGACAGGTAGCCGCGTATCCTGCAAAAGTATTTAGCGCCGTCCCATGAACGGAAGCACCCTGATATTTTCTGCTGCGCTGTTCCACCTCCGGCAGTTTCCCTCAGGCCTCAACTGCCTGCTTGTTGGTTTCCGTCAAAAGGTCCGACATCCTCCTGGGCCACTTTTGCCCTTCCTCCTCCGCCGCAGTCAGTTCCCTCAAATAATGCGCGTTGCACAGCCCGTGTTCCTTGCCGGCGTAGCCAAAATACGGCTTCCAGTGGTCGTGTATCAGCACGCCGCCTTCCCCGCCCAAAACCCCAGCTTCATCCGCCGCTTCTTTCCCGCGTTTCATATGCGGATAATACAGCGTGTACCTGTCGTTGGACGCAACGTGCAGCCATGCCCGCTTCCCTTCAACCGCTATGCCTGTCTCATCGGCGTGGATTATTTTTGACCCCTTTATTTGCCCTTTCACCCATGCTTCATACGGTTCAAGCAGGTTATATGCCTCTTTTTTGAAGTTATGCACCGTGCCGGCACTCAGCGGCAATCCCATCTGGCTTGAGAAATGCCCGCTCACTCTCTCGCATGGTATGAGCTGCTTTACTGACATATACACGCTATGCGTTTTTACTCCGTTCCCGTACTGTGCCTTTTGCACAAGGCCATCGGGAAACGGCGCTGTCACCTTATCGCCTTTTTCATTGATCAGTATCTCAGCCCGGTATTCCGTTATGTGCTTTACAATCTTAAAGTCAAAAATCTGGCGTCTATCATAGTCTGCATTTTTCCACAGGCCCGGCGAAAGCCTTCCCCTGTCTACCTTGATCTCAATTATTGCGTCGGGATTGTCGCACTGCTGCAGCGTAATTCCTGCATGTCCAACTTGCCCGCCGGGCTTTCTTTCCGGTTTTTCTTTCGGCTTCTTTTCCCGGCTTGGATCCATTGACGGGGGGACATTGCTGTTCTTTGAGTTTTTGGCAATCCTCTTTTCTGCGAGAATCTGTATCACTGTGATGAGCAACTCAACTAACGCTTTAATTCCGAGAGGCAGATTGGGTTCGTTGTTTATTTGATTTCTGGCATTTTCGATCAATGCCTGTATGTCTGTTACTTCTTTGATTTCGCTTCCCCGCCCGCCTCCTATAGTATCATGTTTTTAAATGTTTTGCATAGAATCTGGCTGAATCGATACAAAAACGGATTAAAAAACGCTTTGCTGTTTTCAGTACGCGAGACATGGTGGAAGGGGATACCCCTGCTTTACTAGCCACTTCTTTGATATTTGGCACAATGCAACTCCTTTATGGAACCGATACCATAATGTTGAACATGGGAGCGCTGGGGTATCCTAAGACTAGCTACCAAAAATCTACCTAATGTATTACACTGATTAGCAGAGAGGTTGCAGATGCAGATTGACATGCCCATTCCTGAATTGCTTGAATACCAGGGCCGAAACCCCAGGCCTAATGACTTTGACGCCTACTGGGAACGGGCTCTGAAGGAGCTGGATTCAACAGCCCCGGAAGCCGAACTCAAGCCGGCGGAATTTGCCTGCCCCAATGTTGATTGTTTTCATCTTTGGTATAACGGGGTCCGTGGCGCAAGGATACATGCAAAATACTTAAAGCCAAAAAAAATCGAAGGCCCTCTGCCTGCGGTTTTTGTTTTTCACGGTTATACAGGATGCTCTCCGGACTGGTTCGGCCTTTTGCCTTTTGCCGCAGCGGGTATGCTTGTTGCTGCGATGGACTGCCGGGGCCAAGGCGGCCTCAGCGAAGACACCGGCGGGGTCAAGGGCACTACCCTTAAAGGCCACATAATCCGCGGCCTTGACGGTGCTCCAGACAATCTGCTTTTCCGCCAGGTTTTTCTAGACACGGCGCAATTGGTCAGGGTGCTCGCTGGCTTTTCGGAAGCGGACGAAAACCGCCTGGGCTGCTGCGGCGCTTCCCAGGGAGGAGCTTTAAGCATAGCCTGCGCTGCCCTGGATATGCGGATAAAAAGGGCTGCCCCAGTCTATCCTTTTTTGTGTGACTATAAGAGGGTTTGGGAAATGGATCTTGCCAAGGACGCTTACCTTGAATTAACAGAGTATTTCCGCCATTTTGATCCCCGCCACGAACGGGAAGATGAGGTCTTTACGAAGCTGGGTTACATCGACATCCAGTTTTTGGCCCCCAAGGTAAAAGCTGAAGTGCTAATGCAAACCGGACTCATGGATACGATTACTCCGCCCTCCAGCCAGTTTGCAGCCTACAATAAAATTACATCCCCCAAAAAAGTGCTTTTTTATCCGGACTTTGCGCACGAGGAGACTCCCGGGCATTGGGACACCATTTTGAGCTTCCTTGCCGGGCTTTAGCTTAAAAACCCAACTCAATCGCCCCCAAGCGTCTGTATAAATTCGTCAGAGGACACCCTTATTTGCATGCCCACTTTACATTTTTTTCGCTTTTTGTTAATGTTTTAGGGTAATTTGAAGGAAGGATGAATATGTCACGTACATGCAAAATTTGCGGCAAACACACTATCACGGGTAATAAGGTCAGCCATGCCAAGAACCGTACCCGCAGGACATGGAAGCCAAATTTAATGAAGGTAAAGACTGAAATCGGGGGAACCACGCTTACCCTAAAAGTCTGCGCCCGTTGCCTCAAAAGCGATTACATTACCAAAAAGGTATAGTTTAATAAGGTTGACCCCTTGCCGCTATAAGGCATGATAACCGCAGAGTCATGTAGCGCAAGTAGCCTGTTTAACCCGAAACAGGGTTATTTCCGTAATCAGGTCATAGTCAATGGGTTTATCCAATGGAAACTGGATGGCGCCTTTTGTGGTTTTATAACCGGAAAGCCTTTCTTCAAAAGGCAGGTGGCTGAGATCGCCGGGGAAAATGCTTATATGTTTCTTGAAAGCGGCAAAATGAATTAGATTTTCACCCTGCCAAAAAGTCGGCATCCGCCATGATATTTTTTCTTCGGCTTTAGGTGCGGCTCTTTTAATGGTTTTACGGATTTTGGCTAAAAGAGGGCGAACTTCCTCCGATTGAGCAGCAATGTATTCATCAATGGAAGATGGCGAACTACCGCAATAATGATCCTGGCTTGTCTTTTTGAAATCACGTCCGCATTTTGGGCATTGCCACATGATTATTGCTTATAGCGAAATGCCAATGTTGTCAATGGCAGCCATTAGCAGCCATTAGCTCAAGCTTGAACGGGGGCAAAATAAAATGATAAAGTAAATAGTGTCTTTATTGTTGTTTTTCTATCGGAGCTAAGCTTTGTTTTTAAAAAGTCTTGATATATTCGGATTCAAATCCTTCGCCGAAAAAACCCGTGTGGAATTTGCCGACGGCATTACCGCCCTGCTGGGGCCCAACGGCTGCGGCAAATCCAACGTGGTGGACGCGGTCAAATGGGCCCTGGGGGAACAGGCTTCCAGAAGCCTGCGGGCCGAAAAAATGGAAGACGTGATCTTCAACGGCACCGAAGGCCGCAAGCCCCTGAACGTGGCGGAAGTGATACTCACCCTGGGGAACGACACCGGGCTCCTGCCCCTGGACGTGCCGGAAATCGAAATAAAGCGCCGGCTCTACCGCTCCGGGGAAAGCGAATACTTCATCAACTCTGCGCCGGTCAGGCTAAAGGAAGTGCGCGAGCTTTTTTGGGACACCGGCGTGGGCAAAACCGCCTATTCGGTGATGGAACAGGGCAAAATCGACCAAATTCTCTCGTCCAAGCCCGAAGAAAGGCGCTATCTTTTTGAAGAAGCCGCAGGAATCACCAAATTCAAGGTAAAGGGCGCTGAGGCAGAGCGTAAACTCGCAAAAACCGAAGAAAACATCCGCCAGGTAGAGGTTGTTTTGGGGGAAGTCAAGCGTTCCTACGATGCCCTGCGCGTTCAATCCGACAAAACCCTGAAATACCGGGCCCTAAAGGACGAAATTTTCCAGTACGAGCTGGACATTCAGTTGTTAAGGCTGAAGACTTTCCGCAATGACCGGGATGCCAGGCAGGAATCCCTGAAAAAAAGGACAATCGAAAGGGATGCAATAAGGGAGGAGATTGAAGCGGCAAACAAGGCCCTGGAAGAAAACATGGACCTGGTGAACTCCCTCCATGCCCGGCTTGCGGAACACCAGAAGAACATCTACGGCCTGGCGGTGGAGAAAAACGCCCGTGAAAAGGAACTGCGCCTGCTTTCGGAACAGCGCAGCGACAGCAAGGCCAAAATCTCCCTTAACGAAGGCCGCGAAAGGGCCGCAGTCATCAAAATAGAAGAACTCATGCTGGATGCCCATGAGCAGGACGAGGAAGTCCGTAATTTCCAGAAAAAAGTCCACGACATAGAAGACAATATCCGTTCATTTGAGGAAAATATCCAGCTTACAGCTAGCCTTATAGTGGAAAACGAAGCTTTGGTCCGCAAGGCCGAGGAGGATATCCGGCGCCTGGAAAAGGAACGCTCAAGTTTTGAGGGGGACCTTGAGGCCATTACCGACGACATCGTGGCCGCCCTGGACGCTGGCTTAAAGGAAGCGGGCTACTCTGCTGCGGAACGGCGGAATTCCGAAGCAGCCCTGAACGAGACCCTGTCTTTATTGAAAACCACCCTCGCAGGCAGGGAAACCCTCATCCGGGACCTCTCCCAGGCCGCAGAACGGGCCCTTTCCGGGGCGCCGCTGCCGCCGGCCGAAGAACTCAAGCGCCTGTCCGAAAGCCTTGCCGCTGGCCTTGCCGAGGCAGCAGGCCGGGCAGACAGGGCAGCCTCCCTTTTTGAAAGCTACCGGAAAAGCACCCCCGCCTTCCTGGACGAGTTCCTTGCCCCGGAGGGGATCATCACCAAAAAGCGGGCACTGGACGCTAAAATCCGCTCTTGCAGGGAAGGCGTTCTGGAGAAGCGGGAATACATAGCGGGCTTGAGGAAGCAAAACGAAGACCTGAGCGTGAAAATCAACGAGTACCGCTCCACCCTGGAAGATCTCCGGGTAAACCGCATGAAAATGGCCACCCAGGCAGAGGCAGCGGAGGAAGTGGCCCGGCTCATCCGCAGGGAACTTGCGGGCCAGGAAAATCTTCTAAAAAACATACAGGAAGAACTCTTTTTTGACCGCAAGCGCCTTGGTGAGATCGATGAGCGCATAAGCGATGCCGAAACGGAAATTGCCGAAATTGAGCGCAAGGGAAGGCAGTTGACCGAAGATTTGGAAAAACTGGAAAAAGACATCAGCGAAAAAAACGTGGACGTGGCGGGAACCCAGGACAGCATACGCAAGCGCATGGTTGAAATGGCCAAAGTCCAGGAAGCGCTGGAGAAGACGCACCTGGAACTGGTTCAGACCGAAACGGAGATAAGGAACATCGGGGACAATTTCCGGGAAACCCATTCCCGGGACCTCATGGAATACGAGGAAAGGATCTATACGATCACGGCCCAGGCCGGGGAACTCCGGGAACAGCTCGCCAGGTGCAGGCAGGCCCTGAAGGAACTGGGCTCGGTGAACCTAGCGGCCCCGGAGGAATTCGCCGAAACCAAGGAACGCTTCGATTTCCTTTCCGGCCAGCTTGCTGACCTTGCCAAGGCCAGGGCGGATCTGGAGCAGCTCACCACTGAACTCAGGACCGAATCATCGGTATTGTTCATGGCCGCCTACGACAAGATAAAAAAGAATTTTCACAACATGTTCCGCCGGCTTTTCGGCGGGGGCAGGGCGGAACTGCGCCTTCTGGACCTGAACCATGTGCTTGAATCGGGAATCGAAATATACGCCCAGCCGCCCGGCAAGAAGCTTGAAAACATCAACCTGCTTTCCGGGGGCGAAAGATCCATGACCGCCGTGGCCCTTCTCTTTGCCACCTACCTGGTCAGGCCCTCGCCCTTCTGCCTTCTGGACGAAATAGACGCTGCCCTGGACGACGAAAACGTTGGCCGCTTTGCACAGAGCCTCAGGGATTTCGGCCGCAATAGCCAGTTCATCGTAATTACCCACAACAAGAAAACCATAACTTGCGCAAACACCCTTTTGGGCATAACCATGGAAGAGTCGGGGGTTAGCAAGCTGATCTCCGCCAGGCTTGAGCATGAGGAAGAAGCGACATCCATTCCGGAGCCGCCCCAGAACGAACTGTTTTTTGAGGAAGAGGATGTGGAACTGGAAGTGGGCCGGGAACTGCCACCGGGGGTTGATGATCCTGCCAAGGTTAGCGAAGAGGATCTAAGGCCAATTAGGTCGCGGAAGCCGAAGGCAGGGAGCAGTTAGCAGGTAATTAATTGTTCGGAAATTTAACCAAAAAATCTGCCGCTTTATTGCTGTGATAGAAGATTTAATGAAATCGCCTGTATTTCTGGTTAAAATATAATCAACCTTCTCTCTTGCTGCTGTTGCGGTAACAACTGCATCTTCAAAATCGGAAAAGCCCATCTTTATAGCTTCTTGTATATCTTCCGCTTTTGTATCAACAGGGGTAACAACTTTAATCATGTCAACTATAAAACCAAGAGCCTGTTGTGCGTCTTTGCAATTTTTCTTAAAAAAATAATAAATGTCTGTAATTGAACCCGCTCCTATGATGGCTTCAATTTCTTTTCTGGCGCCTTTCATGAAAACCTGATAAGAGTCAGAAAAATGCGGCTCTCTTTTTTCCACAACATCTATTAAGACATTGGCATCAAACATCACTTTCATTGCCGTGCTAGTCTCTCGTTCCTGATTTCTTCAATTGTCATGGGATTATTCGAAGCAACCCCAACCAGCCTTTCTGCTGCGGCAATTCTTTCCTGGATAGAAAATTCCACAGGCTTTTCTTCCTCTATGATGACAATAGCCTTCTTTCTCTGCGGAAGTGAAACAGGCCTATCCGGGATAAAACGCTCATTTTCAAAGGTACCCGTTATAACCAACATCGTTTTTCTCCTAATTCAACTCTGTACCTACATGGAAATAGCAGTCCCCGCCTCATTGTGGCAATATTATAACCTTTCAGAGGAAAAAACAAGGAGGCATCTCGGGAGGAGATCGCGCAAAAGATAACAGTCACCCTTTTCACTTCTTAGGTCACTCCAGCCGCCCTCTCTAAAAAACATACTGGAGCGAATAGCCAATTTGATATACTTTCATGTCATGGTATGGTTCCGAGGGGCTTGCCTTACTCATTGGAGGGGCAATTAAAGAAGCAAGGCCATGCCGATTGCTCCCGAATAATGACATTTGAATGCCCAGCATTAAATTCTCACTTATTGCAAAACTGGGGGAAAGGTATAAAGCACCCCATACAATATCAAAGCCAAGATGAAGATATAAATTGTCATAGCCTATAATTGCATAGGGGGCTAGCGTGCCTGATCCTATGACTACATGGGGAAGCGGCAATTCCAGCGGGCTATGATAGCCAGGCTCTTCCTTCAAAGCATATCCATATAACGATACGGTAATATCCCCGCCAAAGCCCATGCTTAGATTATTGCCCAATGGGAATAAAAACCTGGCATTAAATGTTGGGTTTATCAAATTAAATAAAAATCCGTGGTATTCATCTGTATTCCCAGCCCAGTCACTGCGGGTTTGTTCGTTCGAGGCAACGCTTATTACTCCGCCGAGGGAAAATTTAGCGAATGGTAGATTCGCCGTGCTGTTTTCTCTGGAAGGGGAATCAGCATGGACAGCGGCGCTGGTTACAATTATTAGTAGTATGGCTATAATTGTTTCCTTCATGAAAGTCTCCTTATGTGTTTATTCCACGCTGATGATTTTTACCTCGCTTAGAATACGGCGCTCACCAGCGGGAATGCCGCTTGCAAACCTGAGGGCTATCACGGTTTCAACCCCTTCCACGACAACCCTCCGGTGCTGCAAGTCTCTCAGCTTGTATTCCTCGCCTGCTTCAATATTCCATTCGCTTTCCGATCCGCTGATTACCAGCTCGGTAAATGGCTCGTTCCCGACAAGCCGCACCAGGCCGGAAACCCGAATTACGGCCTGATGCTCCCGGACAGGATCCCCCTCGCATTTTCCGCCAAGGGCGGGCAGTGCCGCCGCAAGGCAGAAAAAAACCGACAGCATGGCAAAACGCAAGTGCATATTCACTGCTACCGCCGTACGGGCACGGGAAGCTGCGGGAAAGCTGGCGGTTCATGCCCTCTCTGCCTGATCAGATCCTCCGCGCCGATTCGCTGGGGTTGAGAAAGCATAGCCTGTACCGAAGCATTCACAGAAATACCAACGCTGGCGCTGACTCCGGTGGTTGTGCCGTTTTCCATTGGGCCGTTGCTGGCGGTGTTAATATTGTAAGTAAGAAGCGCACCCCCTGCGAAAGTATTAGTGTCGCTCACTCCAGGGCTAGCCGTATTCAAACCGGCGTACCTGATGTTCCCCGCTTGGCCTGGTGTTGAGCCCGCAGAATTGGTAACGCTGAAAACCCCTTCCCCTGGATATAGCGGAATTGATGTCATTCCCGAAGGCACAGTTCCCGCCTGGACAGTTCTCAGAGCGGGGTCGTTCATGTAGCCAAATGGACCGGATGGAGCGTTGATATAGTTGGCTGCCAGCCAGGTTTTTAGCAGGACTCCCCAATCGTCATAAGCATCCATTGCATTGAGTACCGCTTGATAATTGGTAAAATAAGAGTTGCTAATTTCTTTGTAAAAACTGGCAGTTTTGTCGTTTGATTGCAGCCTGAGCCAGTGGAAGAAAAGATTGACCGTGGCGTAATCCTCCAGAACGTTACCCCATACATAAAAATTGTCTCCTTGACGAATCCGTCCGTCGGGGTCTGCATTATACCAGGCAATTCGGCCTGTTCCTGTTGTATTATGGTTTCCGGAATAGACCCATTCCGCTGCCTCGGAGAGCCCCTCGTTAATCCATGTATCCATGCGCAACCCTATTCTTAAAGCCAATCCGTTTACATAGTTCATCAAGTGCTGTAGCTCATGGGCAATAGTGCCGTTAAATTCAGGTGAGCCAGGCGTGGCAGGGTAGATGTCCATATAGATCATCGTACTCTCATTGGAATAGGGATGAATATTTTTCTCAATAAAATTGCCATTCGTGAAGTACCCTGCAACATAGCCACCCGATCCCGAGAAACCGTCTTGTACATCCAAAAGGAGGATAATAAGCTTCCCGTCTCCATTAATAACTAAAGCGTCAGCCAGTGCCATGGTGTTGCTGTATGTTTGGCCATAATAAAATAAACTGTCAACAGAAAAAGCAGTCATCATGCTTGGGTAGATATTGGCATCATACTCGTTGGCAACTGCCTGTGCCGTAGCTGCCGTCACTCCCATGCCTTTTTCAACCCAGACATTGCAATAGGTTCCTTCGGCTAACAGCTCAGCTTCAAGTTCATAGTAATAGTTGGGGTTACTGGAGGAGAGCCGTAAATCCGATGCCCAAAAATTCCTCGTCAGTACACCGCCGCTATTCAGCACCCCGTTCACCACCTCAATCGTGTCGTCCGTGGTATTCAGGTCACCCCTGCGGGTAAAGCTATTGCCACTAAAAGTGCCGTATTGGGCATCTCCAGCGTTGAAGTTAAACAAGGCGGCCCCCTCGCTAGTGGCTGTATTGCTCTCGTTGCCTTCGTTGATGCCGTAAATTGTTCCGCCTGAGATACGGAAGATTCCAAGTACAACATACACGCCACCCCCACGGAAGGTAGAAGTATTGCCATGTACCTTGGCGTTGTCCCGCATATTGAAGGTGCCGTAGCCGACATGCACCCCGCCGCCAAGGGGGGCAGTGTTGCCGTATACCGAAGCGTTGCCCTGCATGGTGAAAATCCCTTTCTCGTCGAGAACACACACCCCGCCACCGCTACTGCCGGCAGTATTGCTATGTACCGAAGCGCTGCCTTGCATGGTGAAAGTTCCAACGTGAACATCTACCCCGCCGCCGTTAGAGCTAATGCCGCCAGGATTGCCAGCATTGTTATTGTGTACCGATGCGTTATCCAGCATGGTAAAAGTCCCGTTGTTCTGGACACGCACTCCTCCGCCATATGAGTCTAGGGTGTCTTTTACAGTGTTGCTTTGTACTGTGGCGTTGCCCTGCATGGTAAAGTTGCCCCCATCCACGGCAACAAGAGAAGCTGTATTGTTATCCATCCCTCTAAGGCGGGTATCCTCAACAAAAATATTTTGCCCTGCTCCAATTCGCAACAGGGAACCAGCACTTGACAGGGAAATTATTTGGTTTCCTTGAATATTGACCCTAAGGTTGCTTGCTGTGCCGAAACTGTTGGTGCTGGTTCCTGCAATACTAAAATCAGCAGTAACTCTGATTGTGTAAGTATTGCCATTGCCGCCTTCGCTAATGGATTTAACTGCATTGTTCCATTCTGTTGCGTTGGATACATCAAAAGCCGTAGGTGCGGTAACTGTAACAGCCGCTGTACCGCTTATACTCGTATTTGCCGTTGACGTAGCCCTGACAGTCAATGTTGCAGCAGTTTCACTGGCGGCTACGGTCAAAAGGCCGCTATCGTCAATGCTCGTACCGCTTCCGCCGCCTTCAACCCTCCATGTTACGGTTTGAGCAGGGCTATTGGTTCCGCTGACTGTTGCGCTAAACTGCTGAGTTTGCCCTTTGGCTACAGAGGCTGTAGAGGGGCTTACGGCAACACTGCTAACAGTAGGCTCAGTCTCCACTATCGTTACCGTCACAGCAGCCCTTTCCTCTGCTTGCCCAACACCAACATTGGGGAGGTTGTCAGGCAGCCTATTGGTAACTACCACATAATAATGATAGGTTCCCAAATTAGCATTAGGCGGAATAAAACTAAAGCCAGTTTCCCCTGATAAGGTCGAACCGCCTGTGGTTGCGCCTTGAGAATTGGCGCTATACCACTGGTACGACAGAGTGCCGCCCTGGTCATTAATGCTGCTCAGGTTTCCAACGTTCACGGCTACCGCATTGTTTGCATTCCTGGGAAAGCTCACATTGGGGCTCAATTCCAGCGAAGGAGGTATTGCGTTAATTTTTGCGGGATCCGCGTTAATAGTTACGCTTGCCGTATCACTTATACTCGTGTTGGCCCCTGATCTGGCCGTGACGGTCAAGCTTGCGGCGCTTTCATTAGGGCTTACTGTTAATAGGCCGCTTGAGTTAATGCCCGTTCCGCTGCCGCCGCCGCTAACAGACCAGCTTACGGCATTGGAAAAGTTACCGGTTCCGGATACCGTGGCGCTGAACAACTGTGCAGCGCCTTTGTTAACCGTGGCAGTCTTAGGGCTTACGGTTATACGGGTAATGGTTGGCGCTGGGTCAGAAGGCACAGGGTCAGAAGGGGTCGGATTAGAAGGCATCTGGGGCTCCTGCTGCCTTCCGCCGCCGCCCCCGCCGCCACCCCCGCCGCCACCGCCGCCACCGCCACCGCTGGTGGTGAATGAACCCGGCCCTTGTTCGGTGCTGCCGTCGGTGAAGGTTATGGTGCCTGTGATATTGCTGATGTTTGTACTGCCGATTGTTATTGTGAAAGCTGGGGCGTTGCTGCCGGAAGGTTGGAGGGTATAGGCATTAGTAGCAATATTCGCCACAGTTCCGCTGCTCCTTTTATCCGCAGTGCCCGATCTGTGCGTCAGCGTGTAGGCATCTCCCACAATATGGGTAGACCTGCCAGAAGGCGGGCTAATGACCAGGGTATAGCTGACATTGTTCTTGGTACCGGTATAGGTACCTGAACTACGCTGAGGGCTGGCAGGGCTCGGCGTGCTGGGCGTGTCGTGCGTACCGACCGTTTCGCTGCCTGTGGGGTTGCCGCATGTGCTGAGTATTAGGGTCAATCCAACGAATAATCCAATAAAAACGTTCTTTGCTTTCATCTTTTATCTCCTTACCTTGCTCCTTTGCGCTGCCTGAAACTTATTGCTTGGTCAATACAAAATAGTCGTTGGAAGGGAAACCACCTAATACGGCAGGGAACCTTATTTGATTCCCGTTTCGGTTAATTTGCGTCCCCTCAAAATCGCTTAAGGAAACGGACTCATTGATGGACTGAGTAAAAGTCGCCGAACGATTAGAATCATTAACGGTTGCGCCCATCCTCACAAATTCATTTCTTAAACTTGGCCATACACTATTTATATTCCCGCCAGAAAAGACAGCGGTTTCTCTACCCACTCCCGTCATCATCCTTGTGCCGGAATTGATGGTTACACTAAGCTCTAGGCTTGATCTTACATTCATGTTTCCATAAAATTCCTGGAATGAAGCATCCCAGACATAGCCTAGTGATTCAAACCACTGACTCATCGGCATGGTTTGGCTAAAGGAACCCTGCCATACCCCGTTCAGTTGGTTCAAACTGGTAACGTCTGACCAGCCATCAGAGCCAGGATCAAGGCTGCAGCCCGCCAGAACCAAGCCGACCCCTAAGGCCAGCACGAATACCAGTGCCGGTATTCCCCATCTCGTCTTCTTCGCAACTTTCATGCAATACTCCTTTGCGGACAAACTGTCGCCGCCGCTTCTTAATATTTTCCACCACTAACCACACGAACGCTCACGAACCTTTGCTATGAAGCTTATTATTGTTCGTTTGGTTAGTGTGGTTCGTGGTAAAATTCTTCCTATATCCTTTTCAACCTAATATGAAATGGAGTAAGTCAATGCCCCCGCAACACGCCTTTCGTCAAATACCGGATATGCGACCAGCGTGATATTATTCAGGGGGTTATCGCTTATGGCCTCCGCAAAGCTTCCAGCACTTCTGGCGGCTGCCATCTTACTGTTGTATTGGGTAAAGCCCCTGTAAAAACCATAAACAGCGCCTGTTGCCGTTAATCCATAGCCTACGAAATAAATTATCTGCGCTGTTGCGTAACTGCCGCCGCTCCAATACCAAGTCCGGTAAAGGCTGTTTCCGATAATAGAAGCCGCAACGCCGCTTACTTGAAGCCCCGCTGTTACAAGGCCGCCAGGAAAATCATCGTTAGTGAATGACCAAATGCCTAAAAACATATTTACCCAGCCCGCAATCGCCGGATGCCCTCCCCAGGGTTCGTCCTGCGCAGCTTGCGTGGCCGCTTGCTGCGGGGGCGGCGTAGCGGAAGCCGGTGGCGGTGCTGCCAGAGGGGGAGGCGCCCCTGGTAGTGGGGGAGGGGACGCAGAAAGCAGCGGCGACAGTTCCTCAACCGTTCCGGCCGCCGCCCAGTTTGCCATTCCCTCTTTCCACACAAGCGTATCCCTGTTCAACTGCCCATTGCTGATCAACTGCCTGAGCCCGGCGGTGTCAAAGGGCCCGGCCGGTTGCCAGTTGATGCTGACAAAGTATCCGCTCAAAACCGGGTCTGCGCCTGTTTGGGCCATTGCGGCTCTGCCGGTTCCAATTACCAATAGAATGCCAGCAATTGCCGCAAGCAAGAATGTTTTCTGTCTCATAAAATATTACTAAAGATCATTGTTTAGAAAGGATCATTGTACCCCACCCTGTAGCAGTAAAAGTTACGGTGTTTCCTGAAACAGTCCCTGTACCCCATGCAATGCCATTTTGAAAAAAAGTTCCCATATTGCCACTGTAGGTATAGGTGCCTGTTACAACACCCCACTGAGGGTAAGCGGGCCATGACGTTGTCCAGGTTGAACCATCAACAACAACTCTCATCACATTTCCATCTGGATCGTAGCCGATCCATGTGCCCACAAACGGGTTCCCGCCGCCGGGATCGGGACTGCACACTGCCAGAACCAGGCCGGAAACCAGGGCCAAAACTACGAACAATCCGATAAAAACGCTCTTTGCTTTCATCTTGCATCTCCATTAGGGAAAAATGATGCCCGACAACGGGTGTTTACAGTATTTCCGAAAATTTTTTATGCTAAATTCATAAGAAGTAATATGGAAATACTTATATTCTAAACAAATAGCATGAATATATTCATATTGTCAAGATGTGTATATGAAAATAATCATATTATAAAAAGCAATGGGGTTTAAGGAGAATTTAAAGGAGCAGTTGAATTTTTCTGGTATGTATGTAAAAGAATTAGCAGCATTATCAGGGATCAAAAAACAGACTATAGATAGTTACTTAAATACCCAGAGCTGTATACCCGCTGCCGATGCAGCCGTGGCAATAGCGCAAGTGCTAGGCGTGTCAGTGGAATATCTTGTAACCGGCAAGGAAATTAGGCACAAAACTGTCAAATACCCAAAAGATGTGCAAATTGTAGCGGAAATACTAAAAGAAATGAATGAAAAAAACCGAAAAATGGCTGTAGCTATAGTAAAATCCATGAAAAAACAAGAAGAAGTAGAAAAAGCAGATACATGTTCAGATAAATAATACTACAGTTTACGCAAGGGTGCCCTAAGAACAGCAAGAAACCTCCCGTTTTTGCCCAAGTGCCTTAGCAGAGGACTTCACAGAAAATTGCAGAAAAATCGTGCAAATTACTTGCATTGCACGAATAATTACAGTAGAATGCTAAAAATAATGCGGAGGTATCAATTATGGCTGAAACAATTAATGTAACAATCAGGCTCGACAAGGACATAAAAGAAAGCGCAGAAATAATGTTCAGGGATTTGGGCATGAATTTATCAACAGCGTTCAATATATTCGCCCGCCAAGCATTGCGCCAGGGGAAAATTCCCTTTGAAATACACGATCCGTTTTACAGTGAAAAGAATCAAGCTCGACTCGCTCGTTCAATCGCCGATGCAGAAGCGGGTAAACTAACAGCCCACGAATTAATTGAAGAAGATTGAGAATGCAAAAAACGTGGACAGATGATGGTTGGACTGATTATTTGCATTGGCAGACACAAGATAAAAAAACGCTGAAGCGCATCAATCAACTTATCAAAGATATTGACCGGCACCCATTTATCGGCATCGGTAAACCCGAACCCTTGAAAGGCGATAAACAGGGTTATTGGAGCAGGCATATTGATGAAGCAAATCGCATAGTTTACAAAGTCGAACACAACCAGATTATAATAGCCCAATGTGGCGGACATTACGATGATTAGCACATTCCAGAAAATTTAAGGGAAACATTACTTACCGTACAATATAGAAAAACATCAAGCCAGAAAGGTAATGTCCTTATATACCAGCAAGGTAATTATATCAATCACCCAGCCAATCCCAAAAATACCTCCCGTGACAATCCAAAGAACCCCGATAATTATTCTGCCTCGGAGCAGACGGTTGATACCCTGAATTATCGGGCCAATCAAGATAGTAAGAATAACGTTAACCAACCAGCCCAAATCGTCAATAATAGTCCCTTTTGCCATAAAATCCTCCAGATAATATTGATCGCATTATAGCAGGTTTATAGCCAGCGCAAAAGAGCCTTGCAATGTTTTTGCATAGAGAGTAGGTAGTGGGGAGTAGGGCTAAACTTGATCAGCAATACCGGGAACAGGCCGGCAGAGGGAGGGCCGCTGGGGGCCGGCGCTAGTGCGGGACAAAAAAATTATGGGGTTCCCCACCGGAGCAGACAACCGGGGAAACGCCTTGCCACTGCACTCGTCCACGAGTGCAGTGGCAAGGTCGACAAAGGGCAGAAAAGGCCTGGCCACTTAAACGCTGATCTTGAAGGATAAAACAAATCTTGTGTTTAAGTGGCCAGAAGGGCTGCATAGGTGGATTCCCCCAT